>Ga0079224_100011283_pt1 | contig 12296 bp, 9 predicted proteins | sample Stecom2015_FD_80414 | JGI IMG/M metagenome (GOLD analysis project Ga0079224, IMG submission 80414) | Agricultural soil microbial communities from Utah to study Nitrogen management - Steer compost 2015 | ecosystem: Environmental > Terrestrial > Soil > Agricultural land | place: USA: Utah... | reverse complement strand
TTTTTACTTTTTACTTTTTACTTTTTACTTTTCTAATGAACATCATCATAAGACCACTTGGACTTTCAGATTATAATGATTTAAAAACCTCTATGGTTGAAGCCTATCACGGCACAGCGGGCGGTATATGGCCCAAATCAAGCATCAAACATTTGTTGAGCATCTTTCCCGAAGGGCAATTGTGTGTCGAAGTGGACGACCATGTGGTTGCATGCGCTTTATCGATTATTGTCGATTCTAAAAAAACAGATAGAACGCATTCATACGAAGAAATTACGGGCAAATACACGTTTAACACCCATGATCCTGAAGGCGATGTTTTATATGGTATCGAATTGTTTGTTCACCCGGACTATAGGGATTTACGCCTGGGCAGGCGCCTATATGATGCGAGAAAAGAACTTTGTGAACAGCTCAACCTGAAAAGCATCATTGCAGGCGGGCGGATTCCCAAATATCATGAGCATGCGGATACACTTACACCCAAACAGTATATTGAAAAGGTTAAACAAAAAGAACTCTACGACCCTACCCTAACCTTTCAGTTATCTAATGATTTTCACGTAAAAAAGATCCTAAAAAACTATCTTCCCGAAGACCGTGAATCATTGGAATATGCTACTTTACTTGAATGGAATAATATCTATTACGAACCGAAAACCAGTTCGATTTCACCTACCAAGCAAACCATTCGCTTAGGTCTTATCCAGTGGCAAATGCGCCTTTTCAATAATGTTGAGGCCTTTTACGATCAGATTGAATTTTTCGTGGATGTTGTTAGCGGATATGGTGCGGACTTTGCGCTTTTTCCGGAGTTTTTCAACACCCCCCTAATGGAGCCTTATAACCACTTACCCGAACGGGAGGCGATGCGCATGTTGGCCAAACATACTGAAGAAATCAAAGAGAAAATTCAGCGCTTGGCGGTTTCCTATAACGTAAATATTATCGCAGGATCTATGCCTTCTCTTTCGGCCAATGATCGTCTGTATAATACAACCTACTTATGTCATCGAAGCGGTAAAGTCGACGCCTACAACAAAGTCCATATTACACCTAACGAGCTCAAATATTACGGCATGTACGGTGGAGACAAAGTACAAGTATTTGATACAGACTGCGGTAAAATAGGCATTCAGATATGCTATGACGTCGAATTTCCTGAACTAAGCAGGATCATGGCCGATCAGGGGATGAAAATCCTATTTGTTCCGTTTTTAACCGACACACAAAATGGCTATACACGGGTACGGAACTGCGCACAAGCACGGGCGATCGAAAACGAATGTTATGTGGCCATTGCCGGATCTGTTGGCAATTTACCAAAAGTGAATAATATGGACATACAATATGCGCAGTCGGCCGTCTTCACTCCGTCGGATTTTGCCTTCCCTACCAATGGCGTAAAAGCCGAAGCGACACCAAATGCAGAGATGGTTTTATTAACCGACGTGGATCTCTATGCACTAAAAGAACTGCACGAATACGGTACGGTAAAAACCATGAAGGATAGACGAACAGATTTATATAAGGTCAATCTACTGAAATAAGGATATTGAAAAAAGATCTTAGTTTTTTCAAGATGCTTCCAGCAATTTCATCAGTAATTTTTTTCCTCTACTCTGCATTGCAGCGCTACCATCTTTTAAATAAAAAGTAATTTGCGCGTTTAGCTCATCTTTAATCCACGGAAATAAAGGAACGAGGTTATAAAGTATTTCGATGCAGTTGACCCTTACCGCAACCGGTGTTTCAGATTTGATCAGCCACTCGAATACACGCTCTACCACTTGTTCTTTATGTGTTGTTGTCAATTGACTGAAAGCTTCTTTACGAATCGTTTTAGCTTTTCTATTGGTATAATTCATCAAAATCTTCGTAAAATGCCGCTGACAACTTGCATTATGTTGATGCGTAAGTTGCTCAATAAACTCGACTAATAAAGGGATAAATCGATCAGGCGATTTGTTTTCGACAAATTCCAGTATCCAGGCCGCTCGAAAAGCAACGGCTTTCTGCGGATGATAACAAAGCGACAAGAGGTCGGACATGGTATAATGATCTGATATGGCGAGCTGTGCCAGTACTGTGGCTTTCACCTTCGACACATTTTTGGATATTTCCAACAGAAATTGTTCTTTCGTCATTCCGTGCAGCGATAATATTATCATAGAGTGCACCTTTAAGCTTATCCTCTTCACATTACGCTTTCAATTCGCTATCTTTGCCCCCTATGATTAGTGTTTCAAATCTTTCTTTACGCTTTGGTAAACGCGTTTTATTTGACGAAGTTAATTTAAAATTTACACAGGGCAACTGTTACGGTATAATCGGCGCAAATGGTGCCGGCAAATCGACCTTTTTAAAAATTATTACCGGTGATGTAGATCCAACAACCGGATCTGTCAGTATCACGCCGGGAGAGCGTATGGCCGTTCTTAGTCAGAACCACTATGCTTTTGATGAATTTTCCGTTATAGAGACGGTTATGATGGGGCATAAAGAGCTCTACAACATCATGAAGGAAAAGGACGCCATTTATGCCAAGGAAGATTTTACCGATGCAGACGGAGAAAGAGCAGGCGAGCTGGAGAACTTATTTGCTGAAATGGATGGCTGGAGTGCCGAAAATAATGCCGCTACCCTACTTAGCAATCTAGGTATTTCAGAAGATCTACATTATAAACTGGTAAAGGATTTAGATGGTAACCAAAAAGTAAGGGTGCTATTGGCGCAGGCACTATTTGGAAATCCGGACATACTGGTATTGGACGAACCTACCAACGACTTAGATATCGATACAATCGCTTGGTTAGAAAACTTTTTGGCAGATTATCAAGGTTTAGTTTTAGTCGTATCGCACGACCGTCACTTTTTGGATGCAGTATGTACGCATATTGTCGATATTGATTTTAGTAAAATGACGATCTATACCGGTAACTATACCTTCTGGTATGAATCAAGTCAGCTGGCCTTAAAACAACGCGCAGAACAGAATAAAAAGCTGGAGGATAAAGTTAAAGAACTGCAGGAATTTATTCGCAGATTTAGTGCAAATGCTTCTAAATCAAAACAGGCAACAAGTAGAAAAAAGGCCTTGGATAAGATCAATTTAGATGAAATCAAGCCTTCTAGTCGAAAATACCCAGCCATTATGTTCAATGAAATGAACAGAGAACCAGGCGATCAAATTCTACAGGTAGAAAATCTAGGCAAGGTATCGAATGGTGAAGTCTTATTCGATAAGGTATCTTTTATGATGAACAAAGGTGATAAGATTGCCATATTATCCGAAAACAGCTTAGCAACTACCGCCTTCTACGAAGTACTTACCGGAAGGGATAAAGATTATAAAGGCGCGTTTAAATGGGGGGTCACCATCAGTATAGCCGATATTCCTATGGATAACGCTGCCTATTTTGAAGGGAAAAATGAAAACCTTATTGATTGGCTGAGGGAATACTCTTCAACAGATCAGGATGACCAATTTGTACGGGGCTTCCTTGGGAAAATGTTATTTAGTGGAGAAGAAGTGCTGAAAAAATGCTCCGTACTATCCGGAGGAGAAAAAATGCGTTGCATGTTCTCGCGAATGATGCTACAAAAGGCGAATTTTTTACTTTTTGACGAACCCACTAATCACCTCGACTTGGAGTCTATTACAGCTTTAAATAATGGGATGAAAGATTTCAGAGGACCGATACTATTTACTTCGCGCGACCATGAGTTAACACAAACGGTAGCCAACAGAATTATTGAACTGACCCCCAAAGGTGTTATTGATAAACTTATGTCCTATGACGAGTATATCAATAGTGAGGAAATAAAGAAGCAACGCGAAAGCATGTTGAAATAAATAAATAGGGTGTCCGAAAAACTTTCAGACACCCTTCTAATTTATTTTCTGTTTTTACATTTCTTAGCTTCGTCAAATGCCCAGCTACTAATTTTAGTCACAGCCTGTTTTATACGTTCCCGTCCTTCTAACGTATTCACATCAATTTCGCAAAAGGTGCTTCCGTTGTTTTTCGCATGTAGTACCAAATAATAAATACCGGCAACCTGTAGCGCAACAATCCCCCTTAAATCTACCGTTGTGTCACTGAATAATGGATCCGTTAACCGAAAAAGGTCACTGCCCAACTCTTCTCTGGCATTAGCGATTTCGCGCATTAACGAGCTTTGTTTACTGATTTCCCAAAGTACAATATTTTGCAGTTCGTCTGCTCCGAAAAAAAAATCGAGTTGCTGGGTCAGCAAATTTGGCAAAGCCACTTGCCCAAAATCTTGCTGGAACGAATCTGCAACATTTATTTTATCAACAAAACTGACCCAATAATCTTTTTCCCGAACATATTTCTCCACCAAGTTGTCGACACTATCAAAATACCTATAAATCAATTTTTTGTTTACACCGGCTATTTGAGCGATCTTATTAACGCCCAAGCCCTGATAGCCTTCCGTCCGTATTATTTGACCCACTGCACTTAAGAGCTTTAATTTAGTCCGCTCTCTATCCCTAATTTCTCCTTGCGGTCGTTTTCTTTCTTTTTTCATCTATTTATTTCTTGATGGAGTCTTATTAATGTAAAACCTTAAACATCATTTCCTTCAGCAAATCTTCGGCTTCGAGATTAAAGGCATCTACTCCCTTCGACTTTAAATCGTACTCCCGAAGATAGCCGATAATATGAAACAGTTTCATAATCGGATAGTTCCGGGCGGCCAACTCATAATCTTTCACAAAAAAGGGATGAACCCCTAATTCTTTGGCAGCGCTTTGCTGGCTTTTATCAGGCAAATAATGAAATTTCAAGATTTTTGAAAAATAACCGTATAGCGATCCCATCACGACGGGAATCGGATTGGATTTCGGATTAGCAGAAAAATAATCAATGATCTGATTTACCTTTAAGACATCCTTTTTTCCCAGGGCGGTATTCAGTTCGAAAATATTAAAATCTTTACTTATTCCGATATTATTTTGAACGTCTGTAACACCTATTTCCCTATCCTTTGGCACATTAAGCATCATCTTGTCTAACTCATTTGCTACTTTAGAAAGCTCTGTACCTAAATATTCACCCATCATCGCTGCAGCTTGTGGATGGATCTTCATCCCACGCTCCTTTACATACTCATCAATCCAGGGTGCTAATTTATTATCATAAATCTTAGCGGATTCAAGCACAACCCCGCTCTTTTCAATGGCCTTATATATCTTTTTCCGCTTATCAAACTTGCTATATTTGTACGCAAAAGCTAATACGGTAGTTGTTAAAGGTTTCTCCACATAAGCTTGAAAAAACTCATCTGCCTTATCCCATTTTAAATTCTGAGCCTCTTTTATAATGACAACTTGATAGTCGCTCATCATCGGATATCGTTTAGCTGTATTCAAGATCGTAACCCAGTCTGTATCCTTTCCGTATAGAATCGTTTGATTAAAACCCTTTTCAGCTTCACTCAGCACCTTATTCTCTAAAGCATGGACTATCAAGTCAATGTAGTATGCTTCTTCTCCATGCAAAAGGTAAATCGGTTTCAGCTTTCTCTTATTGATATCGGCTAAAATGTTAGATGCACTCATATTCTTTTATTAATCTAATGGGCTAACAGGGAACTATCAATTAGCCTAGGTATAGGCTAGACCACGCTGCAAAATAACAATAATTTTTAAGGTTTGACAACTGTCAGCGGTAAGCTATAAGCAGTAAGCTATAAGCATAGGTTTTTGATACGGTCGCTGCGACTGCTATTAGTGAACAAGGGAACCTGTTAGCAGTGAACCTGTCATACTTCCTACTAACTACTTCCTACTCCCCTACTAACTCCCTTATTAGTGAACAAGGGAACCTGTTAGTAGTGAACCTGTCATACTTCCTACTAACTACTCCCTACTAACTACTAACTACTCCCTATTAACTACTCCCTACTAACTATATAACGTACAACTTATAACTAATTAAAAAAATCTCCCTAGCTTTGTATCTTTAAGACATCCGCAAACACGGTCATTATGTTAAGCCCCATTCCACTTAATCTCCCCTCCTATCCGCTAAAACTCAGCAAAGATGAACATCGCCTGTTCATTTATGATGAGTTAAGAAAAAAACATCTCTTATTAACGCCCGAAGAATGGGTACGGCAACATTGGATTCAACATCTTATACAAGCTAAGGGTTTCCCTAAAGCATTGATTCAAAGTGAAGGCGGACTAAAATTAAACTCACTGCAGAAACGCACCGATATCGTAGTTTTTAATCCCTCGGGTAAACGCCTATTAATAGCAGAACTAAAGGCTCCTTCAATAAAAATCACGCAGGCCGTATTCGAACAGATCGCACGATACAATATGGTTCATAAAGTTCCTTACCTGGTTGTGAGCAACGGCTTAGAACACTACTACTGTCTTATTGACCACGAAAACGAAAGCTACCGTTTCTTGGAAGACATTCCTTTCTACCACGAAATAAAATAAGCCGTTGTTTTTGTAAACAAACGGCTTAACAAAGATATGTCTATTATATATCGCGATCTATCTATTTGGCAGAAACACTTAATTCTACCACATTAGCATAGATAAAGTTCATGGCCTTATGATTAGATTTGACCGGATTCTCCTTTTTAAATTCATCCAGCAATGTAACTTCCAGGTTATCGGTTCTATCTATATCCAATACACCCCCTAAACAAGGATACTTCTGACCTAAATCACCGTCATTGAAGCTCTCAATACGAGCAAAACCATCCACATTAGCATAAAAGTTAGTAAACGTAACCGGCAAAAAGTTATTTGCTTTTACCATATCTTTTAATGTGGAACCTACTCGAATACCTTCTTCCAATTGATAGGGTCCCATTTCATCCGATACGCTCAATTTCACCGCCTTGGTAAAAGGAGCGGTCGTTTCTGCCCAAAATACTGTTACTTCTTCAGGTGTATCTTTGAATACTTTAGTAACGCTCACTTTCTTACCTTCTACTTCCTTCGTTGTATCAGCCAATTTATCGGCGCCAAATTCCTTTTCAAGATCCGCATGGCTATAGCTTAATTTTACTTTACCGATGCCCTCGCAAGTGATTAAATTCGGGTCCTGATCGGCCGCTTTCTCTTCCTTTTTGGAAGCACCACCGCAAGATGCTAGAACAAAGCCGATAAGTGCTAGACTGAGAATTCTTTTCATGTTAATAACTTTAAGTTTTTATAATTTAATATCCTCACGAAGATAATAAAAGCTTTGAGCTATCGAAAACGGAATAGTAACATTAAAGTGACGCCAAACTTTCTTCTAAAATTTTAATCTTCGCAAGTGCATCTGCTTGTTTATTACGCTCATTCTGCACGATCTCCGGCTTCGCGTTTTGTACAAATCGCTCGTTTGATAGTTTTGCGTTCACCGATTTCAGGAAACCTTGTAAATACGTGATTTCATTTGTTATTCGCTCACGCTCGGCCTCCACATCAATGTTTTGAGCTATGCTTACAAAAAACTCATCCTTGCCTGCTATAAATGCTGCTGTCCCCACTTGTTGCTCCGAAACGAAGCTTACGTCGCTGATGTTCGCCAATTTTCTGATACTATCTAAATAGTTTTCGTAAGCAATATCGGTATTCACTTTGATAGCAAGTGGAAGTGTCTCTTTAGGAGAAATTTGTTTCGTGTTTCGCACGTTACGTATTTCAGAAACAACTTGCTGAACCACCTGAAAGTCATTTAGAAGCTCCCGATCGATCTTTGAAGCCTTAGGATAGGCTGCCACAATACAGCAATCCAACGCACTCCGACTTCCAAACAATTCATCGTGCCATAGCTCCTCCGTGATAAATGGCATAAAAGGATGAGCAAGGGCCAATACCTGCTCAAAAAAGTCGATCGTAAAGGTCAATAGATCTTTAGCAATAGGCTGTTGATAAGCCGGCTTTACCAGTTCAAGATACCAGGAGCAGAAATCATCCCATATAAGCTTGTAAATGGTCATGAGCGCATCAGAAAGTCTATAGGCGGCGAAATGCTCCTCTACTTCGATCACGGCTTCACTAAAGCGGCTCTCAAACCATTCCACGGTTTTAAGCTCTGCTTTTGTTGCCGGTTTGTTAACCGTTTCCCAGCCTTTAACTAATCGGAAGGCATTCCAAATCTTGTTGGCAAAATTTCGGCCCTGCTCGCAGTAGGCCACATCAAACATGAGGTCATTACCTGCAGGAGACGACAACAACATTCCAACACGCACGCCATCCGTACCATATTGATCCATCAACTCAATCGGATCCGGCGAATTCCCCAATGATTTAGACATTTTCCGTCCAAGTTTGTCGCGCACAATACCGGTAAGGTAGACATTTTTAAATGGTGCCTTTCCTCGAAATTCGTGCCCTGCAATCATCATACGCGCTACCCAGAAAAACAATATTTCAGGCGCTGTTACCAAATCATTTGTAGGATAATAATAATTGATATCGGCTCCGTTTGGCTCTTTAAATCCGTCAAAAACGGATATAGGCCATAAGCCTGACGAAAACCAAGTATCTAGCACGTCCTCCTCCTGATAAATGCCCTTTGTGCTTTTTCCCAAGCGCTCAAACTCGACTATCGCTTCCTCTTCAGTTTTAGCTACAACCCAATCTTGATTTTCATTGTACCATGCCGGGATTCGTTGGCCCCACCAGAGTTGCCTCGATATATTCCAATCTTTAACATGCTCCATCCAATGGCGATAGCTATTGATAAATTTGTCAGGAATTAGTTTAACCTCGCCACTAAGCACGTAATCCAGTGCCGGCTTTGCAAGGTGCTCCATTTTACAAAACCATTGCATAGATAGCTTTGGTTCAATAACCGCATCAGTCCGCTCTGAAAAGCCAACCTGCGACTTATAATCTTCAACCTTTTCCAATTGCCCTGCTTCTTCCAGCATTTTAGCAATTTTTTTACGGGCGATAAAGCGATCCTCTCCTACTAATATCTGCGCTTTTTCATTTAGCGTTCCATCGTCATTTAAGATATCGACAACCTCTAATTTATGCTTCTGGCCCAGCTCATAGTCGTTCAGATCATGTGCCGGCGTTACTTTTAAACAACCTGTACCAAATTCCATCTCAACATACTCATCCTCAATGATGGGTATTTCCCTGTTTATTATAGGAACCAGTACTTTCTTTCCTTTTAAATGCTGATAGCGTTCGTCATTCGGATTGATACAAACGGCCGTGTCAGCCATAATCGTTTCCGGCCGGGTTGTTGCGATGGTGATGTACCATCGTTGTTGGTTATTCGTTGTTTGTTCTTCGCCCGTGTCTACAACTTGATACTGGATATAATACAGCTTCTGGTTTACTTCTTTGCGAATTACTTCTTCATCTGAGACAGCGGTTTTACCCTGCGGATCCCAGTTAATCATGCGGATACCTCGGTAGATATACCCCTTCTTATAAAGGTGAATAAATGTATCAATTACCGCATCGCTCAAGTCGGGTTCCATAGTGAAGCGCGTCCGGTCCCAATCGCACGAGGCTCCCAGCTTTCGCAATTGATCGAGAATAATTCCGCCGTATTTTTCCTTCCATTCCCAAGCGTATTTCAAGAATTCTTCACGTGTGATATCGCTTTTATTGATTCCGCGCTCTTTAAGCATAGCGACTACCTTTGCCTCGGTTGCAATCGACGCATGATCGGTACCGGGCACCCAACAGGCATTTTTACCCTGCATCCGGGCACGGCGAATTAATACATCCTGAATCGTATTATTTAGCATATGTCCCATGTGCAATACGCCCGTGACGTTAGGAGGAGGCATGACAATCGTATAGGGTTCTCTACCATCCGGTATAGAACGGAAAAACTTCTTTTCCAGCCAATAGGCATACCATTTATCTTCGGTTTCTTTGGGGTTGTATGTCTTCGCTATGCTCATGGTATAAATAACATTTAGTATACTATTGTATACATATAAAGAGGTGCAAACCTACTATAAAATTCGCTTATTTGGAAATGGAGATCGGCTTTCAGCAATGAGCTATTTTCGCTAGCAAGTACCATATAATTTTTATAACTGTCGGATATAACTCCTAAAAGCAACAGGTGTTTGCTTTTAGAAAAGGAAGGATTTTTTAGTCAGTTTTTTTATAAAATATTTGTTCTTTTCTCTTTGAAAGAAAAGAACCAAAAGTTCAAGGCTGCACATCCTTCGCTAAAGATTTAGGTCCATCGCTCAAATCATGTGGAGCCGCTCCTCCCTCCAAGCCACGCTTCACTTTTTCACATGATTTTTTTGCCTTGGCTATCCTAAATCTTTTTAACGCTCACGCTGTGAGGCCGTTCTTCCCAACCCCTTGCAAAACCGTCCCGAAGTACTTACATGGCCTTGGAGGATACCGACGCAACGAGCAGCAAAGCATTTGCTCCTCTGCTCATATTGTAGTATCCAAGCGGATTGAGGAAGTGAAACGGCTCCAATACGCGCCAGTGATGCTTTGCCATCAGGTGCAAGGTAGTCTACAAAGCCTTGATGTTTGCCTCTCTTTGCATCAAGGTAAAGAGAGATCAAATTAATATAAACACCTTCATCTGTATGTTAAAGGCGAAACCGACCAAAGGGCGTTCACTGAAGGTAATCCCTATTTTAGGGAGAAAAGCCGATAGTCGTATAATTTTTATATCTTAAGGAAAATTTTTCATTTTATGCGTTACCTTTTTATTCTCTTTACCTTATTATTCTTGAGCATTTATAGCGGAAAAGCGCAAAACACAAACGGCAATAAGGCGGCAAAATTCATCTCGCTCATGGTTGATTCCAACTACAAGGAAGCACTTGATCTTACTTCAGCTGATTTTAAAGCGAAGGTTAACCCAGCAACATTATCGAAGATATGGAAGGGTATTAACCAGCAATTTGGTGCTTTTGAGCAGGTAGAACCACTCGATAGCATTACTAACAATAACAACTCGTTGATACTGCAAGCCACTTTTAAAGGTTATATTGTTCCCTTAACATTCCATTTTAACACGAGCGGAGATATTTCGGCATTTTTAATGCAACAACAACCCAAAATCAGGGCCAACACCAATAGGAGTCCGGCTAATTTCCCCGAAGAGGCGTTAAAAATCAAAGTAAATGGAGGTATTATCAGCGGAACTCTTATGACTCCAAAAAATCCGCAAGCGGGTACTCCCGTCGCTTTAATCATTGCGGGTAGCGGTCCTACGGATCGCAATGGCAACAACCTTTATGGCGTGAAAGCCAACAGTTACTTATTATTAGCGGAAGCGTTAGCGGATAACGGCATCGCCAGTTTCCGATACGATAAGCGTTTGATCGGCGAAAGTGTAAACTTTCAGACAAGCCAAAATAACTTGGTGTTTAACGACTTTGTAGATGACGCGGTGATTCTTGGAACATTTCTCAAAAATCAAAAAAAATTTCAAAAGCTGTTTATTATAGGTCATAGCGAAGGTTCAAACATCGGCATTATTGCATCTGAGCAGCTGAATCCTGACGCCGTTGTTTCTTTATGCGGCCCGGGAGAAAATCTTGCTACTGTGTTAGAAAATCAATTATTAACACAACCTTCCTTAGTTAAAGAAGCTACGTCAATTATCAACCTGCTGAAACAGGGAAAAATGACAAATAATGTTCCGGCCGAGCTCAATAGTTTATTTGCCCCGGCTATACAACCCTTCCTTATTTCGTCTTTCAAAATCAATCCCGAAGAAGAAATCAGGAAGTTAAAAATACCAATCCTGATTGTGGGAGGCACTACGGATTTGCAAGTACCGACCAGCCACGCCGAAAAGCTAAAAGCAGCGAATCCCAAAGCCACGCTCTTACTTATAAAAAACATGAACCATACACTAAAAACAGCACCTGCAAATAAAGAAGCTAACTTGAAGACTTATTCAAATCCAAATCTCCCGTTAAACAGCGATTTAGTAATAGGCTTAGTTAATTTTTTAAAGTGATAGGTTATAAGTTGTACGTTATAAGGCACTTAAAACGTACAACTTAAAACTTAGAACTTTTATACGTCTATCTTCGCATATTTAGCGTTACGCTCAATAAACTCCCGGCGAGGTGCTACTTCATCGCCCATTAACATGGAAAAGACACGGTCGCACTCCGCCGCATTTTCTATACTTACTTGACGTAAGGTGCGGGTTTCGGGGTTCATGGTAGTATCCCACAACTGCTCTGCGTTCATCTCTCCCAAACCTTTATACCGCTGAACATGTACGCTATCCTCTTTACCGGCACCTTTCAGTCGCTGAACTGCTGCGTCACGTTGATCCTCTGTCCAT
>Ga0079224_100011282_pt1 | contig 12297 bp, 8 predicted proteins | sample Stecom2015_FD_80414 | JGI IMG/M metagenome (GOLD analysis project Ga0079224, IMG submission 80414) | Agricultural soil microbial communities from Utah to study Nitrogen management - Steer compost 2015 | ecosystem: Environmental > Terrestrial > Soil > Agricultural land | place: USA: Utah... | reverse complement strand
CGGACATCGGCTCGGTGGGCGAGGGGAACCACGAGATGGCCCACCGCACGCTGGACGCGGCCGACCCGTGGATCTTCGTGACCACGGCCGCCCGCTACGCCGACGCCCCCTCCTGGCGGCTGCTGCGGCTGGCCAAGGAACGCGGCTCCCGCCTGGCCATCGTGCTGTCCCGGGTGGCGCCGCGCTCCCGCGACGTGGTGGTCAAGCACTTCGTGCGGATGCTCACCGACTACGGCCTCGGCGACGTCCAGCGCTTCGTGATCGACGAGTGCTCCACCCGCGACGGCCGCCTCCCCGAGGAGCAGATCAGAGAGCTGCGGCTGTGGCTGACCGAGCTGTCGGTCGACGAAGACCGGCGCGAGCGGGCCGTACGCGAGACCCTGGCGACGATGCTGGAGGGTTTCCGCGTCCGGGTGCCCGCCCTCGCCCGTCACCTGGAGACGCAGGTCGCCATACGCGCCCAGCTCCGCTCCGACGTGGACGCCGCCTACGGCGACGCGCTGGCCGAGATCGACGAAGTGACCCGGAACGGGTCGCTGCTGCGCGGCGAGGTGCTGGCGCGCTGGCAGGACTTCGTGGGCTCCGGCGACGTCCTGCGCGCTCTGCAGTGGCGCAAGCCGACGTGGTTCGGCGGCAGGGGCTCCCGCCGCGCCCCCGAGCGGCAGCGGGCGCTGAGAGGGGCGCTGCGGACCGCGCTGGAGTCGGTGGTCCTCACCGCGGCGCGCCGGGCGGCCGAGGACGTCGTCCAGCGGTGGACCCGGCGCGGCAGGCCCGGCGACTCGCTGGCCGCCGCACCCGGGCTGGGGCAGATCTCCGATGAGACCGTCGCACGCGCCGGCCGTACCATCGCCGCGTGGCAGGATCACATGGTCGAGCTGGTGCGCAGAGAGGGCGTCACCAAGCGGTCGGTCGCCAAGGTGATGTCGTTCGACGAGGAATCACTGGCACTGATCTTCACGGTGGGACTGCTCGGTTACGGGATGACGCAGACCGCAGGCGGCGACCGTCCCGCCATGCCGCAGCGGCTCCTGCGCGCGCTGCTCGGCGCCGAGTCGCTGCGCAGCATCAGCGTCAAGGCCCGAAACGACCTACGGGCGAGGATCGGCATGCTGTTCGATGAGGAGACGATGAGATACGTGCAGGTGCTGGACGGAGCCGGGGTCCCCGACGAGTCGGTGGCGGCCCGCCTCTACCAGGCCACCTACAACCTCGAGGTCGCCGGATGACCCCCTCCATCCCGGCCCCCGCCCCCGCGAAACCCGGGCTCGGCAGCCGGCTCGCCGCGCTGTCCCGTGTCGTCGAGCTGGGACCGGGCCGGGTCAACCCCACCTTGCTCGGCGAGGCCCAGCAGGTGCTGCAGCGTGCGGGCGACCGGCTGAAGCTGTCCTCCGAGCACACGGTGGTCGCCCTCGCCGGCGGCACGGGAAGCGGCAAATCCTCGCTGTTCAACGCCATCTCAGGGCTGGAGCTGTCGCCCACGGGCGTGCGCCGTCCCACCACCGCCCGCACCCACGCGTGCGTGTGGGGTCTGGAGGGCGCGGGCCCGCTGCTCGACTGGCTGCAGATCCAGTGGCGGCACAGGTTCGCCAGGGCCAGCGCCCTGGACAAGGGCGACAGCCAGTTCCACGGGCTCATCCTGCTCGACCTGCCCGACCACGACTCCATCCGGGCGCTCACCGACCACGAGGCCGACCGGCTGATCAAGATCGCCGACCTGGTGGTGTGGGTTCTCGACCCGCAGAAGTACGCCGACGCGTCCATCCACTCCCGCTACGTCAGGGAGCTCGCCGGGCACGACGCGGTCACCGTGTTCGTGCTGAACCAGGCCGACCGGCTCAGCCGCGAGGAGCTGGCCGAGTGCGTGTCCGATCTGACCGCCCTGCTCAAGCGGGAGGGCCTGGACAACCCGATGGTGGTCACCACCTCGGCGGTCACCCCCGGTGGGGCCGACGGCCTGAAGGCGGTGATCGCGGCCGCCGTGTCGCGGCGCAGGGTCGCCATCAGGCGGCTGGAGGCCGACGTCGAGCGCATGGCGCGGCACCTCGGCCCGCTCATGCCGCCCGGCGAGGGGACCGGCGTCCCCGCCGCGGTCGACGCCGCCCGCCGCGTGGGGCTCACCGACGCCCTGTGCGACGCGGTGGGGGTGCCCGCGCTCGGCGAGGCCATGGAGAACGTCTACGCGGCGCGGTCGGAGGACTACGTGGGCTGGCCGTACACCCGGTGGCTGCGCCGCCTGGGCGGCGACCCGCTCAAGAGCCTGCGCCTGGGCGACCTGCGACAGGACATCCGCGAGCTGACCGCCGGGACGATCGGCGCCCAGCCCGCCGAGGTGGACAACGCGATCGATGCGCTGGCCGACGGCCTGTCGGTGGGCATGCACGACGCCTGGCGGGCCGGGCTGCGGCAGGCGGCGCGGTCGCGGGCCGCGGAGTTGCCCGGCGTGCTGTCGGAGGAGATGGCGCAGGCGGCGCCGCGCCTGGACCGCGTGCCGGGCTCCTGGCGTCTGCTGAAGGCGTGGCAGTACCTGCTGGTGGTGCTGTTCGTCTTCGGGGTCGCATGGATGGGGACGGCCCTGCTGGACGGTGTGCTCGGGCTGATGCGGATGCCCGCCGCGCTGTCGGCCTTCGGCGACGCGAAGATGCTGCCCTGGGCGGGGGTGACGGCGGTGGCCGCGCTCGGCCTCGGACTGGTGTCCGCCGTCGTCGGGCGGAACCTCGTCGTGACGGGGGCGAGCAGCGAGCGTGAGCGGCTCGAACGCGACATGCGCCGCAGGATCGGCCAGGTGGCGGAGAACATGGTGATCGCGCCGGTGGAGCAGGAGCTGCGGCGGCATCACGAGTTCTACACGGCCATGCGCACCCTGCGCGGCCCCCAGGCCAAGCCCGGCTTCCGCTTCACTCCCGCGGGCCAGTCCGCTCCCCGCTGAGGTCCGGTGCTCGCGCAGGGCGGGCGCGGGACTGTTCCACAGGACCCGTGATCCCGGTGGACGATGTCCACAGAACGGGATTCGGCGGGCCGGGGGAGGGGAGGGGCGAGGCACGGTGGCTCTCAGACGGCGGGCATGCGGGTCCGCCAGATGAGAGGTAGAGGAATGAACGACATCTACGTCACGCTCGTCGGCAACGTCGCGGCGGAGCCGCGGCAGCACACACTCGCCGACGGTTCCCGGGTCACCTCCCTGCGCGTCGCCACGACCAGCCGCTACTTCGACAAGAAGCTCCAGGAATGGCGTGACGGCGACAAGGCCTTCTTCGCCGTCCGCTGCTGGCGCGGGCTCGGCGACAACGTCGCCCAGTCGGTGCGGCTGGGCCAGCCTGTCGTGATCCACGGCCGCCTGCGCATCCGCGAGTTCGAGCGAGAGGGCGAGCGACGCTTCATCCCCGAGGTCGAGGCCACCTCGGTGGGGCACGACCTGAGGTGGGGCGTGAGCAGCTTCAGCAGGCCGCCGCGCGGCGCCGCCCCCTCCGTGCTCGACGCCGAGACCCGTCACAGCCTCGACACGGCGATCGAAGACTGGGCTTTCGCCGCCGGTCGTCCCGCCGCGCCGGCGTCTCCGGCCACTTCCGGCGCCTCGTCTTCGCCGTCCGCCTCCCCCGTGCCGCTTCCGTCGGCCGCCCCGCTCCATCCGGCTACCCCCGTCACGCCTCCGTCCACTCCGCCGACCGCGCCACCCACGCGGCAGTGGCCCGTCATGACCGTCCCGGCGGCCTCCGAGCCCGCCACCCCCACGCCCGACCGCGCGGACGACGCTTCATCCGCGGTCTCCCAGACGCCGGTCCCCGCCGGAGACGGGTCGGGAAGCACCGAGCAGAGGGATGGCGTGCGCCCGCGTCGCCGTACGGACAGAAGGGGGCGGACCACCGCATCAGCCGCCGGCGGGCCGTCCGCGGATCTCACCGGTGAGGATCGGGCCGCCGCCTGACGAGCCGCGCGCCGCCGGCGGGTCCGCTGTTCGGCGAACCCCCGCCGCCGGGCCTCCCCGGCGATCCAGCGGTACGCCGTGACCGACGCACGGTTTCGTCGGTCACGGCGGTGAGGAGGATGCGGAAGGGGAGCGGGCCGGGCCGATCGGAACGCGGGGACCGCGGGCTTCGCGGCGGGGCCGGCCGGGCGGCCGTCGGGGAGCCTTCCGGGAAGGGCGCCTCCGTCGACCGTGGGTGATGTCGACCGGGGTGATGGGGCCGGTCGCGGATCGCAACGTGATGGGCGGCATCAGCCGGGTGGCGCCCAAGGGGGCGCGGAACTCGTCTCCACGGCTTTTTGCTCCGGTTCGTTCGCGTGATGGTTCGCCGGCCCTCGGAGGCGCCGCGAGCGCGGGGAGCGCCGTGATGCGCAGCGCCCGGTTCGACCGGCGATCGCCGGAAGCGGGAGCGAGTCCCGGATGAGTGCGTCGGCGGAGCCCGCCGTGGGGCTGGAAGGCAGCAGAAAAGGCGGGCTGAAGGCGGCAGAAGAAGACGGCGCCGCACCCGGAAGACGAAGGGAGCGCCGGCCGCGCGGCAATCGACGGCTTTCCGATCCCGCCTGCCGCCGACCGGGAGTCAGAGCCGAAGGGTGGTGCCGGAGGGGAGCTCCGAGGCGGTGGTGGGAGACCGCGGGCTGCGCGTTCGCGGGGACGGCTGCGCGTCCGCGAGAACGGCTCGGTGTCCAACCGGGAAGGCGGTCCGACGCACCGCCGGAGCGGCACCTTAACGGACTTCGGCGATCACGGGCGCGGTGACGTCGCCGGCTTTCGCGCGGTGATCGGCGACAGCCGGGGCACGCCGCGCGGTCCCGTGCTCATGTCCAGGTCACGCCGCATGCCATGGCGGCTCCTCTCGTGTTTCCCGCCGGAGGGCGGAACGGAGTGATCGGTTTAGGGCTGCTTTGGTGTAGGTGGTCACCCGCCCAAGGTAGCGGTTCGCGTCGCGTAACGCACACTCCGCAACTATCGTGTTACACATCGTTAGTTGGGAGGGATGGCATGGCGGCGACGGGTCACATCTCACCCAGGGGCGTCCGGTGGCCCCTGTTGAAACACCGCCGGCGGCTGGTCGTCTACATCTGCGCGGTCGTGACACTCCACGTGACCGGCATCGTCGTGTTCGCCGCGATGACGCCGATCCGGTGGCAGGATCTGGTGACCTTCGGCGCACTGCTGGCATGCGGCGGAGTGTGCATCGAGGCGACACGCAGGCTCGGCATGCCCGCGGGTGTGTCGCGCGACCTGCTGTCCGCCTGGTGGCTACCCGTCGCGTTCCTGCTCCCGCCGCTGTACGCGCTGCTGACGCCCATTCCGCTGCAGATCCTCATCCAGAAGCGGGTCAGGCAGACCGTGCTCCACCGGAGGGTCTTCAGCGGGGCGGCGATCGGACTGTCCGGCGGTGTCACCTCGGTGGTGTTCCATGCGACGGTGTCCGAGCCGTCGGCGCTGGACGGCGGATCGGCGGCGCCGATCGCCGCGGCCCTGGCCTGCGCCCTGCTGTTCTCCCTGATCAACACCCCGCTCATCGGCGTCGCGGCCTACATGGCCAACCACGACATCCGCTGGCGCGAGGTGCTGTGGGACCGCGAGAGCGCCATCCTCGACGTGGTGGAGCTGTGCGTCGGGACCATCGTGGCCATACTGTGCTCGATCTCCATCTTCCTGCTCGTGCTGGCGCTGCCTCCCGTGATGCTGCTCCAGCGAAGCCTGCTGCACGCCCAGCTGCAGGCGGCGGCCCGCACCGACCCCAAGACGGGGTTGCTCAACGTGGCCGCATGGCAGCGCGAGGCGGAGACCGAGATCGTCCGCGCCCGGCGCACCGGCGAGAACTTCGCGCTGCTGCTCATCGACATCGACCACTTCAAGCAGGTCAACGACCGTCACGGCCATCTGGTCGGCGATCAGGTCCTGGTCGAGGTCGCCGCGACGCTGCGCGGTCAGCTGCGCGAGTACGACCTGGTGGGCCGGTTCGGCGGCGAGGAGTTCGTCGTCCTGCTCCCGCATACCGACCCCGGAGAGGCCCGCCAGGTCGCCGAGCGGCTGCGCCGGCGGGTGGGGCGCATGTCCGTACCGGTCGAGGAGGGCATGGTCCGGGTCACGGTCTCCACCGGCGTGGCGTTCGGCGGCGTCCACGGAGACGATCTTCTTACGCTGCTCGCCGCGGCCGACCTCGCCCTCTATCAGGCGAAGGCCCTAGGCCGCGATCGCGTCTGCCTGCCCGCGCCGCGCCGTCCCGGTCCCGCCGAGATGACGCACGCCGACGAGCATCGCAGGGGCAGAGGCGAGCACCACGGGCGGACCGCCGCCCGTTCCCACGGTCCCGCGATGGCGTCTCAGGACCGGCTGAAGGGCTGTTGACACGCCCTAAACTGGGGGGCATGCCGGAGTACATCTACACGTTGCAGCGCGTGCGCAAGGCGCACGGTGACAAGGTCGTCCTCGACGACGTCACGTTGTCGTTCCTGCCAGGCGCCAAGATCGGTGTCCTCGGCCCGAACGGCACCGGTAAGTCGACGCTGCTCAAGATGATGGCGGGCCTGGAGCAGCCGTCCAACGGCGAGGCCCGGCTCATGCCCGGCTTCACGGTGGGCATCCTGCAGCAGGAGCCGCCGCTGAACGAGTCGAAGACGGTGCTCGGCAACGTCGAAGAAGGCGTGGCCGAGACCAAGGCGCTGCTCGACCGCTACAACCAGATCGCCGAGCAGATGGCCACCGACTACAGTGACGAGCTGCTGGAAGAGATGGGCAAGCTGCAGGAGCAGCTCGAACACCGTAACGCGTGGGATCTCGACAGCCAGCTCGAGCAGGCGATGGACGCCTTGCGCTGCCCGCCGCCCGACGCCGACGTCACCACCCTGTCCGGTGGTGAGCGCCGCAGGGTCGCGCTGTGCAAGCTGCTGCTGGAGCAGCCCGACCTGCTGCTCCTCGACGAGCCGACCAACCACCTCGACGCCGAGAGCGTGCAGTGGTTGGAGCAGCACCTGGAGAAGTACCCCGGCACCGTCCTGGCCGTCACCCACGACCGCTACTTCCTGGACAACGTCGCCGGCTGGATCCTGGAGCTCGACCGCGGCCGCTGCTACGCCTACGAGGGCAACTACTCCACCTACCTGGAGAAGAAGGCCGCCCGGCTGAAGGTCGAGGGCCAGAAGGACGCCAAGCGCAAGAAGCGCCTGGAGGAAGAGCTGCAGTGGGTCCGCTCCAACCCCAAGGCGCGTCAGGCCAAGAGCAAGGCCCGTCTCCAGCGCTACGAGGAGATGGCCGCCGAGGCGGCGAAGTACCGCAAGCTCGACTTCGACGAGATTCAGATCCCGCCGGGGCCGCGCCTGGGCACCACGGTGATCGAGGCCAAGGGGCTCACCAAGGGCTACGGCGACCGGCTGCTGATCGAGAACCTCTCGTTCACCCTGCCGCGTAACGGCATCGTCGGTGTGATCGGCCCCAACGGCGTGGGCAAGACCACCCTGTTCCGTATGATCACCGGCCAGGAGAAGCCGGACGAGGGCAGCATCACCATCGGCGAGACCGTCAGCATCTCCTACGTCGACCAGACCCGCTCCGGTATCGACCCGAACAAGACCGTGTGGGAGGTCGTCTCCGACGGGCTCGACCACATCAAGGTCGGCAACGTCGAGATGCCCTCGCGCGCTTACATCGCGGCGTTCGGGTTCCGAGGGCCCGACCAGCAGAAGCCGGCGGGGGTGCTGTCCGGAGGCGAGCGCAACCGCCTCAACCTCGCGCTCACCCTCAAGATGGGCGGCAACGTCCTGCTTCTGGACGAGCCGACCAACGACCTCGACACCGAGACGCTCTCCAGCCTGGAGAACGCGCTGCTGGAGTTCCCCGGCTGCGCCGTCATCACCTCCCACGACCGGTGGTTCCTCGACCGCATCGCCACGCACATCCTGGCGTGGGAGGGCGGCTCGGACTGGTTCTGGTTCGAGGGCAACTTCGCCGACTACGAGAAGAACAAGATCGAGCGGCTGGGCGCCGAGGCGGCCCGCCCGCACCGGGTCACCTACCGCCGTCTCCGGCGAGACTGATCCGCGTTCGCGCCCGGGCCGGCTTTCGCGGACCGGCCCGGGAGTGCGCCCGCGTGGGCCCGGCCGCCGCGTGTCGCACCGGCCCCGCGGGATCAGCGGGAAGCATGGAGCCAGACGGCGGTGTCCGGCGGCAGAACGTCGTCGGCTACGGGTGCGCTCGCGACCAGAACCCGTCCATGCGGCGGGAGCCGCGCCGGCGTCCGGCCGCAGTTGAGCGCGCAGATCAGATCGCCGTGGCGGAAGATCAGCGAATCCTCGGGCGAGTCGAGCCAGGTGATCCACTGGGGTAGCGAGCCGCGCAACGCGCGGCGGCAGGCGAGCGCGCGCCGGTAGAACTCCAGGGTGGAGGAGGGGACGCCCTCCTGGCGGGCCACGCTGAGCGCGGCCCACTCCGCCGGCTGCGGCAGCCACGGCCGCACGCCGTCCGGTGCGAAGCCGTACGGCGGTGCCTGCCCCGACCACGGCAGCGGAACCCGGCAGCCGTCTCTGCCGGGTGACGTGCCGCCGCTACGGGCGAAGATCGGATCCTGCCGTACCTCCGGGGGGAGATTCTTAACCTCTGGGAGGCCTAGTTCCTCCCCCTGGTAGAGGTAGGCCGAACCGGGAAGGGCGAGCATGGTGAGTAGCGCCGCGTTCGCCCGTGCCAGGCCGGTTCCCGGGGGCTGCTCGTCGTAACGGGTGCGGTGCCGTACCACGTCGTGGTTGGACAGCACCCACGTGGGGAAGGGCACGGTGCCGAGGGTGTCATCGATCACCTCGCGGAAGGCCGTGGCCGACCAGGGGGCCTGCAGCCACGCGAAGTTGAAGCTCTGATGCAGCTCGTCCGGGCGCACGTAACGGGCGAGGTCCTCTGCCGAGTCGGTCCATACCTCGCCGACCGCCATCCGTTCGCCGGGGTAGGAGTCCAGTAGCTTGCGCCAGGTCCGATAGACCTCGTGCACCTCCGGACGCCCCCAGATGGGGGAGTCGGACATGAAGCTCTGCTCGTCCGGTGGCACGTCCGGCAGCCCTTCGGCCTTGTACAACCCCATGGCCACGTCGATGCGGAAGCCGTCCACTCCCCGCTCCAGCCAGAAGCGCAGCGTGTCGGTGAACTCGGCGTGCACCTCCGGATTGCGCCAGTTGAAGTCGGGCTGTTCGGGAGCGAACAGGTGGAGGTACCACTGCCCATCGGGCACGCGTGTCCAGGCCGGGCCGCTGAAGGTCGACTGCCAGTTGTTCGGCGGTCCGTCACCGCTGTCGGCGAAGATGTAGCGCTCCCGTTCGGGGCTGCCGGGTCCGGCGGCCAGCGCCGCCTTGAACCACGGGTGCTCGGCCGAGCTGTGGTTCGGCACGATGTCCACCAGCACGCGCAGCCCCAGGCGGTGCGCATCGGCGACCAGCGCGTCGAAGTCGTCGAGCGAGCCGAACCGCGGATCGACGTCGCGGTAGTCGGCCACGTCGTAGCCGCCGTCGGCCATCGGGGAGGGGTAGAAGGGGGTCAACCAGATCGCGTCCACACCCAGCCGTGCGAGGTACGGCAGGCGGGACCGTACACCCGGGAGGTCACCCACGCCGTCTCCCGAGGCGTCGGCGAAGCTGCGCACGTAGATCTCGTAGACGACGGCATCACGCCACCAAGGGATCCCCATGTGACATGGGTTGCCCGGCTCGTCCTTGCTTCATGCCGGGCCTTCTGAACACCGTCGTACGCGCCCACCGGGCCGCGACGGCCCGGTGGAGGACGATCCGGCGCGCTCAGAAGTCAGGGGTGTTGACCAGGCTGTGGGCCGCGTAGACGAGGTAGTCCCAGAGCCGCTTGTCCAGCTCCTCCGGCAGCTCCAGCGAGTCGACCGCGTCACGCATGTGCCGCAGCCACGCGTCGCGCTCGGCTGAGCCGATCTTGAAAGGGCTGTGCCGCATCCGCAGCCGCGGGTGGCCGCGGGTCTGGCTGTAGGTGGTGGGACCGCCCCAGTACTGCTCCAGGAACATCCGCAGTCGGTCTTCCGCACCGCTCAGATCTTCCTCGGGGTACATCGGCCGGAGCAGAGGGTCCTTCGCGACCCCCTGGTAGAACCGGTGCACGAGCTGCCGGAACGCCTTCTCGCCGCCGACGGCGTCGTAGAAGGACACCGGCTCCTGAACTTCCTTCTCCTGGGCGTTCCCTGACATGTCTTCAACCCTATGTCACCCCGGGGCCGCCGCAGCCCGGCTGCGGCGGCCCCGGGTCGGTCTTCGAGAGCCTGCGAGGACCGTAGCGGAGCGGCTATCCGGCGAGGGACACGGACTCGCGGTCCAAGGCTTCCTTGACCCGTATGCGCAGCTCTCGCGCCACGTCGTCGCGCTGGGCGGGGACGGTCTTGGCGCCGAGGCGGAAGACCACGGCGGCATCGGAGATCTGCTCCAGTCCCCAGACCTGCGGCTCCTCGATGATGGCCTTCTCGTGGTACTCGGGGTCCTCCCACAGCTCCTTGGCCACGTTCTTGAGGATCTCTCTCACGGCCGGCACGTCGCTGTCGTAGGCGACGGGGACGTCGATCGCCGCCAGGGACCACCCTTGCGACCCGTTGCCGACGCGGGTGATCGTGCCGTTCCTGACGTACCAGACCCGCCCGTCGGCGTCGCGCAGCCGGGTGATGCGCAGCGTCACCGCCTCGACGGTGCCGACGGCGCTCCCGAGGTCGACCACGTCGCCTACGCCGTACTGGTCTTCGAGCAGCATGAACATGCCTGCGATGAAGTCCTTGACCAGTTCCTGGGCGCCGAAGCCCACGGCCACGCCGAGGATTCCCACGCTGGTGAGCAGGGGGGCGATCGGGATGGCCAGACGTTCCAGGACGGTGAGTACCGCGGTGCCGAGAATGACGATCGTGGCGACGTGCTTGAGCACCGACCCCAAGGTCTCCGCGCGCTGCTTGCGCCGCTCGGTGAGCAGGAGCGCGGCCTCCTTGGCACGCCCGGAGCGGATGCGTGTCCTGGCCGGGCTTATGTGGGTGGCCGCACGGCGCACGATCCGATCGATGACCCGGTGCACGATGCCGCGCAGGAGCATGGCCACCAGGAGGATCAGCAGCAGGTCGGCCAGGCTGGCGACGAGCGGTACCCATGTGTCCTTCTGCCCGGGGATCAGCGCGTTGAGCAGGGGACAGATGAATCCCTGGTTGTCGCCGCACGTGGTGGTGAGGCTGTTCACCACCGTCTCAGGGTCTGGAACGGTCTTTTCTGGCTCAGGGGTAGGGGATATCACGAACACGGACAACTTGCGGGTTTCCCCCGGATCGGTTCGGCCGGTCTACGGCAGGGGCGAAATGGACCCTTCCATAGTGCCGACCGAACCGGTCGCCGTCATCTTCACGTCGGGGAGACAGTGCCCGGGCCCGAAGCACCGTAAGGGCTCGGGCGCGGTGATGACCGGCGACGCGGACGGGACGCGCACCCGGAATCGTGTCCCGTCCGTTCCGGGAGGGGTCTCCCTCCGCGGGGAGCGGAGGGAGCGGACCCGGCGCGCCGGGCGCCGGGAGTCATGCGCGGTGAACGGCTGTGGAGCGCCGTACGTGCCGGCCTCCGGGGACGTTCACGATCGGTATGCGAGGGCCGGCGAGGCGCCAAGCGCCCGGATGCCTGACCTCTTCCGGTGCGCTCCGCACCGGACGCCCCGCCGGCCTCGCTCAGCCGCGGCGGCACGGTGTCCGGCGGCTGCCCCCGCCGGACACCGCCTCCCCTACCTCATTCCCCCACCGCGGCGAGCACTCGGGCGACCTTGGTCGCGGCGCCTGCGGGATCGTCGGCGCGGTGCATCTTCTCGCCCCAGGACCACCAGAAGTACCAGTCGGTCTGATCGGTGACCGGTACCGGCCGGCAGGTGACGTTCTCGGCCAGGCTGGTGGCGCTGGGGTTGATCACACGGACGAAGGCGCGACCCTTCTGCGTGCGCACCACCCTCGCAAGCAACCCGCGGGCGCCTAGTTCGGACACCAGTCGCTCTAAGTGTCCGAAATCGTCCTCCCCCACTCGAGTCCTCCTCCTTCAGTCACTCAGCGTCGTCCGGCGGCGAGGAGCGGCTCCTTCCCTGACCGCTCCCGCGCCGCTGCTGCCCAAACATGACTCATGGATACCTGCCAGGTCAAAGCCTGGGAGGTCCCTTCAGGATGGGGGTTGTGCCTAACGGGTGGAAAGCAGCATCACATTGGAGGACGATCCTTAGCCGGGACGTCCGGCCTGGGGCGTTTTCCCCCGGCCATATTTACTTCATCATCTCTGTAGGCGTCGCGCGACGCTTGAACTACGCTGTGTCAGCAGGTGAGTGGTCGCCGG
>Ga0079224_100011281_pt1 | contig 12298 bp, 11 predicted proteins | sample Stecom2015_FD_80414 | JGI IMG/M metagenome (GOLD analysis project Ga0079224, IMG submission 80414) | Agricultural soil microbial communities from Utah to study Nitrogen management - Steer compost 2015 | ecosystem: Environmental > Terrestrial > Soil > Agricultural land | place: USA: Utah... | reverse complement strand
GCTCGTAAATATCCGGGCGCGTCTCGGCCAGAAGCTGGTATAGCTGCGGCTGGCTCTGCGTGAAGGTGTAGGCGGGAAAGCGTTCCATCAGCAACAGCGCGGTGGCGAAGGTGCGCTGTGCCTTGCCGCGCGTCACGTCCAGCGGCCAGAGCCATTCCACGTCGATGTGTGCGTGCCCCAGCGCGTGGATGCGCGGGCGCGGCACGCGAGGATCGCCCTCGCTGTGGGCGGCGAACACGGCGCTTTGCAGGTGCTCGCGCGCGGCGCGCACGCCCCCCGAAAACGCCGCGTCGGGCGGGTTGCGCCAGTCCAGCGCGGCGAACGCCTCGTTCAGCGTGCGGAGCAGCGCCCCACGCTCCGGCGCGTTTTCAGGCAGCGCGGCGATCGTTTCCAGCAGCACGCGCGCGTCCCAATACAGCGCCTCGACCTCACGATCGATCCAGACCAGCTCCGCGCGACGGAAGCGCACGCGATGCCCCGTCACCTGCGAGCTACCCGCAAACATATCGAGCACGATCTCGAGCGGCGTGTCGCCGGGCGCGCTTTCGGCGAGCACCACTTCGTGGTGGATCATGTCAAGTGTTTGCGGCGGCGTCTCGATCCCGCTGACCGCCACTAATGCCTCGGGCGGGCTGAAGATTTCGGTTTCCGGCGTGCCGCGCAAAGGCTCGAACTGCACGCGCAGCGCGGCGGTCTTTCCGGCGAACGTTGCGGGAATGGTCGCGGCGGTTTTCAGCCACGCCCAGCGCAGGCGGCTGCCCCAGGCGGCTCCGTCCGGCAGCGGCTGCCACGCCGGATCGTCGTCGGGCGGTAGCGGTGCGCCATAGCCCAAATCGTCCACGATCTGCCAGGCGGTCAGTGGAATGGCGTTGCGGTAGATGGCGCCCGCGAGGTGCTTGGTCAGCTCGGTTAGTTTCTCGAACGTGAGGTGCATGAGATAGCTTTCTCCGGGAGAGCAAACAGGTTCAGTGTTAATGCAGATAACGAACGCGCGTCCTCGCGAAGAGGCGCGCGCCCCGCTCTACTTTTCTATGTCACGATTGCGTCATCATGAAAGGCGCGTCAGGCAGGCGGCTCGGCGGGCGCCAGCGCGGGCTGCGCCAGCACGCTCGCCGGAAGCTCTAGCATCCCGTTCAGGTCGTTGAGCACCACGTCACCGGGCGTCAGGCGGAAGACCAAGTGTGTCTCCTCAGGAACGGTGATCGAAAACTCAGCGCGAGACAGCTTGCCGACGACTGGCTTCTGCCGCGCGACGATGTACACGCCCGCGTCGTCCTGCTCCGCGACGAGATCCAGCCCGAAGGCGCGTACCAGATTCGCCTCGACGATCACCCGGCGCGCGTCGCCGCGCGTGACGGTGACGCGGCAGTTGCTCCCGCGCACGTAGACGGTCGTCGAGCCGCTGATGTTGAATACCTGGGTTTGCGCGCGATTGACGCGGTCGGGCAGGGTGCTCGTCGCCACCCGAAGCGTGCGCTCCGCCGCGGTGACGCCGCCCCAACGTAATGCCACACTGATGAGCCAGCGCACAGTTCTGATCATGGCTGCTCCGCTAACCAACTCGTGATCGCCGTGGCGACCTGCTGCGGTTGTTCTAACGGAAACATATGCCCGGCGCGTTCGATGACGACCAATCGCGCGCCGGGGATGCGCTCCGCCAGCGTGCGGCTGAACTTCAGCGGGACCATCCGGTCGTCCTCACCGCCAATCACCAGCGTCGGCGCGGCGATCTGCGCCAGCCGCTCGCACGTGTCGAAGCGCTGGCAGGCGCGGTAGTCGTCGCGCGCCACATCGCGCGGCGCGGACGCGAACATCTGCCGCCCCTGCGCTTTCAGTTCCGGCGCGGCGGACGGATGCCATGCCCATTCTACCAGCCAGTCGAGCGCGGCGTCCGGCTCGGTCACAATGCGATCGGGCAGCGCGGGGTCAACCGGCAGCTTGCTCCCTGTGCCGAGGAGAACCAGCCCCGCGACACGCTCCGGCCAGTCCAGCGCCACCTGCTGCGCGATTGCGCCGCCCATGCTGTGCCCGACAAGAATCGCCCGGTCGATGGCCAGCGCGTCGAGCAGCGCGACGACATCCCGCCCGTACGCGTCGATCGTGTCGCGTCCCGGCGCGGTGGATTTGCCGTGGCCGGGTAGGTCGAGCGCGATCACACGCGCGCCGGGCAGGCGGCGCAGCTCCGGCGCCCAATCCAGGCGCGAGCCGCCTGCGCCATGCACCAGCACCAGCGGCGGGCGGTCGCGGGCCGCGCGACCTGTCCCTGCATAGTACAGCGAGCCGTCCGATAGCTCAATAGCCGGCATGACCCACTCTCAACGCCTCAACGCCCGGCGCAATCCGAGCGCGCTCAAACGTGGTCAAGTGTACCTTTTGAGTGAGGCGCTTGCCACTTATCTCCGCGCGTTTTGACGCGTCTGCCGCGCGCGGCTATACTTGGCGCACTTGACGCACACGTGAGCAAAAAAGGACTGCCACATGGCCGACGAAACCCCGCAGGAGTCCCCCATTAGCGACGACTTGCTGGAATTGCTGCGTTGCCCGGTCGCGGTGCATTACACCGATCGCGGCGATGACCCGGGCCGGTTGGAACTGGTGCACGGTTGCTGGCTTGTCTCCCACGATTCGGGCTACAAGTACCCGATTCGTGACGGCATTCCGGTGATGCTGGTTGAGGTGGGTGAGAAGTATAAGGACGTGGCGGTCGAAGACCTGCCTGTTCCGCCACCTGACGACAACTGACGCATTCTGGCACGTCTGAACGCTTAAAGTGAAGCGCACCGCGCCCGGCACGCACGCCGGGCGTTGCTGTCTGGGACCTCGGTCGCTAGTCGATCACCCCGGCTTCTGCTATACTGCACGTAAACCTTCATTTTGAATTCGATTCGTGCGCCCTGGTTGGGAAGGCAGCTTCTCCATGAGCGACCCCTCTGTTGCCCCACACGACGCGCCTTTGCGCGATCCTGACAACCTGCCGGTTCGTGCCCCGGACCTGATGCTGGGCCGTGACGCCGATATCGCGGCGGTGCATCTCGCCCTCAAAGCGAACCAGCCGATCTTGCTCTATGGCGCGCCCGGCAGCGGCAAATCATCGCTGGCGGCGGCAGTCGCTGCCGAGCGGACTGGCTCGGATGGCGGCGTGCTGTGGCTGGACCTGGCTGAGGACTCACTGCGCTCGTTGCTGGTGCGCGTGGCGCGCGCCTATGGCGTGGCGTTGCGACCCGACAGTGCGCAGGACGATCAGACCGCGACCGTGCGCGAGTTGATCCGCGCGCATCGCCCGCTGATTGTGCTGGATGGGGTCGTGAACCTGCCCGCCGCACGCGCGTTTGTGGACGCCTGCTGCGCGGATTTGCCGGTGATTCTGACGCACGCGCATCGCGGCCAGGGGCCGTGGGAAAGCTACCCCATCGAGCCGCTGAACCCCGACGACAGCGAGGCGTTGCTGATCCTGACATCTGGCCCGGAAGTTGACGCCGATGTGAGCGAGTTCAACCGTCTGGCGAATGTTACCGGCGGCTATCCATTGGCGCTCGCCATAGCGGGCCACGCGCTCGCCGCGTCCGGGTTGTCGCCGGGTGAGTTCCGTGATCGCTTGCCAGAGATGCCGCGCGGCGCAGTGAACCGCATGCTGGCGGTGATCATGGGCGCATATCGCTTGCTGCCGTCTGCGCTGCAAGGCACACTATTCCTGTTGGGAACGTCGTTTGGCGCCGGAGTGAGCGAAGCGCTGCTGGCCGAAGTCGCTGAGGCGCCCGTGGAGACGCTCCGCCCAGCGCTACGCCAGTTGGTCCGGCGCGGCTTCGCGTCGTCGTACACGGTCTATGGCGAGCCATACTACAAGGCGCATGCGCTGGTACGGCACTTCGCCAAGGCGTTCTTGCGCGGCAAAGGGCAACTCGATTCGCTGCGCGCCCGGCATCTATCCGGCTTGCTGAGCTATGTCAAGCAGCAGACGCGCGCCAACGAACGGGCGAACCATGACCGGCTCGCGGCGGAGTTCGGCGCGATGCTGGCGGCGGCGCGCTATGCGGCGCGGCACAACCGCACGGATCAGCTTGAAGAACTGGTGTTGCGACTTGACCCGTCCGGTGATGATGATTTCGCGGCGCGGCGCGGCTTCCAGACCGAATTAAAATGGATGTGGCATCTACTTGATGAGCCGGCTGCGGCGAGCGTGCCGCTGCTGGCGTGGGCGCATGAGCCGGTCGAGGAAGATGTGCCGGAGCCCGCTCTTGCGGCGTATGCGCCTCGCGAGGAAGCGCCAGCCCAGGAAGAAGCGCCGCCTGTGGACGCCGAGGCGCCTGTTGAAGAAACGCCTGCCGCGCCGGAGCCGGAACCGATCTCTGCCGAGCAGGATACGCTACCCGCCGGGCTGGACTATTCGACTGATCTGGAACCGCTGGACGAGGCCGACGCCGCGATCGAGGACCTGACTACCGCGCTTGAGCAGGCCAGCGAGCCGATTGACGAGCCGCTTGACGAGACGTTTGACGAACCCGTTGAACTGGATGAAGCGCCGGAGCCAGATCTGGCTGAGCCGGTTGCCGAGGCGAGCGTCCCGCCGGACAGCGCCCCCACGCCGCCCTCAATGCCTGAAGAGACGCCCGCCGAGCCTGCGCCGCTCTCTCGCGCGGACGCGGCGCGGATGCGGCACATGGCGCAGACCGCCGCCGAGGCGCACGACACCGAGCACGCCATCGCCTATTACGCCCAGGCGCTGGAGACGTATCAGGCGAACAATGACGTGAGCGACGAGCTGGCAGCGTTGGAAGCGCTCGCCGCGCTGAGCCTGGAACGCTCCGACTATGAGAACGTGCTCAATTATGTCGATCGCGGCATGGTGCTCGCCGAACAACTCGACGACCCGCAGCGCGAGGGCAAGCTGCTGATGCTGCTCGGCGACTTGCAGGCAGAGCTTGGCCGCACCGAGGGGGCAGAGGTTGCGTTCCAAGAGGCGATTCGCGCGCTGCGCCCCAGCGAAGCGTGGCTGGAGATCGGCCAGACGCTCGACCGGCTCGGCGCGCTGTATATGGACACCGGGCGCCCGCAAGACGCGATCGCGGTGCTAGAGCAGGCCGTGCCGATCTTTGAGCGGGTGCAGCGTGGCGATCTGCTGGCCGAGGTGCTGGACAAGCTTGGTGTGGCGCAAGCGGAACTGCTCGATTGGACCGCCGCGCGCCGGACTTACCGCCGCGCGGTAGCGGTGGCGCGAGCATCAGGCGACCAGCGGCAGTTCTTCGAAGTGCTGTCGCGCATGGGCAGCGTGCAGGAAGAAAGCGGTGACTATATGGGCGCGCAGTCGGCATACCGGCACGCGTTGCACGTCGCCTTCGAACTGAACGATCAAGAGGCAATCGGCGAGAGCTTGCTTGCGCTGGGTCGCATGTTGATGAATGACACGCCGCAGCTCAACCGCGTGGTGCAACTGCTGGAAGAAGCGGTTGAGCGCCTGCCGGACAACGTCGAAGCGCGCCGTCTGCTGACCCGCGCCAAGACCCGCCAGGAACGCCTCACTAACGCGGGCGTGACGCTGATGCTGCCGGAGACTGATGTCCGCGCCTACGCCTCGGCGTCGATGGACGAGAGCTAGCGGAAGGAGTTAGCGATTCGCCGCTAGCTGTTAGCGAGGAAAGAGCGATTGCAGGCCGCGAAAGGTCACGATAGGTAGGGGCGCAGCTCGCTGCGCCCGTTTTGCTCGGCTGCCCTATCGATTATCCGAACGGGCCGCGCTTCATCGGGTTCCTGCTAACCGCTGACGGCTAACTGCTGCTCTTGTCTCAATAGCGCGGCACCGACGCATCGACCTCGCGGGACCACGCGTCAATCCCACCCGCCAGATTGATCAGGTTGTCGTAGCCTGCCTCGCGCAGCGCCGCGATCAGGTTCGCGCTGCGCACGCCGGTGTGACAGAACACTACGACCGGTTGATCGCGCGGGATCTCTTGCCAGCGGGCGTTGATCTCGCTCATGGGGATATTCCGCGCGCCGTCCAGGCGGCTGATCTGAAGCTCGAATGGCTCGCGCACGTCCAGCAGGATGAGCGGCTCGCCCGCGTCCAGCCGCGCTTTGATCTGGTGCGGCGTCTGTTCGGCGGGTATGGGATCGCCGGATACCCCGCAGAAGGCGTCGTAATCAATCAGCGCGGTGACGGTCGGGTTGTCGCCACACGCCAGGCAGCTTGCGCGCTTCGGCAGTGTGATCGTATTGAAGGTCATGTCGAGCGCGTCGTAGAGCAGCAGCCGCCCGCTGAGGACGTCCCCCGCGCCGAGGATAAGCTTGAGCGCTTCGGTCGCTTGCAGCGTGCCGATCGTGCCGGGCAGCACGCCGAGCACGCCCGCTTCCGCGCAGGACGGGACGCTGTTGGGCGGGGGTGGCTCCGGCAGCAGGCAGCGATAGCACGGCCCATCCGCCAGCCCGAAGACGCTGACCTGCCCCTCGAAGCGGAAGACGCTGCCATAGACCAGCGGCTTGCCGAGCAGGACGCATGCGTCGTTGAGCAGATAGCGCGCCGGGAAGTTATCCGTCCCATCGACGACCAGATCGTAGTCGCGGATGATGTTCAGCGCGTCGTGCCGTGTCAGGCGCGTGTGGTGCAGCTCGATGCGCACGTGCGGGTTCAGATCGCGCAGGCGACGCGCCGCCGACTCAACCTTCGGCATACCGAGCGTGCTTACGCCGTGAATCACTTGCCGCTGAAGGTTGCTCGCGTCCACCACATCGTGATCGACAAGGCCGAGCGTTCCCACCCCCGCCGCTGCCAGATAGAGCGCGCTGGCGCTGCCCAACCCGCCTGCGCCCGCAACCAGCACGCGCGCCTGCTTGAGAAGGCGCTGACCCTCGGCGCCCACGTGCGGCAAGATCAGGTGTCGGGCGTAACGCTGCTGCTCGTCGGGCGAAAGTTCTGGGGCAGGGTGCGGCGTGGTCATCGACATTCCTCAGTTATGTATTCAGAGTGAGATCTGCGCCTAACAATACCGTCTGGCGCGCCGCGCTGCCAGGGTAGTCTGCGCGCAACCTGGCGCGCCTGGGATACGTACAGATTTTGAGAGTGCGTTACAATCGAGATCGTTGGGGGCATGTGGCTGCGTCACCGGCGCGGCCAGCGGGGCGAGGTAAAGGGTAAACGCATGTTTCGACAGAGTCATCGCGGCACGATCGTCTGGCTGTTGATCGTCGGGCTGGCGCTCGCGCTCACGCTGATCGCCGGGAGCGTCCCCACGTTGGTGGGCGCCGCGTTGCTGGCGGCGTATCTGCTGTTGGTGGTGGCGATCGCGCGGAACGTGGATGTCGAGACGTTGATCGAGGCACTGCCCGCCCGTCGCGAGCCGGAAGTCGAGCCATCCGAGGTGGCGCGCGAGGCGATGGCCCGCGCCCGTACGCACCCGCGCTATGACGCCCTGATCCGCTTAATGGACATTGGCCTGATCGTGGACGAGCCGCGCCCCGACGGCCTGTCGCTGCGGCGCGGGCGGTTTATCTCGTTGGACGACGACGGGCTGCGGCCCTTTGCGATTGTGAACGTGCCGGAGCCGCTCGCCAACCGCGTGGGGCGCGTGCGCTTTGAACTGCGCGACGAGAGTGGCGAGCCGCAGTACGTCTACGAGGCGGACAAGTGGCTGCAGCCGGGCGAAAACGCGATCCTGCCGGATTACCGGCTGCCGATCCGCCGCAACAAGCAGGGTGACTTGCAGCCTGGCGCGTGGAGCGTGCATTTCGAGATCGACAGCGGGATGTTAGGCGTGCACGGCTTCAGCCTGACGCCGTCGCTGGCGATGCGGCGACGCCAGATGGCCGCCGATGGCGAGCTGCGCGAGCGCGTCTGGCGCGGCGCCGACGAGGAAGACACATCCCTGCCACTGAGCCTGGAAGAACTGCTGCGCGCGCAAAGCCGCCAGCAGCATAAAGGCTAGCGGGGCAAGCGAGGCGGTCTATGGTCCTCGTGGACGATCTGTTCCTGCTGATTTTCGTTTTATTCGTGCTGTTCGCGCTATATGCATTTTTCAGCCAGGCGAGAACCTCGACGAGAGCAGGCACGCGCGGTCGCCGCGCAGCGCGCCGCAAGATCGAGCCAACCGATGCCGCCTGGGAAGCGATGGCGCGCGCCGGATACGAGCCGAGCAGCGAGTACGTGCAGGTGGTCGATATCGGCCTGCTGGCGTACCGGCAGACCAACGAGCCGAAGCTGGTGCGCTCGGGCGGTGTGCTGATGGACACACGCTATGTCCGCCCGTTTGCGGACCTGGTGCTGCCCTATGCCGCTAGCGGCGATGTCCGCTTCGAGTTGATCGATCACGAGGGGCGGCTGCGCTATGCGGACGAGGCCCAGTACGATTTCCACAGCGGGCGAAACACCGTTCTGCCGGGCACGTGGCTGCCACTGGAAGGCAAGGCGATCGTGCCTGAGGACTGGATGCTGCGCGTTCTGGCTGCCGGGACGCTGCTCGCGGCGCATCGCTTTGGCTGGCAGCCGGTCGGTGGCGGGACGATTCAGCAGTATGTCGCCAGCGACGGCGAGCTGTCCGACGCGCTGCAGCAGGCGCTCAACGCTCGCCAGCGCGAGGCCGTGAGCCTGTCGGATCTGCTGTCGGATCAGGAAGAATAGCCGGATCTACTCAGCGCGCCGGTTACGGGCGCGGCGCGCGATAGGAAGGATTTAGAGGAAAGGGACGTATGGCAAAGGAAGCCTGGTGGGGCACGCGCAATCATGTTTCAAACCGCCTGCGCCTGGAAGTGGAGATGATGCGCGCTACTTTTGCGGACACGTTCCGCCTGACCGTGCCCCGGCGCGATCTGCTCTACTGGGTAGGCGATGTGGAGATCAACCTGGCGGGCATTCCTCAGCGAGTGCACACGCTGAAAATCGTCTATCCTGAGGATTATCCCAATCGCCCGGCGGAAGCGTACGTGCTCAAGCCGAACGTCTATAGCGAGAAGCACCAGTACGAGGACGGGCAGTTGTGCTTGTTTAACCCGAAAGATGGCGTGACGTATGGTTGGAACCCCAGCACCTCGACCGCGGTCACAGTGGCTGGCTGGGCGATACAGTGGCTTTACGCGTATTACACCTGGCGCGCGACCAGCGTTTGGCCGGGCGTGGAAGAACGGATGCCGCCGGTGAAGGACACGCGGCGCAGGAGGAGAATGCGATGGTGATGGACGAGCAGAAGAGCGACTCGGGGCGTGAGGGCCCGCGCGATATGCCGCGCATCATCGTCGCCCAACGGGTGATGGACAAGATTCGGCGAGGCGCGCTGCTCTATCCGGAGCCGGAGACCGGCGAAGCGCTGATCGGGTTTGTCGTGCCCACGCAGGGCCACCCCGAGCCGGACATCTACATCCTTGATACGATCGGGCCGGGTGAAGATGCCGTCCGCGAGTGGGGGATGTTCGAGCAGGGGGACGACTGGCAGGGCGATGTCTTCGACTGGCTGTTTTACAACTGGGAAGCGTTTCGCGAGCTGCGCCGTCCGTCGTATGGCAACGCGGTTGCCGCGAAGTGGGACTTTCCGCTGGCGCACGTGGGCGACTGGCATAAGCAGCCCGGCGATATGATCGCCCCGTCCGGGGGCGACGCCGCGACCGCGCGTCGCATGATCGAGGACCGCGAAACGCCGATTGAGCACCTTGTCGCGCCGATTGTGACGCTGTATCCGCTGGCGCCTGAGCCACCCGCGCCGGAAGCGGAAGGCGCAGAAGCGGCGGCGGATGTCTCCGCGTCAGAGGAAGCGGGGCGCATGGCGGCGCACACTGGCTCTGCTCCGCCGGAGGCCGCGCCGGACGCCGTGCCAACTGATGCGGAGGAAGCCGCCGAAACCCTCCCCAGCGCAAGCGCGGAGCCCGCTCAAACTGAGGACGCGCCTGCGGAGCCGGAGTTGCCTGCCGAGCCGCCGCTGGCGCCGAACGCCATCATTCTGCGCGATCACGAGTCGGGCTGGACGATCCGCGTCGATTTCTGGTATATGAGCAAGCGCCGTAAGAGCTTCGTGCCGGTCGTGCCCAAGGTGTGGGCCGATGACCGGCTGCCGGGGCTCCCGGCGATTAGCTGGCACCTGGCGCAACCAAGCCGCTTTGAGCAAGAGCTTCGGATGCTGACGCGCGAGGGATACAGCGTCGATATCGTGCGCTGGGACGCGGATGGCCGCCCGCCTTATGAGGTCTGCTTTGCGGTGTACCGCCCCGGCGCGACGCACGTTCTGCTGCTGGTGACCTCGGCGGATTATCCGTACGAGATGCCGGCGGTGCGCGTATCCCCGCTGGTCAGCGTGGCCGAAGATGAAGACGTGTTCGAGAAGCTGTATCAGGCGTCGCGCCCGCTGATGCTCACGCAGCTTCCGTCGTGGGAATGGGATACCAAGCGCACGCTGTTGGAACTGGCGCGGCATGTCGAGGAGACACACAAATCGTCGGACGAACGCGAGCCTTCGGCGCCTGTGAACGACAGCGCAGCCGCTTCGAGCGCGCCGGACGTAGAAGCGAAGGACAGCGTTTCATGAGTTGGGATCGTGTCGAGCGGTTGTTGGGTGAAGGAACGCTGGCTTACCTTCGAGAGCGGACGGTTGGGATTATCGGGCTGGGCTCGGGTGGCAGCTTCGCCGCGGTCGCGCTGGCGATGAGCGGCGTAGGCCGCTTCATTCTGATCGACGATGACGTGCTGGAGCCGGCGAACGTGGTCCGCCACGCCGCCGACCGCCGCTACGTCGGGCAGACGAAAGCCGCTGCCGTCGCTGATTTGATCTACCAGCGGAATCCGGACGCTTTCGTCGAGTCCATTCACGGGCGGATCGAGGACCATCTCGAGAAGCTGGCCGAGATGGATCTGGTCGTGGTGGGCGTGGACGCCGAAAGGCCAAAGTATGCGATCAATCAGGCGTGCCTCGCGGCGGGACGCATCGCGGTATATGCGGGCGTGTATGAACGCGGCGAAGGCGGAGATGTCTGCGTCATTCGCCCCGACGACGGGCCGTGCTACGCCTGCTGGGCAGAGCATCTGCGCGAAGGGCTGGCCGAGCCGGTCGGGCCGGAAGCCGAGCTAGATTATGGTATGATCGGCCCGGATGGCACGCTGGCAGCCGAGCCAGGGCTGTGGATTCACGTGGTGCGGGTGGCAGGCGCGCAGGCGGATCTGGCGCTCAACGCGCTGCTGGAAGACACCGAAGCGCACGTCGAAATGCCCGGTAACACAGTGATCCTCGCCAATCGCCAGCTTGAGATCTACGAGGGGCGCATCACGCCGCCCTATGGCGCGGAGTGGGTATCCGTGCCGTGCAACCCGGATTGCCTGGTGTGCGGCTGCCGCCAGCCACGCGCCGCCGCGAACACGGTGTCGCTGGATGACCTGGCCGCGTTGGGCAATATATCGCTAGAGGATGAGGCGCTGTCGAACGGCCCGCCCGCCGACCGCTTGAAAGAAGAAGGAAACGCGCAAGATGACCGATGAGCAGACTCCCATGAACGACCAGCCGCCGGTCGAAGAACCGGCTGCGCCCACACCGCCTGAGCAGACGCCACCTGAGCAGAGTTTGCCGCCGCAAGCGCCGCCAGATGAGCCGCCGAAAGTGGTTGATGAGACGCCCGTCACGCCGGAAACCCCCGCGACGGATGACGATCTTGGCTCGCGCCTGGAGCGGTTGGGCGGCGAGCCTGCGCCCGATATCACGCCGGAAGAGTTCGCGCGGTTGCAGCAGGCCGGCCAGATCCACATCGACCCACGCGGGCGCGTGCGCGCTACGCGCCGCGACGAAACCGACGCGGGGATCTCGCTCCGCAAGCGGCGCGCGTGGTACGCTGCGTGAGCGGTCGAGACACGCTCGCAGCGTCGATTACGCTCGACGATGTGCGCGCCGCGCTGTCGCTGGAAGGCTTTGACGCGCTCGAAGCGCAGCGGCGGATGGCGCCCCAGCCGCGCGTGCTGCGCCGCCCGTCGAACCGACCCGGCCAGCCGCACCAGGGCAGCGTGATTGTGCTGCTGACTCCTGGCGAGCAGGGCCTCAGCTTTCCGCTTATCCGCCGCGCTGAAAACGCTGCCGACGTACACAGCGGGCAGATCAGCCTGCCGGGCGGCGCGCGAGAGCCGGGCGAAACCCCGGTGCAGACCGCTTTACGCGAAGCGGCGGAAGAACTCGGCGAGGGGCCGGAGATCGAAGTCCTGGGCGAGCTGATGCCACTGTATATTCCGCCGAGCGATTTTGAAGTGGCGGCGTTTGTCGGCTGGCTGCCCGAGGTGCGGCGCTGGCAACCACAGCCCGATGAGGTGGTCGAGGTGCTGGACTGCCCGATCACGTGGTTGTTCGAGGCG
>Ga0079224_100011280_pt1 | contig 12299 bp, 8 predicted proteins | sample Stecom2015_FD_80414 | JGI IMG/M metagenome (GOLD analysis project Ga0079224, IMG submission 80414) | Agricultural soil microbial communities from Utah to study Nitrogen management - Steer compost 2015 | ecosystem: Environmental > Terrestrial > Soil > Agricultural land | place: USA: Utah... | reverse complement strand
GCTTTATCAGAGGAAAGGTGATCGACGGCGTAAGCGGTGAAAGCTTATACGGAGCAACGCTGTTAAGACAAGGGACAAGTCTGGGAACGGTTACTGACTTCGAGGGTAACTATTCGCTGGCGTTGCCTGCGGGTTCCCACACTATTGTGTTGTCGTTCATCTCTTACGAACCGCAGATTCTGACAGACGTGAAGGTAAGGGCGGGACAGGTGACCACACTCAACCTGTCTATGCTTCCGGTTGTTTCCGAATTGGATGAAGTAGTGGTCAGCGCAGAAGCACTCAGGGACGACGACGCGGGGATGCTGACCTTTCAACGAAAATCTCTGAATGTGATTGATGGTCTGAGTCGTCAGGCATTTGGGCGCACAGGTGACCGCGACTTGTCGGGAGCAATCCGCCGGGTCACAGGCGTATCGGTTCAAGACGGAAAGTTCGTTTATGTTCGGGGATTGGGCGACCGTTATACGCGCACGACGCTCAATACCATGACTATTCCTGGTCTCGATCCTGATCGGAATGAGGTTCAGATCGATCTCTTCCCCACTTCGGTACTGGAGAATGTTATCGTTTACAAAACGTTTTCCCCCGATCTTCCCGGAGATTTTACAGGAGGAATCGTGAATGTGGAGACAAAGAAGTTTCCTGAAGTGAGAACGACCTCACTTTCCCTCGGATCGGCCTACAACCCCGACATGAATTTTAAGAGGAGTTTCCTGAGTTATCGAGGAGGCAAGACAGACTGGTTGGGGTTTGACGACGGGACACGTGCCTTGCCCTTTTCTGAAGGTACACAGATACCCGACATATCAACGGGCGATTTGGGCATTGAGTCGCTGACGCGCAGCCTCAATCCCCAACTGGCAGCAATTCCAATACGAAGTTTTCTAAACACTTCCGTTTCGCTATATCATGGTAACCGAATCGATCGAGGCTCCCATACGATCGGATATAACGCGATATTTAATTATCGGAATAGCTTCGAACACAATGAGGGAGTTGCCTTTGGCGACTATACGCTTGATGACGACCGCTCCGTGCGTTCCTTGTTCGCGGAGGAAATTCGGAAAGGAACGTTGTCACGTCATCGAGTTCTGTGGTCGGCCCTATTATCAGGCGCATTGAAGTTGGATGGCCACACGTTTTCGGCATCGCTTTTCAGAACGCAGAGTGGTGTTGCCGAAGCCTCGAATCGAATTAGTCGAAATTATGATCAGACTCAGTCAACTCTCTCTGAGAGTATTCTTACCTATGCCCAGCGTTCAGTCACCAGCGGAATGATGGGAGGCGAGCACACTCTTGGACGCTTACGTCTAAACTGGCGAAATGCCCTGACCGTATCGCGTTCTTATGATCCCGACTTTCGGGAGACTTCGATCGATATAACGCGTGCCGAACTGCCGACGCTGAACGCGGGGGCTGGCGCCGGAATTCGTCGGTTCTGGCGGGATCTGAATGAGTGGAATGAAAATCTGAAACTGCAGTTCGTTTTGCCCTATGGCAGAAACAACATCCGGTTTGGGATGGAAGGACTTTATAAGCGCCGGGACTTTAATATTGAGAACTACAGGATCGATGTGACAACACGATCGGGCGTACCCGTTGACCCTGACTATTTCCTCAGGCCGGAGAACATTTGGACAGCAGGCGAGCAACAGGGAAGCTTCCTTCGCGGCAATGACCAGCCAACCAATAGATACGATGCCGCTTCCAGCGTGCTCGCGGCGTATGTGATGACGGAGCTTTCGCTCGATGATTTGAAGACCGTGTACGGTGCCCGTCTTGAAAAGGCGGATATGTTTTACACGGGGCAGGACATGCGTGGGCGGAGACTTAACGATGATCATACGCTGAACGCCTTGAACCTGCTTCCCGCTGTGAACGTGGTATATGCCATGACCGACAAGACGAATATTCGCGGTTCGTATGGTCGGACTCTTGCGAGACCTTCTTTCCGGGAGAAGTCGGTCGCCTAGATTTACGACCCTATCACAAAGCGGTTTTTCAACGGAAATCTCGACCTCGAGCAAACCCTTATTGATAATCTTGATGTTCGATGGGAGCGTTTCGACTCGCATAATGGTCTTGTAGCGATATCTGGGTTTGCGAAGAAGTTTGATGGCCATATAGAAATGGTGACTTACGACGTGGCAACAAACAACGTTCGCCCTCGCAACGCAGGGAAAAGCCGTGTCTATGGCGTTGAATTTGAGTTAAGGAAAAACCTCTCTTTTGTAGGATCGTTGTTGCAGCGAATATCAACAGGGGTTAACGTCACCCTGGTCAGGTCAGAGGTTGACCTGCGTAAGGTTGTCGTAAACGAAAGCGGTCTGACGGAGTATGCGTCACGCGTTAACAACGCCAGGACGGGAGAAGAAATGAAAGTGTACCGGCCTATGGGCGGACAGTCACCTTATCTGGTAAACATCTACCTTAATTATTCGTCGGGTGAAGGTGATTTCAATGCTAATATGTCGTACAATGTTCAGGGTGAGAGTCTCTCCGTTATCGGGGTTGGTGCGGTTCCGGATGTTTACACACAGCCTCATCACAGCCTGGACTTGAATGTTTACAAGGATTTTGGTGTCGCCCGGAACCATCGGATTACAATAGGTGTCCGTAATCTCCTGGATGACGACAAAGTTGATCTCTACCGCGGGTATGAGGGTGCTCAGGCGGTCTACTCGCAGTTCAAGCCAGGAAGAACCTTTTCTCTGACATACGGATACTCTTTCCAGCGATGATTGCGAAACGCTGCCGATCGCAATGCTTCCAAATCCATCGGGGCGTACTATATTATGCCTCAGTAAAACCGGTTCAACTAGCCGGTACAAAAAATAATGGAGGCGTTGAAAATTTTGTTGACCGGCGGCACGGGGCTCATCGGAACCCGCTTAACGGAAATTCTTCTCAACAAAGGGTACCGGGTATGTCATTTAGTGCGCTTTCCTAAACAGTCGCAAGTCGAGGCGTGTCGCTGGGATCCTCAGACGAAGTACATCGATCGCAACGCCTTGGCCGGAGTTGATATTGTAATTCACCTGGCCGGGCTTGATGTTTCGCAAAAGCGGTGGAATGCAGCTGTTAAGAATGAAATATTGGAAAGTCGTGCCGGTACCGCGAGGTTTCTTCGCGAGTTTCTCGAGAACCAACCGGAGCGACCGCGTGCTTTCATCTCCGCATCGGGGGTGAACTACTACGGTGTATCCAACGTAGGACGCCACTACGACGAATCAGACAAGGCCGGGCGTGATTTTATGTCACGCGTTACCGTTTTGTGGGAACAGGAAGCGGAAGCATTTTCTCAACTGGGTATGCGTACCGCGGCAATACGAACCGGAATGGTTCTTTCAGCTGAGGGAGGTGCGCTAAAGAAGCTTGCCCTTCCTGTACGGTTCTGCGTAGGCTCCCCGTTGGGCAGTGGCCAGCAGATGGTGAGTTGGATTCATATCGACGATCTCTGCGCCATCTATCTGCGCGCAATTGAAGACGAGCAGTTCCGTGGGCCATACAATGCTGTAGCACCCTACCCGGTTACCAATGAAGCTTTTATAAATGAGCTTGCCCGTGTGCTGAAGAAGCCCTTATGGGCGCCCAACGTTCCTGAATTCGTGGTGCGACTCGTAGCGGGTGAGGTTGCGGACATTGTTCTTGAAGGGGCTGCCGTTGCGCCACGACGATTGTTGGATGTTGGCTTCTCTTTTCAATACCCCACTCTTCCGGGTGCATTGGAGAACCTGTACCCAGCCAAGCCCTAGTATGAGCCGTGGTACTTGCGCAAACCCCATTCGAGGGTGAGAAGAATCAGCAGTAGCCAGAACACCCATTTCAAATTGATAAGGGAGTCGTAGGTCTCTTCCGTGTGGATGACGGATACAGCTTCGGCGCGTTGCATGTCTTCGTGCAGTTCGTTGAGCTGTGACAGGGTGTAGAACTTTCCTCCGGTATTAGCGGAAAGCCTCTGCAACAGACCGAAGTCGGCCGTAAGATTTTGGAGTTCTGCCTGATGTTCGACAACGATGAATTCTCCGGAAACGGTCTCTCGCTTTCCGTCGAGCATGGTCGATGCACGGTAGCGGTACACACCCTCCATCAATCCGCCAATTTGGTATCGGGTGTTTCCGCGACTTGTGATGTAACTGTAGTTGAAACGTGAACCTTCAGGCCCGGTAAGCTGAATCTCAATGTCGTTGCCGTAGACGGGCTCGTAAATTTCATTGTACACCTGGCTTTCAAAAACCACCGGTTCGGTCTCCGAGAATTCCTGACGCACAGGGGCGCTGCGGAATCGGCGCTTGTCTTCAGTGGTGCTGAGATACTGGACGAGTTTGCCAAAAACCTCATCGAAGTATTGAGTGCTTTCGCTGCGGTCGAATTCGTTGAGTCGCCATCGCCACATTCCCTCGCCTAGCATCACGGCGACTTTTCTGTTTTCTTCGGCGCTCATAACCAGCAAAGGCTTTTCGGTGGTAACGCTCCCAACGCGCTGATAGAGCAGTGTGTGCGCTCCGGCGTGTACGTTCATCTTACCAAAGTGGACGGAAACAGGAGGATAGCTAGCGAAGACAGATGTCGCTTCGGGTGATATGGCGAATTGAGTGGTGGCTGTGTTGACAACCGGCGTCACCTCATCATACTCTCGGGGTGGGGTTTCAAATTGAAGGGGAATAGTGTTCAACGCCAGGGCCCGAAGGTTTGTTTGTTGACCAAGAATGAGAAAAACCGAAGACTTGCTCTTCATGAACGCTTCATAAAGTTGCGCGGTTTTTCCGCGAAGGTCGGGAACCTGATGGAAGATAACCAGATCGATCTTATCAGGAGACCGTTCACCGGGTGGTAGTTCGTTGACATCGGGAATATGCAGAAGGAATTCATAGTTCGCATTGCGGCTGATTATTTCGCGGAGTGCTTTGATGTCGGGATGGGGGGCGGCGGCAATGCATAGAATCTTCTTGCGGCCTTCTACTACTTCGACGAAGATCGAAGCGTGGTTATTCCGCGTATTGTATTCCTGCGGCCGCGTCTCGATCTGGATGTCATACTTCTGGATACCCTGAACGTCTGCTTCGGGTTGAAATTCAAACGTGACTAGCTGACCTGGGCTGACTTGTCGGGATTGACGGTCAATTGTTTTGCCTTGCCTGGAAAGCGTTGCCTGCAGCGTTGTGGTGTTAATGTTGGTGAGCTGAACTTCGGCGCGAATAGGGAACCGGTTGCCCTGGTAAGCGATCTTGTTATAGGCGATGTTTTTCAAAGCGATGTCGGAGCGCACAGAAGTATCACCCACGCCTAATGTGTGGATCGGGAAATTGTAATTTGCATAGAGCGGAGAGAGCCCCGAATTGAAAATCCCATCCGATACGAGAAGCACTCCGGCTACATTTTTTCCTTCAAAACGATTGGCAACCCGCTTGAGGGCACCATGGATGTCGGAGCTGGTTGCATCATACTTCGCAGCAATGCCTTCATCCCCCTTTAGATTCCATACGGATGATTCAAATCCGATGTCCCTGAGCTTTTCTTGAAGGCCGACCATTTCGCCCGAGACCCGGGAAAGGGTAGAGGAGTCTATGGCTGCAGCAATGGAGGAAGAGTTGTCGTGGAGAATTATGAAAACCGGTTTCTCGTAGAAGTTGGCGATTTGTTTGACAATCGGTCCGAGGAGCAGAAAACAAAGGAAGAAGACAACCGTCGATCGCAGTGCGAAAAGGGCGGTATTCATCCCCGGATTCCAGGGGTAACGGGTTTTATAGTACTGAATACCCGCATAAGCCAGACTGGCCAGAACACAGAAGATGACGAACTCAGGAGCCGATTCCAGGATGATGCGCTGCATGTATAGCCGTTTGAACGGTTGTGATTGTGTTGTGAAGATATCCTTAATACCCGTATTTCTCTTTCCAACGCTCTTTCAAGTAACGCCTCAATTCCTGCTCTCGCGCATTATTACCCGGTTCATAAAATTTTGTTCCTTTAATGCGGTCGGGAAGAAACTCCATGGCTGCGAAATTTCCTTCGTAGCTGTGTGCGTACTGGTATGATTTTCCGTACCCGAGGTTCTTCATAAGCTTGGTTGGGGCATTCCGAATGGAAAGGGGTACTGACAAATCTCCCGTTTCGCGCACTGCGGAAATTGCACTTTCGATCGCCATGTAACTGGCGTTGCTCTTAGGCGACGACGCCAGATAGATTGCGCATTGAGACAGAATGATACGGGCCTCTGGATATCCTATAACGTTAACCGCCTGAAAGGTATTGTTGGCAATGACCAGGGCGGTAGGATTGGCGTTTCCTATATCTTCAGAAGCGAGTATCAGCATACGTCGTGCAATGAACTTGACATCTTCTCCTCCTTCTATCATCCGGGCCAGATAGTACACCGCGGCGTTAGGGTCGCTCCCTCGTATCGACTTGATGAATGCGGATATGATGTCATAATGCTGTTCGCCACTTTTGTCGTAAAGGGCTATGTGCTTTTGGGCGATCTCCATGACAAGTTCGTCGGTCACTGTTATGGCGCCTTCAATCGCACCGACAATCAGCTCGATGAGGTTCAGGAGTTTTCGACCGTCTCCGCCTGAGATGTTGAGGAGGGCGTGATGCTCTTTTAAGGTTACCTGGCGATTCTTGAGTACCTCATCGCGGGTTAACGCCTGGTTGACAAGGGCGAGTAATTGTTCTTCACCGAGAGGTTTTAGGGTGTATACCTGGCAACGAGAGAGCAGAGCTGAGTTGACCTCAAAGCTCGGATTCTCCGTAGTTGCTCCGATAAGCGTTATAATTCCTTTCTCTACGGCTCCGAGCAGGGCGTCCTGTTGTGATTTGTTGAAGCGATGAATTTCATCGATAAAGAGAATGGACCTGGCGGAAACCCGAGCCTTTTCAATCACTTCACGGACGTCTTTGACGCCGGAACTTATTGCACTAAGCGTGTAAAACGGCTTCTTTACCTCGTTGGCGATAATATTGGCGATGGTTGTCTTGCCCACCCCTGGCGGCCCCCACAAAATCATAGAGGGGATATTCCCGCTCTGAATGGCTTTGCGGATTACTCCGGTCTCTCCGGTCAGGTGTTCCTGTCCGATGAGTTCGTCAAGTCGGGATGGCCGCATTCTCTCGGCCAGGGGTGCATGTGAATGAGGTAACACAGTATCTGTTGGTGCTGGCGGCAAAAATACGCAAAACATTTTCGTTCCAACACCGCCTGATCGTCTGCCGTGATACGGTCGCTTCGGGGCAAAAAAGAGCGGAATTACATTCGGAGGCCATGATTATATAGTATGTTTACACATTCGACAAGACGATGTGCTGCCTTCCGAATAATCGAATGAGGCTTTCGTATGAAGATCTCGCACCTAATTTTTCTCGGCTTTGTATCGATCCTGGTGATGTTCACGATCACCACGGTGGTGAACCATCGGCAGGCCGAAAAGGTGAATGAAAACTCCCGGTGGTTCGCTCAGTCGACCACTGTCATGCGCCAGAGCCACCGCTTCCAGCGCAATATTGTCAACATGGTGAGCAGCCTGCGGGGATACCTTCTGTCGGGCGAGAACCAGTTTATTCAGTCGTATGACTCTACAGTCCAGGAGAACATCGAAATTCTTCATCAACTCAATGAAATTGTCGATGATACCTCCCGTCATAAATCCATTCTTCGCGAGATAATGATCTTAAATGACAGGTGGATTAATGACTATGCAACCCCTCTCATCACCGCACGGCAAAACGCGGTGCTGTCTGATAGCAGCATGCGTCGGTACAACGCTCTCTACCGCGAGAAGCTCGGTTCCGGAGTTGAAAAAGATCTTCAACGGCAACTGCAGGCACAATTCCGCAACTTTACTGAACACGAATACCGGCTTCGTGAAGTGAGAAGTTCCGTGATGTCTCGTTCCGTCCGGCAAACACGGGCGATCTCCTATTGGCTTACAACGTCGGCTGTGGCGCTGGGCTTCTTTATTTCCCTCTATCTGGCATATCGAATATCTTCACGCATCATGGAGATGGTCAGGATGGCTAACACCATAGCTTCCGGCAACTTCTCGATCAAAACACGGGAGCATGGTAATGACGAACTGGGACAGCTGGCTCAGTCGCTAAACCATATGGCCGAAGTTCTTTCGGAGAATATCCGCCTGCTTGAACGCAAGAATCACGAGCTTGACCAGTTCGCTCATATTGTGTCGCATGACCTGAAGGCCCCGTTACGGGGTATTGCAAATGTGGTGAATTGGATTGAAGAGGATCATGCAGACGAGGTTTCTCCGAAAGTCCACGAGTATCTGTCGCTGATCAAAGGTCGCTTGCAACGAGCGGAAAATTTGATCGGAGCGATTCTGTTGTATGCGCGAATCGGCAAACAGCCGATGGAAAGCGAAGTAACCGATCTGAATGAATTGATCGCAGAAGCAGTTGATTCATTGGTAGTTCCGCCCGGAATACGTTTGGAAGTCCAACGTGATCTCCCGAAGATTCGCACTGAAAAAATTCCGCTGCAGCAGGTATTAAGCAATCTGATTGGGAACGCGATTAAGTATCACGATAAACCCGACGGCTACGTCAAGGTTTCTTTACGCGATACCGGCAATGACTATATTGAGTTTTTCGTGGAAGATAACGGCCCGGGTATTGCTGATGTTTACCACGAGAAGATTTTTGCAATATTCCAGACGCTGCAGGAGCGCGATAGTTTTGAGAGTACGGGAATTGGCCTTGCCATTGTAAAAAAGATTCTCGACGACCGAAAACAGTCGATCAGTGTAATTTCGCGCCCAGGGGAAGGCACTACTTTCTCATTTACGTGGCCGAAGTAAAAAAGATGTGTGCTATGGATAAAGTGAATGTAATAAAAATACTGTTGGTTGAAGACGACACGCTTGATGTGATGGATGCCCGTCGAACACTCGATCGTATGGACATTCTTTACAAGATGCATGTGGCCAGAAACGGAGAGGAGGGCCTATCCTATCTCGATGAAGTTGCCGACGTTGAAACAGAACGCCCGGATATTATCTTGCTGGACCTGAACATGCCGAAGATGAACGGTGTCGAATTCCTGACGAAGCTCAGGCAAAACGAAACCTGGCGCGACGTCAAGGTTTTTGTTATCACCACTTCCGACCAGAAAGAAGACAAGGAATTTACTAAACGACTAGGTGTATCGGGCTATATAGTGAAGCCCCTTAAGTTCAACAATCCTTCGTCTATTGATTCTTTCAATCTGATGATCGATCTTTTGAATATCAAGAACAAGAGTTCCCAACCATGAAGAAAACGTTTTTCACCCTGATTATTTTGTTCGTCTGCGCTCAAACTAAGGCGCAGGAGGTAATGACGCCCGAGCGCCTGTGGCAACTTGGACGCGTCGGGGCTATTGGAATTTCACAAGATGAGAGGTTTCTCGTCTACAGGGTCGCCGTGCCCAACATCGCCACAAACACGACCAGCGTCAAATTGTATCGTGTTCCGCTGACGGGAGGAAGCGTAGAGGAGATCCCATCTTCCGAGGGAATCGTAAGGGACAAGCACACCTCTCCCGACGGTAGGTACCGTCTTAGTGTCAGGGAAGTGAAGGTCAATAAGGTATTGGGAAAAGAGTTTTATCCTGACCTGCCTCTTTCGGATGTGTATATCTACGAGTCTTTGAACTATCGCCACTGGGATACCTGGAATGATGGCCGGTACAGCCATCTATTCGTTCATGCATCCGGTGATGAGGAGGGTATTGACATTATGAAGGGCGAGCCCTTTGATTGCCCGCAGAAACCCTTTGGCGGTGACGAAGATTATACGTGGAGTCCTGATAGTAAACGGGTCGTATATGTGGCGAAGAAGAAGGCGGGTACTGACTACGCAGTCAGCACGAATTCGGATATCTATGCATATGATGTTGCGACCGGTAAGACGGAGAATCTCAGTGAAGGAATGATGGGATACGACACCCACCCCGTGTTCTCCAGTAAGGGTGCATTAGCCTGGCTGAGCATGGGGCGCGACGGTTATGAGTCTGACAAGAACGATATTGTCGTGTTGAACGAGGGAGTGAAGATGAACCTGACAGCTCATTGGGACGGAACGGTAAATACCTTTGTATGGAGCCATGACGGTCGAAAGATATACTTCACAGCTCCGGTTGACGGAACGGTTCAGATTTTTGAAGTCGACTACCCAGGGAGAACCAGGAAGATGCCAGTTGTAAAGCAGCTGACACAAGGGCAGTTCGATGTCACGGGTATTATCGGACAGGTCGGCGGGATGCTTTATGTTACCCGGACAGATATGAACCACGCTACCGAGGTTTTCAGCATAGATCTCCGCAAAGGGTCGTTTACCCAATTGACACATGTTAACGACGAGATATATAGCAATCTCTCTCTGAGCAAAGTCGAGAAACGGTACGTACAAACAACGGATGGGAAGCAAATGCTGGTATGGGTGATTTTTCCACCCGATTTTGATCCCTCGAAAAAGTATCCCACCCTGTTGTATTGTCAGGGAGGTCCGCAGTCGTCCCTTACGCAATTCTATTCGTTCCGCTGGAATTTTCAGCTGATGGCTGCGCAAGGATATATCGTGGTTGCTCCTGCTCGTCGTGGTATGCCGGGATTTGGTGTAGAGTGGAATGAGCAGATTAGCAAGGACTGGGGTGGTCAGGTAATGCGTGATTACCTTGCCGCTATCGACGACGTTGCGCGTGAAAACTACGTTGACCGAGACCGTCTGGGGTGTGTCGGGGCGAGCTACGGCGGATATTCGGCCTTCTTCCTTGCCGGGATTCATGAGAATCGATTCAAGACCTTCATCGCACATGATGGAGTCTTCAACCTCAAGAGTATGTACGGAACAACCGAAGAGCTGTGGTTCGTTAACTGGGATATCGGGGGAGCATATTGGGAAAAGGACAACAGCGCTGCACAGAAGACATATGCGGAGTTTGATCCCAGTAACTTTGTCGATAAGTGGAATGCTCCCATGTTGATTATTCAGGGAGGCAGGGATTTCCGCGTTCCTCCCGGGCAGGGGCTTGAGGCTTTTCAGGCGCTACAGCTTCGGGGAATTAAAAGCAAGTTGCTTTACTTCCCTGAGGAAAATCACTGGATACTGGGAGCCCAGAATGCGCTGGTGTGGCAACGAGAGTTCTTTAAGTGGCTTGACGAGACGCTTTAGAGCGTCTCCTGCCATTACTCGTAGTAGCCGAACTGCTTCAGGCGAGCCTTTTCCTTTCTCCAGTTGGCGGCTACTTTGACCTGCGTTTCGAGGAAGATCTTCTTTCCGAAGAACGCTTCCATGTCTTTTCGCGCTTCGGTGCCTACCTTCTTGAGAGCACTTCCGGCTTTTCCGATGACAATGCCTTTCTGTGAGTCGCGTTCAACGAAGATCAGAGCGCTGATCCGAATGATGTTGGGCTCTTCCTTGAATGCTGTTATTCCCACTTCACAGCTGTAGGGAATTTCTTCCGCATAGTTGAGGAAGATTTTTTCCCGCAAAATTTCAGACGCAAAGAAACGTTCAGTTCTGTCGGTGAATTCGTCGGCGGGAAAGAATGGCGGATGAATCGGCAGAAGAGCTTTAACGGCCTCAAGGATTCGATCAAGGTTTACTCCGGTGACGGCCGACACAGGGATGATATCATGAAGCTCGGGATAAGCCTGTCGCCAGTGAGCTGATTCTACGGAAACCTGTTCGGCCTTCGCCAGGTCGATCTTATTGATGAGGAGGATAACCGGTGTGCCTGCTCTCCGGATACGTTCATAAGTCTTTTCATCGTATTGGTCGCCAAATTCAACAACGAGTAGTATCACATCCGCATCTTCAAGGGAAACCTTGACGTAATTCATCATAGCCTCGTGCAACGAATACTTTGGCTCAAGAATCCCGGGCGTATCGGAGTACACGATCTGATAATCTTCTCCATTTAGTATCCCCATGATCCGGTGTCTTGTAGTTTGTGCTTTCGAGGTGATGATTGACAGGTTTTCACCTACCAGTCGGTTCATGAGCGAAGACTTTCCTACGTTTGGCTTGCCAACAATACTGACAAATCCGGATTTGAAGTTTTTTTGGTCCATATCCGGCAAGTTACTTGATTTTTAGCTCTAAGGAGTCTACTTTTGTGCCTCGCTAACGAATTCGCGGGAACTATATTTGCTGTTAAGGCGGTTATAGATTCGCGGGCGCGAAAACCCGAGCGGCACGAGCAAAGATATCGAGATTTGAGTTGTTGGTAGCTCGTTGGGCTCCTATCCGCCTGAGGCGGACACAAGTCCGAGTCGGGAGAGGATAGAGGAAAAAAATAT
>Ga0079224_100011279_pt1 | contig 12299 bp, 10 predicted proteins | sample Stecom2015_FD_80414 | JGI IMG/M metagenome (GOLD analysis project Ga0079224, IMG submission 80414) | Agricultural soil microbial communities from Utah to study Nitrogen management - Steer compost 2015 | ecosystem: Environmental > Terrestrial > Soil > Agricultural land | place: USA: Utah... | reverse complement strand
TGCCGACGGCGCACCCTTTGCGTTGAAAGACAATTGTCCACACCGGGGTGTACCCTTATCAAAAGGATGGTATGATGGTAATACGATCACGTGTTGTTACCACGGGTGGCAGTTCGATGCCACTGGCACGTGCAGGAAGATACCGGCACTCCCGGACGACCGTATCGACGTGTCGAAGGTCAAGGTGTTCCGCTATCCCTGCCGTGAAGTCAACGGAACCGTGTGGGTATACATCCCTCAAAATAAGTTGAAGCTGGAAGGGGCGGACCGCCATTTCCCCAACCTGTTGCTCGACCCTGCAAAGAAATTCTGGTATGTCGACACAGTGACGCTCCCGACGAACATCGACCACGCCGTCATCGGACTTATCGACCCCGCTCACGTCACCTTCGTTCATCAGTCGTGGTTCTGGCGATCAGCCAAAAATCTTAAGTTAAAGGAAAAGACGTTTGAGCCGTTCGGGCTGGGATTCCGGATGGTGCGCCACAAGCCTTCGACGAATTCGAAGGGCTACTCTATATTGAAAGGCGGCACGTCGACCGAGATCACATTTCAATTGCCCGGCAACCGCGTCGAGCATATACAGGCCGGCGAACGCCACGAAGTAATATCCATTACCACACTCACACCCATTGACGGCGAAAATACCGAGCTGAACCATATCTTCTTCACTTCCCTCGGTCTGGCGCGGGCGTTGTGGTTGCCGCTGAGGCGACTCGGCCGAAAGTTTATCGGCCAGGACCTTGATGTATTCAGAAAGCTGGCCGAAGGGCTGGAGACGAATCCGACGCTCATGTTGTTGGGTGATCCCGACACCCAGGCGCGTTGGTATTATGAGTTGAAAAAGCAATGGAACATTTCCATCGCCGAGGGTACCCCTTTCGAAAATACACTCAAAGGGCAGACGCTGCGCTGGGTTACCTGAGGTTCAGAGCAACGGGGCCAGGATACGGGCCAACCCTTCCAGGAATATTCGAAATTTATTGCGTTTGCCCCATTCGTCCCGATCGAGCATGTAGCTATGCTCCAGATCTTTCCAGAAGGTATCCTTCATCTCGGCGTTGACATGCTCGCTGTAGATGATCGCATTGATCTCGAAATTCAATTCGAAACTCCGCAAGTCCATGTTTGCCGTTCCGACTATCGAAAGCGTGTCGTCGACAACCATTGTCTTGGCATGGATGAGGCCTTTGGTGTACAGGTGGATCTTAACGCCCGCTTCTAACAAGGTGAGGAAATAGAAACGAGACGCTGCGTCGACAAAGGCGGAATCGGAACGTTCCGGTATCAGCACACGGACCTCCTTGCCGCTAAAGGCCGCCTGCTTGATGGCGTTCATCATGGTCTCGTTCGGGATGCAGTAAGGCGTGGTAATGTATACGCATTTCTTTGCCATCATGATGGCGGTGAAATACGAAAGCATGATGCTCGGACGCGGGTAGTCGGGACCTCCGGTAACAATTTGCACGAGGTCTTTGTAGTCGGGTAACGGCGGGGTGTCCGGAAACAGGTCGGGACTGAAGCCGAGGCTTTGCCCGGAGCAGAAGTTCCAGTTGGATAGAAAGTGGTATTGTAAGGTAAGTACGGCGCGCCCTTCGATTTTCACATGCGTATCCCGCCAGTACTTGTTGTCGACAAGTCCGTTTACGTACCGGTCGGCGATGTTCATGCCGCCAAGAAATCCGACGTTCCCATCGATGATCACGACCTTGCGGTGGTCGCGAAAGTTAATGCGGTTGGCAAACAGCACGAAGTGGATGCGGAAGAATGGATAGATCTCCACACCGTTTTCACGGAACTCGTCGACAAAATTTCGCCACAACCGGTGACTTCCGAAGTCGTCAAAGATTATACGAACCTTAACGCCTTCGCGCGCCTTTTTTATCAATGCATCTTTTACCTGGCCGCCGGTGGTGTCCTCTTCGAATATATAATACTCCAGGTGGATGAATTTCTCCGCCTTGTCGATCGCTTCAAGAAGGGCCGGAAACTTTTGCTCCCCATTAAGTAGAACGGTAACTCTATTCTCCGAGAGGGGCGATAGCGATTCGCCTAGCAGCAGGTCGATGAGATCGTCGTTCGGTTCCGACAGCTGAGGATAACGTTCGCGTACCTCGAGGGAATCCTTCTGGACAGTGTCGCGAACCTGGTTGAATAAGGTAGTATTGCGTATGAGTTTCTTGCTGTAGATACGGCGGTTGCGGTAGTTTACGCCAACGAGGAAGTACAGCAAAGGGCCGCCAACGGGAAACAGAATGATCAATAGGAGGTAGGCAGCGGTCTTGGAAGGACTGCGGGTCTCCAGGACGACCCGCACCGCGGCGAACAGGCCAAATGCGACCACACCTAGCCAAATCAGAAGACTCTGGTCTTTCAGGAACAGCCACATAGTTGCAATGTCGGAAAAAAGTGTTTAAGTGCCTGCTTCGTCACCCGTCAGGCTGCGGAAGGCGGAAAGTATTGAACGTTTAGATTGCCGAAATTACCCTCAGCGCCGGTGCGCCATCGCGGTGAAACGCGCACTACTTCGCAGGGTTGATCATAATATGCGCCCTATGCGTTCCCGGATCCATGATCCAGGGCATGCCCGGCACATCGGGTTTAAGCGGCAGCCCGGTACTTTCAGCAGTAGCGTATGGGATGTACACCACGTACCTTAGGTAGCCATTTGTTACCTCGCCGGTCTCGGTATTGAAACCTTCCCTGGGGGCGGTAAAGACGAATAGGGTAGTGGGCGACTCCGGCATCGAGAGCTTACCGGCCTTTACCTCTGCCTCACGGATATCAAATATTTCCTGAAACGATTTGCCTTCTTTCTGCAGGGCCCGTCCGCGTGCCATGAAGGGCTCGAGGTCGCGATGATAACAGGAGACGTTCAAACCGTCTTTTTTCGGGTCGTCCGCCAGGCAAATCATTTCGTTAGTACCCTTTCTCAACACCACCACGTCGCCGTTGGCGTCGACGCCCAGGACGGTGGCCCCTTCGCGCAACCCTTCAGGGGCGGCGAGAACGGCAGATTTGATTCGGATGGAAGGGTTGGGCGTTTGCGCTATGGCAGGGACCGCTGCGGCAACCCATAATCCCGTAAGCCAGCACAGTGTCTTCATCGTGGTGGGCGGTTTGATTTTCCCTTAAGGTACCGGTATTCGTGCAGGAATTCAAGACCGGCCCGGGAATGACTTTTTGGGGTTAAATTACATGTAGGTCCCGACAGGCAACCCTCCACAGCGAATGCCTGTATGGATTGAGTAACCAAGCAGCCCATTTGGACAAGAAGGAAGAAAAAGTTGTCAAGCTGTTGATCGGTTGCAGAAAACAGCACCGCGGCAGCCAGAAGCTTCTATACCAGGAGTTCTACGCATATGGTATGAGCATCTGTTTGCGCTATGCTGACAACCGTGACGAAGCTGCCGAAGTTCTTAATGATGGATTTATGAAGGTATTTCAAAACATCGCAAAGTTTGATCTGAAGCGTCCTTTTAAACCCTGGCTGCGCAGGATTATTGTAAACACTGCCATCAACCATTATCACCAAAAGAATCGCATCCCGAAGTCAGCAGATTTGAATGTGGTTGGGCAAAACGCCAACGAGGAGAAAGTACTATCCGGAATCACTTATGATGAAATCGTACAGATGCTGCGCAAACTGCCGCCGGCGTATCGAACGGTGTTCAATCTCCATGTGATCGAGGGATATAAACATGAAGAAATTGCCCACATGCTGGGCGTGTCAGTGGGGACATCCAAATCGAACCTGTTCAAAGCAAAGGAACAGCTTCGAAGGATTCTGAATCAATTCTTTGAAACCGATTATGTCGATAAAGGATAACGATAGCCTGGAAGATTTTTTCCGGAAAGCCACGCGCCACCACGATCTCCAGTTCAACGAAGAAGACTGGAAGAAGTTGGAGCGCAGGCTTGACGAGGAGCAGCCGGTACCGCCGGTGGGATGGTTCGGCGCGCACGGTCGTAAAGCCTTATTGGGCCTGGCCTTCCTCGTCGGTGTCGTCGCCGTGCTCCTTTTGCTTCCGGGGCAGGACGTTACGGAAGGCGCTGGTGAAGGCGTTACAGGCACAACAGATAAGGTCGACTCCGGGATTGCATCTGCACCGAACGCGCCTGGTGATCAATCGGAGGGTGATCCCCGGTCATCTGAGGGTGGCAAGTCAGCTGTTGATCGGGTAACGGATCAGTCGGCGTTATCCCGTTCCGAAGACGGGCCACAAGTGTCTGAGGCGATTCGGGAGAACGCCGCGCAAGGCGGTGCGCCGGAGCGTAACATGCGTATCGACGCTGAGCGGAGCAGTGGAAATCGACCAACACGTCGGGCTGACGTTTCGTCGGCAGCCGCTGTTGATAATAATCGTATTTCGACAGCGGGATCGGGCAGTGATACCGAGAAGCAGGCGGCCGAAAATATCAACATTGAGAAAGACCCATCGGAAGTGTCTGGCTTTAATCGAATGCAGCCTGAGCCGCCTGCGCCAGCCGAACGTATGGTGAACGAGTCGGAAGCGTTGACGCAAGTGCAGGATCAAGCTGCCGACAGTGCATCGGTGGAAACAACCGCCGATGCACTTGAGGCCCCCCGGCGCAAGACCTTCGACGAGACGCGCAGTCGCTTCAGTATCAGCGTTGTCGCCGCGCCGGATTTCAGCAAGACGGCGAACGGAGGCTCCATGGGTACTGGCGATGCGATAGGCGCCTTCTTCCATTACCAGGTATTGCCCCGCTGGGGTGTTTCTGCCGGCGCCATGTACACCAATAAGAAATATTGGGGAAAAGGGAACGAATACCGTCCGCCCACCGGCTACTGGAAAGCCCTGACCAATGGCGTAGTGCCGGATCGCATTGACGGAACGTGTTCTATGTACGAAGTGCCTGTCGCCGTAACCTTCGATATCCTTAGTACGCGCAGGATCCGGTTGTTCGCGAGCGCCGGGGTGTCGAGCTATTTCGTGCAGAGTGAAGAATACTACTATCATTTTGATACCCCGAATCCGGGCGCGGTCAATGGCTGGACGGGCAAGAAGCCTTCGACCTTGTGGTTCGGAATCGGTACCCTCTCCGCGGGCTTCGACTTCAGGGCTACGCGTACACTCTCGGTGGGGATCGAACCCTATTTCAAGGTCCCCCTGGAAGGTATGGGCTGGGCCGACATCGACCTGTACAGCACGGGGGTGATGTTTGCCGCCCGCTACCATTTTGCCAGGAAGGCGAACAAGCATCCGCCTTCGATACAGGGTCCCTAGACCAGGTAACTCCAAAATCCAGACCTGCTACATACTACAACCGGCGAAAAATACGGTTGACAAGGCTTCATTTACCCTTGACAAAACAGACAACCCTATGAAACCCTTCTTGCAAAATTTCGGATGCCTGTTCGTCGCTGCCCTTCTGGTGCTGGGATTCAGCGGCTGCGACGACGATTCCGGGCCGTCGCTGACAGGCGACAACACGGTATACACGCTTAATCCCCGGTCCGATCCCGGGATCGACGGGAACGTCACGTTCTCCAAACAGTCCGACAACAGCGTGCTGGTTACGATTCAACTCACCGGCACCCAATCCGGGGGAAATCACCCCGCACACATCCATGCAGATAACGCGGTCGACGGCGGTACGATCGTGCTTGACCTCACCAATGTAGACGGCGCAACGGGAAGAAGCGAAACGGTGGTTACCGCCCTCAACGACGGGACGCCCATCACTTACGAAGAACTTATCGCCTTCGATGGCCACGTCAACGTGCATGCGGGCGCCGACAACATGTCGACACTTATAGCACAGGGCGACATCGGCGAGAATGTTCTCACAGGCGAATCGAAAACTTATCCGCTGGGATCCGTGTCCGATCCGGCTATTGACGGCAGCGTCATCTTCGAGGAACGCGCGAACGGCGAAGCCGTAGTAACCCTGATGCTCGACGGCACATCCGCCGGCAACATGCACCCTGCACATATCCACAACAATTCCGCGGCGGAAGGGGGCGGCATCGCAGTCGACTTTAACGCTGTGGATGGCGGAACCGGCGTTAGTGTCACCAACATCGGTGCGTTAAACGACGACACGCCCATCACATACGATGACTTGCTCAACTTCAACGGGTATGTCAACGTTCACTTGAGCAGCAACGACCTGGGAACCCTCATTGCGCAGGGCGACATCGGCGGCAACGAGCTCACAGGGGAGTCGGTTGTGTATGAGTTGGGATCCGTTTCCGATCCGTCGATCAGCGGCACTGCTACCTTTGCCAAACGCAAGAACGGATTCAGCCTGGTCACGATCCAGCTTGAGGGCACAACTGATGGCAACTCGCATCCATCGCACATCCATAACAATTCAGCGGCGGAAGGCGGGGGAATAGCGGTCGACTTCAAACCCATTGATGGCGCCACGGGGATAAGCCGCACGACCATCCGCCAACTCAATGACGAAACCGCCATTACCTATGACGAACTCCTGGACTTTAACGGCTACGTCAACGTACACCTCAGTAGCGCAGAACTGGGTACGCTCATCGCTCAGGGCGACATCGGCGGTAATGCCCTCACCGACCAGTCGGTTCAATACCCGCTGAACTCGGTATCGGATCCAGGCATTAGCGGGACAGTAACCTTCGCTCAGCGCAAGAGCGGTGCTACGCTCGTCACCATCGAACTGACGGGCACAACGGCAGGCAATTCGCATCCATCGCATATTCACAACAATACGGCTGCTGAAGGCGGCGGTATCGCGGTCGACTTTAAACCCATCGCAGGAGCGACAGGCATAAGCAAGACGACGATAAGGACACTAAACGACGCGACGCCGGTAACGTATGACGACCTTATCAACTTCAACGGATATGTGAACGTGCATTTGAGCAGCGACGACCTCGGTACGCTCATCGCCCAGGGTGATATCGGTCAGAACGCGCTCACAGGAGACATGGTATCGTATGTGCTCAACAGTGTGTCGGACCCGTCCATTAGCGGCACGGCGACATTCGCAAAGCGCATGAACGGCACGACACTCGTTACCATTCAGTTGGATGGCACGACAGCTGGTGGGGATCACCCGTCACACATTCACAATAATAGCGCTGCGGAGACCGGGGGCATAGCGATCGACCTTTCCAATGTAAATGGAGCAACCGGTCGCAGTCTGACCAACGTCACTGAGAAGAACGATGCAACACCTATAACGTACGATGAGCTGATTGTTTACGATGGGTACATCAACGTACACCTCAGCGCCGCCAATCTCGGAACGCTGATTGCGCAAGGAGATATAGGGGCGAATAGTCAATGAGCCGTAAGGCACGCCAGTATGGTGTTGGAAAGAGGATTTGATTGAGAGATGGAGTGCTGTCGTTATCGTACGCCTGGTGTAGTGGTGGCTTACGATAGCGATAGAGATGAAGGGAAAAGGTTATTGAATAATTGAAAAAGAAAATGATGAGCGTTGCCTCCGGGGCGGCAGGATGGGCTGCCACGATTCGCCCGACATAGGTTCTGGTATCCTACCGAATCCCGGGGGCGGCCTCATCAGAATTACAAAAGAAAAATATCGGAAACCAGAATATTAGCTCCTATGATGAATCCGCGATTGAACAGGTTATTGATGGTCATGCTTGCGGTTAGTGCGGGCTGCACTTCGGATAACATTAATCCACCTGTTGACTGCTCAGTGGAAGGGCCGGTCGTCCAGGTCACAGAAGTAGGCGAGGCGGAATGCGGTGAAAGCAACGGTTTCATCGCGGTTGCGGCTACGGGTGGAACCGGAACGTACGAATACAGCATCAATAACGGACCGTTTGCGTCTGAACCACACTTTGAGGCGCTTTCATCGGGGACGTATACGATCGTCGTACGCGACGGGAATGGATGCCAGGGAAGCGTTTCGCAAAATGTAATCAACAAGGAAGGTGTGAACCTCACACTCTCCAGCAGCGACGCCGGATGTGGGTCCGCAGCCGGTACGATCTCCATTACGCCCGTCGGCGGCGAAGCGCCGTACGCATACAGTGTCGATGGAGGACCGTTCCAGGATGAGCCGACGTTCACCAACCTGGGTTCCGGCGAATATGTGGTAACCGTTCGCGATGCGACGGACTGTGAATCCTCCCAAAGCATTCGCGTCATGTCCGGCATCAGCTTCGAGGATGAAATCCAACCCATTATTTCCAGCTCGTGCGCTATAAACGACTGCCATAACGGGAATCAGTTCCCGGACTTTCGTGTATTCAAGAACATTCAGGAGAACGCAGCCAATATAAAAAAGCTTACCGGAGACAGAACGATGCCCGACGAGGGGAGCCTCACGCAGGCGCAGATCGATGCAATCGCCTGTTGGGTTGACGATGGTGCAATACAAAACTAAGCAGCATAATGATTAAGAAAATTTTGGGTGGTATGCTGGTCGTCTTAATCCTGGGCATCGGTGCGGTGTATTTCGTATTCAACAAACCACATCCGTCGATCGATCGGCCAGAGTTTCTGGTCAGCGCGTCTGAACTCATCACTGCGTTTGAGGAGAATGAACGGGCAGCAAACGACAAGTACCTGGGAAAGGTGGTCGAAGTTCATGGTACGGTCACAGAAGTTATTGAAAAGCAAAACAGTTTTGTATTATTGCTGGGGGATACCTCCACCGTAAGCCGCGTGAGCTGCACGCTGGAAGGAGAAAATGATGACATGGCGTACGGGCTGCGGGCTGGCGACGCGCTCACACTGAGAGGTATTTGCTCAGGCCGCCTGTTGGATGTTGTTCTGGTCGATTGCAGAATTATACCCGATGAACCGTAAACTCTTTTGTGTCGTAATACTCGTTGCTCTTGCGCCGCCCCTTCTCGCGCAGCGCTACATGGACCGGGCCGGACGCGCTTCGTTTTATTCCAAAGCGCCCCTGGAAGACATCGAGGCGCATACTGATCAGGCATTGTGTATTCTGGATGCCGCGTCAGGTGAAGTGGCCGCCTCTATGCTGATGAAGTCGTTCCAGTTTGAAAAGGCCCTCATGCAGGAACATTTCAACGAGAAGTACGTCGAGTCGGATAAGTATCCCAAGGCTACCTTCACGGGTAAGATCGCCAACCTTTCCGATATCGATCTGTCGCAAGACGGCGCATACACCGCCCGGGTAGAAGGTGAGGTTACGATTCACGGCGTTACCCGCCCCCTGACTACCGACGTGGAGTTTGTCGTCGCCGACGGCACCATCCGGGCCACGGGCTCATTTCCTCTTCGCGTTAAAGACTTTAAGATCACCATCCCCACGCTGGTTGTTCGCAACATAGCTGAAGTGATTGAAGTTCGCATTGCGTTCGACCTACGGCCTGCGGGGTAAGCCAATCCCATGTAGGATGTAAGGTCAAATATTTCGCCGGCCGTTTAGATTCTTTATTACATCCCTTCGGGTCGTCGCGAAGAGACCTGTTACCTGTGTGTCACGCACAAAAAAGTCTTCTCTACATATTCCTTCCTTCCAAAATTCCCGCATTTTCGCTAACTATAGCGGCGATTTAATAAAGCTATCGAATGAAAGAGAAACTCAGAAGCTATGATTGGTTTGGAAAGTCGGACAAAATGGGATTCGTCCACCGTTCCTGGATGCGAAACCAGGGATACCCCGACGACTACTTCCGGGGAAAGCCGGTCATTGGCATTTGCAATACCTGGTCTGAGCTGACACCTTGTAATGGCCACCTGCGCGACTTTGCTGAGATTGTGAAGCGCGGTGTAGCCGAAGCGGGAGGTTTCCCGCTCGAGTTTCCCGTGACGTCACTCGGTGAAACCATTATGCGACCGACAACCATGCTTTTCCGCAACCTGGCGGCAATGGACGTCGAGGAATCCATTCGGGCCAATCCTTTGGACGGCGTGGTGCTGCTCACGGGATGCGATAAGACAACGCCGTCGACGGTGATGGGCGCCTGTAGTGTCGATCTCCCTACGCTGGTCGTCCCCGGAGGTCCTATGCTGAACGGCAGGTTCCGCGGTGAACCCATCGGCTCCGGGTCATTCAACTGGCTTATTAAGGAGAAACAAACGGTCGAAAACTACACCGACCTCGACATTCTCGAGGCCGAGATCTGTTCTGCCCGTAGTGCCGGCCACTGTATGACAATGGGAACAGCATCCACGATGGCTTGTATGGTGGAAGCATTAGGTCTCACCTTGCCCGGCGCCGCTGCCATCCCGGCGGTCGACTCGCGGAAGAAAGTGCTGGCGCAAATGTCGGGACGACGGATAGTCGAAATGGTGCGTGAAGACCTTCGCCTTTCCAAAGTGCTGACACGTAAAGCGTTCGAGAACGCCATCATGGTGAACGCCGCTGTGGGCGGGTCGACGAATCTCATTATCCACCTGCTGGCTATCGCCGGAAGGATCGGTGTTCCTCTGGAGCTTGACGACTTCGATAAGATCGGCAGCCGTATTCCCTTGCTGGTGAATCTCATGCCTTCAGGGAAGTACCTCATGGAAGACTTCTTTTATGCAGGCGGGCTTCCCGTGGTACTTGACCAGTTGAAGGACATTCTGCATTCCGATGCCATCACCGTCAACGGAAAAACCATCCGCGAAAACAACGAAGGGGCTGTCTGCTATAACAACGACGTAATCGCTACTGTCGACAAGCCCTTGCAGCCGGAAGCGGGCATTGCCGTCCTCCGCGGAAATCTTTGCCCGGATGGCGCTGTCATCAAACCCTCCGCCGCATCCCAAAGGCTTATGAAGCATCGCGGAAAGGCCATTGTATTTGAAACGATTGAAGATTATCATAAGCGCATCGACGATCCGGACCTGCCCATCGACGAAAACTCGGTAATCGTTCTCAAAGGGGTCGGACCAAAGGGCTACCCGGGAATGCCTGAAGTCGGCAACGTAGACCTTCCCGAAAAGCTGTTGCGGAAAGGCGTGAAAGACATCGTCCGTATCTCCGATGGCCGCATGAGCGGAACGGCGTACGGTACGGTGGTCCTGCACGTTGCTCCCGAATCGGCCGTGGGCGGGACGCTTGCCCTCGTGCAGGATGGCGACATGGTTGAGCTCGACGTGGAAAACCGCAAGCTGCACCTCGATGTCAGCGAAGAGGAGCTTGAGCGGCGACGGAAAGCATGGTCGCCACCGGCGCCTATGGCTACGCGCGGTTATGTTAAGTTTTATATAGACCACGTACAACAGGCCAATTTGGGCGCCGACCTGGACGTCCTGAGGGGTGGATCCGGAGCGGAAGTCACCCGTGATCTGCACTAGGCGGTCGAGTCAGAAATAATGTATTAAGAAGTATAGGTAAAAAGTAAGAAGGCGCGCCCGCGTGGCGGCATATCATCAAAACGAAATGAAAGTATACAAGACGAACAAAGGGATTCTTATTGAACGAGGCAGCAAGTTTTGCCTCCACCAGGAAGATTGGGACACTTTTATCAACGACGACAACCTGAGAGCAAAGCTTTTGACGTTGACGGAGCAATTGCCGCAGGCCGACAATCCTGATGAGCTCATCAGTAAAGGCATTGAGGCGCCGCTGCAGGGACAAGAGCTATGGGCATGCGGTGTTACCTACCTGCGCAGTAAGGTTGGCCGTCAGGAAGAGTCCAAGGCTGCGGGTGGCGGCGACTTCTACGCGCGGGTTTATGAGGCCGAAAGACCCGAAGTCTTTTTCAAAGCAACGAACCATCGTGTAGTTCCCCACGGCGGAAAGGTCCGGATACGGAAAGATTCGACCTGGGATGCACCCGAACCGGAGCTCACCCTGGTCGTTACCTCATCCGGAACCATCGTAGGCTATACGATCGGAAACGATATGAGTTCGCGCAGTATCGAGGGCGAAAACCCGCTTTACCTTCCGCAGGCAAAGACATACGACGGGTGCGCCGCGGTGGGACCATGTGTATACATTCCTGACGGAGAACTTCCCGCAGACACGCAAATAAAATTGGAGATTATCCGCGACGGTAAGGTGGCGTTCGAAGGAAGCGTGGGAATCGATCAAATGAAGCGTACGCCTAAAGAGTTGGTTTCATTTGTGTTTCGTGAGTGCAGCTTCCCCCACGGATGTCTGATCATGACCGGAACAGGCATCGTACCATCACATGAGTTTACCCTTGAACCCGGCGATGAAGTTCGCATTTCGATCGGGGCCATCGGTACGCTCATTAATTATGTGGAACGGTAGCGGCGCACGATCCCGCGTCTTACGGCCCTTATTCACGTTATTCTGTCGAATTATTTATCGGCAACCCGGAAACGACCTGCATTAAGGTTTTCGAGACTGCTAGATTGCGGGTGCCGTGAAACGTTCGTCATATACCTTAT
>Ga0079224_100011278_pt1 | contig 12299 bp, 9 predicted proteins | sample Stecom2015_FD_80414 | JGI IMG/M metagenome (GOLD analysis project Ga0079224, IMG submission 80414) | Agricultural soil microbial communities from Utah to study Nitrogen management - Steer compost 2015 | ecosystem: Environmental > Terrestrial > Soil > Agricultural land | place: USA: Utah... | reverse complement strand
CGACTGTACAGACCTCTGTCTCCTCCAGGTGCGGCAGAGTCCTGGTCATCACATGCAGCTGGAAGTGCTTGAGATCCAGCCTCGCCCGTCGGCCCAGCGCCCGCCACAGATTGACGGTGTGCTCAAAATAGCCCTGCGGGTGGTACTCCAGCACCAAGACGACGCGGGTCAGTTCGGGGGCCAGCTCATGGAAGGTCACCGCACCGTCGACATAGCCCTTCTCCCCCGAGGAGCGCCACAGGATCCGCTCGTCCGGAACCTGATCGATGATCTCCGCCTTCCACGAGCGGTGCGACCAGAAGATCTGCGCCTTCCAGGTGAGCTCCTCGTCGGACTCCTGCTTCACGTTCTCGACCTTCTTCATGAAGCTCGGGAAGTCCTCGAAGCGAGTCCACTGGTCGTAGACGACGCTCCGCGGGGCGCCGATGTCGATGGACTCGATGATGTTCGTCACCCGGGTCTTGTCGCCTTCCGCCTTCCCCTTCCGGGAACCGCTGACCGCCTGGGCCACCTGGCCGACCCCTTTGGCCGCCTGGCCGACGCCTTTGACCGCCCGGCCGACTCCGTGGAGGACGCCGAGGCCGCGGCCCGCCTTGGAGGAGGTCTCTTCGGCGGCCTGTCCGGCCCGCGAACCCGCCTTGCCGCCCCCTTCGGCGTATTCGGTCAGCCGTGCGGTCAGCGCGGTGGCCCGGTCGGTCATGGAGGCCAACGCGCGTTCTCCCAGGGCACCCGCGAGGCCGCGCAGTTCCTTGACCAGCCGCTGCGTGGGCAGTCCTTCGCCGGGGCGCTGGGCCGTCTGCTCTTCGATCTTCTCGGTCATCGGGAACCCCCGCTTCCGCTCCCGGTGGCGTCCGCCGCGGGTTCCGCCTGCTCGGTGCCGTCGCCGGAGCCGCCCTGCCGGTCTCCGGCACGCAACTTCTCCACCCGTTCGTGGATGCGATCGCTCAACGCGTCGATCCGCTTGCCGGTCGCGGCGACCGCCGCGGTCCGCCCGGCCTGCCGCAGTTCCTGACCGAAGCGTCCGGCGAGTTCCTCCAGCTCCGGCGAGCCGAGCATCTCCACGCCCCGGTTCAGCAGCCCGCCTTCGCCCTTCCGCAGCCGCCCGGCCGCACCGGCGGCCGCCAGCGCGACGGCCAAGCGTAGCTTGCGGTGGCGGCCCAGGTAATACCCGGCGGCGAGGGCCAGCGCCGCCTTGACACCACTCTTCATGATCAGGTCCTTGGTCAGGCGGCCCTCCCAGGAGAGCCGAACCGCCGGCATCTCGCCGACACCGGCGAAAGTCGCTCTGTCAGCGAACCCTCATGCCCAAGAACCCGACATGAGAACAGATGTCCGCCTAAAGCAGAGTTCAAATCCTCAGGGCGGACCGGCTTTCTCGCCGTGCTCGCCCTCCCCGAGGGCGAGCACGGCGACCGATGATCCTCAGCCCAGATCGGACTGGGGCAGCAGCACCCCCGGCGGCCCGTCCATCTCCGCGGGCTGCGGCTCGGCGGGCTTGCCTTCGGTGTAGAGCCACTCCTTGAACAGCGGCCCGAGCTTCTCACCCGACAGCTCCTCGGCCAACTCGACCAGATCGGCCGTGCTCGCCGTGCGGTGGCGGAAACGGGTGGGCCACTCGTGCAGCAGCTCGAAGAACGTCTCGTCGCCGATCGTGACGCGCAGCGCGTGAAGGGTCATGGCGCCGCGGACGTAGACCGAACCGGCGAACATCCGGTCACGGCCGGGGTTGCCGGGCAGCGGCTTACGCCACAGCTTGTCGTTCTCGCCCTTGGCGTACTCCTGGTCGAAGTGCTGCTGGGCGGTGGGACCGCCGTGGGTCTCCGACCACAGCCACTCGGCGTAGGTGGCGAAGCCCTCGTTGAGCCAGATGTCCTTCCAGGTGGCCGGGGAGACGCTGTTGCCGAACCACTGGTGGGCCAGCTCGTGCACGATCAGCCGCGTGGAAGGAGCCTTGCCGTCGTAGACCGGCCGGGTCTGGGTCTCCAGCGCGTACCCGACGTTGGCGTCGTCGACGATGCCGCCGGTGGAGGAGAACGGGTACTCGCCGAACAGCCCGGCGGCCCACGAGGTCACCTCGGCCGTCTCGTTGTGCAGCCGGCCGTGCTCGCCGCCGGTCTTCGGATCGACGGCGGTGATGTTGAGCACGCCTTCGCCCCAGCTCTTCTTGACCTTGAACTTGCCGATCGCGACGGTCAGCAGGTAGCTCGCCATCGGCTGGCGCGAGGCCCATTCGAAGGTCGTCCTGCCGCCGCGCGTCTTCGGCTCGCCCACCGGCTCGCCGCTGGCCAGCGCGGTCAGGCCCTTCGGCACGGTGATCCGCACGCGGTAGGTGGCCTTGTCCCGGGGGTGATCGTTCACGGGGTAGAACGAACGCGCGCCGTCGGGCTGGGAGAGCACGACCGCACCGTCGGAGGTCGGCACCCAGCCGTACACCCCGAGCTTGGCGTCCTTGATCGGACGCGGCCGGCCGGCGTAGGAGACCACGACACGGAAGTCGTCACCGTGGCTGATCCGAGCCGCCGGGGTGACGACCAGCTCGGAGCCGGCACGCCGGAACTTGGCCGGACGGCCGTTCACGCTGACGGCGCGCACCTTCGGCCCGGAGAAGTCGAGGTTGAACCGGGACAGGTCTCGCGTGGCCGTGGCGAGCATGGTGGTGCGCGCGGTGAGCTTACGCGAGGACGGATCGTAAGCCAGGTTCAGGTCGTAGTGGCGGGCGTCGTAGCCGCCGTTCCCGGCCTGCGGGAAGTACGGATCGCCGACACCGGCCGCGCCCGGCGTGTACGCCTGCGCGGCCGCGGTCTGAGGCGTCAGAAGGGTGGCCGCGGCGGTGAGCGCCGCGATCATGGGGGTGACACGTGGGCGCATAGTGACTCCTGTGATCGAATCAGCAGGAAGGTAGCAGCACCGCATAGGCCGTGAAAGCACAATGCGGTCATTGATCGCCCTCTGTGCCCGGTTTGTAGCCTGCGTTGACCGTTATGAGGAATCGGCCTCAGCCGAAGAACAGTTTGTACCCGTCTCTGCGCAGTGCGCCGAGCACCTCGTCGCAGTGGCCCGGTCCCTTGGTCTCCAGGTGGACCAGCACCTCCGCCTCGTCCAGGTGCAGCCGCGAATCCACCCGTTCATGCACCACGTCGAGCACGTTCGCGCCCAGGTCGGCCAGGCGGGCCAGCAGCGTGGCCAGCGCGCCGGGACGGTCGGACAGGCGGATGCGGAAGGCGAGGTAGCGGCCTGCGGCGGCCAGACCGTGACGCAGCACCTTCGCCAGCAGCAGCGGGTCGATGTTGCCGCCGGACAGCACGCCGACCACCGGAGGCTCGAAGGCGTGCGGGTGGGCCAGCAGCGCAGCCACGCCCGCGACACCCGCCGGCTCCACGACCTGCTTGGATCGTTCGAGGACGAGCAGCAGCGCCCGGGAGATCTCCTCCTCGGTGACCGTCATCACGTTGTCGACCAGGTAGTGGATCAGGTCGAACGTCAGGTCGCCCGGCCTGCCCACGGCGATGCCGTCAGCCATGGTGGAGGCGGGCTCCACCGTGAGCGGGTGGCCCGCCGCCAGCGATGCGGGGTATGCCGCCGCCCGCTCGGCCTGCACGCCGACGATCCGCACGCCAGGACGGAGCGACTTGACCGCCAGCGCCACCCCGGCGGCGAGCCCGCCACCACCCACCGGCACCACGATCGTGCCGGCGTCGGGGACCTGGTCCAGGATCTCCAGGCCGACGGTGTCCTGCCCGGCGATGACGTCGGGGTGGTCGAAGGGGTGGATGAAGATCGCGCCGGTCTGCTCGGCGTGCTTCCGCGCGGCATCCAGTCCCGCGTCCACCGTCTGCCCGGCGAAAACCACGTCGGCGCCGTACGCCCGGGTGGCGGCGACCTTCGGCAGGGGCGCCCCCTCAGGCATGTACACCGTCGCCTTCGCGCCGAGCAGGCCGGCGCTGAGCGCCACGCCCTGCGCGTGGTTGCCCGCGCTCGCGGCGACCACACCTCTGGCCCGTTCCTCCGCGGTCAGCCGCGCGATCCGCACGTACGCTCCGCGCACCTTGAACGACCCGGCGCGCTGGAGGTTCTCGCATTTGAGGTGCACCGGGCCGCCGACGATCTCGGACAGGGCACGCGAGTGCACCACGGGCGTGTGCACCAGAACGTCCGCCAGGACCTTACGTGCGGCGACGACGTCGTCGTACGTCACCTGAGGTTGCGTCATGGGACAAGTCTTCCACCCCGGCGGCCGGCGGCTCGTAGCGACATCCGCCCCACCCGCGAACATCCCGTTACCGAGCGATCACGACGGGGAGGGGTGTCTTGTGAAGAGCCTGCAGGCGTCGACCGGCGCCACGGCGCCGGTCCGCGTCCACCGCCGGACCGGGCTCCCCGCCCCGCTCGCCATGGGCTGTGCGCGGCCGCGGCGGCCGGCGAGGCGTTCTCCGCCCGCGGTACGGCTTCCGCGGTCTGAAGGGACGGTCCCTCGAACTCGGCCGGCGGCCGGTGTCCGGCCGGTCGTCGGGCGCGTCAGGGGCGCCGCTCCCACGGGCGGGATCAGGGCGTGCTGCTCCCGTGGGCGGAGAAGACCAGGATGGACGCGCTGAAGCCGTGCACGTGGTTCTGCCCGCCCACCGGACCGACCTCTCCCGCGGTGAAGAAGCCGGCCACACTGATCGGGCCCAGGGTGTCGCGCAGGGCCACCGCGTCGTGGTCGGCGGTGCCGAACATGTCGGAGCCGCGTCCGGTGCAGGAGAACAGCAGCGCGCCGTCCACTTGGCCGAACTCCTCGCGGTGCGCCTCCAGCAGCTCGTACAGGTCCTCGTCGGCCGCCTCGGCGTCGCGCACTTGGAAGCGGACGGTGCGGCCGATGTCCACCACGTCGCCGATGGCGACCGCCTCCCGTTCCGGGTCGATGCCGAGCACGCCGCGGATGAGGAAGTCGCCGCGCTCGTGGCGTTCGGCGTACTCGTTCATGGCCAGGCCGATCTGCAGGCCGGAGGCCACCAGCTCCCGTTCCTCCTCCTCCAGGTCGCTGACGATGTCCTCCAGGCGGGCGAGGGCGGGCTGCCCGGCCAGTTCGAGCAGCAGGTTGTCCTCGGCTCGGGTGACGATCATGTTGGGCCCGATGGGGCGGCAGCCCTGACTGACCAGGGTGCTGACCGAGATCGAGCCGCTGAGCAGCATGCCGACCGCCCCCGTGGGGTAGACCTCGCCGTCGGCGAACAGCCGGACCGATCCCCGGCCGCCCAGCCCGTTGGCCAGCCCGCCGATCAGCGGCAGCTCGCCGAGCACGTCGGCGGACCGTTCGACGAAGGCGTCGGCGGGGAAGGAGTACGGGTCGGCGAGGAGGATGGCCACCCGGTCGTCGGGTTCGCGCTCCGGCAGGCCCACCACCACGAATCTGTCCTCCGCGCGGAGGGTCTCCAGGGCGAAGGGTGTGATGCGGGCGCCGTCCAGGGTCGCCGCCCAGGCGCTGACGGCAGGGCTCAGCTCCACGCCGCGCGCGTCGCCGATCACGCCGGTCGCGCTGCAGCCGAGTGTGTGCGCGTCGGGGGCGAGGGCCATGGCCCGCTGTCCGGCCCTGGCCACCTCCTCCGGATCGTCGCCGCAGATGAAGAAGCAGACCAGGTCGGCGGGACCGCTCAGCCCGGCGAGCGCCTGCCCGACCGCGGACTCCGCCGCCGCCACCAGGTCGGATCCGACCGCCAGGCCGTCGGCGAAGCGGCTCGTCAGAAGTGCCACCGTCTCGCCTCCCTTGCTGAAGCTCGTCCTCTTGGCCCGATTCTCCCCACTGTGGGGACAAGCACTCCCGCAAATCATCACGCGATAGTCAAGATCCGAAGTATGGGGATGATTCCGACTAGGGCTGCCGGATCCGCGCACGGCAACGTAGGCTCGAACTTGTGCATCCAGAGCTCCACACTCTGCGTGAATTGCGCCAGAGCGGTCACATATACCGCACGGTGAAGGCCGAGATCCGCGAGAACCTGCTGGCCCGGCTCCGCGCCGGCGAACCCAGGTTCCCCGGCATCGTCGGCTTCGACGACACCGTGCTCCCGCACCTGGAGCGCGCACTGCTGGCCGGCCACGACATCGTGCTGCTGGGCGAGCGCGGCCAGGGCAAGACGCGGCTGATCCGCACGATCACGAACCTGCTCGACGAGTGGACCCCGATCGTCGCGGGCTGTGAGATCAACGATCATCCTTATGCTCCCGCGTGCGTGCGCTGCCGCCGCCTGGCCGAGGAGCACGGCGACGACCTGCCCATCGCGTGGAAGCACCGCGACGAACGCTACGGCGAGAAGCTCGCCACCCCGGACACCTCCGTCGGCGACCTCATCGGCGACGTCGACCCCATCAAGATCGCTGAAGGCCGTACCCTCGGCGACCCCGAGACCGTGCACTACGGCCTCGTCCCGCGCACCAACCGCGGCGTCTTCTCCGTCAACGAACTGCCCGACCTCGCCGAGCGCATCCAGGTCGCGCTGCTCAACGTGCTGGAGGAGCGCGACATCCAGGTCCGCGGCTACAACCTGCGGCTGCCGCTGGACATCCTGCTCATCGCCAGCGCCAACCCCGAGGACTACACCAACCGCGGCCGGATCATCACCCCGCTCAAGGACCGCTTCGGAGCCGAGATCCGCACCCACTACCCGCTCGACCTCGACGCCGAGCTGGAACTGATCCGCCAGGAGGCCACGCTCGACTGGGCCGAGCTCGGCGCCGACCTCCCCGACCACCTCATCCAGGTGATCGCCAGGTTCACCCGGCTGGTTCGCGAGTCCACCGCGGTCGACTCCCGCTCCGGCGTCTCCGCCCGGTTCGCCATCGCCGCCGCCGAGACCGCCGCCGCCTCCGCCGTACGGCGGGCCGCGCTGACCGGCGAGGAACGCGCCGTCACCCGGGTGTGCGACCTGCCCAACGTGGTCCACACCCTGCGCGGAAAGGTGGAGTTCGAGGTCAGCGAGGAGGGCCGGGAAACCGAGATCCTCGCCCACCTGCTGCGCCGGGCGACCGCCGACACCTTCCGCAGCACGCTCGGCGGTCTCGACCTGTCCGCGATATTGGACAAGTTCGACGAGGGCGCGCAGGTCGAGTCCGGTGAACTGGTGCCCGCCGCCGAGCTGCTGCGCCGCATCGGCCCGGTCGACGGCCTCTCCAAGATCATGTCTGCCCTGGGCATGGGCGCCGGCGAGGAATCCCCCGGCCACGCCGCCGCCGCGCTGGAGTTCACCCTTGAAGGGCTCTACCTGCTGCGGCGCCTGTCCAAGGACGACATAGAGGGGACATCGGTCTACCGGACATGAGCGGCGGCTACCGGTACGGCGAGTATCACGACGGGCCCGACCCGCTGGCCCCGCCGTACGATGTGCGCGCGGCGCTGGACGAGATGGGCGACTCCATCCTGGCCGGGGCCACACCGCTGAACGCGCTGCGCGACCTGCTGCGCCGCGGCCTGCCGGACGCCCCCGACCGGCGCGGCCTCGACGAGCTGCTGCGCGAGGTTCGGCGCCGCCGCCGTGAGCTGCGGGAGAGCGGCCGCCTGGACGGCACGCTGGAACGCGCCCGCGCCCTGCTGGACAAGGCGATCGGCCAGGAGCGGGCCGAGCTGTTCCCCGACCCCTCCGACGAGGCGCGGCTCCGAGAGGCCGAGCTGGACGCGCTGCCCTCGGACACCGCGAGCGCGATCAGGGAGCTGAGCGACTACCAGTGGCGTTCGGCCGCCGCCCGGCAGACCTTCGAGGAGCTGCGCGACCTGCTGCGCCGGGAGGTGCTCGACAGCCAGTTCCGCGGCATGCGGGACGCGCTGGCCGACCCCGACCCCCGGGCGATGGAGCGGGTCAGGCGGATGATGTCCGACCTGAACGACATGCTGGATCGGGACGCGCGGGGCGAGCACACCCAGGAGGACTTCGACCGGTTCATGAGCGAGTACGGGGACATGTTCCCCGAGCGTCCCCGCAACCTCGACGAGCTGGTGGACATGCTCGCCCGCCGCGCCGCCGCCACGCAGCGGATGCTCGCCTCCCTCACCCCCCAGCAACGTGAGGAGCTGGCCGGGCTCATCGCTCAGACGCTGGAGCAGGCCGGGCTCGCCGAGGAGATGCGCCGCCTGGGCGAGGCCCTGCACGCCCGCCGCCCCGACCTGGCCTGGGACACGCCGGAACGGATGAGCGGCGAGAACCCCATGGGCATGGGCGACGCCGTCACCGTCCTGGAGGAGCTGTCCGACCTGTCCCGGCTGGAGACCGCGCTGCGCCAGGACTACCCCGGGGCGAGCCTGGACGACGTGGACGAGGCGGCGATCCGCCGTGCCCTCGGCCGCTCCGCCGTGGACGACCTGGAGGCGCTGCGACGCATCGAGCGCGAGCTGGAACGCCAGGGCTATCTGCGCCGGCAGCGGGGCAAGCTGGAGCTGACCCCCAAGGCGGTCCGCCGGCTCGGTGAGACCGCGCTGCGCCGGGTGTTCTCCTCCCTCGACGCCGGGCGGCGCGGCGACCACGACCAGCACGACGCCGGCGCGGCCGGCGAGCCGACCGGCACGTCCCGTCCCTGGCGCTTCGGCGACGAGCAGCCCATCGACGTGGTACGGACGGTGGTGAACGCCGTGCGCCGCGGCGAGCGCGACGGTGCGAGGATCCGGCTGTCGGTGGACGACTTCGAGGTGACCGAGACCGAGCGGCGTACCGCGGCCGCCGTCTGCCTGCTGGTCGACCTGTCGTACTCGATGGCGCTGCGCGGCACCTGGGCCGTTGCCAAGCAGACCGCGCTGGCGCTGCAGGCGCTGGTGTCCACCAAGTTCCCGCAGGACGCCGTACAGATCATCGGTTTCTCCAACTACGCCAGGGTGCTGCAGCCGGACGAGCTGGCCGGGCTCGACTGGGACATGGTCCAGGGCACCAACCTGCACCACGCGCTGCTCATCGCCGGACGCCATCTCGACCGCCACCCCGACTTCGAACCGGTGGTCCTGGTGATCACCGACGGTGAGCCCACCGCCCACCTGCTGCGCAACGGCAGGGCGGTCTTCGAATGGCCCCCCTCGCCCGAGACGCTGGAGCTGACCCTCGCCGAGGTGGACAAGATGACCCGGCGGCGGGCCACGATCAACGTGTTCATGCTCGCCGCCGATGAACGGCTCAAGGAGTTCGTCGACGAGGTCGCCCGCCGCAACGGGGGCCGCGTCTTCTCCCCCAGCCCCGAGCGCCTGGGCGAATACGTGGTGAGCGATTTCCTGCGCACCCGCCGCTCGCGTCGGTGACGGCGTGGCCGCACGGTCCATCGGGCGGAACCCGCCGGAGGATCACGCCCTCCGGGAGGACGGGCCCGTAGAGGGCGAGCGCCTCACCGCCCGAAAATCAGCCTCCGGCCGGGGCGGGCGTCGGCGACGCCCGCCCCGCGCTCGCGGAGGCGGGCGTAGCGGCCCGTGCCGGCACGGCGGCACGCCCGATCGCGGCAGGCCGCGGGCGACGCGCCGGGCACGCGTCACCCACGGAACCCGACGGACGGTCAGCGGCGCGTTACCCTCGGCGACATGTGGAATCTGCTGCTCTGGCTGCACGTCGGCTTCTCGATCTTCGCTCTGGGCCCTTTGACGGCCGTGACCATGGCCGCGCCCAGGGCAATCCGCAACAGAAGCACCGAGCTGCTGCGATTCCTGCATCGCTCCACCCGGATCTACGGCGTGGCCTCCCTGGGCGTGTTCGTCTTCGGCCTGGCCCTGGGCGGTTCCGCTCTCGGCCGGCCGTATCTGACGGTCTCGATGACGCTGTTCATCGTGGCGATCGTGCTACTGGTGATCATCGAGCGGGATCTACGGACGGCCGTACGGGTGATGGAGTCGCCGGACACCGACGACGACGCGAGGGCGCAGAGCGGCCGGATCGCCGCGATGTCCGGCGTCGTGGCGCTGATCTGGCTGGTGATCCTGTTCCTGATGTTCGCGTTCAGCCCCACCGGCTGACGTCCGCCCGCCTCATCCCAGCGCCCGGCTGAGGTCGGCGAGCAGGTCGTCGATCGACTCGATGCCGACCGACAGACGCACCAGGTCGGAGGGGACCTCCAGCGGCGAGCCCGCCGCCGAGGCGTGCGTCATGCGCCCGGGGTGCTCGATGAGCGATTCCACGCCGCCCAGCGACTCCGCGAGGGTGAAGATCTCGGTGCGGCCGCAGACGGCCACCGCCTCCTCCTCGCCGCCCGCCACCTGGAAGGCGACCATGCCGCCGAACCGCCGCATCTGCTTGGCCGCCGTCTCGTGCCCCGGATGGTCGGGCAGGCCGGGGTAGAGGACCCGCGTGACGCGGGGATGCGCCGAGAGCAGCTCGACCACCCGCTCCGCGTTGTCGCAGTGGCGCTCCATCCGTACCGCGAGGGTCTTCGCGCCGCGCAGGGTCAGCCAGGCGTCGAACGGCCCGGCGACCGCGCCCATCGCGTTCTGGTGGTAGGCGAGCCTCTCCCCCAGTTCGGGGTCGGAGACGATCAGCGCGCCGCCCACCACGTCGGAGTGGCCTCCGATGTACTTGGTGGTGGAATGCACCACGACGTCCGCGCCCAGGGCCAACGGCTGCTGCAGGTACGGCGAGGCGAACGTGTTGTCCACCACCAGCAGCGCGCCCGCGTCGCGCGCCACCTCCGCCAGGGCCGTGATGTCGGCGATGCCGAGCAGCGGGTTGGTGGGCGTCTCCACCCAGATCACCTTCGTCTCCGGGCGCACCGCGGCCCGCACCGCCGCCGCATCGCCCAGCGGCACCGGGTCGTAGGCCACGCCCCAGTTCGCCAGGACCTTCGCGAACAGCCGGTAGGTGCCGCCGTAGGCGTCGGCGGGGATCAGCACGTGGTCACCGGGGCGGCACACCGTGCGCAGCAGCGTGTCCTCCGCCGCGAGCCCGGAGGCGAACGCCAGACCGCGCACGCCGCCCTCGAGCGCCGCCAGGCACTCCTCCAGGGCGGTCCTGGTCGGGTTCGCCGATCTGCTGTATTCGTATCCCGAACGCAGCCCGCCCACGCCGTCCTGCTTGTAGGTTGAGGTGGCGTAGATCGGGGGCACCACCGCGCCGGTCTCCCGGTCGGCTTCCTGACCAGCGTGGATGGCGAGCGTCTCGAATCCTTTGTCCATGTCGTCACCGTATCCTCATCGCCGTCCCCCACCGACGCACGAGGCCGGTACGGCCATGAGGATCGCCCCGCCGCCGCTCAGGCGGCCTTGGAGCCGTGCTCCAAGAGCGGGCCGCTCGCCACCGGCGCGGCGGCGAGCGGCCGCGGTGGATTGCGCTCTTCGTCGTCGCGACGGCGGCGCTCCGCGATGCGCGTGAGCAGGACCTGGTCGGCCAGCGCGCACAGGAGGGCGATCACCAGACCCGCGCCGAGCGCTAGGATCGCTATGACGTTCACGGCAAACCCCCTTCGTCACGGCCCTTCCGCTCCGGGCCGCTTCCAGCATCCGCCGTGACACGCCCCGTCCGCCTCGGTCCGCCGGACCCTTCTTCTCCGCACCGGTCGTCCGAACGGCTGATTCGCGCGCTCATCCTCCCGGCTTAGGCTCACAGCGTGGGGGACGTGAACTGGATCATCCACCTGATCCGCAGGCTCAGCGAGATCGCGCTGGCCGGAACGCTGTTCCTGGTGCTCCTGATGGACGTCGGGGTCACCATGGCGACCATTCAGAGGACGACGTTCGTCGGCACCGAACTGTTCTCCGCACTGTGCGGGATCGTCGGCCTGATCGTGGTGATCATCCGGCGCACCCGCCTCCACCCCGGCATGGAGGTGCTCCTCGGCATATCGTTGGCGATCTCGATCGTCTCCATCCTGGTCGGCACGCGCGTCATGCCCAGCTTCGCCGAGGGCGGAGCCCTCATGGTGCTCACCATCTCCGCCCTGCGCCGGACGGTGCCCATCGGCCGCGCCGTCGCGCTCGCGGTCGCGTCCCTGATCGCCTTGATCATGGCGGGACTGGTGCGCATGCCGGAGTCCTTCGGCATGGTGATCTCCTTCATATTCATGACGGGCTGGATGACCGCGGCGGGCATCGGCGGCTACCTCCGCTTCCAGCAGGAACGCCGCACGCAGGCCATGCAGGCCGTACGGCGGGCCGAACGCCTGGAGCTGGCCAGGGAGCTGCACGACCTGGTCGCCCACCACATCACCGGCATCGTCGTGCAGGCTCAGGCGGCGCGGGCGGTCGCGGAGCAGAAACCCGAGGCGGTGACGCCCGCGCTGGACGCCATCGCCACCGCGGGGACCGACGCGCTCACCTCGATGCGCCGCCTGGTCAGCGTGCTGCGGGCCTCGGACGCCTCGCGCACGCCCGG
>Ga0079224_100011277_pt1 | contig 12300 bp, 6 predicted proteins | sample Stecom2015_FD_80414 | JGI IMG/M metagenome (GOLD analysis project Ga0079224, IMG submission 80414) | Agricultural soil microbial communities from Utah to study Nitrogen management - Steer compost 2015 | ecosystem: Environmental > Terrestrial > Soil > Agricultural land | place: USA: Utah... | reverse complement strand
GCCGCGTGGGCGGTGTTCGCGTTCAATCGCCTCGTTCGGCTGCGCAATCAGATGCGCTCGGCATGGGCGGACATCGACGTGCAGCTCACGCGCCGGCACGATCTCGTGCCGCAGCTCGTGAACGCGGTGCAGGCCTACGCGTCGCACGAGCGCGCGGTGTTGTCCGCGGTGACCGAGCTGCGCGCGAAGGCTCTGCGCGAGACGAGCCCGGCGCGGCTCGCGGAGGTCGAGTCCGCGCTCGAGCAGGCGTTATCGCGGATCTTCGCTTTGAAGGAGGCGTATCCCGACCTCGACGCGAGCGAGAACTTCCTCGAGCTCCAGCGCGAGCTCGTCGAGGTCGAGGAGCATCTGCAATACGCGCGGCGGTTCTATAACGGCGCGGTCCGCGACTACAACGACGCGGTCCAGCGCGTTCCCGATATCGTGATCGCGCGGCTGTTCGGTTTCCGCGACGGCGAGTTTTACCAGGCGCGCGACGAGGAGCGCGGCGCGGTCGAGGTGCAGCTCTCGTGAGGGCGCTGTTCGCGAAGATCGTCAGGGTGCTGCCTTGCGCGCTGGTTCTCGCGCTCGCCGCGCCGCTCGTCTCGGCGCAGCCCGGCGAGCGGATCCTCGACTACGACATCGAGATCGACGTGCGTGCCGACGGCAGCCTGATCGTCGCGGAGCACATCACCGTCCGCGCGGAACAGAACCGCATCCGGCGCGGCATCTATCGCGACTTCCCGACGCGCTACCGCGATCGCTACGGCAATCGGGTCGTCGTCGACCTCGACGTGCTCGGCGTCGAGCGCGACGGCGTGCCGGAGCCGTGGTTCACGGAGCGGCGGTCGAACGGCGTGCGCATCAATACGGGCAACGACGATTTCCTGCCGCACTTCCCGGCCGAGTATCGCTTCACGCTGCGCTATCGCACGACGCGCCAGCTCGGCTTCTTCGATACGCATGACGAGCTCTACTGGAATGCGATCGGCACGGGCTGGGATTTCGCGATCGACTCGGCGAGCGTCGAAGTCCGGCTGCCGGAGCCGGTTCCGGTCGAGCAGATGCAGGCGGAAGGCTATACCGGGCCGCAGGGCGCACGCGGCCAGGATTACCGGGCGGCGATCGTCGCGCCCGGTGTCGCCCGTTTCGAGCTGACCGAGCCGCTCGCACCGCGCGAAGGCATGACGATCGTCGTGACCTTCCCGAAGGGGATCGTGGGCGCGCCGACGACCGGCCAGCGGGCCGGATGGCTCCTCGAGGACAACGGAGGTCTCCTCGTCGCGCTCGCGGGCTTCGTGCTGCTCGTCGCGTACACCGTTACCCGCTGGCGGAAGGTCGGACGCGATCCGCGCCGCGGCGTGATCATCGCCCGATACGAGCCGCCCGAAGGGCGATCGCCGGCGGAGCTGCGCTACCTCAAGCGGCGCCGCTACGACTCGCGGTGCTTCACGAGCGATCTGCTGGTGTCCGCCGTCGACGGCCGCGTCGAGATCGAGCGCGAAGAGCGCCGTCTGCGCGGTGACCGGTGGTATCTGCAGCGGAAGGAGGCAGGATCGCAGACCGCGCTGCCGACCGTCTCGGCGCTGACCGCCGGGCTCTTCTCCGCCGGCTCGCCGCGCATCGAGCTCGCGAAGAAGAATGCGAGCCGGCTGCAGCGTGCGAGGACCGCGCATTCGAAGGCGCTCGACTGGCGCCTCCACGGCAGCCACTTCCGCCGGAACATCGGCAGCGTCGTGATCGCGGTCGGTATCGGGCTCTTGACCGCGCTGCTCGCGTTCGCGACGGCGGGCGCAACGGGCGGCGGCGGCGAGCCGGCGATCGCCACGGTGCTGACGGCGATGGGCATCATCGTCGTCGTCTTCGCGATTCTCGTGCAGGCACCGACGCCCGAGGGCCGACGCCTGCTCGACGAGGCGGAAGGCCTGAAGCTCTACCTCGGCGTCGCCGAGCGCGACGAGCTCGCGGCGATGCAAGGTCCGGACGGACCGCCGACGCTCGACGCCGAGCGCTACGAGCGCCTGTTGCCTTACGCCGTCGCCCTCGACGTCGAGGAGGCGTGGACGGACAAGTTCACGGCCGCGGTCGGCGCGGCGGCCGCGGCCGAGGCGACGGCGCACCTCGCGTGGTACCACGGCAGCCGCTCCGGCGACATCGGCGGCATCGCGAAGGCGGTCGGAGCGGGCTTGAGCGCGTCGATCGCGTCGGCATCGACGCCGCCCGGCAGCAGCTCGGGCTCGGGCGGCGGCGGATTCTCGGGCGGCGGGGGCGGCGGAGGAGGCGGCGGCGGACGCTGATCGCGGCCGCGCAGCCTCGAGCTCGAATCAGGCGACGCGCGCGTCCGCCGCGAGCAGGTCGTACTTGCGCAGCTTCTCGACGAGCGTCGTGCGGCGCAGGTTTAAAAGCCGTGCGGCTTGTGCGACGGTGCCCTGCGTTTGATGCAGCGCATTGCAGATCAGCCGCTTCTCGATGTTGCTCAGATGCTCGCGCAGGTCGATGCCGCCGCTCGGGATCTCGATCGGCCCGTCGAGCCCGGCGTTGAGGCCGCTTCGGCGTCGCTCGCCGATGGCGGGCGGCAGATCCTCGCGCTCGATCGTCCGGTCCGGAAACATGATCGACAGCCGCTCGATCAGGTTCTGCAGCTCGCGCACGTTGCCGGGCCATTTGTACGACTGCAGGCAGCTCATCGCGGTGGGAGAGAAGCGGATCATCGGCCGGCCTTCCGCAAGCCCGCGGCGAACGAGATCGTCGATCAGGTCGGGCAAATCCTCGAGCCGGTCCCGCAGCGCCGGTACTCTGATCGGGAATACATTCAGGCGAAAGTAAAGGTCCTGCCGGAACTCGCCGTCGGCGACGCGTGCTTCGAGGTCGCGGTGCGTCGCGGCGAGGATGCGCACGTTCGCGCGTTTCGACTCGGGGCTGCCGACCCGCTCGAATACGCGCTCCTGAAGGACGCGCAGCAGCTTGACTTGCATGTCGAGGCTCATGTCCCCGATCTCGTCGAGGAACAGTGTGCCGCCGTTCGCGAGCTCGAAGCGTCCGGTGCGCGCGCAGACGGCGCCGGTGAACGCACCTTTCTCATGGCCGAACAGCTCGGATTCGAGCAGGTCGCGCGGGATCGCACCGCAGTTGACCGGAACGAACGGTCCGGTTCGGCGTTTCGACAGCTCGTGAATGCGCCGCGCGACGAGCTCCTTGCCGCACCCCGATTCGCCGGTGATCAGCACGGTGCTGTCGTATTGCGCCACCTGCCGCATCAGCCCGTCGAGCTCGGCTATCGCGGCCGAGTGGCCGACCGGGAAGAATCCTCCCGCAGTCGAAAAATCACTCATTGACTTCCCCCGCGCGGCCTCTTGCCTTGGGTATCTAGTAATTTTGATAGACGTGCGAATGATCTCTGGAAAGCGCGCGTGCTGAAGGAACTGGGTCACAACGCAAATGTTTCAGTTGCACCGCGTGCCGGACGGCGCGGGTTGCTGTCGGTCGCAGAGCCTCGCGCGCCGAGTTTTCGCCGCCCTTTTGCCTGCAGCGGCGGAGTGCTATAAGTCGAATACGCACGTAGGGGAGCCGAAGCGTTGCATCCCCGCCTCCACATCGCGCGTCGCGTCAGGGGACGACCGAAGGCAATCTCGGTCACGGCTTCGTCCGGCTCCAGTCCTTCTTCCACCGACCCCGGCCGCAACTCGGCCCGCGCCGCACCGTCGTCGCGCGGCCCGCGCTCGCGGCCTCAACGTCTTCTCGAGGAGCACAACAATGAGCAGGGAAACGAAGCGTGCATTCGCGGGGCGGAATCGAATGAGCGGTGACGCGGACTCGAGCGAACGGCGTTTGCCGCTGCGCCGGACAGGAGCCGCGGTGAGCTGGGCGCTCTGCGCCGGCGTCGCGGGTATCGCGTCGGCTCAGGCGCCGGACCAGACGAGCGGGCGGCAGGGTCCTGTCGAAGAGGTGACAGTGACCGGCACGCGCATCACGGCCACGGGCATGACCACGCCGACTCCGGTCACCGTCGTGCAGGCGGACGAGCTTTCGAACATGGCGCCGGGTCAGCTGATCGACTCGCTCGACCAGCTCCCGCAGTTCCTGAACAACGCCCGGCCGAGCACCGCCGCGAGCAAGGCCGACGCGGCAGGCGCATCGAACCTCAACATGCGCAGCATCGGCTCGAAGCGCACGCTGGTTCTGCTCGACGGCCGCCGGATCGTGCCGTCGAACCGGCTCGGCATCGTCGACATCAACCTGTTCCCCGAGGCGCTGCTGCAGCGGGTCGAGACCGTGACGGGCGGCGCTTCCGCAGCCTACGGCACCGATGCCGTGGCGGGCGTCGTGAACTTCATTCTCGACACGGAGTTCACGGGCTTCGAGACGCACCTGCAAGGCGGCATGACGAGCCGCAACGACTACGACAACTACGAGGTGTCGATCGCGGGCGGAACGCAGATCGGGGAGCGTCTCCACTTGATCGGCGGGGTGGAGCGTTTCGAAAGCGAGCGTATCGACAACCTCGACGGCAGGGAGTGGTACCGCGGCATCGGCGTCGTCACGAATTCGGAGTTCCTCGCGACGGGACAGGGCCCGCGGCTCCTGACGCGCGAGAACGTGGTCTCCACGGAGTACACGAACGGCGGGATGATCGACGCGCCCGGCACGTCGATCGATCGTCTCTATTTCCTGCCGGACGGCTCGCTCGCGCCGTTCGAGTTCGGGGACCATGCCACGGTCGGCACGGGCACGCAGAACATGGTCGGCGGCAGCGGCTTCAACCCGACCGACTTCGACCCGACGATCAGCACGCCGGCCTTTCCCGACGGCACCCGCTCGGGGTCGTTCGTGCCGGACAGCGAGCGCAGCACGGGTTACGCACGGCTGACGTGGTCGGCGACGGAGAATGCCCGCCTTTACGTGGAAGGCATGTGGGGCTCCACCGAGACCGACAGCGTCGGCACGCTGCCGCTCGGGCATTCGATCTGGGCGCTCACGGTCTTTTCCGGCAACGCATTTCTGCCCGACGAGATCAGCCAGGCGATGGAGGACGAGGGCATCGAGTCGTTCCGGCTGCAGCGCTACCACACCGAGGCGGATATCGCTCAGGACCGCTTCATCATGTCGAACGACACCGTCTCGTTCACAGTGGGCTTCGACACGGAGCTCACGGGCGGCGGCTTTTTCGACGGTTGGCACCTTCAGGGTTACTTGCAGAGCGGGCGTAACGACAACGAGCTCATCTTCTCCGATTTCCTGCGCCGCGACAGATTGCCGATGGCGATGGACGCCGTCCGTGACCCGGCGACCGGAGAGATCGTCTGCAACGTCACGCTAGTCGGAGACGAGTTCGACGACTGCGTGCCGGTAAACCTGTTCGGCCGAGGGCGCGCTTCGCCGGAGGCGATCGCGTGGGTCAGCGACGACATGTTCGTGCGCGCCGACCTCGAGCAGAACAATGCCGAGGTATCGGCGAGCAGCGAGATCTTCGAGGGCTGGGGCGCAGGTCCTGTCTCGCTCGCGGTCGGTGCAGCGTGGCGCGAGCAAATCATCGAGCATCGCATCGGGCCGGATCACCTCGTGAATCAGCCGCCGCTCGCGAACGATGCGGCGCGAGGCATTCGCGGCATCACGACCGCCTCGCTCGGCACCGACGACCGGCTCGAGTTCGTGGACCTCGACAACTTCGAGGGCCGCTTCGACGTGCGCGAGGTCTTCGCCGAGACGCTGCTGCCGCTCGTGGCCGACCGGCCTCTTGCGCAGCAGGTCAATGCCAGCGTCGCGGCCCGCTGGGCCGACTATTCCGGCAGCGGCAGCATCTGGGCATCGAAGGTCGGTCTCGACTGGCGAATCAACGACGTGCTGCGGCTGCGCGGCACGCTCTCGCGCGACGTTCGGGCGGCGAGCCTCGAGGAGCGCTTCGACCGGCAGGGGCAGGGCACGTCGCTCGAGGACCCGCTGTTCGACAATCAGCGGTACACGACCTTCCAGATCCGCGGCGGCAATCCGAACGTCTCGCCGGAGGAGGCGGATACCTTTACCGTCGGCGCGATATACCAGCCGGCGAGGATCGAAGGGTTCTCGATGTCGATCGACTGGTACGACATCGAGGTCGACGGCGCGATCGATTTTCTCGGCGTCCAGGAAATCGTCGATCAATGCGTCGATACCGGCTCGCCGGAGTTCTGTGGCCGCATCACCCGCGATCCCGCGACGAACCTCATCACCCTCGTCGAGAACACGTTCGCGAACGTCGACAAGCGCAACGTGAGCGGCCTCGACCTCGAGGTCGGGTACGTGCGCGATGTCGATCTCTTCCGGGACGGCACGGAGAGCCTCGGCGTGCGCTTCATCGCGAGCTGGCTCGACGAGAACTCGACGACGGAGGCGGGTGCGCCGAAGCGCGACGTCGTCGGGGAGGTCGGCGGCGCCGGAGTGCCCGAGCTTCAGTGGACGACGAACGTCACGTACGAGAACGGCCCGTTCGCCTTGTTCCTGCAGGGCCGCTATATCGACAGCGGTGTCGCGGACATCGATTTCGTCGAAGGCGTCGACATCGACGACAACTCGGTGGAGTCCGTGTTCTATACGAACCTGCGCGCGGGCTGGCGCGGCGGTTTCGGCGGCGACGGGGAGTGGGAGGTGTTCGGGCACGTCGCGAACCTGTTCGATGAGGATCCGCCGCTCATCGCCGGCTGGTCGGCATTCGGCGGCACGGGGATCGGCACGAACGAGAACCTGTACGACGTGCTCGGCCGGCGCTACACGCTCGGCTTCGAGGTGCGCTACTGACCTTCGCGCTGCCAGAGTGTACTCGCCGCGGCGGCGGGCGGCGTGTGCCGGCCGCTTGCCCGGCCTGTATAGTTGTGACTCGAAGAAGGACCGTGATAACGCTGCCGAGGGCGGGCCCTACCATGAAATGCTGGACGCGCATCGAGAGCCCGATCGGCGACCTGATCCTGGTCGCGGACGACGAAGCGCTGCGCGAGATCCGCTTCACCTCCGGCAAGCGCCCCGAGGGGCCGCCCGTCAATGGACAGGAAGACCCGCGGCCGTTTGCGCGGATCGTGCGCCAGCTCGACGAGTACTTCGCCGGCGGGCGGCGCGAGTTCGATGTGCCGCTCGCGCCGCAAGGCACCGCGTTCCAGCGCCGCGTGTGGGATGCGCTGCTCGGCGTCGCCTACGGCCGCACCGCGACCTATGCGGAAATTGCGCGCGCGGTCGGCAATCCGAAGGCGGTGCGGGCAGTCGGCCTCGCTAACGGCCGCAACCCGATCCCGATCATCATCCCGTGCCACCGAGTGATCGGGAGCGACGGCACGCTGACCGGCTACGGCGGCGGGCTGCCGATCAAGCGGAAGCTGCTCGAGCTCGAGGGCGTGACGGCCACCCTGCCCCAGCGCCTGCTGATCTGAAGAATTAGGGGTTTCCCGCAAGATTTCCCGCGCGCTGGAACGTCGGGCGCGCTAGACGAAGCTCGCGGGCCTTCGGATAATGGCCCAAAGGTATGTCCCGCGGCCGCAGGTGCGACCGGCGCCGCGTCGCGGGCGGGGAGAGGGGCGATTTCAGTCAAGCGCAGCACCGTATTGGCCTCCGTCGGCATCGCCGCCGCGGCCGTCGGCGCGACGATCGTCGCTACGCGCGTCGGCCCCGGTGAGGAATCGTGGGCGACCGTCGAATCCTACTGTTTCGATTGCCATAATCGAACCGATCGAACCGCGGGTCTCGCGTTCGATTCGATGTCCCCGGAGCATATCGCCGCCGATGCGCAGACGTGGGAAGCGGCAATCCGCAAGCTCCGCGGCGGGCTCATGCCGCCCGCGGGCGCGCCGCGCCCGGAGACCGAGGCCGTGGCGGAGCTCGTCAGCTGGCTCGAGGATGAGATCGACAGCGCTGCCGCCGTTGCGCCCGGCCGCGTCTCGATGCGCCGGCTGAATCGGCGCGAGTACGAATACGCGATTCGCGACCTGCTCGCTCTCGAGGTCGACGCGGCGGCGCTGCTGCCGGAGGACAACGTCGAGGGCTACTTCGACAACAACGCGGATGCGCTGCAGGTATCGCCCGCGTTCGTCGACCAATACGTCTACGCCGCGCGGCAGGTTGCGATCGAGGCCGTCGGCAATCTCGACGCGCTTCCGGAGACGATCACGTATGGCGACCCTGCGAACATGGTGATCTCGCTGCCGCCGCAAGGGGCGCCCGGCACCGGCCGTCAGCAGCACCATATCGAGGGCATGCCGTTCGGCACCCGCGGCGGGTTCATCGTCACGCACAATTTCCCGGCGGACGGCGAGTACGAGCTCACGATCGGCGACATGGCGCTCGCGCGCGAAGTGCCGCGGATGGAGTTCGAGAACACGGTCGTCGCGCTGCTCGACGGCGAAGAGTTCTATCGCACGAACATCGGCGGCGAGGCCGACCACAAGGCGATCGACCAGCGGCTCGATCCGGCCGTCGAGGAGATCAACAACAGGCTGCGCAAGATCCGCTTCAAAGCTACGGCCGGGCAGCACCAGCTCGCCGTCACGTTCGTGCACCGCAGCTTCGCGGAGAGCGACGAGCGCATTCGGACGATCGCGCTCGAGGGCGGACAAGAGCGTATCCAGGCGGCGCATGCGCTGCAGATTCGCGGCCCGTTATCGGTGACCGGCCTCGGCGATTCCCCGAGCCGCGAGAAAATCTTCATCTGCGAGCCGGCCGAGGCCGGCGAGGAGCGGCGCTGCGCGCTCGATATCGTCGCGAACCTCGCCGAGCGTGCGTTCCGTCGTCCGGTCACGGACGAGGATCTCGAAGGCCTGATGGCGTTCTACGACGCGGGCTTCAAGGAGGGCGGCTTCGAGCACGGCGTGCGGGATGCGTTGAGCGCCATTCTTGCGAGCCCGCATTTCCTGTACCGGGCCGAGACCGGAGAGAGCGGCGTCGTCGCGCTGAACGATCTCGAGCTCGCGTCCCGCCTGTCGTTTTTCCTATGGAGCAGCCTGCCGGACGACGAGCTGCTCGATCTCGCGACGAAGTCGCGTCTCGGCGACCGCAAGGTGCTCGCCGAGCAGGTTCATCGGATGCTCGCGGATCCGCGCGCGAAATCGCTCGTTGACGATTTCGCGTTTCAGTGGCTCGGTCTCGCGAAGCTCGACGAGATCACGCCGGACCGCGGGCAGTTCCCGCACGCGAGCGGCCTGCTCGATCCGCGCGACCTGCTGAAGAAGGAGCTTTCCCTCTTCATCGACAGCGTGCTGCGCAGCGATCGCAGCGTTCTCGAGCTTCTGACGGCGGACCATACGTTCCTGAACGAGCGGCTCGCGATGCATTACGGCATCGAGACGGTGAAGGGCGCCCGCTTTCGGCAGGTGACGCTCGAGGACAGCCGGCGTCACGGCTTGCTCGGGAAGGGCGCGATCCTGATGATGACCGCCTATCCGAATCGCACGTCGCCGGTGCTGCGGGGCGCGTGGATACTCGAGCGTCTCCTCGGCGCGGAGCCTCCCGCGCCGCCGCCGGACGTGCCCGAGCTGCCGCGCAACGAGCGCGACAAGCCGGCGCAGACGCTGCGCGCGCGGCTCGAGCAGCACCGCGAGAGCCCGGCGTGCTTCTCCTGTCACGGCGTGATGGATCCTCTCGGCTTCGCGCTCGAGAATTTCAACGCGGTCGGCCAGTTTCGAAGCCACGATCCGGACACGATGACGCCGATCGACGCGTCGGGCGTGCTGCCGGACGGGACGGCGGTCGGCGGACCCGACGACCTGCGCAGAGCCCTCGTCGCGGAACCCGACCGGTTCGTTCAGACGCTGACCGAAAACCTGTTCACGTATGCCCTCGGCCGCACTCTCGATTATCGCGACATGCCTCAGGTCCGCGAGATCGTCAGGCGTGCGGAAAAGGAGGGCTACCGGTTCGAATCGATCGTGCTCGGCATCGTCGAGAGCGACGCATTTCGCAAGCGCGAAGCCGCGAGGATGATCCAGGCGGCAGCAAACTAGCGGATTATCGGAGGAGTGCCATGTTCCTTACCCGAAAGCACTTGTCACGACGCACGGTGTTGCAGGGCGCGGGCGCGTCCATCGCCCTGCCGTTGCTCGATGCGATGATTCCGGCCGGTACCGCGCTCGCTCAAACCGCCGCCGCGACCCGTCCGTGCCTCGGCTTCGTCTATTTCCCGCACGGCGCGCTGCAGGAGGAATGGGAGCCGGCGCAGGTCGGCCGCGACTTCGAGTTCCCGTTCATCCTCGAGCCACTCACGCCGCTTCGCGAGCACGTCACGGTCGTCAGCGGCCTGCGCAACAAGGGCGGTGAGAGCTCGAATCCGCACGGGATCATCGAGGAGACGTGGCTCAATGCCGTGAGCCCGCGGTCGCGGAACGCCGCGACCGGCGTCGGCGTCACCGTCGACCAGATCGCCGCGCGGCATCTCGGCAAGGAGACGACGCTGCCGTCGATGGAGCTTTGCGGCGAGCCGGGCGGAGTCGTCTCTTTCCGGACGCCCGATCAGCCGCTGCCGATGGAGGGCAACCCCCGCAAGGTGTTCCTCTCGATGTTCGGTCAGGGCCAGACGAACGCAGAGCGGCAGGCGATACTGCACACGACGAACAGCCTTCTCGATTACGTGAAGGAGTCCACCGCGAGCCTGAATCGGAAGCTCGACGCGGCGGACAGGGCGAAGGTCAACGATTACCTCGATTCCGTTCGAGCGGTCGAGCTTCGCGTGCAGCGGCTTGCCGAGAACGCCGAGTCGCTGGCGGACCTTCCGGAGGCGCCGCTCGGCGCGCCGGACGACTTCGGCGAGCTGCTCGACGTGCAGTTCGAGATGATTGCGCTCGCGTGGCAAACGAATCGCACCCGCGTCGCGTCGATGCGCATGGTCAAGGAAGCGAGCATGCGCACGTACCCGAACCTCGGCGTGTTCGAGGCGTTCCATCCGACGTCGCACTGGGGCGGCTATCCGGAACGCGTCGCGAATCTGCGGCTCATTCAGAACTACCACACGGCCGTATTCGCGAAGTTCGCCCAGCGTCTGAAGGACACGCCGGACGGCGACGGCTCGCTGCTCGATCACTCGATCATTCTTTTCGGCAGCAACATGGCGAACAGCGACGCGCACAACAACGATCCGCTGCCGCAGGCGCTGATCGGCCGCGGCGGGGGCTTGCGGGGCGGGCAGCACCTGCGCTACCCGCAGGACACGCCGCACGCGAACCTGCTGGTCACGATCCTCGAGCGCGCCGGGGTGCCGGCGGAAGAATGGGAGAGCTTCGCGGACGCAACCGGGCCCCTCTCCGAGGTCTGATCATGCGCGGAACGAAGCTCGGCCCGGCGATCTCGCTCGCGCTGCTGGTCGCTCTCGCGCCCGGCGGCGCCGGCGCCGCGCCGAAGGCGTCGGACGTCAATCACCGATTCGCGGACGGCAGCACTCCGCTGCAGTGGGCGGTCTACGAGGTCGACGTCGACGAGGCGCGGCGTCTGATCGAGGCCGGAGCGGACGTGTCCGCGGCGAACGATTACGGCGCGACGGCGATGGGGCTCGCGGCCGAGATCGGTCATACGGAGCTGCTGCGTCTCTTGCTCGACGCGGGCGCGGACGTCGATTCGCCGAATCCCGAAGGGCAGACGGCGCTGATGGCCGTCGCGCGGACCGGTAACGTCGAAGCGGCGCGGTTGCTGCTCGACCGCGGCGCGACCGTCGATGCGCGGGAGCACTGGGGCGGGCAGACGGCGCTGATGTGGGCCTCGGCGCGCCGACACCCTGCGATGATGGAGCTTTTGATCTCGCATGGCGCCGACGTCGATGCACGGTCCATTCACCGCGATTATCCGCGGCACGTCACCGCCGAGGGGCGGCCGAAGAGCCTCGACAGCGGCGGCTTCACGCCGCTCCTGTACGCTGCGCGGGAAAACTGCATCGCGTGCGTCGACGTGCTGCTCGCGAACGGCGCGGACATCGATTTGCCGGATCCGGACGGCGTCTCGCCGCTGCTCGTCGCGATCATGAACGCGAACTGGGACCTCGCGAAGCGCCTGATCGAGGCCGGCGCAGACGTCAATCAGTGGGACATCTACGGCGAGGCGCCGCTGTTTACCGTCGTAGGGTCGTACACGAGAACCGACGGCGGCCGTGCGTCGATCGATCCGCCGAACGAGACGAAGGGCATCGATATCCTGCACATGCTCCTCGAGCGCGGAGCGGACCCGAACATGCAGGTCTTCTTCCGGCCGGCGAACGTGCGCGGATCGACGAACACCCGAGGGTCGACCCCGCTGATCCGGGCCGCGAACAACGGCGACATCGAGGTCGTGAAGCTGCTGCTCGAGCACGGCGCCGATCCGACGATCTACATGGCCGATCGCCAG
>Ga0079224_100011275_pt1 | contig 12301 bp, 9 predicted proteins | sample Stecom2015_FD_80414 | JGI IMG/M metagenome (GOLD analysis project Ga0079224, IMG submission 80414) | Agricultural soil microbial communities from Utah to study Nitrogen management - Steer compost 2015 | ecosystem: Environmental > Terrestrial > Soil > Agricultural land | place: USA: Utah... | reverse complement strand
GTTCCACTCGTTCCACTGGCCGAACTCGCCGCCCATGAACAGCAGCTTCTTGCCGGCCTGCGCCCACATGTAGCCGAAGAGCGCGCGCAGGTTGGCGAACTTCTGCCACAGGTCGCCGGGCATGGAGCCGAGCAGCGAGCCCTTGCCGTGTACGACCTCATCGTGCGAGAGCGGCAGCACGAAGTTCTCGTGGAACGCGTAGAGCAGCCGGAAGGTCAGGTCGTTGTGGTGGAACTTCCGGTAGATCGGATCGCGGGACATGTAGCGCAGTGTGTCGTGCATCCAGCCCATGTCCCACTTCATGCCGAAGCCGAGGCCGCCGACGTACGTGGGCCGCGAGACCATGGGCCACGCGGTGGACTCCTCGGCGATGGTCTGCGTGTCCGGGTGCGCGCGGTAGACCTCCTCGTTCATGCGGCGCAGGAACGAGATGGCCTCGAGGTTCTCGCGCCCGCCGTACACGTTGGGGATCCACTCGCCCGGCTCGCGGGAGTAGTCGAGGTAGAGCATGGACGCGACGGCGTCGACGCGCAGCCCGTCGGCGTGGTAGACGTCGAGCCAGAACATCGCGCTGCTGAGCAGGAAGCTGCGTACCTCGTTGCGGCCGTAGTTGAAGATCAGGCTGTTCCAGTCGGGGTGGAAGCCCTTGCGCGGGTCTGCGTGCTCGTAGAGGTGTGTGCCGTCGAAGTAGGCGAGGCCGTGCGCGTCGGTGGGGAAGTGCGAGGGCACCCAGTCGAGGATGACGCCAACGCCGTGCTGGTGCAGGTAGTCGATGAAGTACATGAAGTCCTGGGGCGAGCCGTAGCGGCCGGTCGGCGCGAAGTAGCCGGTGACCTGGTAGCCCCAGGAGCCGTAGAACGGGTGCTCCATCACGGGCAGCAGCTCGACGTGGGTGAAGCCCATCTCCAGGACGTACTCGGCGAGGCGCGGCGCGAGCTCGCGGTAGGTGAGCGGGCGATGGCCGTCCTCGGGCACGCGCATCCAGGAGCCGAGGTGGACTTCGTAAATCGAGATGGGCGCGTCCGCCGCGTTCTTGCGCTCGCGCTCGCGCATCCACTCGTCGTCGCCCCAGGTGTAGGCGAGGTCCCAGACGATGGAGGCGGTGCGCGGCGGCTCCTCGTGGCGGAAGCCGACGGGGTCCGCCTTCTCGGCGCGGTAGCCGTAGTACCAGGACTTGATGTGGTACTTGTAGAGGTCGCCCTGGCCGACGCCGGGGATGAAGCCCTCCCAGATCCCGGAGCTTCCGCGCGGCCGGAGCTTGTGCGAGGAGCGGTCCCAGCGGTTGAACTCGCCCATGACGGCGACCTCTTCCGCGTTGGGCGCCCAGACGGCGAAGTAGGTGCCGGCCACGCCGTCGACCGTGATCTGGTGGGCCCCGAGGCGGCGGTAGAGGTGCAGGTGGCTGCCCTCGTTGAAGAGGTAGACGTCGTCCTCGGTCAGCAGCGTCACGTCGTGGCGCACCGCAGGCTGCTCGTTCCCGCCCGCGTGCTCGACGCGCTCGCGTTCATCCTGTCGTAGCATTTGGCTCCGGTCCGATCGTGCCGGCACTGCGCCGGCCTGCCCGAAAAGATGGCACCGGCGGAAGCCGAGGGCAAAAAAAGCTTCGGCAACGCCGCAGAGTTTTCGCGTTGCACGCACGCCGCAGCACGGCGCAAGGAGAAACCTCACAAGGACTTGGCGTGCGGCACGGAACTCGAATGGGGGGCGGCGCGGTCCCCCCGCAGCAGGGATCCATCAGTGCCGCTTCCACGAAAACGCCGCTGCAGAGCCGGGCGGCCCACGCTCAACAGCCTCGATCGCGCAATACCGACCCGATGACGGAGATCTATCCGATTCCACGTCCCAGCGTGCCTCTCCGCGCGCTCGGGCTTTCCGTTTGTGCACTCGCCGTGCCGGTGGTCGCCACGGCGCTTCCACCAGACGCGGGGACGGGACCGGAGCCGCTGCTCTGGCTGCTCGCGCTGATCCCCGCGTTCCTCCTGGCCTACTACCGCGGTTGGCGCGGCGCCGAGTTCGCGCTGGCCGCCGGGATGGTCGCGCTGACGCTGGCGCAGATCGTGGCGACGCTGAGCGGCCGGGACCTGGGGGCCACCGCGGTGCTGCTCCCCGCGGTCAGCGCGTACATCGTGATCGCGCTGGGGGTCGGCGTCCTGTCCGAGCTCCTGCACCGGGAGCTGGCGCGCGCGGAGGCGCGGGCGCTGACGGACGAGCTGACGGGCATGCCCAACCGGCGTTGGGCGCGGCTGACGCTCGAGACGGAGTTCGCGGCGGCGCAGCGCGGCCGTCCGCTCGTCGTCGTACTGTTCGACATCGACCGGTTCAAGGAGTACAACGACCGCTTCGGCCACGCCGCGGGTGACCGCGCGTTGCGCGTGGTGGCGGCGGTTCTCCAGCGCAACACGCGGCGCATGCACCTGACCGCCCGCATCGGCGGCGAGGAGTTCCTCTCGGTCCTGTCCTCGTCGGACATCGCGGGGGCGCAGGTCTTCGCGCGCAAGATCCGCGAGGATCTCGCGCGCGTCGAGCTGCCGACCGGTCCGATCCGCATGAGCATCGGGCTCGCCGCGTACGACCCCGAGATGGCCTCGCCGGACGACCTGCTGGCGCTCGCGGACGAGGCACTGTACCGCGCGAAGCAGGAGGGCCGCGACCGGATCCGGGTCGCCCGGCCACGCAGGCGGTTGCGCGCGATCTGAGCGGCGATCTCGAGCGAAGGAGCGGCGGGCGTCCCGAAGAAGTGGCGAAGCCCTTGACCGTCCGCCGCGGCGGCGCGTACAGTGCGCGCCGCACGTTCCACGGGCCCGCAGGCCGCGACACCGGAAGGCCTGCGGGCCCCGTCATGTTCTCGCCGTGCCGTGACAGGGGGCGCGTCGGGGTCGGGCGGATGGGGCGGAGCGCGATACTTTGCCTGGAACGGCGCGCAAGACTACGTTTACGCAGTTGAGGGCAGGGCCGCGGACCCGAGGGCGGAGCCCCGCGGAAGGATCCACTCAGACATGGAGGGTGGCATGAACAAGGCAGAGTTGGCCGATGCGTTGGCGGAGCGGACGGGCATTCAGCGGAAGGATTCGCGCGCGGCGGTGGAGGCGCTGTTCGATCCTGAGAGCGGGCTGATCGCACAGGCGCTGCAACGAGGCGAGAAGGTGTCGCTGACGGGTTTTGGCACGTTCGAGGTCCGGGAGCGCAAGGCGCGCACGGCCCGGAACCCGCGGACCGGCGAAATGATCGAGGTTCCCGCGACGCGCGCGGCGGCGTTCCGCGCGGGCAAGGGACTGAAGGACGGCATCACGGGCCGCTGAGCGAGCGGCTGATCCGGCGTCCATGCAGTGGAGGCCCCCGGCGACACCGGGGGCTTCTTTCATCCGGGCGCGTATGCGGCCGGGCCTGCTTGCACCCACTGGCGGGCGAACTTAGCTTGACAGACGCCGGTGCGCGTGGAGGGCCCCGGCTCGGCGATTCAGGCTCGTGCGAGGGAGTTACGCTCGTGGGCGACATCGAGTCGACCCGTCCATCACGCAGGGTCGCGAGGCGCGTGGTGGCGGTCGCCCTCGGCGCGGCGCTCGCGGCGGCGATGGCGGCCGTCCCCCGGTCCGCGCTCGCGCTTCAGGACAGCGAACAGGCCGCCGCGCTCCGTGGCGCGGGCGACACCCTGGCGAACGCCGGGAGCGCGGTGACGCAGCCACCGGCGGACTCCTCGGCGCAGGGGATCCTCGATGCCGACGCCGACCAGGACGGCGTGCCCGATTTCATGGACGGCTGCCCGGGCACGCCGGTGGGTACGCCCGTGGACCGGTACGGCTGCCCGGCGGATGAAGCCCGCGTGCTGCTGCTGAGCGTGGGCATCGCCGCCGCCCTCGCCACTCTCCTCGGCCTGCTCCTGATGCGCATCTTCCGGGGCACGTTGCGCGACGCCGGCCCGGAAGTGCCGCCGCTGATCTTCCCCAGCCGCGCCCGGAACGACGACGCGCGCACGGATCCGCGCTCGGCCGTCCGCCCGACGCCGGAGGGGGCCGGGTGGGCCGATCGGGCCCCGGCGGGGTGGGCGGCCGGGTCGGCAGTGGCACCGGCGCCGGCGGCCGCGGCGGCGCCGCACGCCGCACCGGGCCACGGCGGCCACGCCGACACGGGCGCCGGCGCCCCGCAGCCGGCGGGCGATGTGTCACGGGCTCGGAGCCTCGAGGCGCCCGGCCGGCCGGCCGCGAACGGCGCGCCCGAGTGGCGCAGCGCAGACGCGGAGCACCAGCCGGCAGAGTACCAGCCTGCGGAGTCGTACACCCAGCTCGTCGATGCCCGCACCGTCCGGTTCTTCCGGCCGGTGGACCGGACGATGCAACTGCTCCCGGGCCGGCTCGAGATCGTCGGCGGCGCGGAGCCGGGCCACGTGATCCGGTTCGTGAGGATCCCGGGCGTGCCGGCCGAGGTCACGTTCGGCCGCAGTCCCGGGAAGCCGCCGGTCCACGTGCAGCTCCTGGTGCCGACGGTGAGCCGGCGCCACGCCCGGATGCGGTACGCCGACGGCCACTGGCACATCACCAACCATTCGCGAACGAACCCACTCGTGGTGAACGGCGTAGAGCTGGCGGGCGACGGCGAGAGCCGTGCGCTCCGCGATGGCGATCGCATCGAGATGGGCGAGGTCACGTTCGTGTACCGGGAGCGTTGAGCGTGGCGGCGAGGCCGGTCCCGCCGACGGCGCACTACACGGATCGCGGCCGGCGCCCATCCAACCAGGATGCAGTCGTGGTGCGGCAATGGCCCGATGGCCGGGCGCTGCTCGCGGTGGCGGATGGGATGGGCGGTCACTCGGCTGGCGAGGTTGCGGCGAACCGCGCGCTCGAGGTCCTGGTGGCCGCGGTGGATTCCGGGGTCAGCCTGCGGGAGGCGATCCGCACGGCGAACGCGGCGGTGCTCGCGGAAGGCCGGAGCAGGCCGGACCTCCAGGGCATGGGCACTACGATCGTCGCGCTGCTGCTCCAGGACGGCCAGTACCACGTGGCGAACGTGGGGGACAGTCGGGCCTACCGGATCGAGGGTGCGACGATCGAGCAGATCACGCGGGACCACTCGTTCGTCGCGGAGGCCGTACGCAGCGGTGAGCTGTCCGCGGAAGAGGCGAGTCGCTCGCCGTGGAGGAACGCGCTCACGCGGTCGATCGGGGCGGAGCCCGATGTCGACGTCGACGTGTTCGGCCCCTTCACGGTTGACGAGCCGCACATGGTGGCGCTGTGCTCGGATGGACTCTACCGCGTGCTGCCGGACGCGAGGATCCGTGATGAGCTGGCCGGCGCGCCGGACCTCGACACCGCGGTTCGCGCGCTCGGGCGGCTCGCCGTGGAGTACGGCAGTGACGACAACGTGACGCTCGCCGTGATCCGGTTCACCTCTGCCGGCGTGGCGCTCCACGGGACGGGTGGCGGCGCCGAGCTCCGGGGCGGAGTGCCGCGCGGCAACGGCGCGGAGGGCGCCCGCGCGCTGGCCGAACCCGTGCTGGTGCCGCCGGACAGGGAGGTCGCGGCATCGGGTGGCCGACCGGCGGGCGCGCCCGGTCGCCTGGACGCGTGGGGCATGCCCTGGCCAGACGCGGATGAGGCCGCACCCGCCCACACCGGCACGTTCATGTTCTCCCCGCCACCGACGGCGCCGCGTTGGGGCCGGCGCCAGGTCGCGCTGGTGCTGCTGCTCCTCGCGGCGATCGTCGGCTACGTCTTCCTGCTCACGTTCCTGTGAGGCGCCCGCCTGTCCTGCGGCCGTCGATGCCGTTGCTTCTCGCCCTCACGCTCGCCAGCGCCTGCGGCGATGCGGCGGGCCCCACCACGGATCCGCTCGAGGTCCTCGGTGGCGATCGTCAGAGCGGGGTCGTGGGCACCACGCTCCCGCTGCCGCTCGAGGTGCGCGCGACGGACGGGCAGGGTGGCGGCCTGGCCGGCGTCACCATCCGCTTCACGGTGGAGCGAGGCGGCGGCTCGGTGGAGCCGCGTGAAGTGGTCACGGACGAGCGCGGCCGCGCCGCAACCCGCTGGACACTGGGGACGACATCGGGCGAGCACCGTCTGAGCGTCGAGATGGAAGACGGCGAGCCCATCACCGTCCGGGCGACCGCGTTGCCGGGCCCGGCCGTGACGATCCGGCCGAGGCGGGACACGATCGTCGCGTTCCTCGATGATACGTTGACTGCAGCGGTCGTCGCGCGAGACGAGTTCGGCAACCCCATCACCGGGCGGCTGCCGTCCTGGAGCGTCGCGCCACCCGAGCGCGCGACCATCTCGGCCGAGGGCGTGATCACCAGCATGGAGCCGGGCGAAGCCGTGCTCATCGCGGAGCTGGACGGGGTCCGTGCAGAGGTGCCGCTGATCCTGACACGCTGGGCGGCGCTGGCACCCGGGTATGCGCACACGTGCGGGGTGACGCTGGAAGGACGCGCATACTGCTGGGGCGGGCGGGGCTACGGTGGTCTCGTCGACGTGACGGGGAGCGGGTCGCATTATCCCGTGCCCGTGAATGGCAACCTGCGCTTCATGGCGCTGACGGCCGGGAACCGGCACACGTGCGGGCTGACGACGGAGGGCGTGGCGTACTGCTGGGGCGACAACGCGAGCGGGCAGCTCGGCAGCAGCGTGCCGGGCGTGACCAGCACGCCGCAGCCGGTGGCCGGCGGGATGCGGTTCAGCGCGATCGCGGCGGGCGGCGCGCACACGTGCGCGTTGACCCCGGCCGGTGAGGCGTACTGCTGGGGATCGAACGAGTCGGGCCAGCTCGGGACCGGCGACCGATCGAGCTCGCTCGTGCCCGTCCCCGTCCGGGGAGGCGGCTTTGCCGCGTTGGATGGGCACGGCGAGCACCATTGCGGACTCGCGGGCGATGGCAGCGTTCACTGCTGGGGGATGATCTACGACCACGGTAGCCTCGGTGCCGGCTCGGTCGCCTGGTTCGTGATCCGGGAATCACCCGACCCGCTGCCGGGTGGGACGCGGTTCCGGCGCATCGCCGTCGAGCGGTTTCACGGCTGTGGTCTGACCGACGCCGGCGACGCGCTCTGCTGGGGCGACAACGGGTTCGGTCAGCTCGGATCCGGCGATCGGGACGGCTCGAGCGCTCCCGTGGCGGTGAAGGGCGGGCTCGTGTTCCAGACGCTCAGCGCCGGCGCGTTCCACACGTGCGGGCTGACCGCGGACGGGACCGCGTACTGCTGGGGGTTCGGGACCTGGGGGCAGCTCGGGACGGAGTCGGAGGTCCCCGACTGCGGGTCAAAGGAGATCAGATGCGCGCTGACGCCGGTGCGCGTGGCGGGCGAGCACGTGTTCACCGCGATCGCGGCCGGCTACACCCACACATGCGGCATCACGGATCGCGGCGCCGCCTATTGCTGGGGGTTCAACCTGCATGACCAGACCGGCTCGGGGAAGCGCACGGTCCACGAGCCCACGCCGGTGCGCGTCCCGAGCCCGCGCTGAGCGGCCGCGCAGGCACGGGAACGCCCGGCGTAGGCGGCACGCGGTGCGAATCCAGGTCCGCGCCTCGCCCGCGGCACCGGAGATGCCCGATCGCCCGGCACGCGCTCGGGCGGCGCCGATCTTGCATATCGGCACGCCGCACAGGCTTGCGGCCTCCGCGCCAGGCCTCGCCGCGGACAGCGCAAACCCTTGCACTGCCAGCGTGGATCACCTTAAGTTGGCGCGTCTTGATCACCAACCCGCCCGCTTCTGCCCCCTGTGAGGGTGGAACGCCGCAGGAAACGCCCGGCCTCCGCGAACCTGGGGACCTGCTGCGGGTTAGCACAATCAGTGTCGCGCGGCCGCGCCACGCGGCCGCAGGGTGACCCTACCAGCCCGGAGACTGCGGAGATGGAGCTAACGCGCGCGAACCTGCGACGCATCGTCGCCTCGGCAGTCGGGATCGTCGCCGCGACCGCCCTGTTCGCCGCCCCCCAGGCGGCTCATGCGCAGAGCCGGTTTCGCGTCCTCGTTCCCGCGCTGAAGGCGGAGGGAGGCGCGAAGGAGAACTTCGGTAGGGATGTGGCGGACCGGTTGCGGAAGAGCCTCGAAGACATGGCCACGCACGCGCCGGTGGAGCGCGGCGAGCTGCGGACGAAGCTCCGCGAGATCAAGAAGTCCGACAAGGACCTGGTCGACTGCGTCATCGCCCGCCAGTTCGCCGTGTACATCAACGCCGAGCTCACCCTCTGCGGCGAGTACCAGCCGGCGGGCTCCGGGATGCAGGTCAACGCACGGTTCGTGACCGCACGGACGGGCGAGGCGTTCGAGATCCCCGAGTTCACCGCGGCGAACCCGAACGAGGCGGCGCAGGTCATCTTCGGCGGCTTCGAGAAGCTCGTCAACCAGCAGCGGCTCGCGACGTTCTGCATCGAGTACCTCGCGAGCGAGCAGTGGGCGAACGCGCTCGAGAACTGCAACAACGCGCTCGCCCTGAACCCCAACTCGGAGACGACGCTCTTCGGCCGCGCTCGCGCGCTCGTCGGCCTCGAATCGTTCGAAGAGGCCATGCAGGAGCTGGAGAAGCTGCTCGAGATCAACCCGGGGCACAGCGACGGGCTCCAGACCGCGGGCTACGTCGCGACCAAGCTCAACCGCCCGCAGGAGGCGCTCGAATACTATCGCACGTACCTCGAGCTGAATCCGGGCAACCCGCAGATCCGCCTCACCGTCGCCACTGACATGTACAACAACGGCGACCCGAAGGGCGCGCTCGAGCTGACGGAAGAGGGAATCACGGTCGACTCGAGCAACGTGACCCTCCGGCTCTACGCCGGCCACTTCGCGCTGGCCGCCGCGCAGAAGGTCGAAAGCGATCAAGGGTCCAGCGACGAGCGTCCGCCGGAGGCCGTCGAGCTGTACGAGAAGGCGCTGGGCTACTACGAGTCCGTCTTTGCCGAGCAGGGCGACGAGGCGGACGCGACGATGCTCCGCAACATGATGTCGGCGCTCCTGATCCTCGACCGCACGAGCCAGGCGGTCGAGCTCGGCGCGCGGATCGTGCAGGTGATGCCGGACAGCGCAGCCCTGTGGGTCTCGTACGCCGAGGCGCTCCAGAGGGCCGGGAGCCTGGACGAGGCGGTCAGCGCGCTCGAATCGGCGCTGGAACGTAACCCGAACGCCGAGAGGATCTACTCGCGCCAGGTCGCCTGGTTCACCAACGCCGGGCAGCTCGCGCGCGTCAAGGAGGCGTTCGACAAGGCCGTCGCACGGCAGGAATTCGAAGCGCCGGCCGATGACCTCGCCCGCTCCGTCGTGCTCGGTTACGCCTACAACCAGAAGTTCCAGAAGGGCGATCAGGTGGGCGCCCTGCCGTACTTCGAGCTCGTGCGCGAGATGAACACGTCGGAGCAGACGTTCGGTCTGGCCAGCTACCTCGGCGGGTTCGCCCTGCTCACGCGCGGCCGCCAGGTCTCGGAGCCGGAGACGCTCGCATCGGCGCGCGAGTCGCTCCCCATCTTCCAGAAGGCGCTCCGGTTCTTCAACGATGCGCGGCCCTACGCGCGGGCCAACAACATCGACCTGACCGAGCCGATCTCCAACGTCGAGACGTTCATCGAGATCCAGGAGGCGATCATCAAGCGCGGCCGTTGACGAGCGCTGCCTGCGCCACTGGCCGCGAACCGGATCGCGCGCCGCGAGAAGGGACCGGGAGTCACTCCCGGTCCCTTTCTTCGTGCCCGCGGGCGGGGTCGGCGTGCGGGTGGGTTGGGGGTGGAGGTGCGGTGCCGCGGGCCCATCCGGTGTGGGCTCATGACGTAAGTCGCTGTACAGTTGGTGGTTACGAGGGAGCCTTGACGGGGCGGCGCGGTGGCGTGTAGAATTGGGGCCCGGAGTGGGGGAGAGTGGGGCAAAGTGGGAAGCGGCCTGCCATGCCCTTCAGCCGAGGACCCCGATGGCGGGAACTCGAACCCCGGCGAACCGGGGGCTGAAATTTCTGGGCAGTTACCTCTATCAGCTGGACGAAAAGGGGCGATTGAGTCTGCCGGCGGCGTTTCGCCGGGAGGCTGCGGAGCAGCGCTTTGTGCTCGTGCAGGCGTATGCGCCTGCGCTACAGCTCTACCCGGAGTCGACGTGGGCGGAGGTGGAGGAGCGGCTGATGGAGCTGTTGCGGCATCAGCCGGAGGCGCGGATGTGGGTGTTGAGCGTGCTAGCGAACGCGACGGAAGTGGTTCCGGATGCGCAGGGGCGGATCCTGGTGCCGGCGCGGTTGAAGGAGGCTGCGGAGCTGAGCGGCTCGGTGCTGTTGGTGGGGCTGGTGAACCGGATCGAGCTGTGGAACCCGGAGCGGTTCGAGGAGGCGGTGTCGGAGAAGGCGGCGGAGTTCGAGCGCTTTGCACCGCAGGTGTTCCGGTAGGGCGGGGTGGCGGGTGGGAGCGTATCACGTTCCGGTAATGGTGGCGGAGGTGCTGGCGTACCTCCGGCCGGAGCGAGGCGGACTGTACTTCGACGGGACGGTAGGTGGCGGGGGGCACAGCGAGGCGATCCTGGAGGCAGGCGAAGGAGCCCGAGTGATCGGCGTGGATCGGGACCCTGAGGCGCTGCGGACGGCAGCGGAGCGGCTCGCGCGGTTCGGCGATCGGGTGCGGCTCGAGCAGAGCAGGTTCTCTGCTGCCGCGGCTGCGCTGAGCGAGCCGCTGGCCGGCGCGCTGCTGGACCTGGGGATCTCATCGCGGCACGTGGATGAGCCGGCGCGCGGGTTCTCGTTCCGTCCGGGTGTGCCGCTGGACATGCGGATGGCGGGCGCCGCCGGGGGCGGTGAGCGGACGGCGGCGGGTCTCCTGAACGAGGCGGCGGAGTCGGAGCTGGCGGAGGTGTTCCGGCGCTACGGCGAGGAGCGGCGTGCGAGGCGGCTGGCAGCGGAGGTGGTGAAGCGGCGGCGCGAGAAGCCGTTCAGGACCAGCGACGATCTGCTGGAGGTGCTGGAGCGGGTCCTGGGCCCGCGGCTCGGGGTGAAGGACAAGGCGAGGATCTTCCAGGCGCTGCGGATCGCGGTGAACGAGGAGCTGGAGGAGCTTGAGCGGGCGTTGCCGGTCCTGCGCGAGAAACTGGCGGCGGACGGCGTTCTCGTGGTGCTCTCCTACCACTCGCTCGAAGACCGGCGTGTGAAAGAGGCGTTCAGGGAGTGGAGCCGCGGGTGCATCTGTCCGCCGGAGCTGCCCGTGTGCCAGTGCCGGGGGCGGCCGTTGGGAGAGACGTTGACGCGGAAGCCGGTGTTTGCTTCGCCAGAGGAGGTGGCGGCGAACCCACGTGCGCGGAGCGCCCGCCTGCGGGCGTGGCGGAAGGCGGCCTGATGCGGGGCCGGTCCGGAATCCTGACCGCGGCGCTGGCGTTCGCCGCCCTCCTTGCGTCGTTGAGTCTCGTGGTATGGCGGCAGAGTCGCGCGCTGGAAGCGCTGCGCGCACTGGAAGCGGTGCGGAGCGAGCGCGCGGTGATGGAAGCGGAGCGCGTCGACCTCGGGCGGCGGAAGCAGATGCTCGAGAGCCGGAGCCGCGTCGTGCGGGCCGCGGGCGAGCGGTTGGGCATGCGTGTGCCGCACGGAGCGGAGATCGTGATCCTGCCGCTGGAGGACGGGGCCGGGCAGGCGGGGGGCGCGCCGTGAAGCGACGGGTCCACAAGCACGGCCTGCGGCGGCGCTTGCTTCTGGGCGGCCTGATGATCTGGGCAGCGGCGGTGCTCGTTCGCGGGTTCCAGGTGCAGGTCCTGGAGGGCGCGCGCTGGTCGGAGCGGGCGGCGGAGCAGCACCGGCAGCGCCAGACGCTGCCGGCGCCGCGGGGGACGATCTACGACCGCGACGGCGTGCCGCTGGCTGCGAGTCACGAGGCGTACCGCGTGGCGATTGCGCCGCGGGAGCTGAAGGACCGCCAAGCGGCGGCGAAGCGGTTGAGGGAGGTACTGGGCCTGTCCGCGCAGGCTGCGAACCGTGCGGTGCAGCCGGGGCGGCGGTGGGTCGTTCTGCCGGGTCGCTACGATGCGGGAGTGAAGGAGCAGCTCGAGGGTATGCGGGGCGTGTACTTCGAGCGCGTGCTGGAGCGCTTCTACCCGCACGGGGCACTGGCCCTCGAGTTGCTGGGGCGCGTTTCCGCGGATCAGCGGGCGCTGGGTGGGATCGAGCTGGGGTTCGACTCGCTGCTGAGCGGGCGGCCGGGCTCCGCGGTGGTGCGGCGCGATGCGCGCGGCGAGCCGATCCCGGGGGCGCTGGTGTCGGTGGAGCAGCCAGTGCCGGGTCACGACATCTACCTGACGATCGATTACGATCTCCAGGAGATCGCGGACGAAGCCCTGCGGCACGCTGTGGAGGAGACGGGCGC
>Ga0079224_100011274_pt1 | contig 12301 bp, 16 predicted proteins | sample Stecom2015_FD_80414 | JGI IMG/M metagenome (GOLD analysis project Ga0079224, IMG submission 80414) | Agricultural soil microbial communities from Utah to study Nitrogen management - Steer compost 2015 | ecosystem: Environmental > Terrestrial > Soil > Agricultural land | place: USA: Utah... | reverse complement strand
GTTCTCGTCCCAGATCATCCCGGAGTCGCGGTAGCGCCCGTCACCGCCGAGGCGCCGGAAGTCGGTCACTCCCAGGTGCTCCATCGCGCGGGTGAGCTCGCCCAGCCGGTGGGGGCCGAGGGCGTCCTCCCGGTCGGCGGCCAGGTGCGCCAGCTCCGGGACGAGCACCTCGCCGTGCTCACCGAGCGTGCAGGTCACGAGCGTCACGTGGGCGCCCTCGGCGGCGTACTTGGCCATCACGACGCCGGTGCCGATCGACTCGTCGTCGGGGTGGGCGTGCACGAGGAGCAGTCGACGATCAGCCATGCGGACCAATCTAGACATCGACGCGTGATCGCGGCTGACAGGATGGACCCCATGACCGACTCCTATCCACGGTTGGCAGCTCGCACCCTGCGCTTCACGCTCGGCATCCCTCGCAACGTCACGGTCGCGTCCGACGGCAGGACGGTGCGCTTCATCCGCACCCCCGACGGCGTGACCCGATCGGGGCGCTTGTGGGAGTACGACGTCGAGACCGGCCAGGAGACCCTCCTGGTGGACCCTGAGGCGCTGCTGGGCGGCGCGGAGGAGCACCTCTCGCCCGAGGAGCGGGCCCGCCGCGAGCGCGCCCGCGAGGGGTCCGGCGGGCTGGTCTCGTACGACGTGGACGAGCAGGGACGCCGCGCCTGCTTCCCGCTCTCGGGGCGGCTCTTCGTGGTCGACCTGGCCGAACGCCGGGTCCGCGAGCTGCCCGCGGTGGGGGCGGTGATCGATCCGCGTCTCGACCCGACCGGGAGCCGGGTGGCCTACGCGAACTCCGCCGGCGAGCTGCGCGTGATCGAGGCCGACGGCAGTGGCGACCGCGTCCTGGCCGCTCCGGACTCCGACACGCAGGCCTGGGGGCGGGCGGAGTTCATCGCAGCCGAGGAGATGGAGCGGTTCCGCGGATTCTGGTGGGCGCCGGATGGCTCCTCGCTGCTGGCCGAGCGCTTCGACGACCGCGACGTGCCGGTCTGGCACATCGCCGATCCCGCCCATCCCGACCGACCCGCCCAGCCCCAGCGCTACCCGGCGGCCGGGACGTCGAACAGCCGGGTGACACTGTGGCGCCTCTCCCTCGACGGCACCGATCCGATCGAGGTCCGCTGGGACCACGACGCCTTCGAATACCTCGCCCGGGTGCACTGGGCCGAGGACGCCGACCCGATCGTCCAGGTGCTCAGCCGTGACCAGCGGCGCAGCCTCGTGCTGCAGGTCGATCCGTCGAGCGGAGCGACGACGGTGCTGCGCGAGCTGAGCGACCCGGCCTGGGTCGAGCTGGCCTCCGCGCCGCAGCGTGATCCGCACGGTCGGCTGGTGACCCTCGAGGACGTCGACGGTCGTCGGCGGGTGTGCCTCGACGGTGAGCCGATCAGCGGTGACGCCTGGCAGGTGCGCTCGCTGGTCGCGGTGCAGGACGACGGGGTGCTGACCACGGCGTCGAGCGAGCCGACCGAGGTCCAGATCGTGCGCTTCGCCCCCGACGGCAGGGAGCAGGTGCTCACCGACGGGGCCGCCGTCCACGGTGCCGTGGTCGGCGGCGACACGACCGTCGTGGTCCGCAACGACGCCGAGTCGGCCACGACCAGCGTCACGGTGCTCTCCCCCACACGGCCGGCGGGGACCATCGCGGTCGTCGCCGAGCCGGTCCCGTTCGAGGCCCAGCCGGAGTTCGTCAAGCTCGGCGAGCGCCAGTTGCGCGCGGCCGTGCTGTTCCCCCGCGATCACGTGCCCGGCTCACGCCGACTGCCGATCCTCATGGACCCCTACGGCGGACCGCACGCCCAGCGCGTTCTGGCGTCCGGCCGCATGTTCCTCGAGGCCCAGTGGATGGCCGACCAGGGGTTCTGCGTGGTGGTCGCAGACGGGCGGGGCACGCCGGGACGCGGCTCGCACTGGGAGCGCGAGATCCTCCACCGCTTCGCCGACGTCACCCTCCAGGACCAGGTCGACGCGGTCGCGGCGGTCGCCGCGCGCTGGCCCGACGACGTCGACGCGGGACGGGTCGGCATCACCGGCTGGTCGTACGGCGGCTACCTGGCGGCGCTCGCCGTGCTGGCGCGCCCGGACGTCTTCCACGCGGCGGTCGCAGGCGCTCCGGTGACCGAGTGGCGCCTGTACGACACGTGCTACACCGAGCGCTACCTGGGACACCCCGACGAGCAGCCGGAGGTCTACGACGCGAACTCGCTGTTGCCGCTGGCCCCGCGACTGAGCCGTCCGCTCATGCTGATCCACGGGCTCGCGGACGACAACGTCGTGGCGGCGCACACCCTGCGCCTGTCATCGGCGCTGCTGGCGGCGGGTCGTCCGCACACGGTCCTGCCGCTGTCGGGCGTGACCCACATGACGCCTCAGGAGGAGGTGGCCGAGAACCTCAAGCTCATACAGATGGAGTTCCTGCGGCGGCATCTGTCGTGACGAGCCGCAGGCGTCGGCCGCCACGACCGGCGACCGGCCGGTTGATGGAGACGACCTCGGCGTGGCGACGCGGCGCCTGGACGAGCGAGGCGAGCGCCCGACCGAACTCCTCCACGGCCTGGTGCGCCTCGGCCAGACGGCCGAGCTGCAGGTGGAAGGACTGCCACATCTCGGGGTACTCGCGGGCGATCACGCGGGGCCCCTCGGGCATCTCGATGACCTTCTGGACGAACGCCTCGGCGTCCGCGCGCAGCGGATCGTGACCGCTGTAGTGGACGACGATGGGCGGCATCTGGTCGAAGTCGGCGTACAGCGGCGAGACGCTCGGGTCGAGCGGATCGGCACCGGCGAGGTATGCGCGGGCCCACCGGGTGGCGAGGGCGGGGGTGAACCACGGGTCGGAGCCGCCGGCGCGGGACTGCTGCACGTCGGCGTGCAGGTCCAGCCACGGGCTGATCATGCCGATCGCCGAGGGCATCGGCAGACCCTGGTCGCGGACCTCGAGCGCGAGCGAGAGGGCCAGGCCGGCCCCGGCGTCGTCACCGGCCAGCACGACCGTGGCGGGATCGACGCCGTAGTCTGGCAGCGCCCGGTACAGCGCGACGAGCGAGTCCAGGGCGGCCGGGTACGGGTTCTCCGGCGCCAGCGGGTACTCCGGGAGGATCACGTCCATCCCGGCGTGCAGGGCCAGGTTGGCGGCGAAGGCACGGTAGGCCTTCGCGCTGCCCACGACGTGTCCGCCTCCGTGAAGGTAGATCATCGTGGCGCGATCGGCCGCGGGACCGGCCCCCTCGACGGTGACGAACTGCACCGGCAGTCCGGCGATCACGTCGAAGTCGTAGATCGCACCCTCGGGAGCGTCTGCACCACCGACGACGGCGTCGGCCGTCGTGCGCTTGGCGCCGAGACTCACCCGCGGCGAGTGCATGAGAGAACGCGCCATCCGCAAACGGGTGCGCACGAGCGGCTTCGGAACGCTCATCGGATCTCCTCTGTGGCGACCGGTTTTATGGCGACCGGTGCAGCGGACCGGCCCTGGTAAGTAGGCATTGACTTCGGGAAGTGACGCCAGACTAGGTGTGTTCTGACGCGGTTGGCAATCTGAAATGGGAAAACGCGTGACCCACCTCATGACCATCTGTCAATCCAGTCACGCCAGTCACATTTGTCCCACTGGTTTCACCGTTATTTCAGCGGAGTCACACCGGTTGTCCTACGGTTTCCCCGTGGCCAGTGAACGCACACCGAAGCGGCGGATGAGCGCCGAGGCGCGCCGTGCCCAGATCATCGAGTCGGCACGGCGGGTCTTCGCGCGTCAGGGGTACGCCGCGAGCCGCACGCGGGAGATCGCCGCGGAGGCGGGGATCAACGAGGCGATGCTCTATCGCCACTTCCCGTCCAAGGAGGAGCTGTTCGAGGCGTCAGTGCTGGAGTCCATCGACGCCGCGATGGTCCGTGCGATGGACAACGCCAAGAGCATCAGCCGCTCACTGGCCGGCTCGGCCGCGCAGATCGACGACGGCATCCGCAAGTTCTTCCGCGACCTGGTCGACCTGGCCGTCGACCTGGGACCCCTCATCGGGGCGACCGCGTTCGGTCCCGACTCCCCCGTGCGCGCCAAGCTGATCGACCGCCTCGACGCCCTGTTCGCGGTCGCCACGTCGATCACCGAGGACGGCATCCCCAACCTCATGAAGGAGGACGTGGACGTGCGGCTCGGCCTGGAGAAGATCTTCGGGGCGCTGTGGTTCGCCGCCGAGATGGCCCGCTGGACCGGCCGACCCTACGACCGCGAGGCCGTCATCGACCAGATGATGCTGACCATCCAGGAGGGACTCATCACCCTTCCGGAGGAGGAGACGCCGGCTCCCGCTTGAGCCGTCGAGGCGCCGTCGGCAGCGGCGCCGCCCGCACCGGCTGCTCGTCTGGCGCGAGCCAGCCTCCGGCCCGCTCGACACGCGCGGCCAGACCGGGGTGATCGGCCACCGCCACGACCCAGGCGGCGTCCTCGTAGTCGTCCTCGCCGGCGAACTCGTCGCGGTGCAGCGTCGCCGCGATCCCGGCCTCGGCCAGCTCGTCACGGAACGCCTCGGCGTCGTCGCGCTCGTCGAAGTGGACCTCACGCATGGTGCGACGGTAGCGGGCGCCCCGGTCGCGGCGGCTCCGGGCCGGGCACGCGGCGGGCTAGAGCGCGGCGCGGATCTGCGGCAGCCGCTCGCGGAAGGCGGCGACCCGGTCCCGGGTCCGCTGCGGCTCACCCCGGCGCGCGAGGTTCATCATCCCCGGATCTCCCCGCTCGATCCCGGTGGCGATGCGCTCGCTGGCGGTCGTCATCCGCTCGACCACCGCGTCGAGCAGCGTCGACGGCCCCCACTCGGCGTAGGTGTCGACCACGAGGTCCAGACGGCGGACGACGTCCTCGAGCGGGATCTCTCGATACAGCGGGATGCCGGTCCAGCACAGGAAGGCCAAGTCGTCGATGCGGCGGCCCGGACCGGCCAGGTCCCAGTCGATCATCGCGACGAAGTGACCGCTCTGGATGATCCAGTTGTAGGCGCCCGGGTCGTTGTGGCAGATGATCTGGTCCTCGGCGAGCTCGACCGGCTCGTCGCCCGTCTGCCGCCAGACCCGGGGACCGTCGGGGCGGAAGTCCTCGACGATGTCGTGATAGTCGCGCAGCCAGGCGACCGCCTCGCCCAGGACGGTGTCGAGCACCACCTCGTCGTCGACGGGCACGCCACGCCCCTCGATGTAGGAGACGATCTCGCGTCCGTCCTCGTCGATGCCCGAGACGTGCGGGATGCCGCCGAGTCCTTCGTCGGCCAGCCAGCCCAGGAGCTCGTGCACCGCCGGCGTCCACGGGCCCACGGGGCGCCGGACGGTGCGGCCCACGCGCCAGACGCCGCCGGACCCGCCGGGGAGATGTTCAGGGATCTGTTCGTCACGTGCCACGCTGGCATCGTGACACACAGCCACGTGATCGAGCCTCCCGAAGGTCCGCCGCGCCCCCGACTGGCCTGGGGGCTGGCCGTCGTCGTCGCCCTCGTCGGGGCGATCGCGCTCGCCGCGGTGGCGATGCTGTGGCCGGACCGCTCCGACGTCCCGCAGGGCGCCGACCCCTACGGCGGCGTGCGGATCCTGGACGCGACGGTGAGCGACGTGACCGCCTTCGACTGCGGGAGCACCGGGATGGGTCCGGACAACATCCCGATGGTCGAGGGCGACTGCGCGCACGTCCAAGCCCGGACCGAGGACGGCACGACGGCCGAGTTCACCCTCGATCCGACGCGCTACGTGGGCGAGGCGGTCCAGGTCGACGACCGGATCCGGGTCATCGAGATCCAGCCGGAGGGTCAGGAGGCGACGTACGAGTTCTACGACCACCAGCGCGGCCCGCAGTTGGCGATCCTGGCGGTCGTGTTCGCGCTGCTGGTGGCTCTGATCGGACGCTGGAGGGGCCTGTTCGCCCTGCTGGGCATCGGCATCACGCTGCTCGTCCTGCTGCGGTTCGTCCTGCCGGCACTGCTCGCCGACCAGCCGCCCATCGCGGTCGCCGTGGCCGGGTCGACGGTGATCATGCTGGCCGTGCTGTACCTCGCACACGGGGTGTCCATCCGCACCACCGCGGCCCTGTTCGGCACCCTGTTCGGCATCGCCTTCACGGCGTTCGTCGGCGCGGCGACCACGGACTGGGCGCATCTGACGGGCATCGGTTCCGAGGACGACCACCTCCTGCTCGCGACCGCGCCGCAGATGAGCCTGGCCGGTGTCGTGGCCGCCTCGATGGTGATCGCCGGACTGGGCGTCCTCAACGACGTGACGGTGACCCAGGCCAGTGCCGTGTGGGAGATGCGCGGCCTCAAGCCGACGGCCGGTCGCGGTGAGCTGTTCGGCTCGGCGATGCGCATCGGTCGGGACCACATCGCCTCGAGCGTCTACACGCTCGTCTTCGCGTACGCGGGCACGGCGATGACGACGCTGCTGCTCATCTCGGCGTACCAGCGGCCTCTGCTGGAGGTCGCGACGACCGAGCAGATCGCCCAGGAGGTCGTGCGGACCCTGGTGGGCGCGATCGGTCTCGTGCTCGCCGTGCCGATCACGACCGCGATCGCGGTGTGGCTCGCGCCGCCGCGGACGCGGACTCCGGCGGTCACCTGAGTCGCGCGCGCACGGCGGCCGCGAGGCGTTCGGCCGCGCCGGGGACCAAGTCGAAGTAGAGGCACGGCTCGACGGCCTCCACCTCCATGACGAGCGGACCGTGCGGCCCCGGGACCATGTCGACGCGGACGTAAAGCGGCGGGCCGAATCGACCGGTCAGCTCGGCCAGGACGCCGTGCGCGAGGTCGACGAACTCACCGGCCGCGTCGGCTGCCGTGACGAGGTCGTCGTCGTGCATGACGGCCGCCTCGGAGGACGGGTCGTCCGGGTCGAGCAGCTCGGCGGGGCCCTGGCTGCGCAGCACGGGCTTCTTGTGCAGGGTGTGCGAGAGCTCGCCGCCGAGGAAGACCACGGCGGTCTCCCCCGCCTCGTCGACTCCCTCGACGTAGGGCTGGACCATGGCGACCCGCCCGGAGGCGTTGATCTCGGCGATGAGGTCGCGGGCCCCGTCGTGGTGGTCCGGGTCGAAGCGTCCGGTGTCGCGCCCACCGGCCGACACGGTCGGCTTCACGACCACCTCGCCGCGCAGCGGCGGGTGCGCGGCGCCCGGCACGACGTAGATGGTCGGGACGGTCGGCGCTCCGAGCGTGCCCAGGTACGCCTTGTCGGAGTTGAACGCGATCAGCTCGGGCTGGTTGGAGATCCTGCCGCTCAGCGACGTCGCCCACGCGACGAACGCGTCGCGCTGGAGGGTGTAGTCCCAGGCCGAGCGGATCACGACGTGGTCGAAGCGGTCCCAGTCGACGGTGGGGTCGTTCCAGACCACGAACTCGGCGTCCAGCAGTCGCGCGGCCTTGTGGTCGTCGGCGAATCCCTCGGCGAGCCTGGCGCAGGTGGCGAAGGCGATGCGCGCGGCCACTCAGAGCCCCCGCTCCCGGCGGACCACGGCGACCGGCGCATCGGCATGGCCGTGACCGCTGCCGCATCGGTCCTCGAGGAGGGTCACCTGCTCCATGTGCTCGGCGGTCTCCGCGGACTCCAGCCGGCGCGTCCAGTGCTCGACCGGCTCGCCGCACTTCTTCTCGATGGAGGGGAAGTACGACTCCGTGCCCTTCACGTCGCTCATGGCTCGAGCCTAGTGGGCGCTCTCGGGGCTCACCGGATGTCGCCGTCCACGTAGTACCAGCGCCCCTCCTCGCGGACGAATCGCGACCGCTCCTGCAGGATGCCCAGCTCGCCGTCGGCGAGGTACGAGGCCCGGAACTCGACGACGCCGGTGTCGTCGTCGGGGCCGCCGGCGACGGTGTCGAGGATCTGCAGTCCGCGCCAGCGTGGACCGTCCGACAGGTCGAGGTCGGTCGGCCGGGTCGCGGGGTGCCAGGTCCGCAGCAACCAGGCGACGTCGCCACGGCGGAACGCGTCGAATCGCGAGCGCATGAGCGCCTCGGCGGTCTCGGGCTCGTCAGTCACCCGTCCAGCGTCGCACGGCATGATCGGCGTCATGGACATCCTGCGCTCGATCGCCCTGTTCGCCGTCGCCGCCGTCGCCGAGATCGGTGGAGCGTGGCTGATCTGGCAGGGCGTGCGCGAGCACCGCGGCGTCATGTGGATGGGCCTGGGCGTGGTCGCCCTCGGTCTGTACGGCTTCGTGGCGACGCTTCAGCCTGACGCGCACTTCGGGCGGATCCTCGCCGCGTACGGCGGCGTGTTCGTCGCCGGGTCGCTGGCCTGGGGGATGCTGATGGACGGATTCCGACCCGACCGCTGGGACCTCGTCGGCGCAGGCGTCTGCCTGGTCGGCGTGGCGGTCATCATGTACGCGCCGCGCTCGGCCTGAGTCAGTCCTGTGGCACCTCGCGCGCGGCGCGGCTCGCGACGACCGCCCCGTAGATCACGAACCCGAGGATCGGCACCGCGGCGCCCAGCACCGTCACGTAGACCACCGGCTCGGGGACGGGCAGCGCGCAGACCACGGCGGCCAGCAGGCTGCAGACCGCGGCGATTCGGGTGGGCCGCTTGGCGCGGCGATGCCCGGCGAGCCATGCCTCGTCGCTGGCCAGCGTGCTCGGGAGTCGGACGCCGGCGAGGTTGTTCCGGCGCAGACGTCCGTCCGCCGCGGCGCCGGCCATCCACCATAGGAGGCCGCCGGTCACGAGCATGGTGACGCCGAGGACGAGTCGTCCGAGCAGCTCTTCGCTCATGTCACCCCACCGTAGGCGACGGTCGCCGACACCGTGCGCACTGTGGCGTCCGACCGTCGCGCCCCGGGGGTCGTCAGGCTCGCTCGCGCGCGCCGCTGCGCTCGGGCCGCACGTCTCCGTCCCGCAGGCGTCGGTCACCGGGGCCGCGGTCGGCGTCCTTCCACTGCCGGCGCCATCGGTCCCACGTCTCGCGCAGCTCCTGGCGCTGCTCGTCGGTCATCGTCTCGGCGCGCTGCCGGCGCAGCTGCTCCCACGTGCGACGCCTGTCCTCCCACCGCTCGCGCAGCTCCTGGCGCTGCTCGTCGGTCATCGTCTCGGCGCGCTGCCGGCGCAGCTGCTCCCATTTGCGACGCCAGTCCATCCACCGCTCGCGCAACTCGTCGAGCCGCTCGGGATCGGGCTTCGGCCAGCAGGTCGGCCACGTTCTCGCACGCGGGGTGTCGGACTGGGGACGCTCCGTCGTGGCGCCCGGTCCGTCCGGCGCGGGCCGAACCTTCTTCCACGACTCGGGTCGAGGCGTGGTCGAGGGCGTGGCTCCGGGTCGGCCTCGGTCGGGGCGGGCGTGCGGGGCGCGCTGCGTCCACGGCAGGCGCCGCTGGGCGTCGGGGGTTCGGGGCTCAGGCTGCTCGCCCTCCTCGCACCAGCGCCAGTGGTGGGCCCTCGGCCCTGGGTCGGGACGGCTCTCGGAGCGCCCGCCGCGCCGACGGTCGGGGTCCGGGGTGCTCTCTGACTTCGGAGTCGCGGTCGCGTCCGACGGCTCGGGGGACTCCGTCGACTCGGGCTGGTGACCGGCGGGCGGCGTCAGCGTGACCTCGGGGTCGGCCTTCGCCGCTCCCACGGCGGCGGCGGGAACGATCACCAGGACGGCGGCGGCGAGCGCCGTCACGGCGCTGCGAGGCATGCGGGCCATCGGTTTCCTCCTCACGGTCACAGCACTACTGTGGCGCCGGCGCCGCGTGCGCGGAGCGAATTTCGAGAACCTGTCCTTCGCGGGGGTCAGAGGACCTTCTTGACCACGCTCGACTTGAGCTGCATCGGGCCGAAGCCGGGCACCTTCGCGTCGATGTCGTGGTCACCGACGCCGTCGGTGATGAGGCGGATGCCGCGGACCTTGGTTCCGACCTTGATGACGCCGCCCCCGGCGCCCTTGACCTTGAGGTCCTTCGCGATCGTGACGGTGTCGCCGTCCTCGAGCACGTTGCCGACCGAGTCCTTCACGACGCGGGTCCCGTCCGCGGACTCCTCCTCGGCCGGCGACCACTCGTGGGCGCACATCGGGCAGACCAGCAGGGCACCGGACTCGTACGTGTAGTCCTCGCCGCACTCGGGGCAGGCGGGCAGGGCATCAGACATGGGACGAGGCCTCCAGGGGTGTAGGTCGGATCATTCTCGCGCCGGTCGGGGTCAGGCGCTCCAGAGCCACTGCACGAGACCGGCCAAGGGCTCGGGCACCGACTCGAAGGGCACGGCCTCGGCCATCAGCGCCGCGTACTTCGCCTTGCGCGCACCGGAGGTGGCGATGAACCGCCGCACCTGGTCGAGCGGCTCGTGGTCGCTGTGCGCGGGCTGGTCCTGGAAGTTGCGGAACGTTGTGAGGTCGCCGTGCTGCTCGAGCAGGGCCGTCATCTCCGCGACGCCGAGCGCCCGGACCAGCTCGAGCTCGAGGTCGGGGCGACAGGCGAAGAACCCCTGCCGCGTCAGGTCCTCGCCCTCCTGGCGGTTGAGCGCCCGCGCGACGAACCGCTCCTCGGCCTCGTCGTAGAGCCCGCCGATGCGGTGACGCTGCTCGGTCGCCTCGGCGATGGCGCGGCCGAAGTTGCCGGCACCGCCGATGACGGACACGGTCAGCTCCTCGGTGTCGAGGTCGATGCCGAAGCGCGGGGCCAGCGCCGCGAGTGCGGCACGGTCGGACTCCCCTTCGACGAGGACGGTGATGGGTCGGGACACGCCCCGATTGTCACCGACACTGACCCGAGGACGGCGGTCAGGTGCACCACTCAGCCGGATGAGCAGGGCTGAACGTCCAATCCGTCACATGACCTATGTGCCGGTCGGGCTCATATATGGGCTTGGCGGACACAAGATCGTTTCCCCCTCCGGCCGCGAGGCGGAAAGCGTGGCGTCACGACGAGTGGCGGGCGAGAGAGCCCTCCCGCCCTGACCTGCGCGAATTTAGACGTTGAAGCGGAACAAAGATCCGTGTTTTCGACACTTGCTTGACGTGGTTGACTATCGGCTAAAAAGACTGGCATTCCAGCCAGAGACGGACATCGAACATCGTTGGGAACAAGGGGCGAAAGTCACCCGGAAATGAACTTCTTGCGGACTGTTTGCGGACCGCAGGGCGTCCTGAGTCGACCGCTCGGGCCGAGTCTTCACTCACGCCAAGGGTTGGCGACGTCAACACCGGTGGCCTCGAAGTCCTTCACGTTCCGGGTGGCGCACACCGCCCGGTTCGCGCGGCAGATCGCGGCAATCTGGGCATCGGCCATGCTGATCGGCAGCCCGGCGCGCTCGCGCAGGACGAACACCTCGGCGTACTCAGCAGCAGCGTCCTCGTCGAAGGCAAGAAGTGAACGCGTGTCCCGGTACGGCTGGATCGCGGCATGGATCGCTGCCGCGAGATCCGTCTTGCGTCGACCTTCCGGGAGCCTGTGGACTCCGGCGAGCAGCTCCGCCAGCGTGATCGAGGTGATGGCGACGTCGTCGGTGAGCGACTCGAGCCACGCGAGCACGCGTGGCTCAGGCTGTGGACGGAAGATCTCCGAGATGACGTTCGTGTCCAGCACGATCATCCGAAGTCCACCGCGCGAGCCGCATCAGCGCGGTCAGGGAGCGCAAGATCCTCAACGCCCCCGACTGCACGAGCGGCCTCCAGGAGGGCGAGACCGACATGCGGGCGCGATGCCGCACGCGTGAGGATGTCACGCACCTCGGCCTCCATCGACCGACCGTGCTCCTCGGCCTGCGCGGCGAGCCGCTGCTTCACCGAATCATCGAGTCCTCTGACGACGATGGACGCCATGGCGAGCACCTCCTCGTGTTGATATCACGAATGATATCAGCGTGGCCGAACTGGCACCAGGGGCAATCCATCCTCCGGTCGCGTCGGACTCAGCCCCAGAAGATCGGATCACCGTGGCGGTCACCGGATGCTCGGTCGCACCATCGGCAACCGGCACAACAAGAATCAGGGACTCGGCTACACCTACCTGCACCACGCCGTCGATTCCTACTCACGCCTGGCCTACTCCGAACAGCTGCCAGACGAGCGCAAGGAGACCGCCGCGGCGCTCTGGAAACGTGCTCGCGCGTTCTTCGCCGACGCCGGATTCGAGATCACCGCGGTGATGACCGACAACGGCGCCTGCTACCGCTCCCACGCGTTCGCCAAAGCGCTCGGCGACGGTGTCAAGCACCGCCGGACCCGGCCCTACAGGCCCCAGACAAACGGCAGAGTCGAGCGGTTCAACCGGACCCTGGCTGCCGAGTGGGCCTACGCCGAGGTCTACTACTCCGACGCTGCTCGCGCAGCGACCTACGCCGACTGGCTCCACCAC
>Ga0079224_100011273_pt1 | contig 12301 bp, 10 predicted proteins | sample Stecom2015_FD_80414 | JGI IMG/M metagenome (GOLD analysis project Ga0079224, IMG submission 80414) | Agricultural soil microbial communities from Utah to study Nitrogen management - Steer compost 2015 | ecosystem: Environmental > Terrestrial > Soil > Agricultural land | place: USA: Utah... | reverse complement strand
CGGGACGACGTGGCCCGGGCCGTGGAAGCCGCCCGCAACAGCGGCGTGGTGCGGGATCCGGCCGCGGCCAGCGTGACGCTGTTTGCCGGCGACCCACAGGTGGCAGCGGTGCTGGAAAGGAGCCGGGACCGCCTGGCCGGCTACTTCCGGGTGTCCGAGGTGCTGCTGGCGGGCGAGCCGCAGGCAGGAGCCCAGAACGGCCAGGACGTACCTTCCCTGAAAGTCGCCGTGCGCGCCGGCGCCAACCCCAAGTGCGCCCGCTGCTGGCGCTACGTGGCCGACGTGGGTGCCGACCCCCGGTATCCCGACGTGTGCGCGCGGTGCGCCGGCGTGCTGCATACGCTGTAGCCTGACGCGGGCGGCTCCCGGCGGCCCGCGGGCGGGAGAGAGGTCCGGAAGATGCAGCGCAGCATCGGCATCCTGGGCGGGATGGGGCCCGAAGCCACCGCCGACCTGTTTGCCAAGATCATCAGGGCGACCCCGGCCCGCCGCGACCAGGACCACATCCGCGTCGTCATCGACTCGGACCCCAGGATTCCGGACCGGGCGGCCCATATCTGGGGCCGCGGGCCGGACCCGCGCCCGCACATGCTGCGGGCGGCCCGCCACCTGGTGGACGCCGGGGCCGACCTGATCGTCATACCCTGCAACACGGCCCACGCCTTCTACGACGACATCGCCGCCGCCGTGCCCGTGCCGGTGCTGCACATCATGCGCGAGGTGGCCGCCTGGCTGGCGGTGGAGCATCCCGACCTGCGCCGGGTGGGCCTGCTGGCCACCGTCACCACCATCCGCCTGGGGCTCTACCACGAGGCCCTGGCGGAGATGGGCGTGGAAGTGCTGGTGCCCCACGAGGTGGCCCAGCAGGGCGTGACCCGCGCCATCTACGGCCCCGACGGCGTCAAGGCGGGCAACCACCGGGCGGCCCGGGAGCGGGTCCTGGCCGCCGCCCGGGACCTGGCCCGCCGCGGCGCCCAGGCCGTCATCCTGGGCTGCACCGAACTGCCGCTGGTGATGGGGCCGGAGGACCTGGACGTCCCCGTCATCGACGCCAACGATGTCCTGGCCCGGGCGGCGGTGCGGGAGGCCCTTCGGGATGATCGCCGGGCCCAGGTCTGACGCCGAACCCCTGGCCCTGATCAACGGCCGCATCCACACCCTGGACCCGGAACGCCCCCGGGCCCGGGCGGTGCTGCTGCAAGACGGCCGCGTGGCCGCGGTGGGCGACGACGCCGACGTCCTGCGCCGGCGGCCCCCGGGTTGCCGCGTCATCGACCTGGAGGGCCGCGCCGTCACCCCCGGGCTCACCGACGCCCACTGCCACCTGCTGCAGTACGGGTTCACCCTGCTGGCGGTGGACCTGTACGGCGTCGCCTCTCTGGACGAGATGCTGCGCCGCACGGCGGAGGCCGCCGCCGGGACGCCCCCGGGCCAGTGGGTGGTGGGGCGGGGGTGGGACCAGGATCGGCTGGCCGAGGGTCGCTGGCCCACCCGCCGGGACCTGGACCTGGCGGTGCCCGACCGCCCGGTGCTGCTCAGGCGCGTGTGCGGCCATGCGGCGGTGGCCAACTCCCGGGCCCTGCAGCTGGCGGGCATCGACGAGGGCACCCCCGACCCGCCCGGCGGCCGCATCGAGCGGGAGGCCGACGGTCGGACCCCTAGCGGCGTGCTGCACGAGGCCGCCATCCGCCTGGTGGATCGCGTCATCCCGCCGCCCGACCGGGCGGCCCGCCGCCGCGCCCTGGAAGCCGCCGTCCGGCGGGCCCACGCCGCGGGCCTGGTGGGCGTCCACACCCAGGACGTGTGGGACCCCGGCCAGATCCAGGAGATCCTGGACCTTTACAGGGAAGTGCGGGACCAGGGCCTGCCCCTGCGGGTGTACCTGCTGGTGGGCCACCGGGCCCTGGAGGAACTGCTGGCCCTGGGCCTCAAGACCGGCGACGGCGACGACTTCGTGCGCATCGGCCCCGTCAAGCTGTTCGCCGACGGGTCCCTGGGCGCCCGGACTGCCGCCCTCTCGGTACCCTATGCCGACGATCCCGGGAACCGCGGCATGCTGGTCCATGAACCCGCCGAACTGGCGGCCCTGGCCCGGCGGGCCACCGAAGGCGGCTGCCAGGTGGCCATCCACGCCATCGGCGACCGGGCCGCCGACGCCGCCCTGGACGCCTTCGAGCAGGCCGCCGGCGGGGGTTCGGCCGCGGCACGCCGCTTCCGCCTGATCCACTGCCAGGTGATGCGCCCGGAACAGTGGGAGCGGATGCGGCGTCTGGGCGTCATCGCCGACATCCAGCCCCGCTTTGCGGCCACCGACCAGCGCTGGGTGGAGCGGCGCCTGGGCCGCAGCCGCCTGGAAGGCGCCTATGCGTGGCGGTCCCTGGCCGAAGCCGGCCTGGTCATCTGCGCCGGGTCCGACGCGCCGGTGGAGCCCATCGAGCCGGCCCTGGGCCTGGACGCCGCCGTCCACCGCACCGGCGACGACGGCCTCCCGCCCGGAGGCTGGCTGCCCGCGCAGCGGGTGGCGCCGGTCGAGGCCCTGGGCTGGTTCACCCGGGGTGCCGCCTACGCCGCCTTCGCCGAGCACGAGGCCGGGCGACTGGCGCCCGGTTTCCGGGCCGACCTGGCCGCCTGGTCCCACGACCCGCTGGAAGACGACCCCGCCTGCCTGCGGCATCTGGAGGCCCACCTGACCGTGGTGGGCGGCCGGGTGGTCCACTGCCGGCTGCCGTGAAGGCGCCGGGCCCGCGCCGTCCGAGCCCCGCGCCCCCGCCGGCGGCCCCGCGTTTCCGCGATAAGGTCGCCGGGACCGGGACAGGCTAGGGCGGGGAGGGTGACCATGCGCCACCCGCAACTGTCCGGGGACCACCTGCGCCGCCTGCGGGACCGGCTGCTGGCCGAGCGCAGCCAGCTGCGCGACCGCGTGCGCCGCATGGACGACCTGGACCTGGGCCGCTCCATGGGCGACTGGCTGGGGGAGCTGTCCACCTACGACAACCACCCCGCCGACATCGGCGACGAACTGCACCAGCGCAGCCGCGACCTGGGCCTGAAGATCCGCTTCCGGCGCCGCCTGGAAGAGGTGGACCACGCCCTGGAACTGATGCGGCGCGGGGAATACGGCATCTGCACGGGATGCGGGCGCCCGATCCCCCTGGAGCGGCTGGAGGTCCAACCCGCGGCGGTGCGCTGCACGGCCTGCCAGCAGGCGGTAGACGACGCCGGGAGCATCGCGCGGCCGGCGGAGGAGGAGCCGCTGGCCCTGCACTGGCGGCGCCTGATGGATGACGACGTGGACCCCACCGCCGCCGAGGAGGTGGGTTACGACCGGGAGGACGCCTGGCAGGAGGTGGAGCGGTACGGCACGTCCAGCCCGCCCGCCGACGAGGCCGGCGTCACCGGGTACGAGGAACCGTTCCTGCACCATGAGGAGGCGGTGGGAGCGGTCCAGGCGGTGGAGGCGGTTCCCGCCGAAGAGCGGGTCCCGGGCGGCGACCCCGACGACGACGCCGGGGACGGTGGGGCCGTCCGGGGCTGAGGGACCGGGGCTGAGGTACAATGGGAGGCGTGACCTCTGCGCTCAAGCGGGGTGACGCTCCGTGGCATGGACCTTCGCCCTGGCCGCCGTCGTCCTGGCGCTGGACCGCCTGTCCAAGTGGTGGGTGGTCCGCCACTTTGAACTGGGCGAGAGCCTGCCCCTGATTCCAGGCATCTTCCACCTGACCTACGTGCGCAACACCGGCGCCGCCTTCAGCATGCTGCGCGACGCCGCGCCCGTGCTGGCCGTCTTCAGCGCGGTGGTGGTGCTGGGCATCCTGGTGTTCGCCCGGCAGATCCACGCCCTGGGCCTGCGGGGCGAGGTGGGCCTGATCCTGGGCGGCGGTCTGGGCAACCTCATCGACCGGGTCCGGGACGGAAGCGTCGTCGATTTCCTGGACTTCCGCATATGGCCGGTGTTCAACCTGGCCGACACGGCTCTGGTGGTCGGGGTGTTGATCGCCGCCTACCGCCTGCTCAGGAGCCGGGAGGCCGAGGCGTCGTGAGCAGGCCCCGCCTCTACCGCCTGCGGGTGGACGAGCCGTGGGAGGGGGAGCGCCTGGACCGGTTCCTGGCGGCCCAACCGGAACTGGACCTGTCGCGCACCCAGATCCAGCGCCTGATCCGGTCCGGCGACGTCACCGTCAACGGCGCCCCGGCCAAGGCGTCGTCAACCCTCAAGGCCGGGCAGGAAGTGATGGTCTTCGTGCCGCCGGCGCCCGAGCCGCTGATCCTGCCCGAGTCCTTCCCCATCGAGGTGGTCTACGAGGACGAGGACCTCCTGGTCATCAACAAGCCCCGGGGCATGGTGGTTCACCCTGCTCCGGGCCACGAGACCGGAACGCTGGTCAACGCCCTGCTGGCCTATTCCGACGACCTCTCGCTGGTGGCCGGGACCTCCCGGCCCGGCATCGTCCACCGGCTGGACAAGGACACCACCGGCCTGATGCTGGTGGCCAAGACCGACGCCGCCCACCGCACCCTCAGCGCCGAGTTGAAGAAGCGGCTGATCGAGCGGCGCTACCTGGCCCTGGTCCACGGCGTGCCCGAGGTGCCCCACGGGATGATCGACGCGCCCATCGGCCGGCATCCCGAGGACCGTATCCGTATGGCGGTTCGCCCCGACGGCCGCAGCGCATGGACCGAGTTCTGGGTGCGGGAGCGGTTCGGACAGGCCTACTCGCTGGTGGAATGCAAGCTCTACACGGGCCGGACCCACCAGATCCGGGTCCACATGGCCTACATCGGGCACCCGGTGGCCGGCGATCCCCTCTACGGGCCGCGGCAGACCCTGGAGGGACTGGGGGGGCAGGCGCTGCACGCCTACCGCCTGTCCTTCACCCATCCCCGCACCCGGGAGCGGATGACCTTCCAGTGCCCGCCGCCCGAGGACTTCCAGCAGGCCCTGGAGCGGCTGCGGGCCCAGTACGGCAGCCGGCCGGTGCAGGAGGTGACGGCCGACGATGCAGGTGAAGGCCCGCATTCTTGACGAGACCGCCATGCGGCGCGCCCTGACCCGCATCGCCCACGAGATCCTGGAACGCAACGGCGGCGCCGGCGACGTGGTGCTGGTGGGCATCCGCACCCGCGGCGCCTTCCTGGCGCAGCGGCTGGGCGCGCTGATCCGGCGGATCGAGGGCGTGCACCCGCCGGTGGCCGCCCTGGACGTGACGGCGTATCGCGACGACCGCGATCCCCCCGTCGACCCGGCGGCGGCCCGGGCGGCGGCCATGGACGCCGTGGAAGTGGTGGGCCGGCGGGTGGTGCTGGTGGACGACGTGCTCTATACCGGCCGCACCATCCGGGCGGCCCTGGACGCGGTCATGGACCGGGGCCGGCCCGCCGCCATCCAGCTGGCGGTGCTGGTGGACCGGGGCCACCGGGAACTGCCCATCCGGCCCGACTACGTGGGGAAGAACGTGCCCACGTCGCGCAGGGAGCGGGTGGCGGTTCGGGTCCAGGAAGTGGACGGCCGGGACGAGGTGGTCATTCTGGCGCCGGGCGAGGGCTGACGCCGCCGCTGTTCCCGGCAGGGGCGCCGCCGTCCCCGGTGCCGCTTCCGCCGGCGGCCAGCTGCCGCAGCCGCTCAGGGTCGGGCGTCACGAAGACGGTGCGGTGGCCTTCGTAGACCACGAAGCCGGGACGGGCGCCCTGGGGCTTGTGCACCCGCCGGCGCTGGGTGTAGTCCACCGGTACGTTCTGCCCGTGCCGGGCGGCGCTGTAGTAAGCGGCCGCCATGGCGGCGTCCTCCAGGGTGGCCGGCGGCACCCGGTCGCTGGACCGGCCGCCGGGCGGCCGGGCGATGACGTGGGCTCCCGGCTCGTCCTTGACGTGGAACCACCAGTCGGTGGGTGCCGCCGTGCGGAAGGTCAGGTGGTCGTTCTGCCGGTTGCTGCGGCCCACCAGGATGGTCCAGCCGTCCCGGGACACCAGCCGCAGCGGCCGGGGCCCCTGCTCGCCGGATCGGCCGCCGTCCCGCCGTCGCGATCTTGCTTCCCGGCCGCCCGCGCCCGGCCGGCTGCCCGAGCCGCGGGCGCCGCGGCGCCGGGCCCTGTGGCCGCTGGCGTCAGGGGCGCCGGCCAGGTAGCCGTGGTCCCTCAGTTCCGCCGCCACCTCTTCCAGCGTGGCCAGGTCGTCGGCTTGTTCCACCGCCACCAGCACCGCCTGCAGGTGCCGTACCTCCTGGGCGGCTTCCTCCAGCATCCGGGCCGCCGTCTCCCGGGCCCTCTCGGCCCTGCGGGCCCGTTCAAAAAGGCGCTCGGCGTTGGCGGCCGCCGTCAGCGTGGGGTCCAGGGGGATTTCCACCGCCGGTGTCCCCTCTTCGAAAAGGTCAGGCAGGGTGACGCTGCTGCTGCCGCGGGGGACCAGGTGGGCCTGGGTCAGCAGCAGCTGCCCCCAGCGGCGGAGGCGCTCGGCCTCACCGGCCGCCGCCAAATCCGCCAGGCGCGCCTCGTGGCGCCGCTGGGCCCGGCTCAGGGCGCGCCGGGCCGCGGCTTCCAGCGCCTGCCGGCGGTCCCGCAGGGCGTCTTCCTCTTCCCAGGCCGCGAACACCGCGTCGCACAATTCCGAAGGACGGTCGAAGATCGCCAGGTTCCCCTGCAGCCGCCGGGCCAGGGCCTGCAGGGGCACCGCCGCCAGGGCCCGGAAGCGGGAGCCCACCACCACCGCCGCCGGCGACCATGCCCCGGCCCGGGCCGTCGCGGCCAGCGCTTCGATCTCTCCGAAGAGGTGCCGCCGGGCTCCCGGCGGTACCTCATGCCAGGCCTGGTCGGGGTCACAGCCGGCGCGCATGGCCATCTCCCGCCACACGTCCGGGCCCGGCCCCTCCACCTGGGCCAGCAGCAGCCGCCACAGCGGCCCGCCGCCGGACCCGTCCAGGCGCACCGCCAGCTTGTGAACATCCAGCGCGGTCAGTTCCAGCCGGTCCCCGCGGGCCGGCGGCTCATACACGGCGTGGGGGACCAGGTCCCGGCCGCCGGCGGCGCCGGCCCGCCGCTTCATCGCATCCAGGACCCGGTCCTCGGCGTCCACCAGCACGGCGTTGGCCGCCGGTCCCGTCAACTCCAGGACCAGCCGCACGGGCGGCGCCGCGGTGCCGCCGAACTCCAGCGCCGCCAGGCGGTCCAGGCCCCGCTGCCGGGCCTCCACAAGCCTGCGGCCTTCCAGGTGCTTGCGCAGCACCATGCAGAAGTCCGTGGGAGAAGGGGGATTGTCCAGGCGGCGGGACGTCAGGTGCAGCCGCCCGTGCCGGGCGCTGCAGCGGGCCAGCAGGGTGAGGGGCCCGGAGCCCGGCCGGTACAGGGAGATCGTCAGCGTGTCGGGCCGGGGCTGGTAAACCCGCTCCACCCGCGCGCCCAGGGCCCGGCTGCGGACCTCCTCCAGGCACGCCCTGAGCAGCAAGCCGTCCACGCTCACGCCGGCTCCCCCCGTCCTGCCGACATCGCCCTACCAGTGTAGCAGAGGCCGCCCGGCCGGAAGGCGGCATAACCGGCGGCGCGGCGGGTCACCGTTATGGGCGAGGGGGTTCGGCCTTTGATCGGGGACCGCCGCATGCGCGAGCAGATCGCCCGCATCGTCAGGGACGAGATCCGGCAGGCGCTGGAGACGCTGCTGCCGGCGGCGGTGGCGGCCCAGCAGTCCACCCACTCCCAGCAGCCCCAGCAGTCGACGCAGATCCAGCAGGCCCAGCAGTCGCCACAGCCCCCGCCGGCGCAGCCGGCCCCGCCGCGGCGCTTGAGGTTGGGGCGCCCCCTGGGATCCGGAACCCTCAATGCGGGGGGGCTCAACGCGCCGGTGCCCGGGAACGGCGCCGCGGCACCGGCGCCCCTGGCGGGCGGCACTGCCCAGGGCGCCGCCGCGGGCGGCGCCCCGGCCGGGAACGGCCCTGCCGCGGCCCTGACGGGCCCGCAGTTGCTGCAGGAGATGGAGGCCAACCTGCTGCGCCTGCGCCAGGTGATCCGCGAGACCCAGGCCCTGGCGGAGCGGATGGAGCAGTTCCTGGACGGCGACGCCCGCAGCCGCTTCGCCGGCTCGGGGCGCCCCCGGCGCCGGCAGCGCAACCCGTTCTAGGCCTGCCGCCGGTGCCGGTTTTTGACACCCTTACCTGGCATCCGATATAATCACCCCGCAGTGATCCGCGGTCCCAGGCCCGCGCGAGGTCTTCAGGCCCGCACCTGTCGCCGATCCGGCAGCCGATCCAGTTTCGCGTGACGCAAGGCGTCGCACCTGCGGCAGTCCAGCCCGAGTGAAGGAGGAAGGGCCGGTGCCTCAAAACGGGTTGAGGTTTGCCGTCATCGGGGCCGGCCACGGCGGCCAGGCCATCGCCGCCTACCTGGCCCTGCGGGGCTTTCCGGTCCACCTGCTCAACCGGACTTTCGATCGTATCCGGCCCATCGCCGAAGAGGGCGGGATCACCCTGGACGGCGTGGCCAGCGGTTTCGGCCGGATCCGCCTGGCCACCACCGACGCGGCCCAGGCGCTGGCCGGCGTTTCCGTCATCATGGTGGTGGTGCCGGCCACCGCCCACCGCCTGGTGGCCCGCTGGATCGCCCCGCACCTCAGGGACGGCCAGTTCATCGTGCTGAATCCCGGCCGCACCGGCGGCGCCTTCGAGTTCGAGTACACCCTGGGCCGGGCCGGGTGCGCCGCCGACGTCACGGTGGCCGAGGCGCAGACGTTCCTGTTCGCCAGCCGCATCGTCGGCCCGGCGCGGGTGCGGATCTACGGCATCAAACGTCAGGTGCCCGTGGCGGCGCTGCCGGCCCTGCACACGCCGGAACTGGTGCGGATGCTGCAGCGGGCTTTTCCCCAGTTCGTGCCGGCGCCCAGCGTGCTGGCCACCAGTTTCGACAACGTGGGCGCCATCCTGCACCCCGGCCCCACGCTGCTCAACGCCGCCCGCATCGAGTCCACCGGCGGCGACTTCGACTACTACCACGAAGGCGTGTCGCCGTCGGTGGCGGCGGTGCTGGAGCAGCTGGACGCCGAGCGGCTGCGGGTGGCCCGGGCCTACGGTGTCCGGGCGGTGTCCACCCGGCGCTGGCTGCGCCTGGCCTACGGCGTGGACGGGGCCAGCCTCTACGAAGCCATCCAGAACAACCCCGGTTACCGGGGCATCCAGGCGCCTGCCTCCCTGCGGCACCGGTACCTGACCGAAGACGTGCCGGCCAGCCTGGTGCCCCTGGCGGCCTTCGGCCGCTTGGCGGGACTGGAGATGCCCGTGTGCAGCATGTTGATCCAGCTGGCTGAGCGGGTGCTCGGCCGCGACTTCACCACCGCCGGGCGGACCCTGGAGCGCATGGGCCTGGGCGGCCTGCAGGTGGACGACATCATCCGCTGGGCTACCACCGGCGTCCACCCCCAGGCAGCCGCCGGCGACAGCCTGTCCTGACCGTTCTGGCCATTTCCACTGGAGTGAGGTGACGGCCCCATGCGGCGGAAGCAGCGGATCCTCGGCGCCGCCGTGGGCGACTGCGTTCACGTGGCCGGCGTCGTCAACTTCCTGCGGCTGGCCGAGGAACAGGGTTACGAGACGGAGTTCCTGGGGCCCGCCGTGCCGGTGCCCGAGTTGATCGGCGCCGTCGTGGAGGACATGCCCGACATGGTGGCCGTGGGCTACCGGCTGACCCCGGAGGCCGCCCGTCACGTGCTGGAGGACCTGAAGCGGGCCGCCGCCGAGGCCGGCCTGGTGGGCCGCGTGCGCTTCGTCTTCGGCGGGACGGCCCCCGTGGCCGAGGTGGCCCGGCGGGTAGGGCTGTTCGAGCGGGTCTTCGACGGCGCCAGCGGAGCGGAAGCGGTCATCGCCTTCCTGCGGGGCGGCGGCGCCCGGCGCGGCGCCGGGGCATACCCCGACACCCTGCTGGACCGGATCCGCTGGAAGGCGCCCTATCCCGTAATTCGCCACCACTTCGGGCTGCCCGATTACGAGGCCACCCGCCGGGGCATCGCCGAGATCGCCGAGTCCGGCTGCCTCGACGTCATCTCCCTGGGCATCGACCAGAACACCCAGGAGCACTTCTTCCGGCCCCACCTGCGGGATCCCGGCCAGCACGGCGCGGGCGGGGTGCCGGTGGAAACCCGGGAGCAGTTCGCCGCCCTCTACGAGGCTTCCCGGCGGGGCAATTATCCCCTGATGCGCTGCTACAGCGGCACCCGTGACCTGCTGGCCATGGCCGAGATGCTTCACGAGACCATCCGCAACGCCTGGTGCGCCGTGCCGCTGACCTGGTACAGCGTGCTGGACGGCCGCAGCGACCGCTCGCTGCCCGACACCATCCGTGAGGCCCAGCAGGTCATGGCCTGGCACGCCCGCCGGGGCGTCCCCGTGGAGATGAACGAGTCCCACCACTGGAGCCTCCGCGACGCGCCCGACACGGTGGCCTGCGCCGCCGCCTTCCTGGCCGCCTACAACGCCCGGCAGGCGGGCGTCCGCCACTACATCCAGCAGTTGATGTTCAACAACCCGCCCGGCACGTCGTTCGCCATGGACCTGGCCAAGATGCTGGCCAAGCTGGAACTGGTGGAGTCGCTGCAGGGCGAGGACTTCCAGGTCCTGCGGGAGACCCGCAGCGGGCTGTCGTCCTACCCCGCCGATCTCGACATGGCCCGGGGCCACCTGGCCAGTTCCATCGTGCTGCAGATGGCCGTGAAGCCTCACATCGTCCATGTGGTCGGCTATCCCGAAGCCGACCACGCCGCCACCGCCCGCGAGGTCATCGAGTCCTGCCTCATGGCCCGCCGGGCCATCGAGAACTGCCTGACCGGCATGCCCGACATGACCCTGGACCCGCGGGTGCAGGCCCGCAAGGCGCAGTTGGTGGAGGAAACGCGCCTGCTGCTGGACGCCATCCGCGGGCTGGCGCCGGCGGGCACCGGCGACCCCTGGACCGACCCCGTCACCCTGACCCGGGCGGTGGAAGCTGGCCTGCTGGACGCGCCGCACCTCCGCGGCAATCCCACGGCCCGGGGCCGGGTGGTGACCCGGATCGTCGACGGTGCCTGCGTGGCCGTGGACCCCGAAACCCGGGAGCCGCTGCCTGAACGGGAGCGCATCGCCCGGGCGCTGGCCGACTACGAGGCGTCCGTCGCCTGAAGCCCGTTTCATCAGAGAACCTCGCCGCGAATAGAACCGGAAGCGGGGAGGTTGGCCCACCGGGGCGGAGTGAGCCTCCCCGGAAGCGGGTGAAGGCGGCAGTGCCCACAGCGTGGCACGCGATGGACGCCGGTGACGTTTGTCGCTACTGGGAGACGGATCCCGCCCAGGGCCTCAGTCCCGCGGCCGTCCGCGGCCGGCAGGCGCGCTTCGGCCCCAACCGTCTCGAGGAGGGGCGGCAGCCGTCGCCCCTCGCCGGTTTCTTGCGGCAGTTCCAGGACGTGGTGGTCTGGGTGCTGCTGGCGGCAGCCGGCGTATCCCTCTACCTGGGGGAACGGGCCGACGCCGTCACCATCGCCGCCATCGTGCTGATCAACGCCTTTCTGGGCTTCCTCCACGAGAGCCGGGCCGAACGGGCCCTCCAGGCCCTGGAGCGCCTCACCGCCCCGGAAGCCGTGGTGCTGCGCGGCGGCCTGCTGCAGCAGGTGGATGCCGCCCAACTGGTGCCGGGCGACATCATCGAGGTCAACGGCGGCGACCGCGTGCCCGCGGACGCCCGGCTGATCTCCGGCACTGCCCTGGAGGTGGACGAGGCGGCCCTCACCGGGGAGTCGGTGCCCGTCACCAAGGACGCCGGCGACGGCCGGGGCCTGCCCGAGGACACGCCCCTGGGCGACCGCAGCAACATGCTGTACCAGGGCACCCACGTGACCCGCGGCCGGGGCCGGGCGGTGGTGGTGGCCACCGGCTCCCGCACCGTCATGGGCCAGGTCGCCGGGCTGATCGGGTCCGCCAGGCCCGAACCCACGCCGCTGCAGCGGCGCCTGGACGAACTGGGCCGCACGCTGATCCTGGCCTGCACCGCCACCTGCGCCGTGGTGGTGGCCGCCGGCCTGGCCGCCGGCCAGCCCCTCTACGTCATGTTCCTGGCGGGCGTCAGCCTGGCGGTGGCCGCCGTCCCCGAAGGCCTGCCGGCGGTCATCACCGTCCTGCTGGGTCTCGGCGTCCAGCGCATGGCCCGGCGCCGGGCGGTGGTGCGCCGGCTCCCGGCGGTGGAAACCCTGGGCGCCGTCACCGTCATCTGCTCCGACAAGACCGGCACCCTGACCGAAAACCGCATGCGGCTCCGGCAGGTGTGGTTCGGGGGGCAGGAGCCCCCGGTGCCCGCCGGCGAGG
>Ga0079224_100011271_pt1 | contig 12304 bp, 13 predicted proteins | sample Stecom2015_FD_80414 | JGI IMG/M metagenome (GOLD analysis project Ga0079224, IMG submission 80414) | Agricultural soil microbial communities from Utah to study Nitrogen management - Steer compost 2015 | ecosystem: Environmental > Terrestrial > Soil > Agricultural land | place: USA: Utah... | reverse complement strand
TCGAACAGGGCTCAGTGATCGAACAGGGCTCAGTGATCGAACAGGGCTCAGTGATCGAGCTCGCGGGCGACCGCCCGGACGACCTCGGAGATGGTGCGCGCGGTCTTGCGGTCGGGGTAGCGGCCCTTGCGCAGGTCCGGCTGCACCTTGGTCTCGAGCAGGGTGATCATGTCCTCGACCATGCCGTGCAGCTCGTCGGGGGCGCGGCGTGGGCCCGCGGCCTCCTTGCGGCCGCGCTCGCCCGCCTGGTTCTGACGCAGCGAGGGGGCGTCGATGAGCTTGAGGCTCAGCGCCTGCGGGCCGCGGCGCCCAGCGGCCATGCCGAATTCCACGCGCTGTCCGGGCTTGAGCCCTTCGACCCCTTCGGGCAACGCGGAGGCGCGGACGTAGACGTCCTCCCCCTCGTCCTGGGACAGGAAGCCGAAGCCCTTCTCGACGTCGTACCACTTCACCCGGCCGGTCGGCACTGCGCTCACCCGTTCATCGTTTCGAGACCCGGACCCCGATGGTCCGCGCACAAGAACGCGCCCCACAGGTCTGCAGGACGCGATCACCCCCGAGTCTACCCCGGTGACGATACGCCGAGCACATCAGTTTTACGGTGCTGCGGTGACCAACTCACCTCGTTCCGGCTCGCCCCGCTCGGGCAACTGGCTGCTGAAACTGGCGCTCTCGCTGTTCACCGCCGGTCTGGTGGCGATCGTGGCGATCTTCGTCTTCTCGGCCGTCTCCGACGACGAGCCCGCGCTGTGGTTGTACCTGTGCGCGATGCTCGCGCCGGTCGGTTTCCTGCTCGCACTGGTGTTCGCCCTGTGGTCGGGCAGGCGGGCGCGCTGAGGCGCCGATCCGATTACCCCGGCCGCCCCGCGTTACGAACCCGAATGTGATCCTCATCACATAACGGTGTGATCACGAAAGTGTCGCGCCGCTCACCACGACCCCGGGATCGCCGTCTAGCTGCACGGACGCCTGCACATGCAGCCAGACGCATACGTGACCTGGCTCCACGCGCCGGTTACCAAATAGTGATTTTTCCCGGCGACCGTCGTACCGTCTATCTCCAGCCGGGGATTCCCGGCACCACCGGCCCGCCGCACCGAACCTCGCCCCGCGGGTACCGGACACCCGACGGCCTCAGGGGTGAGGGCGGGACGGACGACCTCTCAGTCCGAACCCGAGCGAATCCTCGCAGGTGCGTACGAGAGGAAGACACCCGATATGAGTGGACGCCATCGCAAGCCGACCTCCACCGGGCGCACTGTTGCCAAGGTCGCCGTCACCGGCGCGATCTTCGGTACCGCGAGTGCCGCCCTTGCCGGAAACGCCAGCGCGGCTCCCGACTCCGACTGGGATCGCCTCGCGCAGTGCGAGGCCGGCGGCAACTGGGGCATCAACACCGGCAACGGTTACCACGGCGGCCTGCAGTTCTCGCCGAGCACCTGGACCGCCCACGGCGGCGGCGAATTCGCCCCGACCGCGAACCAGGCCACCCGTGAAGAGCAGATCGTGGTCGCCGAGAAGGTGCTCGCCTCCCAGGGCTGGGGCGCCTGGCCTTCCTGCTCCGCCAAGCTCGGTCTGAGCAGCGCGCCGACCCTGCGTGAAGCGCCGTCGAAGCCCGAGACCCCGCGCTGGAACCCGGTGCAGCCCGCCCCGCAGGGCCAGAACGAGAGCCAGGACCTGTTCCAGGCCGTGGATCGCGCCATCGCCACCGTGCAGCAGCAGGGCGTGCAGATCCCGCAGTCCGCGCTCGACTTCTTCGAGGCCGCCAAGTCCAGCAATGTGCAGCTGGATCCGCACGTGGTCAACTTCTTCGAGGCCAACAAGAACCTGCTGCCCTCCTGATCGTCAGGGCGAGCTGATCGTCAGGGCGAGCTGATCGTGGCGCGCGCGAGCTGCCGGGGCAGTGGGCAGCGAACGGCCGCGAGACCGACCGGCTCCGAGACGAACAGCCGACAGCGCAGGGACGAACAGCGCAGAACCGAACAAGGCCCCCGCCTCTTCCGGCGGGGGCCTTGTCGCACTCTGCGACACGTCCCGGATCAGCGGTTGACCACCGTGTACGGGTGCCGGTACGGCAGCTTCTCCGCGGGCAGGGGGAACTCGACGTCCTCCCCGTAGGGCGAGAGATTGCCAGCCCGGCTGGCAGCGAGCTCGGTGACCGCGTGATCACCGTCGGCCACCTCGGGCCATCCATTGTCCACATAGGACTTCTTCGTTTTGTTTGCCACAAGGTCATTCTGGCACGGTCCGAATCCGGCGTGCCGCCGGTGCGGCGCGAAGGGCGTCGTAGGGTGGTCAGGATGAGCACGACCGAGTCCCTGGCGGGGTGGCTGGCATCCCGCGGCGATGCCCAGCTGGTCGCGCTGTTGCAGGCCCGTCCCGATCTGGCCGTGCCGCTGCCCTCCTCCATGACGGTGCTGGCGGGACGCGCCGAGCAGCGGGCCTCGGTGCTGCGGGCCTGCGACGATCTGAACACGCTGGAATTCGCGATCATCGACCTGCTGGCCACCCGTGCCCGCGACCACGCCGAACCGCTGACCCGCAAGGGCCTGTACGCGCTGTGGAAGGGCAGGGCCACCAAGGCCGCGATGGAGGCCGCTCTGGAGCGGCTGACCGGGCGGGCGCTGGTCTGGTTCGACGGCGACACGCTGCGCCTGGTGCCCGCGGCGGCCGAGGCGCTGCCCTGGCCGCAGGGCGCGGCGGTGGAACTGTCGGACGCGCTCACCGAACCCGAGATCGAGGCGGCGCTGGCCGAACTCGACCCGGCCGAGCGCGCGCTGCTGGACAAGCTGGCCACCACCGGCCCACGCGGCCGCACCAGGGACGCCGCCCCGGACGCGCCCGCGGACCGGCCCGTGCCCCGGCTGATCGAGCGGCGCCTGCTCGACCGCGTCGACGACGAGACCGTGGAACTGCCGGTCACCGTCGGCCAGCTGCTGCGCCGCGAACCGGTCACCGCCCCCGACGTGCTGACCCCGCCGCGCGCCCGTCCGCACACCCACACCCCCGCCGAGGTGGCCGCGGTCGCCGCGGGCGAGGTGGGGGAACTGCTGCGCCACTGCGCCGACATCCTCGCCGCCCTCGGCAACACCCCCGCTCCCGCCCTGCGCGCGGGCGGACTCGGTGTGCGGGGGCTGCGCCTGGTCGCCAAGCAGACCGGCATCGACGAGCAGCGGGCCGCGCTGTTGATCGAGGTGCTCGCCGCCGCCAAGCTGATCGAGAAGGGCCTGCCCGACCCGGCGCCCGACCTCGACACGGTGGACGATTTCTGGGCGCCCACCCCCGCCTCGGACGCCTGGCTGGACGGACCGCCCGCCCGCCGCTGGACGGTGCTGGCGATGGTGTGGCTGGATCTGGACCGGATGCCGTGGATGATCGGCATGCGCGACGCCAACGACAAGCCATTGGCCGCGCTCTCGGCCGAGCTGCGTGTCCCCTACGCCCCGCGCGACCGGCGCGCGATCCTCGGCCTGCTCGCCGAACAGCCCTCGGGCACCGCGCTCGACCCCGCCGACCTCGGTCGGGTGCTGGCCTGGCGGCAACCGCGCAGGCGAAGGCACTTCCGCCGCGAGGCCGTCGAGCACACCATCGCGGAGGCCTCGGCGCTCGGCCTGCTCGGGCGCGGGGCGCTGGCTCCCGCCGCCAGGGCGCTGCTGCACGAGACGGTCAGCTCGGCCGCCGACGCCGAGGCGGAGATGGACGCCGCGCTGCCCGATCCGGTGGATCACGTGCTGGTGCAGGCGGATCTGACCGTGATCGCCCCCGGACCGCTGGTCGGGGAGCTGGCCAAGCGGATGGCCCTGGTGGCCGACATCGAGTCGGCGGGCGCGGCCACGGTCTACCGGATCGGCGCGGACTCGGTGCGCCGGGCGCTGGACGCCGGCCTGACCGCCGCCGAACTGCACAGCCTGTTCGCCACCCGCTCGCGCACCCCGGTGCCGCAGGCGCTGACCTATCTCATCGACGATGTGGCGCGCAGGCACGGGCAGTTGCGGGCGGGCATGGCGCAGTCGTTCGTGCGCAGCGACGATCCGGCGCTGCTGGCGCAGGTGTTGTCCGCGCCGGTGGCGGACCTGCTCGCGCTGCGGGCGGTGGCCCCGACGGTGGCGATCGCCCAGGCGCCGCTGGGCGAGGTGCTTGCCCGTCTGCGCGAGGCCGGTTTCGCGCCGGCGGGCGAGGACGCCTCCGGTGGGCTGGTGGATCTGCGCCCGCGCGGCGCCCGCATCCCGACCAGACCCAATGCCAGGCAGGCCTACCGGCCGGTGCCGCCCAACCCCGAGCAGCTGGCCCTGCTGGTGGCCGAGCTGCGCGCCGGTGAGCGGGCGGCGGGGGCGCGCTCGGGACAGGCGGTGCGCTCGGACGGCACGAGGACGAGCACGGCCGCCACGCTGGCGCTGCTGCAATTGGCGGCGCGGGCGCGACGGCCGGTCAACATCTCCTATGTCGATGCCCAGGGCAAGGCCATCCAGCGGGTGGTCGAGCCGTTGCAGATCGGCAACGGCAGGCTCGACGCGCTCGACACCGTGACCGGCGCGGTCCGGCACTTCACCCTGCATCGCATCGCCTCGGTCGCGCTGCTGGAGTGATCCGCGCGAGAGGCGGAGAAAAAGGACGAACCGGCCGCGCCCCGGGTCGGAGCGGGCCGGTTCGGGCCGGATACGTGCCTACGCGGTGGGGGCGCTCAGGCAGAACAGCGTCGCGGGTTCGGAGACGACGATGAATTCCTCGCCGCTCTCGCAGAGCAGTTCGTCGGTCTCGCCGTCGATGCGCTGCACAACCTTGAAGGTGGCGTCGGGCGAGGAGCAGTCGACCCACTTGTAGGGCGAGCTGCCCACGTCGTTGTAGCAGGCGTCCTGCGCGAAGTTGGGGGCCAGGCACAGGAACGTGGTGCCGCCGGTGGGCAGCTGTTCGGTGTAGCTGGTGTACTCGCTGGAGGCGCACTGGGTCTCCTCGTCGGAGCTGGAGTGCACCTTGTAGACCGCCTGCGGCGAGGAGCAGTCGGCCGGTTCGCCCTCGGTGGCCGTCGGCGTGTTGTCGGTGATGTTGACGCAGTCGCCGACCTTCGTCTTGGCCACATCGGACTTCGCCGCGTCGTCGATGGCCGAACAGCCACTCATCACGACCGCGAGCGCAGCCGCCGCCAGGAGGGCGAGCACGACGCGCGCCAGCAGCCTCGGTCCCCGGAACTTCACGTGAAAACCTCTCTCACCGAATGTCGTTCACGGTGGATTTTTCGTGAACGACGAGGAGGATACCCGCGTGCGTGCCGCGGTTGTCCGCCCCCGACCCGGCGCGGCCCCGCGGCCGGGCTCAGAGGCTCAGCCCCTGCATGCCGAGCAGGGACAGGCCGATGATGCGCGGCAGGAGCGAACCGAGGAGCAGGTAACCGGAATTTTCCACGGACAGAAGCCTTTCAGAGAATCGCCACGAAAATGGACGTTCGTCCAGTTCAAGGACTGTGTCGCTTCCCGAGGCTCGATCGTTACGCTTGGCCAGTATGCCGCTCGATGAGGTCGCCGTCGACTTGTACGCCCGGGTACCGGCCGATTTCGTCGCGGCCAGGGACGAACGCGCGGCCGCCGCCAGGCGAGCAGGCGACAAGGAACTGGCCGCGGCCATCGCCGCCCTGCGCAAACCCACCCTCACCGCCTGGGCCGTCGACCTCCTCGCCCGGCAGGCGGCCGACGAACTGGCCGCGCTGCTCGACCTCGGCGAGGCCCTGCGCCGGGCGCAACGATCGCTGTCCGGCGAGCAGTTGCGCACGCTCACCACCCAGCGGCAGCGGGCGGTCTCCGCGCTGGCCCGCAGAGCCGGGGAACTGGTCGCCGAGCGGGGAAAGAAACTGTCCGACAACGCCGTCCGCGAAGTCGTGCAGACACTCAACGCCGCCCTGGCCGACCCGGAGGTCGCCGAGCGGGTCCGCACCGGCACGCTCGCCACCGCCGCCACGTACTCCGGGTTCGGGCCCGCCGGACCCGACCTGGTCGCGGTGGACGGCGGGGCGCGGGAGACCGGGCGGCGTAAAGGCAGGGGCGCTGCCCGCCACGAGACCGATACCGGCGAACCCGGTCGGGAACGGACCGGCGGGGCACCGGAGACCGGCGGGAAAGAGCGTCGTGCGTCCGTCACCAGCGGCGAGGCAGACCGACGAGACCGCGCGAAGAAGACCGGCACGGATCACGCCCGGCCGAGGGGCCGGGACGGGAAACGGCGGACGGACGAGACCGGCACGACGGCCGAGCGCGGCGCGCGGGCCGGCGCGGCAGCCGCGACCAACCGCGCCCGACGCGAACTGGACCGTGCGCGCGGCGAACTCGACGACCTGCTCGCCGCACTGGACACCGAGCGCGAGACGGTCGAATCCGCCGACGCCGAGGTCGAGCGCACCGACCGGGCCCTGCTGCGCTGCGACGCCGAGATGGAACGGCTGCGCGCCGAACTCGCCCACGCCGAACAGCAGCGTCGTTTCGCCCGCACCGCGCAACGCCGCGCCCGCGACGAACTGGAGACCGCGCGCCGCCGGGCCGAGCGCGCCGAACACCGGGTGCGGCGGGCGCGTGAGCGGGTGGAACGGTTGTCCCTGGCCGCGGTCAGCCGCGCGGCCCCGGTTGCGCCGGATGGAGATACTCCGCGGGCGGCCGCGTCGTCCCCTCCAGCCAAGCGGTGAAGAAGCCGGTCAGATCGCGATCGGTCCTCGACTGCACGAAGGCGCGGAAATCGGCCATGGAGGCATTGCCGTAGGCGTGGCGGGCGAGGAATTCCGGTAGGGCGGCGAAGAAGACGCGGTCGCCGACCGCGCGGCGCAGCGCGTGCAGGAACAGCGGACCACGGTAATAGACCGGCCCGAACTCGCGGCCCGCGCCGGGGTCGTACAGCGGGATCTGCCAGATCTCCGCCCCGTCGCCCAGTTCGTCCAGCGCGGCCTGGTACAGCGCGTCGGCGTCGACGCCCGCCGTCCGCTCCGGCCACAGGATGTCGGCGGTGTAGGCGGCGAAGCACTCGTGCAAGCAGATGTCGGACCAGCTCCGCAGCGTCACCGCGTTGCCCCACCACTGGTGGGCGATCTCGTGCACCACCGTGTTCAGATCCGCCCACGGCGCGTACAGCGGGCGGGTCTGGGTCTCCAGCGAGAACGGCAGGTCGGTGTCGAGGTGGATGCCGCCCGCGGTGTCGAACGGGTAGGGCCCGAAGAGCTGTTCGGCGAAGTCGATGATCTCCGGCACCCGGCGTTCCAGCCCGGTCTTGTCCCGGGCACCGGGGGCGAAGGCGCTCAGCAGCGGGGTGCCGTCGGCGCGGCGCTGGTCGAGGAAGGTGAAGCGGTCGACGGCCACCGTGGTCAGGTAGCCGACGACCGGCTCCCGCGACTCCCAGGTGACGGTGCGCGAACCCCCGGTCACGGTGTCGGCGGTGCGCCTGCCGATGGAGGCCACCTGCCATTCGACGGGCACCGTGGCGCGCAGGGTGAAGGTGGCCTTGTCCAGCGGGGTGTCGTTGAGCGGATACCAACTGGTGGCCGCGTGTGGCTCGCCCGCCACGAAGGCGCCGCCGCCGGGGGTGAAGGTCCAGCCTGCACCGGCGTTCTCGGTCACCTCGCCGCCGTAGCGCACCTCGACGGTGAACGGCAGCCCGGGCAGCAACGGCAGCAGCGGGGTGACGGTGAGCTCGTGTTCGCCGTTGCGCTCGAAGGCGGCGGGCAGCCGGTTGACGGTGACCGCGGTGACCGCGGGTCCCTGGTAGTCGAGGTTGAACGCGCGCAGCGGCTGGGTGCTCACCGCGTCGATGCGGGCCGTGCCGTCCAGCCGCCTGCTCGGCGGGTCGTAAGCGAGGTCGAGGTCGTAGTGGCGCACGTCGTAGCCGCCGTTGCCGTCCAGCGGGTAGTAGGGGTCGCCGAGCCCGGGCGCCCCGGTGAACGGGCCGGCCTGCGCCACGGCCCCGCCCGGCCCGACGAGCAGCACCCCGGCCAGCATCGCGCCCAGAACCGCGGAACGCACCCCGCACCACCCCTCTCACCCGCCGCCGCCCGGCCACCCCGGCCGGGTCCACCGTGCACGCTAGCGCTTCGGAATCGCCCAGCCGCCCGACGCGCCGTCACCCGGATGTCGCGGCGGGCCCCCGCACGGCTCAGCCGCCGAGGTCGGGCAACTGCCGGTGATCGAGCAGCAGGCGCTTGGCCGCGGTGCGCCGCACCTTCTCCGCGAGCGCGAGATTGTCGGCGAGCAGCCGCCATTCGGCCTCGCTGATGGCGGCGCGGGCGCGTTCGATGACCTCGGCGTCGGTGGTGCCCCAGGCGATGGGCATGGCGTTGACCGACTGCCAGCGCTCCCCCACCTGCCTCGGCGCCGCGTCGATGCGCACCGCCACCGCGGGCACCCGCTCGCCGGGGCGACGGTCGTGGCCGGGCAGATCCCGCACGCGGCGGGTCACCAGGGCGTAGCGCGGGCCGGACGCGCCGGGGCCCGCCACATCGACGAGGGCCATGAGCACAAGGGCGCGCGGGCGGATGTGCGAGATCACCGCGGGCACCAGTTCGCCGGTGGCGTAGAGATGCTCGATGCCGGCGCGGCGCGGGGCGCGCAACGCCACCCACAGCGCGACCACGGTGCCGAGCACCGTCGCCACCGCGAGCAGGTAGGACCACGGATGGTCGAGACGGACCAGCAGGGCGGTCACCACCGCGGACACGATCGCGACGGCGATCGCGAGCAGGCGGCGGCGGCGCAGGTCGGCGAGCACCTCGTTCACCGCGTGTGCATGCCCCCGGTCCACCGCGAATTCGAAGCTTCGCACGTATTCTTCCTAGCACACGTTGTGGAGGTTGTTCCTCCGCTTATTCTGCCGTATCCCGCACACCTAGAGCCGCCTGTCTCCCGCGGGCCGGGAGGATCAGCCGATCGCCGGGCCGAGCAGGTCGTCGGCGTCGGTGATGCGGTAGGCATACCCCTGTTCGGCGAGGAAACGCTGCCGGTGGGCGGCGTACTCGGCGTCGAGGGTGTCGCGCGCGACCACCGAATAGAAGTGTGCCTGCCCGCCGTCGTGTTTGGGCCGCAACAGCCTGCCCAGTCGCTGCGCTTCCTCCTGGCGCGAACCGAAGGTGCCCGACACCTGCACCGCCACCGACGCCTCCGGCAGGTCGATGGAGAAGTTGGCGACCTTGCTCACCACGAGCACCGGGATCTCGCCGCGGCGGAAGGCGTCGAACAACGCCTCGCGTTCCCTGGTCTTGGTCGAACCCTGGATGACCGGCGCGTCCAGCTCCGCCCCGAGTTCCTCCAGCTGTTCCAGATAGGCGCCGATGACCAGCTTCTGCGAGTCCGGGTGCCGGTCGAGGATGGACTCGACCACCGCGATCTTGGTGCGCGCGGTCGAGCACAGCTTGTAGCGCTCCTCCGGCTCGGCGGTGGCGTAGGCCATCCGCTCGGCGTCGGTGAGAGTGACGCGCACCTCGACGCACTCGGCGGGCGCGATCCAGCCCTGCGCCTCGATGTCCTTCCACGGCGCGTCGTAGCGCTTGGGGCCGATGAGGGAGAACACATCGCCCTCGCGCCCGTCCTCGCGCACCAGGGTGGCGGTCAGGCCGAGCCTGCGCCGGGACTGCAGATCGGCGGTCATGCGGAAGACCGGCGCGGGCAGCAGATGCACCTCGTCGTAGATGACCAGGCCCCAGTCGCGGCTGTCGAACAGCTCGAGGTGCTTGTACTCGCCCTTGGTGCGGCGGGTGATCACCTGGTAGGTGGCGATGGTGACCGGGCGGATCTCCTTGCGCTCGCCGGAGTACTCGCCGATCTCGTCCTCGGTCAGCGAGGTGCGCGCCAGCAGCTCGCGCCGCCACTGCCTGCCCGCGACCGTGTTGGTCACCAGGATCAGAGTGGTGGCCTTGGCCTTGGCCATGGCGGCCGCGCCGACCATGGTCTTGCCCGCGCCGCAGGGCAGCACCACCACGCCGGAGCCACCCGCCCAGAACGAGTCGGCGGCCAGCTCCTGGTAGTCGCGCAACCGCCAGTGCCCGCCCTCGTAGTCGAGCTCGATCGGGTGCGCCTCGCCGTCGACGTAACCGGCCAGGTCCTCGGCGGGCCAGCCGATCTTGAGCAGCATCTGCTTGATCCGGCCACGCTCGGAGGGATGCACGACCACGGTGTCGTCGTCGATGCGCGCGCCCAGCATGGGGGCGATCTTCTTGTGCCGGAGCACCTCCTCGAGCACGGCGCGATCGAGGCTGACCAGGGTGAGCCCGTGCGCGGGGTGCTTGACCAGCTGGAGGCGGCCGTAGCGGGCCATGGTGTCGACGATGTCGACCAGCAGCGGCTGCGGCACGGCGTAGCGGGAGAAGCTGACCAGGGCGTCGACCACCTGCTCGGCGTCGTGCCCGGCCGCGCGCGCGTTCCACAGCGCCAGCGGGGTGACCCGATAGGTGTGCACGTGCTCGGGGGCGCGTTCGAGTTCGGCGAACGGCGCGATGGCCTGCCGCGCGGCGTCGGCCAGTTCGTGGTCGACCTCGAGCAGCAGGGTCTTGTCGCTCTGCACGATCAACGGACCGTCGGTCACAGTCTCTCCTCGTCTCGGCGCACCCGGGCACGCGCCGTTCGCGCGGGCCGCGCGGAACGGCCGCCGTCTCCCCGGTAGGGGTGTGTGGCCCCATTGTCCCCGACCCCGCCGACATCCCCCGCGGCGCATCACCGCCGGTACAGCGCCCGCGGCGGTCGATTTGTTCCTCGCCGTCCGGCGGGTGGAGCGGGCCGGTGATCCGCGACTGGACCGAGACGCGCACCGGTGGGGCGGGTGAGGATGGTGGGCATGATCGAGACGGCGGCGGTTCTCGGTGTCGCGGCGGCGGCACTGGCGATGGTGCTCACACCCGGACCCAACATGATGTATCTGGTCTCCCGCACGGTCGCCCAGGGCAGGCGCGCCGGGCTGATCTCCCTCGCCGGGGTGGCGGCGGGCTTCGCGATCTATCTGGCGGCGGCGACCGCGGGCATCACGGCCGTCTTCGCGGTGGTGCCGGGGCTGTACCTGGCGGTCAAGGTCGCGGGCGCGGCCTACCTGCTGTGGCTGGCCTGGAACGCGCTGCGCCCCGGCGGGGTGTCGGTGTTCACCCCCGCCGAACTACCCGCCGATCCCGCCCGACGGCTGTTCACCATGGGCCTGGTCACCAACCTGCTGAACCCGAAGATCGCCGTCATGTACATGGCCCTCATCCCCCAGTTCGTCGCCCCGGGCCACGGCCCGGTCTGGCTCCAGAGCCTGACCTTGGGCGCGGTCCAGATCACCGTGGCCCTGCTCGTCAACGCCATGATCGTGCTCGCCGCGGGCGGCCTTGCCACGTTCTTCACCCGCCGTCCGCTCTGGCTGCGCGCCCAGCGCTGGGTCATGGGCACGATGCTCGCCGGCGTCGCCGCCCTGCTGGTCACCGACCGCACCCGCCCGGTCCCGGCCTGACCCGCCTGCCCGGCGGGGCCTGTGCGGAGACCAGGAACACCCGGTCGGCTCGCCGACCGGATCGGCCGGGGCATCCGGCCGAGGCCGAGATCGCGCCGCGCGTGCCGGGTATGGTCGAAAGACGTTGGGACAGGCCCGCACAGGGGGCGTGGTGCACGAACACGAGGGCTTCGGGTCGCCGCCGCGGCCGGGGCCGGGGAAGAAGGCCGGGCTCCGGTCCGCTGCCGGGAAGGTCCTGGCCGGGCTGGTTGGCGTGGCGTGCGTGCTGTTCGCCCTGGCGCTGGCCACCGAGTCGGTGAATGCCGCCGCCTACTACCTCGGCTACGGCGACGAACTGCGGGTCGAGGTGACCAGGGGTTCGGTGGGAGACCTGCCGGGCAAGGGCAATCGCGCGGGCGAGGGCCGGGTGGTCGGTGACGGACGGGTGGTCGAGCTGTACGGGGTGGACGAGGGCGAAATCGTCACGGCCAGGCCGGTGCTGGTCGCCCTGACGCCCGGGGGCGTCGAGGCCTATCGGGCGGGCGCCCCGGTGTACCGGCGCTTCTTCTCACTGCTCGGCGTGGTGGTGATCGGCGGGTTCGGGGCGGCGCTGCTGTACAACGCCGTCGTGCCGTGGCGGGGCAGGGCAGCACCGGCGGGCCGGAGAGCTCGCTGACCGCATGCGACGGCTCTGCGCCCCCGCCCGGTCCCGGCCCGACCACGCCGCGCCGGACCGGTAAGGTCGAAAGCTCCAGGGGAACAGGAGTATCCGGGGCACAGAGGTATCGGGGGGCACCATGAACGCGCACGACCACTTCCTGACGCCGAGGCGACCTGGGCCGCAGCGGGAATCCCGCCTTCCACCGGCGATCGTGAAAACTCTGTGCGG
>Ga0079224_100011270_pt1 | contig 12304 bp, 9 predicted proteins | sample Stecom2015_FD_80414 | JGI IMG/M metagenome (GOLD analysis project Ga0079224, IMG submission 80414) | Agricultural soil microbial communities from Utah to study Nitrogen management - Steer compost 2015 | ecosystem: Environmental > Terrestrial > Soil > Agricultural land | place: USA: Utah... | reverse complement strand
GGCGTCCACGTCATGCCGCCCGAAGAGGGCGAGATGGCGTGCGGCGAGTTCGGCCCCGGCCGCCTTCCCGAGCCGGAGATGATCTGGCTCGAGATCGCCGAACTTCTGGACGTCGACCCGGGCGATGCAGGTCCGCGCGAAGTGGCGGAATACCTGGAAGCACTCGAACCCGAACCAGCGCCAGATTCGGTCGAGTCCAGGCAGGGAGGCCTCGCAGGCTTATGGGCTTCCATTATTCCGCGGAGCACCCCGCGGCGCGTTCACGAGGAAGACGTCGTCTACAGCGACGAACAAGCCGTCGACGATTTCGTCGAAGTCCTGCCCGAGCTGGAGCCGGACCTGTCTGGCGGTCCTGTGCTGGCGACCAAAGGCAAAGCCAGGTCGGCACCGCCGACGGACCGTGAGGCGATCAATCACCAGGTTAACGCGAACCAGGTCGCGCCCGAGCCGGTCGATAGCGCGCCGGTGTTCGATCCTCTGCAAGGCCAACCCGATTTCGACACCGATCCCGAACACCGACCGCTTTATGGCCGCCACGTGCTGGTCACTGCCGGCCCGACGCACGAGGCTATCGATCCTGTGCGCTACATCGCTAACCGGTCCAGCGGCAAGCAGGGCTACGCCATTGCCGCCGCCGCCGCTGCGGCGGGAGCGAGAGTGACGCTGATTTCGGGTCCGGTGACGCTCGCCACACCGCCGGGGGTCTATCGGATCGACGTCGAAAGCGCCGAGGAAATGGCCGCAGCGGTGAAGGCCGCCCTCCCGGTCGACGCGGCGGTTATGGTCGCGGCAGTGTCCGACTGGCGGACCAAGGATTTCGCGTCGGAGAAGATCAAGAAGCGTGGGTCGGCCCCACCGGCGCTGCTGCTGACCGAAAATCCGGATATCCTGGCAGGCGTTGCCGCTGCCACGCAAAGGCCGAAGCTCCTGATCGGCTTCGCAGCCGAAACCGAGGACGTGCTTTCCAATGCGGAGCGCAAGCGCAAGTACAAAGGCGTGGATTGGATCGTAGCCAACGACGTTTCGATTGCGAGTGGAACGGGAGCGATGGGCGGTGACGACAACACCGTGCACCTTGTCCGCGAGGGCAAGACCGAGGACTGGGAGCCGATGAGCAAGCAGGCGGTCGCGCGGCGGCTGGTGGAGAGAATGGCCGAGGCGCTGGCTGATGCTTGATCGGGTTGCGGTGCAGATCAAACGTCTCCCGAACGGCGAAGGGCTGGATTTGCCGGCATACGCCACGCCCGGATCGGCCGGGATGGATATTCTAGCCGCCGAAGACGTCACACTCGCGCCCGGCGCGCGCCACGCCGTTGCAAGTGGCTTTGCGGTAGCGATACCCGACGGCTACGAGATCCAGGTTCGTCCGCGATCCGGGCTCGCGCTCAAGCATGGCATCTCGGTGCCGAACACGCCGGGCACGATCGACAGCGACTACCGCGGCGAGCTCAAGGTCATCCTGATCAATCTCGGCCAAGAGCCGTTCGTCGTCGCTCGTGGCGACCGCGTGGCCCAACTCGTGCTGGCTCCGGTCACTCGAGCCCTGTGGCAAGAGCTCGCCGAGCTGGACGACACAGCCCGCGGCGCCGGCGGATTCGGCTCGACTGGCGGGCATGCCCGGCTCGATTAGGTCCTAGGCCGCCTTCTCGCTCCCTTCGGCGAGCGAGTTGCTGAGCTGGTTCGCTGGTACAGCGCGTGAGAACAGGAAACCCTGCAACACGTTGCATCCGGCGCTGCGCAGGAAGCTTTCCTGGTCGGAGGTCTCGACGCCTTCGGCGGTGACTTGCAGCCCCATCGCATGACCGAGCGTGACCACCGCTGTGACGATTGCCCCTGCGTCGGCAGTCTGGCCGAGACCCTGGACGAAGCTGCGGTCGATCTTGATCCGGTCGACTTCGAAGTCGCGCAGGTAGCTGAGCGAGGAATAGCCGGTCCCGAAGTCGTCGAGCGCGATGCGAAATCCTTCCGAGCGCAGCCGGCGCAGTTGTCCGCGGACCCCTTCGTTCTGATCGAGCACCACGCTCTCGGTGACCTCAAACTCGATTTGATTCGGACGGACTCCCGCAGCGCGCACGATCGCGCACGTGCGGTCGGCGAAGCCTAAGTCGCAGAACTGGATCGGCGAGAGATTGACCGCGATTGAAAGGTTCGGCCAGTCGGTCGCGACCTTGCAGGCCTCTCCGAGAACCCAGTCGCCGAGCGCGCCTATCAGGCCAGTCTCTTCGGCCACGGGAACGAACAGGTGCGGCTGGATCCAGCCGCGACTCGGATGGTACCAACGCAGCAAGGCTTCGAGGCCGCTGACTTTGCCGCCCTTGGAGTCGACCAGCGGCTGGTAATGCACGCTGAGCCCCGTGCCGGTAGCGATCGCCGCGCGCAGGTCCTCCTCGAGTAGCGCGCGCAACTGCACCGTCTCGTCCATCGATTCGGTGAAGAAGCGATAGCAGTCCCGGCCCTCGTCCTTCGCGCGGTAGAGGGCGATGTCGGCTTTGCGCATCAGGTCGGTCCGGTCGGTGCCGTAATCCGGCGCCGTGGCGATGCCCATGCTGACACCGACGTGCGCCTGATTGCCGAGGATCTCGTACGGGCGGTGCAGGTCGTCCAAAATCCGGTCGAGGAGGCATTCGATACCCTGTTCGACGTCTTCCGGCAGAAGCAGGATCGCAAACTCGTCGCCGCCAAGCCGGGCTACGGCCTCGGGTCGGTTGAGTACGCGCGACAGCCGCCGGCCGACTTCCTGAATCAGCGCGTCGCCGGCGAAGTGGCCGAAGCGGTCGTTGACGTTCTTGAATCGGTCGAGGTCGAGCAGCACGATAGCGACTTCCTCGCCATGGCGCGCGCGCGTCGCCGCCTTGTCGGCATTGTCATTGAACAGCGCACGGTTCGGCAGACCGGTCAGCACGTCGTGATAGGCGAGGTGATGCGCCTGAGCTTCCTTGGCCTTGAGCTCGATGTGGGCCCGCTCAAGCTCGGCCAGATGCGCGTCGTCTCGCTTCATCAGCCGGCGCATCCGCAGTGCCATGAGCAGGACCAGCAGTGCGATGACGCCAAACACGCCGGCGGCCGGGAGCAGCAGCGTATTGATCACGGCCGCCCCGGCGGGCATCGGTTTCCAGAACAGGTTCGCTATCGGGATGCTGTCGCTGTCCAGAAATGGTGCCGTGACTTCGCCATCGCCCGGTGTCGGGGACAGCGCGATCCGAGCGTTGGTCAGGCCGTTTTGACGGCTGACTTCCTGAAGGAAGGCCTCGTCGATATACCGCAAGCTCACCAATACCGGCGGCGGAACCGTCGCCGCAGGACGACCCTCATTGAAGCGCGCCATCTGCATCGCGCTGACGAAGGCAACTCGGTTGCCGATTCGCACCATGTCGGTGGCATGCAGGACGCTGGGCGTGGTCTGAACGGTCGGGAAAACCACCATCGGTTCTTCCGAGAAGCCCGGCACCGGCGGAAATTCCATCGGCGCGGGCGGCGAACCGGGCAACCGCTCGTTGAGATTGCTTCGGCCGCTAGATCGCTTGATCTCACCACGCGCCAGTTGGACGAACCGCTCCACCGCCGGCGCGACGCGTTCGAAAGCGCCGGGCGAGGCCTGCTCGCGCTGTACCGAGGCGTAAATCGGGCGATCCGTACCATCCAGTATGTAAGTTTCGTGGACGTTGAAAAGATCGAACAGCCGGAAACCGACGTTCTCGTCCAGCCAGGCCTGATCGGGATCGGCCGAGGTCGCCTCTCCGATGCACTGGTCACAAAGGCCGACCGACTCTTGAGCCGTCGAGAGTCCATCGAGGCCGCGCGCGGTTGCCCGCCAGATCTCACCCTGCTGGCCCAGTAACGACATCGTGTCCGTCCCGCGCCCGGCGGCAATAAGCGCGCCGCCGCAAAGAACCGCCGTGACCAGGAGAATCAGCGCCCCAGGCAGAAGTACGCGCCGGTGGAAGCGCCTGTTGAAACTCTGAGATTCGCGGTTCATGGGACGGACTCATTTTGTCGATCGTCTCATCCTCCTGCAGGTTCGCGGCTTACGATTGCTAAAGCGGTGCCCTAAGTAGTTGCGCTAACAAGGTACTTTCCCCTCGTCCACGCGCCGAACTGGCGAGAGATTGGCTGACGCAAGCTCAGACGAGCGCAAAAAAAGGGGCGAGCCAAAGCTCGCCCCAACGTCTCATGGATTCATCGAGTCAGCGTCGTGCGCGAGAGTTTTCCGGCGCCACTGAGATGCGCACGGTTTCGCCCGAGTTGCCCGGGAAGCCCGTGAACATCGCCTCGACCAGGTTCGGCACCAGATGCTGAAGCCGGTTCGAGGTCGAGACCGCCTGGGCCTCGCCTTCAAACAAGCGCTGGCCGTCGGAAGCACGGTCGATCTTCAGTTCGATACCGCTGGTGTAAACGGTGTAACTGTAAACCTCGTCGCGGCCGAAAAAGCTGTCGTTCCAGCCCCAGCCCCAAGGGCTGTACCGCGGCACATAGGCGACGCGCGGGCCGCGAGGCGTACGGTATACTACCGGCGTGTACCCATGCCACGACGAATAAAACGGATCGCGGGCTGCAGGCACCGAGCGTACCCGCTCGCGACCGTTGTCGACGCCGTAGTCGAACCTGACGAGCAACTGCGCGTCGCTCGGGTCGTTGACCGGCGTGTATCCGAGCGCAGCCATCTCGTCTGCGACACGCTGCGCATAAGTGCGGAACTCGATGCCGCCAGCCAGAGCCGGATCTTCGGCGACGACCGTGAAGGTCTGCCCGGCTGGCACCGGGAGTTGCGACTGGAAACGGGAAACATCGGCGCGGAAGGGGGAGGCGCAGGCGGCAAGGCCGAGCAGGGCCAGAGGCACCAGAGCCATCTTCAGGCCACGAGCCATCTTGGTGAATGCGTTCATTTCGAACTCTCTTTCGAAAATATGTGAGGAGCCCGCCGCTCTCCCTCAACCACGAGCGAGTCTGCCTTAGATAGAGCGTGTCATACCTGGGTCGGGCTGAATAGCCGTTGAACGCACGAGCCCGAAAAATCGTGGTTTTTCAATGAGTGAGCCTTTTCGGACCGCCCACGGTGCCTAGCCCCGCACGAGACCCAGCGCCCGATAGGTCTTTTCGAGCGTAGGCCCGGCAATCAGCCGCGCCCTTGCCGCACCCCGTGCCAGAATCGCGTCGAGCGCCTCTCGGTCCTCGAGCAGACCGGTGAACCGCTCCGTGATCGGCCGCAGGGTCTCGACCAGAAGCTCCCCAAGCGCCGGCTTGAACTGGCCGAAGCCCTGTCCGCCCATCTCGGACAGAACCTCGGGTACGGACCGGTCGGTCAGCGCGGCGTAGATCGTCACCAGATTGAGCGCCTCGGGCCGGCCGGCAAGTCCGCCTTCCTCGCTCGGCAGCGGTTCTGGATCGGTCTTCGCCTTCTTGATCTTCTTCATGACTTCGTCGGGGTCGTCGGCCAGGTTGATGCGGCTCATCTCCGAAGGATCGGATTTGCTCATCTTGGCGGTGCCGTCGCGCAGGCTCATGATGCGCGCAGCGCCCGGCGGGATGATCGGATCGGGCAGCGTGAACAGCGGCGCGTCTTCGGGGCAGAAGTCGTTGTTGAACTTCTGCGCTATGTCGCGTGCGAGCTCCAGATGCTGCTTCTGGTCTTCTCCCACCGGAACGTGAGTCGCCTGGTAAAGCAGGACGTCGGCCGCCTGCAGCACAGGGTAAGTGAACAGCGCGACGCTGGCACCCTCGCGGTTCTTGCCGGACTTGTCCTTGAACTGCGTCATCCGGCTGACCCAACCCATGCGGGCGGTTCCGTTGAGGAGCCACTGCAACTCGGCGTGAGCCGGGACCTGGGCCTGGTTGAACAGGATCGAGCGGTCGGGATCGATGCCGCAGGCGACGAGCGCCGCGGCCATCTCCAGCGTGGCCGACTTCAGTTCGGCCGGGATGTGAGGCATCGAGATCGCGTGGAGATCGGCGAGGAAGAACAGGCATTCGCTGCCTTCTCCCATCGCGTCCTGCATGCGCACCCAGTTGCGGATCGCGCCGAGGTAGTTGCCGAGATGGAGGGAACCGGTGGGCTGGATGCCAGAGACGACGCGCATGGTGATGGCTTTCCTGATACTCGAATCGATGGAGATTGCCCGCGAACGGACAGGGCGCTCAAGCTGAGACGCGGCTCCGCCATCGCCAGGCCGCCCGGCCACGCGACGTGAGGCGCGGGCGCTTACGCAGGCAGGGAAGGGCTCGATCCATAAGCTTCGCATATCACAATATGCGAGTCACGAAAGCCCTAGTCGGCCGTCATCGCGGTCTCGGAAGGACGCTTGCGGCGGAGGAGCGCGAGCCGCTCGCGGTCGACGGCGCCGATGGCGAAGGCGATCCCGAAGTAGATCGTGGCGGCGCACAGGACGAGCCCTGCCAGAGCCAAGAACCGTGCGAACAGCCCCGCAGCGTAGTATCCGTCCAGCAGGTCGCGCGCGAACCACAGCGCCGCGCCCATTATGGCCGCGGCGAGCAGCTGGCGTCCGATGCGTAGAAGCAGGCGGCCGGGCATCCGGTAATGGCGGCGAGCGACGAGGACCGCGTAGAGAACAGCCGCGGTCAACCATGCGCCGATCGCGCTCGCCACGGCGATCCCGACGACGCCGTAGCCCAGGCCTTCCACGACCAGCCGTGGCAACGTGAGCTCGGGCAGAATCACGGTACTCCCGAACAGGCTGACCGGCCCGCCGACCGTTCCCCCGCCGATCTCGAACCCGATGATCTTGAGGTTCAGCGCGACGAAAACCCCCAGGGCGGCGAATGCCGCGTAGACCGGCGTCCGGGTGTCGGCCCGCGCGTAGAAGTTCGGCACCAGCACTTTGACGAGGACGTAAGCCGGCAGCCCCATGACCAGCGCGGTCAGCACCGTGCCCGTCGTCGCGGCGTCGGCCAGGTCGAACCGGCCACCCTGGAAGATCATCGTCACGAACGGAATGCCGCAGATTGCCAGCGCGACTGCTGCCGGCAGAGTCAGCAGCATGGCGAGCTCGATCGCATCGGACTGGACGCGATCGGCGCCCGCGCGATTGTCGCCGCCGACGAACTTCGACAGCGTCGGCAGGATCGCCGTCGACAATGCGATGCCGATGATGCCGAGCGGCAGCTGGTTGAGCCGGTCGGCATAGTTCATGTAAGAAACCGAGCCGCTTTCAAGCTGGTTGAGGAAATAGAGCTGGACCAGCGTGTTGATCTGGTAGGCACCGCCGCCAATCGCCGCGGGGAGGGCAATGATGCCCAGGCGCTTCACTTCGGGCGTCAGCCTCGGCCACAACAACCGGGGGCGAAATCCCTCCACCCGGACCCAGATGTAGAGCCAGACGAGTTGCATCACGCCCGCTGCGGTCACCGCCCAGGCGAGGCCGTAGGCAGTCTCCTCGATCGTGGCTCCGGCCGCGATCCAGCGCTCCCCCACCAGCAAGGCGGCGATCAGGACCAGGTTCAGGATGATCGGGAAGCTCGCTCCGGGCGCGAAGCGGGAGACGGAGTTGAGCATGCCGGTGAACAGCGTGACCAGGCTCACCAGCACGATGTAGGGAAACATGATTCGTGCGAAGCCGACCGCGAACTCGAAGCTTTCCCGATCGACGGGCTTGTCGGCCAGAAGCCAGATCACACCCGGCATCGCCAGTTCCAGCAGGGCGGCGAGCGCGATCAGGACCGGCAGGAAAACCGACAACACGTCGTCGCTGAACGATCGGGCTGACTCGAGCCCTCCTTCACCGTGGAGGCGCTTTGAGAACATCGGCACGAAGGCGGCCGAGAACGCGCCTTCCGCGAACAGCCGCCGAAAGACATTGGGAATAATGAAGGCCTGGAACCAGGCATCTGTTACGGCATTCGCGCCGAGCACGCGCGAGAAGATCATCTCGCGCGCCATTCCGGCGACGCGGCTGACCATGGTGAGCCCGCCGATGGTGCCGACGTTCCGGAAGAGGCTCATGACCGGAACCCCGGCGGTGCTGGACTCAGGCCTCGCCGCTCGGCGCAGCCACCGCAGCCGCCTCGTCCTGCTGCTTCTGCGCCAGCTGTTGCATGTAGAGCGCGTTGAAATCGATAGGGTCGAGCAGAAGTGGCGCAAAGCCGGCGTCGCGCGTCGCGTCCGAAATCACCCGGCGGGCGAACGGAAACAGGATCCGCGGCGCCTCGGCATAGGTGAAGGCGTGCTTCTGGTCCTCGTCCATGTTGCGCATCCCGATGAGCCCGCAATAGGCGAGCTCGACGATGTAGGCAGTGCCCTGCGCGGTTTTGGCCGAAGCGGAAACCTTGAGTTCGACCTCGCTGATCTCGTCGTTGATCTTGCGCGCGCCGATGTTGAACTGCACGTCGATCTGCGGCTGCTCGGTCCACTGAAAACTATCCGGTGCCTTCGGGTTCTCCACCGAAAGGTCCTTGATGTACTGCGATAGCAACCCCGCTACCGGCTGCGTGTCCGCGCCGTTGCCGTTTTTTCCATTTTCGGTGTCGAGGTTGGTCAGAACGTCGCCTTCTTCGGCCATAATGGATGTGTCTTTCGGCTTGCGTGGAGCGCCCCTGCGCCCCGGTTGTCGGCGGCGCGAGTAGCACCGGGCCGGGCCCGCCGCAACGTTACGGCAAAAAGAGCACGCCGACAGGGAGCCGGATGGCTCGACAGGAGTTGTTCATTTGTATTTGGCACCTATTTCAGGCACGACTGCATCTGACCGGTATGGAAGCCGGTGTTAAGCTCCACCGGAAACTCGGGACGAAATTGAGTTGATTGTCGAAATCGTCATTCTCGCCATGATCGCGGCCTTCCTCGGCCTCAGGCTCTATTCGGTGCTCGGCCGCCGCGCGGAGCACGAGGAAGAACCGGTGCCGACTCGATTCGAGCGCAGTGACGCCGGTAACGCGCTGCGCCCGGTCGCGGCCCTCCCAGCCGAAACGCCGCGCCGCAATCGCGAACTTGCCGACTTTCCGCCCTCGATCGAACGGGGCCTGCGCGAAATTTCGGCTGCCGACCGGCGCTTCGATCTCCTGACTTTCCTCGAAGGCAGTAAGGCTGCCTACAGTATGGTGCTCGAAGCTTTCTGGCGCGGTGACAAGGAAGAGCTTGAGCAGCTCTGCGACGACGACGTCTACCAAAGCTTCGCCGGTGCGATCGACGCACGCGAGGCCGCGGGAGAAACTCTCGACAACCGTCTCATCCGCATCGAAGACACTGTGGTCCATGCCGCCAGCCTCGAAGGTCGCACCGCACGAATCGCGGTCTCCTTCGTTGCCGACATCGCGTCTGTGGTCCGCGACAAGGACGGCAACGTCATTGCCGGCTCGCTAGACGATGCGATCGAAAGCCGCGACGTGTGGACTTTCTCGCGCAACGTGGACAGCGCCGACCCGGACTGGCTGCTCGACGAAACCGACGAAGGCTGAGTCTCGCGTGCGGCGGGGAGGGCGCAGACTTGCCGGCCTCGCTGCGCTTTCACTGCTCGCCAGCTGCGTCGCTCCGAGCGGCCAGGCACCGGTTCCATCACCTACTCCCGCTCCCGCGAACGCGGTGGTCGCCGGCCTCAGCGCCGGCCCCCACATCCGTGACTTGCGGCTCGCTGCACCTGATGCCGAGGCCGCGCTGGCGTCGTTCCGCGAAAGCTGTCCGAAGCTCCTCATTCGTAATGATGCCAGCGGGCTGACCAGCACCGAAGACTGGCAGGGCGCCTGCACCGCCGCCGTGGCCTGGCCGCGAGGCGAAGCCCAGAGGTTCTTCGAAAGCCAATTCGAAACGGTGATCGTCGGTGACGGCTCGGCCTTCGCCACCGGCTATTTCGAGCCCGAGATCGCCGGCAGCCGGCAGCACCGCCCCGGCTTCGACGTGCCGGTCTATACACTCCCGCCTGACCTGGTCCGTGACTGGCCGGCAACCACACCTCCTGAGCAGCGCACCGGCCGGGCGCCGCTCGGTCGCTTCGACGAAGCCGGAAAGTTTGTTCCATATTACACTCACGCCCAAATCGCCGATGGAGCGCTGGCCGGACGCGGGTTGGAGATCGCCTGGGCGGCCGATCCGATCGAGTTCTTCTTCCTGCAGATCCAGGGTTCGGGCCGCCTCAGGAGCCCCGAAGGCGAAGTCATTCGAATAGGCTATGCGGGACAGAACGGCCACGGCTACACCGGCATCGGCGCCTTGATGCGCGAGCGCGGCCTGATCGGCGACGGGACCGCGTATCCCACCACGATGCAAGGTATCGTCCAGTATCTGCGTGACTATCCCGCCGAAGGCCGCGCCATCATGCGCGAGAACGAAAGCTGGGTGTTTTTCCGCGAGCTGACCGGGGACGGCCCGCTCGGCGCGCTCGAAGTGCCGGTGCGGCGCGAAAGCTCGATCGCGGCCGATCCCAACTTCGTCCCGCTCGGCGCGCCCGTCTTCCTGCAGATGGACCGGGGCGAAGCCGACGGGCTGTGGATCGCGCAGGACACCGGCGGCGCGATCAAGGGCGCCAACCGCTTCGATACCTTCTGGGGCGCCGGGGATGACGCCGAACGGATCGCCGGCGGCATGAGCGCGCGAGGCCGAGCCTTGCTGCTGCTACCCAAGGGAACGCTCACGCGCTTCCGCGCAAGATGAAGCCGCCCCGCGGGCTCAGCGCCGAAGAAGCCGCGCTGTGGCAGCGGGTCACTGCGACGGTGGTTCCTCTCCACTCTCCCCTCCCGCTTGCGGGAGGGGTCGGGGGTGGGCCAGTTCCTGGCACCGAGACGCCCACCCCTGGCCCCTCCCGCAAGCGGGAGGGGGATCACGCGGTTCGCACCGCACAGAGCGCGGCTAGAGAGGACCGTGGAAAAACACCACCTCTCTCCCCCGACCGCGGTCTCGATACCTCGTGGGAACGCAAGCTCTCCCGCGCCGCGATCGCGCCCGACTTCATGCTCGATCTCCACGGCCACACGCTCGAGCAAGCCCACCGTAGGCTCGACATGGGCCTCGGCCAGGCCAAGGCGATGGACGCGCGGCTGGTCCTGCTCATCACCGGCAAGTCCCGCCCTGAAGAAGCGGCCGACCGGGGTGAGAAGCGCGGCGCGATCCGAGCCAAGGTCCTCGACTGGCTCGCCGCCGGCCCGCACGCCAGCGACATCGCCGCCATAAGAAAAGCGCACCGCCGCCACGGGGGCGAGGGTGCGCTTTATCTGGTGCTGAAGCGGAGGCGGTAACCGTGGCCCACCTCCAACCCCTCCCGCACGCGGGAGGGGAGCGAGACTTACCGAGCCATCGGCGAGGTTAGTCGCAGCGGGGTGGGCTTGCCCACTAAGCCGCTTCCGCGATCTCCTCCGCCGGCGCGTTGCGGATAATATAGTCGAACGCGCTCAGCGCCGCCTTCGAGCCTTCGCCCATAGCGATCACGATCTGCTTGAACGGCACCGTGGTGCAGTCGCCCGCCGCGAACACGCCCGTCAGGTTGGTCGCGCAGTGGCCGTCGATCGCGATCTCGCCGTACTTCGTCAGCTCGATCCCCGAAGCCTTGAGCCACTCGGTGTTGGGCACAAGGCCGATCTGGACGAACACGCCCTCCAGCTCGACCCGGTGCTCCTCGCCGCTTTCGCGGTCCTTGTAAACGAGCCCGCTGACCCGCTCGCCGTCGCCGGTGATCTCGGTCGTCTGCGCGGAGACGTGGATGTCCACGTTCGGCATGCTGCGCAGCTTGTCCTGCAGCACCTGGTCCGCGCGCAGCTGGTTGTCGAACTCGAACACGGTCACGTGATCGACGATGTTGGCGAGGTCGATCGCGGCTTCGATGCCCGAGTTGCCGCCGCCGACCACCGCCACGCGCTTACCCTTGTACAGGGGGCCGTCGCAGTGCGGGCAATAGGCCACGCCGCGGTTGCGGTACTCGAACTCGCCCGGCACGCCGAGATTGCGCCAGCGCGCGCCCGTCGCGAGGATCACGGCCCGCGCCTTCAGCGTCGCGCCGTTCTTCATCACCACTTCGTGCCAGCCTCCCGGCTGCTTCGCCGGAATCAGCTTCTCGGCTTCGGCAAGGTTCATCACGTCGATGTCGTTCGCGCGCACGTGCTCTTCGAGGTCGCGCGCCAGCCGCGGGCCCTCGGTGTACTTGACCGAGGTGAAGTTCTCGATGCTCATCGTGTCCTGCACCTGTCCGCCGAAGCGCTCGGCGGCGATGCCGGTGCGGAATCCCTTGCGCGCGGTATAGATGCCCGCAGCCGCGCCGGCGGGTCCGCCGCCGACGATCAGCACGTCGAACGGGTCCTTCTCGGCCAGCCTGGCCGCGGCCTTGGCTGCCGCGTTGGTGTCGAGCTTGGCGAGGATTTCCTCCACGCTCATCTT
>Ga0079224_100011269_pt1 | contig 12304 bp, 10 predicted proteins | sample Stecom2015_FD_80414 | JGI IMG/M metagenome (GOLD analysis project Ga0079224, IMG submission 80414) | Agricultural soil microbial communities from Utah to study Nitrogen management - Steer compost 2015 | ecosystem: Environmental > Terrestrial > Soil > Agricultural land | place: USA: Utah... | reverse complement strand
GCATCGGAGGGGCTTCCAGCGCGCTGTAGTTGGGATCGTACAGGGGCAGCGCCATTTCACCAGATAAATACTGAATGGCAACATCCGAGCCGGTGTAGGGGCTGGCCGTGACTGTGCCGGTGTTGAGGTTCCAGGCGTAGGCTTCATAGGTTGGTGAACCCCCGGCGTTGATGGGTAGAAGCTGGAAATGGACGACTTCCTGCGCCAGCCCTTCGTCGAGGTCGTAATATACGACCAGCGGCATCCTGTAGGCCGCCGCGCCGAAAATGTTGAGTTCGCTGCTGGTAATCTGTGCGACAGAAGTGCCGGTAGTGACATCAAAAACCAGCACCCGCCATGCCGGGGTTGCGGGATCGGTGTTAGCCAGCCCAACCGCCATGCGCTGCGAGTTGAGGTTGGAAGTGTGGGTTCTGCCCAGGTGGATGCTTTCGCCGGGCTGGCTCTGATGTGTGGCGACGAAGTGCCCGGCTTGCAGATTGTAAATGCCCAGACCGCGCACCTGTGATTGCAGGCTGGCTGTTATCAGCAGATACCGCCCATCCCGCGAGAACTGTAGCGCCGGGGCAGAATCGACGCTTTCGCCGGGTAGTTTCGGGCGCGGGATCGATGCCTGTTCACCGCCGGCATTGATCCAGTGCAGGGTGTCGCTGTCCGAATTCCAGACGACCGCGTACCAGATACTTGGCGGCAGCGGCTGATCTGCGGCGCTCGCTGGCATGGCACTGATTGCCAAAAGCAGACAGAGCATAAACGTAATCAATCTCAGATGCATTGAACTTCCTCTGTGCAAAATTAGCAATAGTGTCCCATTATGGATGAAGTTCGCCAGCAGGGAAAATCGGGTGGTTGGTTGGCAGTGTCTGCGTTAAAGTAGAACAGCTTCTACATCACCGAAGGATGGCTTCATTTGAAGGTACTGGTTACAGGCAGCAGCGGGCGGATTGGCCGCTATGTTGTTCGTGAGTTGTTGAGCGCCGGGCATGATGTTCTTGGCGTTGATCTTGTTGCGCCGTCAGAGGCGGCAGGTCGGTTTCTGCGCGTTGACCTGACCAATGCCGGCGAGACTTATCAGGCAGTGGCGGGGGCCGAAGCCGTTGTTCATATGGGCGCATGGGCTGACGCCGGCAAAGTGCCGGATACGCGCACCTATGCCGAGAATGTCCAGAGCACATTTAATGTATTGCAGGCTTGTGCCGATCTTGGCGTTCGGCGTGTGATTTCCGCATCGAGCGGACAGGTGTACGGTTTCCACAGACTGGCGCCGCTGTATCTGCCGGTGGACGAAAACCATCCGCTGCGCCCGGTTAACAGCTATGCCCTGTCAAAAACGGCGGGTGAGCAGATGGCTGATTATTTCGTCGCCAACCGGGGCCTGACCGTTCTTTCGTTCCGGCTCAACGGTATTCGCGCACCAGCTTTTCTGGCAGCCGAAATCGAACAGCTTCAGCGCGACCCGCACCGGGCTGCCGGCCAGATGTGGACGCGGACAGACTGCCGTGATGCGGCTCTCGCCTGCCGGCTGGCGCTGGAAGCCGATACGGTTCAATCCGGCGTTTACAACATCACGGGGGGCCTCGTAATTGAAGATGATCCCGTGTCGTTGGTCAGGCAGCAGTATGGCACTGAACCGGAGATTCGCGGTGATCTGTCGGCTTACCTATCGCCGATAAGCTGCGCGAGGGCGGAGGCCGCGTTCGGCTATCGACCTCGCTATCTGTGGTCCATACATCAGCAGCATCCTGAATAATTAAAGGAGATCGTTGTTTTGAAAATCGTTGATGTCAAAGTCGATACGTTTCATTACAAATCGCGCATAGTGCGCGATTCCGAAGGGCACACTCACCCCGGCCCGGAGCATGATGCCACCCAGACTCTGCTCACCATTGTGACCGATGAGGGCGTCGAAGGTTACTGCTTTGGGGCCAACGCAGCCGTAGTCGAATCGATGGTCAAACCGCTGCTGATAGGCACAGACCCGTTCTACCGCGAACAAATCTGGCAGATGCTCAAGGAACGGCAGCGGCTCGCGCTCGACAGACTATCCGATAAAGTGCTGGCAGCGGTCGATATTGCGCTGTGGGACCTGGCCGGCCGCTATCTGATTCAGCCCATCTACCGGCTGTTGGGGGCAACTCGTACCAAAGTTCCAGCTTATGCCAGTACCATGTGCGGCGACGATCTGGAAGGCGGCCTCAATACACCGGAAGCCTATGCGGAATTCGCGCTCCAGTGTAAGGCGCGGGGATACAAGGCATTTAAGCTGCACACATGGCAGCCGCCTTATTCGGCTGATCCCAAGCGCGATGTGGCAGCCTGTGCTGCCGTCCGCGAAGCTGTTGGCCCGGATATGGTGCTGATGATCGATCCGTTCCATTACTACACCCGGCATCAGGCGTTGTATCTGGGGCGCGAACTGGAAAAGCTCGATTTTTACTGGATGGAAGAGCCGATGGACGAACACAGCATGTCGTCCTATATCTGGCTGGCGAATCAGCTTGATCTTGCTATCGTCGGCCCGGAAACCGTGGAAGGCAAAATGCACAGCCGCGCCGAATGGATTATGCATCATGCCTGCGATATGACCCGCGCCGGGGTGCGTGATGTCGGTGGTATTACCCCGATGGTCAAGATCGCGCATCTGGCCGAGTCGTTCAATATGCAGATGGAATCTCATGGGCCGGATGTGGCTAATCTGCACGTGCTGTGCGCAATGGGTTTCCCCGGTGAGTATCATGAGCGCGGCCTGCTGCACCCGTTTATCGACTACGAACAGCCGCAGCCCTGGCTCAACCAGATCGCCGACCCGATGGATGACGAAGGTTATGTCCACATTTCCGACAGGCCCGGGCTTGGGCTGGACATCAACTGGGATTACATCACGGCCAATCTGGTGAAGTGAGGGCCTCGCCGGCCTGAACAGCCCCGTCCTATCGCAGCGTGACGCCTATTCCGGCGGTTCGGTGTGGATGGTGACGCGCTGCACCATTGGGACATTTGTCCGCAGCAGTATTTCCGTTTCTTCGGCGATACGGTGGGCAGATTCAACCGTCATCTGCGGCGGCAGGGTGACATGCATACTGACAGCGAAGCCGTCCTGAAGCGGATAGGCGTTCACGTGATGCCAGTTGAGACCCGGATAATGCTGGTTGAGCACCTGCCGCACCTGGGCTGCAATCTGCTGGGACTGGTTCAGAGCGCCGGTATCAATCGTGGGGTTGGATACATCTGCCAGCGACGGTTCGATGTGCGTAATGACATCCGCCAGTTCCGGCAGCGCATCCCGGATGTTTCGTTCAAGCTGGCTGACCTGCTGGTGCGCATCGGCCAATGTCTGGTCAGGCGGCACTTCGACATGCATTTCCAGTACCTTCCCTCTGGGCGAATCGCTCACCAGCACCTCATGGGTGGTCAGGGCAAGGGCATCGGCGCGGGCGCGGGCCAGCAGCGCATAATCCGGTTCGACGTTATCAGCAGGGGCGAAATGCACCTCGATTTCGTGAACGCCGTCAAAATGCTCATAAAGATGCTCGCGGATAGCTTCGCCGATGGCGGCGGTTTGTCCGGCGGTCATTTCCGGCGCGACCTGAACATCGATGTCAATATGCGCTGCATCAGATGACCCCCGGCTGCGGGCGCGCAGCACGTTTTTGACAGACGGTATTTCCAGCACCCGTTTGGTAAGCTGTTCCGACGAATAAGGCGCGGCATCGACCAGCACCCGCCCCTGCTGGCGCAGGATTTTGATCGCCGCCCGGCCAATTAACACGGTGACCAGCAGGGCAGCGGCTATGTCGGCCCATGTCCAGCCGAGCAGGGTCACCAGTGCCATGCTGGCAATCACCGAAAGGGTTACGTAAATGTCGGCTCTGGTGTTAGCGGCATCGGCCAGCAGAATTTCGGATTCCAGCCGCCGCCCTTCGCCCACCTGATAGCGGTTGACCAGCACGTTGATTACCAGCGTTACCAGCATGACTCCAAAGGCCAGCGCCGTGATCCGGGGTGGTTCGCCGCCGCTTAAGCGTTCGACTGCGCCGCGCACGATCTCCCCTGCGGTCAGCAGCAGCATCGCCCCGATGACCAGAGCCGCCAGCGTCTCGTAGCGGTGATGACCGTAAGGGTGTTCGTCATCTGGTGGACGCGCGGCCATTCGTGTGGCGATCAAACCGATTGCGTTGCCGGACGCATCGACAATGGAGTGGAGACCATCGGCGGTGATTGCCAGCGCGCCGGTCACCAGGCCGATTATGATTTTTCCGGCGGCAACTGCCAGATTGAGTACCAGAGTAATGAGCAGCACGCGGCGGATCTGTCGGCTGCGAGTTTCTTGGGGCAAGCTTGGCTGTCCTGTTTTCGGTTTCGTTAACAGAATCTTAGGCCACACACAGGTGTTTCGACAATGGCGAACTGCATTGTTAGGCTTGGCTCAATACAGATTGTGGCTGCTCTTTTCTGCCAGTAAGGTCCGATAAACTGCCAGCGTCTGGGCATTGATCTGTGCCAGCGAGAACTCGCTTTCCGCGATTCGCCTGCCGGCTGCACCCATCTGCTGGCGGCGCGCCGGATCCTCGATAAGTTCAGCCAGTGCCGCACACAGCGCGTCGGCATCGCCCACCGGAACGAGCAGGCCGTTTTCGCCGTGCCGTGTGATTTCCCGGCAGCCGGGGGAATCAGTGGTTACGATTGCCCGCCCGCAGGCTGCCGCTTCGATCAGTACTTTGGGGATGCCTTCTCCATACGATGAGGGCAGGCAGACAATGTGCGACTGCGCGAAGACCGCCGGCATATCTGCCCGCTGGCCCCACCATTCGATCACACCGCTGCGCTGCCATTCATCCAGCTTGTCCGGCGGGACAGAGGCCGGGTTGCCGGCCTCGCCAAAACCGGCAATCACAAAGCGGGCGCGCCCCTGCAAGCGGCGAGCAGCTTCGACAAATTCTCCCACGCCTTTTTGCCACAACAGCCGCCCGGCGAACAACACCACCGGCAGACCATCCGGTTCCTGCTGCGGGCGAAAAGTGTCCATATCCACGCCGGAACCTTTAATCAGGATGGCGCGTTCTGAGTCGATCAGACCATGCTGAACGAAATAATCCCGGTCATCAGGATTCTGGAAGATTGTGCGCGAGTGTGGGTAGCGCAGGGCGGCGTGATAAGCCAGCTTTGCGGCGGATCGAATCAGCGCGAATTTGGGGCCGTCGGCGACGAATACATAGCCCATGCCGCTGACCGCGTTCACCACTGCCCGCACACCGGTCAGGCGTGCAGCCGCGCTGCCATAGAGAATGGACTTGATCGTGATCTGATGAACGATGTCCGGCCTGAGTTCCTGATACAGCCGGTAGATGGCCCGCAGCGCCTGCCATTCGTGCAGCGGGGACGTGCTGTGCTGGCGCAGAGGCAGCGGGGGAAAGGGCAGGCCAGCCTCGCGGATACGCTGGACATTCGGCTCGTCATACATTGAAGTCGCCACGTGTACATCGTAGCCGGAATCACGCGCAGCCAGCGCCAGCAGCAGGCGATGGGTAACAAAAAAGCGCGGGATGTTGACCAGATACAGCAGGCGATAGGTCATTGACCAATGTCCAGCGGCGGCAGTGGGTGGCCGATAGTATCCGCATAGCGCCGGTAAGCCTGCCACGTGGTATCAGCCTGAACGGCCAGCGATTCTCCCGCCTGATCCAGCGCCGTTTCCAGACGCGACAGCGCCCCCAGTACCGCCAGCAGCCGGCGCAGCGCCGCCCACCCGTGCCAGCGCCGTTCGGCCTGGTTGAGGGCAAACCAGCTGAAAACAATGATAACCAGCGTGGTCGAAATAGCGGTGGTCAGGTTCAAGGAGCCGGCCTGATAGGTGGCGGCAACCCACACACGCACGTAACCGCTGATGACCAGCGTGATGATAAACACTGCCAGCGGGATCAGCGCGGAGATGAGGAAGCGGCGGGCCATTTTGCCGGTTGTCTGGCGGATGTCTGCGGTGATGGTGCCATGAACGGCCTGAGCATATTCAATGTCTGAACGGTTGGCGGTTACGGGGTCGCTCACAACAAACTCCGGTACAGTTCGACGGTCTGGTCGATCATGCGTCTGGCGGTAAAATGAGTCTCAAGCCGATCTTCGGCCAGCATCCCCATGTGGCGTCGCAGCGGCGCATCGACCAGCAGAGAGACCAGCGCAGCGGCCAGCGCATCCACGTCGCGCGGCGGGAACAGCAGCCCGGTTTCGCCATGAACCACAATTTCCGGGATGGCGCTGACCGCGCTGGCGACTACCGGAACCTGCTGCGACATGGCTTCCAGAATGACCAGCCCGAAGCCTTCCCACAGACTGGGCACCAGCAGCACATCGAAGGCGCTCATCAGGCGGGGCGCGTCATCCTGCCAGCCGAGGAAGCGTGTCGATGCATCGAGGCCAAGCGCGTTTGCCTCCGCCTCCAGTTCTGCCCGCAGCGGTCCATCCCCGGCGATCAGCAGCCGTGCAGTGGGGACTTGCAGGACAGCCTGAGCGAATCCCCGCAGGCCATAGCTGACGCCTTTCTGTTCCACCAGCCGGCAGACCATCCCCACCACCGGCACATCGTCAGGGATACCGAGTTCGCTGCGTACCTGTTTTCGCAGCGCCTGCCGCTCGGCTGGGGTCTGCGGCGTATATTCCAGCCCATAATGTATGGTCTGAATTTTTGACGGAGGCGCGCCTTCGATTTCCACTGCAAAGCGCGCAATCGACTCCGATATGGCGATACCGGCAGCGACCTTGCGCCATAACCAGCGATTCAGGCTGCGGTAGGGTTCGCGCCGCCGAAAGGCGTTGTCATTGTGCCGGCTGGTGACGACAGCCGTTCTGAAACAGAACCATTTCGCCGCCAGTGTACCATACAGATCAGCGTGAAACAGGTGCGTATGAACAATGTGCGGCTTTATCAGGCGAAAGCGGTTGCGCAGGCGAGGCAGCAGGGTCGGGTCGGCGTCGGAATAGATGACCAGCCGCTCGACCGGGATGCCGCGCCGGGTCAGCGCCTGGAGATAATCATCCATCGGCTTGGAGGCTTCGGTCAGCATCAACAACTGAGCGTCGATCTGCCGGGCGCGCAGGCCCGCCAGCAGCGTGAGCAGGTGCGTTTCTGCGCCGGCGATGTTTGTCACCTTGATGACATGAGCCACGCGCAGCATACGGCTAACCGTGTGGGATGTGTTCCAGATCAGGCGTAATATTCTGCGGGTGGGAGCGCGGTGGTTTCTGGAAACGCTGGCGAATCCACACCATCAACACAGCCAGCGCCAGCAGCAGGACAATGCCAAAGATCGTGAGTTTGAGGGCTTCGCTGGCCGGCGCGGCGCTGACCAGCAGCGCGATTGTGCCGAACAGTGTGCAGGCGCCATAGATCAGGACGAGCGTGCCGCGCTGGCTGAAGCCCAGGCTCATGATACGGTTCGAGGTGTGATCTTTCCCGGCCTCTGCGGGGGAGCGACCCTCAAGGATGCGCGTCCACGTCACCAGATTGATATCGAACACGGGCAGCGCCAGCACAAACACCGGGATCAGCCAGCGCAGCGAGAAGGGGGCCTCAAATTCCAGCTTGATCGCCAGAACGGCCAGGATAAAGCCCAGTGGCAGCGCCCCCATATCTCCCATGAAGGTGCTGGACGGGTTGAAATTATGCACCAGAAAGCCGAGCGCGCTGCCCAGCACTGCCGCCGCCAGCAGGCTGACCAGACTCAATCCCTGCGTGAGCGCGATAAGCATGAAGAAAAACCCGGCAATCGCCATCATCCCGGCAGATTGGCCGTCCATATTGTCGAGGTAGTTGGTCGCGTTGATGATGGCAACTATCCAGATGGTAGTAATGAGGCTGTCCAGCAGGGGAATTCCAAAAAGGTTCGCGCGCACGCCGGTTGCCACCAGCCCGACAGCCGCCAGCGCCATCACGGGCAGCTTGGTGCGCCACGACAGATCGTAGCGGTCATCGATAAGGCCGAGCAAGGCCAGCACCGTCGCCCCGGCCAGCACGGCGCCAAATTCCCGGATATGGCGCGGCGGGCTGAACAGCAGCAGCGCCGCCGCCAGCGCCACATAGATGGCTAGCCCGCCCATCATCGGCTTGTGATCGAGGTGAATTTTGCGCTGATTGGGTTTATCGACCACGCCGAGGCGCATGGCAATCTGGCGTGACAGCGGCGTGAGCGCCAGCGATCCGGCAAAGCCCACGATCAGGATGGGTACGAACTGCATAATATCAGGCATTCAGCACCCTCAGTCTTCGTTTCGCGCTCGCAGTATAACGCCGAATCAGGGGCGTGTCTATTCTGAGGGTGTGCCGGGTGGCGGGTTCAGAACAACCTTTCAACCACCAGTTCAAACGGGCCGCCGCTAAGGTAGCCGTTGATCCGCACCTGATACGTGCCATCAGCAGGCAGGTCGGCGGAAAACAGCGGGTTGAGGCCATCCTCATCGTCGCCCAGCGCCAGTTCGCGCCCGTCCGGGCCGATGAGCGCCGCCACCGGATCAAAGCCGCTGGCCGGCTGCGCCCGCACGTGTATTCGCACCCGCTGGCCGGCTGTGCCCTGAAACGGGTAAAAGGCATACTCCCCGGCTGCCACCCCGTCTTCTACGGTGAACAGCAGAATTCGCGGCGGATCCGACGTGGGGGTCGGCGCGAGGTTGATATAGCGCCAGATCAGCCGGTAGGGGCCAGTCGTGCCGCCGCCGGAGGAACTGACGTACAGCCGGTATAAGCCGCTGATGGGCGCGCGCGCCTGATTAATCAGCGCGTTGGGGAAGCCGCCGCTGTTGTCGTCGCTGGCGACCAGCGAGCCATCGGGCGCATACAGTTCAATCACCGGGTCGAGCGCCGCGTTAAGCGGGCTGGCCGCGATAGTGATGGCATCGCCGGCATTGAGCAGCACGTCCCATACATCGCGCGCGCCGCGCCGGACGATCTGGCTGTCGTAAGGGGTATCGGCCAGCGTCGGGCCACGTGGCACGTTTTCGTAAAACGTGTCCTGCCCGTAGGTAATGATGTATTCGCCGGTATCGCTGCCCTCAGCCCGGACGAAGATACTGTACGCGCCGGTCTCCGGTATCTGGAGCAACTGGATCAATGCCTCGCCGGTATTGGAGCTGCGCCCGCTGGCCGCGCCAATCTGTGCCCCCGCCGGGTCGAAAATCTCGACCACCGGACGCAGGCGCGAATCCGGCTGCGGTCTGCGCACGCTGATACTGACAAAATTGTTCTGTTCGACCTCGATGATGTGGCGGTTGACCGCGCCGGGTCGACTCAGGCTGCCGATCACCGGCGTGTAAGGTTCCAGCACGCCATCAGGCACGGCTGCTGCCGGTGTCAGATTGATGGCTGGCAGGGCCGGTGTAATCGTCGGCTGAACGATGATGGTCGGTGTCACCGGCACAGGCCGCCCGTCACCCATCAGGCTGATTTCGTAGTCGCCCGGCCCACCGCCGCCATCAGCCTGAACGCTGTACTGCCCGGTCTGGCGCAGGGGAATATTGCGCAGCAGCGCCGTCCGGTTGTCACCGCTGTTATGGTCAACGGCCAGTGCTTCGCCGTCTGGCCCGTAAAGCCACAATGCCGGGTCAACCGTGCCGGAAAGGCGCGCCATACGCACCGTAATGTAATCCCCGGCGCGCCCATCGAAGGTGTACACATGCGGCTGCACTGGCCCGCGTAAAAACGTCTCGGTTTGCGGGCTGCCATTTTCCAGATTGGCGATAAACACGCCGAGATTGGCAAACACGGGTGTCGGTGTCGGGACGCCAATCGTCACAGGCGGAGGGGTCGCGGTGTAATCGGCGGGGTTGGGCCGGTCAGTATAGCCCAGGCCAAGCTGGTAGCGGCCTGATTCGCCTTCGGCAAGCTGCACCAGCACGGTATAGGTTCCATCAGCCGGCAGCACAGTCTCGACTGTAGCACCGCTGCCGAGTGTGCTGCCATCCGGCGCGGTCAGCGTGAGATTGACAGGGCCGAGGGTATCCAGCCGGATCGGGTCGCCGGCATGGGCCGCAAACAGCCAGCGATCGGTCTGCATACTGGTGGCGAGTATCCCATCGACTGCCTGCCAGAACGGCAGCGATCGTGGCGGGCTGTCGGGCGCGTGGGTGGGCGCGAGGGTCGGCAGGGTAGCCAGCGTGGGCAGCGGCACTGCGTGCTGTGACTGGCAGGCGGAAATCGCGAGTAAGATGGCAAGGATGAAATTTCGTTTGGACATTCCGTCAGACTATTGCGTACAATAGTAAACAGTGCCCATTATAGTGGTATTGGCCGCACACCGGAAATCAGCCAGCCTCATGACTCAAACTGTGATCCCCGCCCTCCAGCCGCCTGATCCGAATGTGCCTATTCGCCCGGTGCGCTACGCGGATGTCGATGCCCTGCATCGCAACTGCTGGCCGGAGCGTGACCTGGAATCGATTTACAGCTTTATCGGACGCATCCACCACACGGCCAGGAATGGGCGCGGTATTGGCGTGGTCGTCATCGGCCCGGCGGATGAAGCAATTGGCTACGGTCAGTTTGTGCTGTGGCCGCGTTGTGGCGAAATCAGCGATCTGATTATCGCGCCGGATTATCGGGGCAGAGGGCTGGGGACGGCGTTAATCCAATATCTGATGCGGGCAGCGCGGGATATGAACGCAAGCTGTGTGGACATCGGCGCAGCCCAGAGCAACCCGCGCGCGCTTGAGCTTTACCGCCGGCTCGGTTTTCAGGATAGCTACGTCCAGAACATGCCGGTCAACGGCACGAACGAACCAGTCATCTACCTGCGCATCAAATTCAAGAGTGAATAACGGTCACTTCACTCCAGAAGCGATCCAACTCCTCAGCCACGCGGTTCATATTCTCGAAGTGAGGCAGGCCCAGCGTGGGCGCAATTCGCGCCAGATGCCAGTTGGGGCGGGTGCTGGCAAATTCAGGCAGGGTATCGAAGCGCACAAAGCTGTCCCGGTCATAGATGACCAGCACGGGCAGTTCGAGTTTGGCATAAACCTCTGACAGCACATCCCGCGTAAACAGCTTGCCACTTACAAAGTACAGCGGAGCATAGCGCGCGCCCGGCTGGTGCGAGGTACGATAGTCATAATCCACCAGCCCTTCGTCAAGCGGGCCGACAAAACTCTTCTTCAGGTAGTAACGGATGCCTGCCCGCGTGGTCAGCAGATCATAAAAAGCCTGACTCCAGAGCGGATGGGACAGGATTTCATACACCCGGTCGCCGGTTCTGCTCTCGCCCGCCCGCTGCGAAGACCCTTTCTGCTCACGTGGGGTGAAACCGCTAGGCGAGATCATCGTCAGCGAGTGGATGCGGTCTGGCTCTTCCAGCGCGGCCCACGATGCAAATTCACTGCCCAATGAGAGGGCGATGACATCCGGCGCTTCGCCCGGCACCTCGTCCAGAAAATCCCTGATGCTGTCCGCATACACGCGCGGCGAGTAGTGGGTATCGCTGCGATCAGAGAAGCCAAAGCCGGGCAAATCCAGTGCAAAGACCGGGCGACGAGTCCGGTAATGCTCGAAGATGGGGCGCATTTCATAGGCGGATGCTGCCGCGTTGATGCTGTGGATCAGCACCAGCGGGCGGCCCGGCGTGCTGGCGTCCATGTAATAACTCATGGCACGATTGAGGCGACGCCCTACGAACGTCCTGCGCGAAGCCTCGATCGCGGAGGGGAGCGTCTGGTTGTGGTTGACCAGAAACCTGCTGTAGGCAAGCCAGCCACCGACGCTGGCCGGGACCAGCAGGAGCGATTTTGCCAGCGCAGAAAACAGTTTGTTCGGCATGGTAGATAATCTCCTTCAGAAACTATCTACAGCTTGCATGAAAAGCATTAGTCTTGCATCAGAGCAATATGTCTGTTTGCTAAGTCTGCTGCTGCCGAGGGCAGGGGGTTGTGGCAGCAATGGCGGCGGAAGTTCTCAGTTCTCAGTTGACAGTTATCAGAAAAAGCAAGAGAAGCGAAGATTGTGTCCATGCTGAGAGTGTAGCAGAAAATGGGCACACAGACGGAACATTTGTTTCGATTTAGCCATTGAATTTCATATGGTTCTACCGTAAAAGCGCCTCAATATCCCATGTCGTTCGGGCGTTCTGGTGGCGCATCATGAGCCGCGAACCATCCGCGCTAAATAACAGGTTCCAGCCGAGTGTGGGCAAAATAACCAGTGGTTGGCCTGTTGCTACATCATAGAGCGCGGTATATGCCTCCAGGCCATAGCCGGCATTGGCTGCGTAAATATTTCCATCCGGGCTGAGGGCGAAAGGGAACACCCGTGTTCCGCCGGAGCGCGGGCAGGGTG
>Ga0079224_100011268_pt1 | contig 12304 bp, 10 predicted proteins | sample Stecom2015_FD_80414 | JGI IMG/M metagenome (GOLD analysis project Ga0079224, IMG submission 80414) | Agricultural soil microbial communities from Utah to study Nitrogen management - Steer compost 2015 | ecosystem: Environmental > Terrestrial > Soil > Agricultural land | place: USA: Utah... | reverse complement strand
GGCTCTCCGGCGGAGAGCGAGATCACGTCCTTCCCCGCGGCCTGCATGGCCTTGGCCCGCGCGGTGATGGCGAGCGTCGGGGAGGGTTGCACCAGGTTCGCACGGCGGCTGAGCTTCACGTCGGACTCCTATTTCTGTTTGAACTTCTCCTGAAGGGCGTGCTGGACGTTCTCCGGCACGAGGCCGTCGAGCTTTCCGCCCAGCGACGCGATCTCCCGGACGAGCTGGGAGGAGATGAAGAAGTAGTCCTCGCCCGTCATCATGAAGACCGTCTCCGTCGGCGGATAGAGCTTGCGGTTCATGTTCGCGAGCTGAAATTCGAACTCGAAATCGGAGACGGCGCGCAGTCCGCGGAGGATGGTGTTGATGCCCCGCCGCTTCGCGTAGTCGACGAGCAGGCCCTCGAAGGCGTCCACCTCCACCCTCGGATCGTCGCCGATCGCCTCCCGCAGCATCTTCATCCGCTCCTTTACGGAGAAGAGCGGCGTCTTCTTCGAGTTGTAGGCGATCGCGACCACCAGTCCGTCGAAGACCTGCAGGCCCCGGTGGATGATGGAAAGGTGGCCGTTGGTCATCGGGTCGAAGGAGCCGGGGTAGATTGCCAGCCTCATGGCGATTCCTCGCTTCCGGCGCCGAAGATGGTGACGTGCGTGCCGCCGTACCGGCGCGCATCCTCCATCCGAAGGTTGCCGTAGCGCTCCCGGGGCGCGAAACCGGCGTCGTGCTCCACCACGACCCGCGCCCCCTCCCCCAGCCCGAGCGCACCCAGCGCTTCGAGGGCCGCGGCGGGCGAATCCCGGTACGGCGGGTCGACGAAGACGAGGTCGTAGTCGGCCCCCCGCGCCCCGCGCAGAAAGTGGAGCGCGTCCTGGCGCACCACCCGCGCGCGATCCTCCCAGCCGACGTGCCGCAGGTTGGACTGGATGGCGCGGAGGGCGGCGGGATCGACCTCGACGAAAGTGGCGAACCCCGCGCCGCGGGAGAGGGCCTCGATGCCCATGGCGCCGCTGCCGGCGTAGAGGTCCAGCACCCGCTCCCCCTGGAAGAACTGGCCGAGGACGTCGAAGACGGCCTGGCGAACGCGCTGCGCGGTGGGACGGACGGTCCGCCCCGTCGGCGTGACGAGCTTTCGCCCCCTCGCCTGGCCCGCGATGATCCGCAACGTGCCCATCGAACGTTCGCCGTGCCGCAACGTCTGGGCGACCTACCCGCCCGCCGACGGCGGGTCAAGTGCCGGTGGACGTCCCCCGGAAAGCCGGTTATTCAGAATGGACCCATGAGACGCGGAATCCTTCCCTTCTTGCTCGTTGCGGCCGCGCTGGCCGCCTGTTCGAAGTCGGAGCCCCCGGCCGCGTCCAAGCCTCGACCGGCCGCAGAAGAGGCCGAGGCGCAGCCCGCGGTTCGGGTCGAAGCGGAACCGGCGCGCCCCGATCCCTTCGAGCCGCCGCAAGGGGCCCTGCCGCCGGGATTCCCCTACGAGATCATGGAAGGCGATCGCATCCGCGGCAGTTCCTCCTTCACGGTCGACGGCCTCGTCCACTACGACGTGAGCCTGCTCTCCGAGGGCGAGCCCGAGGAGGTGGCGAACCATTGGCAGGGGGCGCTCGAGAAGCGCGGCATCCGGGTTGTCCGCCAGCGCGTCGACGCGGAGGACCACGAGCGCATCGTGCTCTTCGGCGAGGACGACGAGGGCGTGTTCCACCGGGTCGGCATCCTTCGCGCCACCGCTGCGGAGGGTGAGGAGGCGCGGCCGGTCAAGGTGAACGTCTACATCGGCAAGCGCTGAATCCGGACGCGGCCCTGTCCATCGTAAAGTGAAGAGAGACCACCGCCTTGGCCACCATCGCACCAGACGACCTCCGGGTCCTCGTCGAGGTCCTCCCCGAGCGGCTGCAGAACGCCCTGAACGCCATCCCCCACGCGGACCTCATGGAGGTGGTGATGGATTTCGGGCGGGTCCCCCAGGCCCGATTCCACGACCGGGTGGCGGATCTCGGCGAACGGCCCGTCAGCCAGGAGGAGCTCGACCACGTCACCGGCCGCCTCGGCGCCTTCACCACCGACAACCGGGCGGGGATCGAGCGCACGCTCCACCGCATCTCGGCGATCCGCAACCGGCAGGGGCGGATCATCGGCCTCACCCTGCGGGTGGGCCGCGCCATCTTCGGCACCATCGAGCCGCTGCGCGATCTGGTGGAGAGCGGGCGCAACACCCTGCTGCTCGGGCGGCCCGGCGTCGGAAAGACGACCAAGCTGCGCGAGGTGGCGCGGGTGCTCGCCGACGACTTCGGCAAGCGGGTGATGGTGGTCGACACCTCCAACGAGATCGGCGGGGACGGCGACGTCCCCCACCCCGGGATCGGCTCGGCGCGCCGCATGCAGGTGCCCGACCCCGCGCGCCAACACGCGGTGATGATCGAGGCGGTGGAGAACCACATGCCGGAGGTCATCATCGTCGACGAGATCGGGACCGAAGCCGAAGCCGCCGCGGCGCGGACCATCGCCGAGCGTGGCGTGCAGCTCGTGGCCACGGCGCACGGCAACAGCCTCGAGAACCTGGTGATGAACCCGGTGCTCTCGGACCTGGTCGGCGGCGTGCACACCGTCACCCTCGGCGACGAGGAGGCGCGGCGGCGCGGCACATCCAAGACCATCAACGAGCGGCGCGCCCCGCCCACCTTCGACATCGTGGTGGAGCTGCTCGGGCGCGACGAGATGCTCGTGCACGCGGACACGGCGGCGGCGGTCGATCGCCTGCTCGCCGGCAAGCCGGTGGGCGGTGAGCGCCGCGTGACCGGCCCCGACGGAACCCTGCGCAAGGAGGTGCTGGAGGCGCCGGAGCCGGAACCCGAGGAGCGCGCCCGCACCTACCGCGGTCCGACCCGCATCTGCGCCTACGCGCTGAGCCCCATGCTCGTGGAGCGGGCGATCAAGGAGCTGCGCATCGACGCGGTGGTGGTGGATCGCCCCGACGCGGCGGACCTCGTCCTCGCGCTGCGTGCCCGCTCCGGCGACCCGCGCCTGCGCCGCGCCGTGGAGCGCCGCGGCCTGCGCGTCTACACCGTCAAGCGCAACGGCTCCTCGCCGATCCGTCGCGCCCTGCAGGAGGCCTTCCTCCTGGCCGAGGGTCTGGAGGAGAGCGAGATCCGCGAGGCGGTGGAGGAAGCGGAGGCGGCGATCCAGCGCGTGCTGGCCGAGGGCGTTCCCGTGGCGCTCTCGCCCCGCCAGGCTTCGGTGCGGCGCCTGCAGCACCGGCTGGTGTCACGCCACAGGCTGGCGGCGGAGAGCATCGGGACGGAGCCCCGCCGCCATCTCGTGATTCATCCCTGACGTCGCGTCGGTCAGGCGACATCGGGTCCGCAGTGAGCGGGCGTCTCGATTTGCAGCGTGACGTGGTGCAGGCCGAAACGCTCCGCGAGGATGCGCTGCAGGTTCGCGAGGATGGCGTCGTTCTGGCCGATGTCGTCGGACGACACGACCACGTGCGCCGAGAGCGCGTACATCCCGGACGAGATCGTCCAGACGTGCAGGTCGTGCACGCGGCTGACCCCCTCGGCCTCCTCCATGGCGTGGAGGATCTCCGCCAGGTCCATGTGCGCGGGCACCGCCTCGAGCAGGACGTCCGTGGCCTCCCGGAGCAGGCGGAGGGCACCCCAGACGATTACCACGGCAATCGCCATGGAGACGATGGCGTCCACGTAGAGCCAGCCGGTCAGGTGCATGATCACGCCGGCCACGACCACGCCCACCGAGGAAAGCGCGTCGCCGACCACGTGCAGGTAGGCGCCCCGCACGTTCAGTGAGCCGTGGCTGCGCGCGTGCAAAAGGAACATGCTGACCACGTTTGCGGCGAGACCGATCACGGCCACGCCGAGCATCGTGCCGAGCTCGATCTCCTCGGGGCTGCGCAGGCGGCCGATCCCCTCCCAGAAGATCAGCGCCGCCACGCCGAGCAGCAGGGCCCCGTTGACCAGGGCGGCAAGGATCTCCGCGCGGTAGAAGCCGAAGGTCCGCCGCAGATCGGCGGGCCGGGACGCCAACGTGATCGCGAAGACGGAGAGGACGAGCGAGGAGGCGTCGGTGAGCATGTGGCCCGCGTCGGCCTGCAGGGCGAGCGAGCCGGAGATCCAGCCGCCGATCGCCTCCACGAGCATGATCGCCGCCGTCACCGCGAGGGCGAGGATCAGCGAGCGCTTCTCCTTGCCGCGCTCGCGACCCGGGATCCGCGGATGCGCGTGTCCGTGGCGATGGCCTCCGTGGGCATGGGAATGGAACGGCACGGCCTCCCCCATGCCCTCCCAAGGTGCGCATCCGACGGCGGCCGCCAGATGGAGCGCGCCCCCGGACGGAGGGACATCGTTCCGCTCGGCGCCCGCGGCCGGATCGGGTAGCCTGGCGCCGATTCGTCGACCATGCTCGTGCGTCAACTCTCCCTCCTCCTCTCGATCGCGCTGCTCCTGGCCGCTTCACCCTCGTGGGCCTTCGCGCCGGGCCATCGTTGGAAAACGGCGGAATCGCCCCACTTCATCCTGCACTTCCACGAGGGCCTCTACGAGCTGGCTCAGCGATCCCTGCGCGCGCTGGAGGAGGCGCACGCCCGGCTCGTCCCCTTCTTCGGCGAGGGCCCCAAGCGGAAGACCCACGTGGTTCTAACGGACCATACCGACTCCGCCAACGGATCCGCCACCGCCTTCGGCCGGCCGCGCATCGTCCTGCACGCCGCGCCCCCCGACGATTTCTCCATCCTCGGCGACTTCGACGACTGGCTCTTCATCCTCGTCGCCCACGAGTACGCGCACGTGCTCCACATGGGGACGACCGGGGGGCCGACCGACTGGCTCAACCGCCTCTTCGGCGAACTCTTCACCACCAACGCCCTGCAACCCCGCCTCATCGTGGAAGGCCTGGCCACCTACCACGAATCGCTCTTCTCCACGGCGGGACGGATGCGCTCGTCGCTAGCGGACATGATCCTGCGCGCCGACTTCCTCGAGGACCGCGTGCTCTCGCTCGGCCAGATCACCGGCGGGCCGCTGCGCTGGCCGCGGGGAACCGCGTGGTACCTGTACGGCGGGAGCTTTCTCGCCTACGTGGCCGAGACCCGCGGCGACGAGGCCATCCGCGCCTATGCCCAGTCCTACGGCGCCAGCCTGCTCCCCTACCTCCTCGACCCGCACTGGAAGCGGAGCACCGGGAGCACGCTCGGCGCGCTCTGGGACGAGTGGGTGGCGGCGGCGCGGCTGCGCTACGAGCGGCAGGCGCGGGCGGTGGCGCTGCAGGGGCCCATCACCACTCCGCGCTGGAGCACCGCCTTCGGCGCCGACACGGGGCGGCCGCGCTTTTCCCGCGACGGGCGGACGCTGCTGTACGTCGAGGCCTCCGAGGACCGCCGACCGCACCTGCGCGCCCGCGCGCTCGACACGGGCGAAGACCGCGCGCTCGCGGAGATCGCCGCGGTCGGCACGCTGGCGCCGCTGCCCGACGGGCGCGTCCTGGTGGCGCGGCCCGAACTCTTCCGCACGCATCGGTTGCGCGGGGATCTCTTCCTCGTCGACGGCAGGAGCGAAGTCCGCCTGACGGAGGGGCTGCGCGCCTGGGAGGCGGACGTCTCGCCCGACGGCCGCTTCGCCGTCTTCGTGCGCCGCGACCGCGGACGCTCCGCGCTCTTCCGCCTCGACCTCGGGAAGGAGGGCGCGACGCCGGTGCGCGTCTACGAGCCGCCCGCCGCGCGCCAGCTCTTCACGCCCCGCATCTCCCCCGACGGTCGGCGGGTGGTCTTCTCGCAGGAGCGACCGGGCGCCGGCCGCGACCTCCATCTGCTCGACCTGGAGAGCGGCGCCCCACCCCGCCGCCTCACCGACGACGATGCCCTCGACATGCAGCCCGCCTGGTTTCCGGACGGAACGCGCATCCTCTTCGCCTCCGACCGCACCGGCATCTTCAACCTCTACGAGATCTCCACGGAGGGCACGAACCTCTTCCGGCGCACCAACGTGCTCACCGGTGCGTTCCAGCCGGCCGTCTCGCCCGACGGCGCGTGGGTGGCCTGGACCACCTCCTCCTCGCGCGGTTTCGACGTGGCGCTCGCGCGGATCGAGGACCTGCCCCACATTGCGGTGGGCCGGACCGTCGCCGATCGAGGCGGCGCCCCGGCGCGCGGCGACGGCGCCATCTACCCGATCCGCGACTACCGCCCCGCTCCCGACCTCTTCCCGCCGATCGCCTTCGTTCCCTACGTCTCCCCGGCGTCGGATTTTTCTGCGGGCCTGACCTTCCTCGGCGGCGATCCGGTGGGCCTGCACGAGTGGCAGCTCGAGCTGGGCTGGGGACTGGAGAGCCGCCAGCCGGAGGCCGCCGTCACCTACGGCTATCGCAACTGGGAGGTCTTTCCCTCGCTCTCTGCGGCCACGGCCGAGCAGCGCGTGCGCACCGATCCCGACGTCTTCCGCCGCGTCACGACCGCCGGCCTCGGCCTCACCTACCCCTGGGCCACCCTGCGCACCTCCCAGGCCGCCTCGCTCGGCTACCAGGCCACCTTCTTCCACGCGCCGCACCCGCCCGGTGACGGGACGACCGAGCTCGCGGGGGTCGCCACCGAGCTGCGCGCCGGCTGGAGCCTGGCCTCCTTCGACCGCCCGGCGGAATCCGTCTCGCCGGAGGCCGGAGCCTCCCTCCGCCTCGTCGGTCGCCTCGGCTCCCCTCACCTGGGCGGCGATTTCGACTACCGTATCCTCACCGCCCACGGCGGCGCCTACCTGCGCATGCCGTGGGCGCGCCATCACGTCCTCGCCCTGCTCGCCAACGCGGGCACGAGCGGCGGTTCGATGGGCGCGCGCGGCGCCTTCGCCCTCGGCGGGCCGCCCCTCGGCGATTCGCTGGTCGATCTGATCCTGCGCGCGGGGGTGCTCGGTGAAACGCTGCTGCGCGGCTACGTGCCGGGCGCCTTCGCGGGAAGCGAGTTCTTTCTGGGTTCGGCGGAGTACCGCTTCCCCATCGTCTGGCTCGACCGCGCGCCGGGCTGGCTCCCGATCTACCTCGGCAAGCTCGCCGGCGTGCTCTTCGCCGACGCGGGCAACGCCTTCGATCGCTGGCCGCCCGACGCGCTCCATCCCTCGGTGGGCGCCGAGCTGCAGCTCGGCTTCCACGTGGGATGGGGCGCCTACGGCGGCGCGCTCCGCCTCGGGACCGCCTGGGGTTTCGACCGCGACCAGGGCGGCGGCCTGCAGCTGTACCTGGGGCTGGGCGGCTCGTTCTGAGTCGCTCTAGTCGAGGACGCCGTCGGCGGAGCGGAGGATGGCGATCACCTCGGCGCGCCGCCCCTCGCCTTCGGGCCGCGGCGGGAAGAAGAAGAGCCAGGGGCCGTGCGTGGTGATGTCGTTGCGCATCATCTCCCACGCCCGATCGCCCGCCTTGAGGACGGTGGCGCGGAACTCCCCGAGGCAGGCCTGCGCCTGCTCGGACGTCTCGAAGCGCGAGACGTTCACGAAATCGTCGGCGAAGCGCAGCCGGTAGCGGAAGCGCGCCCGCTCGCATCCGGGGAACTCGCGCAGATCCCTAAGCCGCTCGGCGCGCGCGGGGATGCCGCCCTCCGCGAGATCGCGGACGAGCCGCTCGATGATCGGCGGCGGCGCCTCCTCGCTCTCCGGGGCGGGCGGCGTGCACGCGACGAGCACCGTCAACCAGGGCAACCACCTACGCATCGGGCCCGGCCACATACCATCCTTGCCCCGCGGGCAGAAGAGCCTTTTCCACAGGTGCAAGGATCCGCGCCTGTTGCCCGCTTTGGCTGGCGTCTGTTAGCGCCTATCACCATGCGCGAAGCTCGTGATCTCGCCCAGCTTCGGGTGGAAGCGGAGGACATCGCCCGCAAAGCGGGCCAGACGCCCACCACGGCCCACGTCCTCCTCGCGATCTTCACCGTGCCCTGTCCGGCACGCACCCTCCTGTCGGAGCGGGGCGTCGACGAGATGCGCGTCCTGGCGGCGCTGCCCGGCGCGCCCGACGAACCGGAGACGCTGCTCGACGAGCTCTTCGCGCGCACCCGCGAGATCGCGAGCGGGCTGGGCGTTCCCGCCGACAGCCTGCATCTGCTCATCGCCATCAGTCGCAGCCCGGAGACGCTCGCGCACGCGCTGCTCACCACCTGCGCGGTGCCCCTCTCCTCGCTGCGCAACACCGTGCTCTCCTGGTACACGAGCGGGCGCATCCCCCGGCAGTACGTCCAGAAGCAGGCGCCGCTCGAACCCGCCGTGATCGATCGCGGCCCCGCGCCCCGCGCACGCAAGGCGATCGCCGAGCCGCGCCCCGAGGCGCCCCCGCCGCCTCCCGTCCGCGAGGAGCGCAAGCCGCAGACCACCTACTCGCGCTTCACGCCGCCCCCGCCGCGCGACGCCGTCGCCGAACACGGCGAAAAGGCCGCCCCCTTCCTCTTCGATCCGCTCGCCTACCCGAACCTCTCGGCGCTGACGACCAACCTCACCGAGGCCGCCGCGAAGGGGAAGTTCGACCCCCTCATCGGCCGCGAGCGCGAGGTGGAGGCCGCCGTGGACGTCCTCGGCAAGCGGCGCGGCAACAACCCGGTGCTCGTCGGTCCCCCGGGCGTGGGAAAGACCGCCATCGTGGAGGGCATCGCGCAGCGCCTGCTCGAGATGGGCGACGACCGCGTCATCCTCGAGCTGGAGACCTCGCAGCTCGTGGCCGGCACCTCGCTGCGCGGTGCCTTCGCCGAGCGACTCGAGGCGATCAAGGACGAGATGCGCAAGGCCGCGGGGCGCATCATCCTCTTCATCGACGAGATCCACACGCTGGTGGGCGCAGGCGCCTCGGGCGACGGCGCGCAGGACGCCGCCAACGGGCTGAAGGCGGCGCTCGCCCGCGGCGAGTTCCCCGTGATCGGCGCGACCACCCAAGACGAGTACCGCAAGTTCATCGAGGCCGATCCCGCGCTGGAGCGGCGCCTCACCCCGGTGGTGGTCGAAGAGCCCTCCGTGGAGGTGGCGATCCGGATCCTCCTGGGGCTCGCCCCGCGCTACGCCGCGCACCACAAGGTGATCTACGCCGAGGAGGCGCTGCGGGCCGCGGTCCTCCTCTCCGCCCGCCACGTGCCCGACCGCCAGCTCCCCGACAAGGCGGTGCAGGCGATCGACCTGGCGGGATCCCGCGCCGCCCGCCGCGGCAAGCGCACGGTGGACGTGGAGGAGATCGCCGAGGTGATCGCGGAGATGGGCCGCATCCCCGCTTCGCACGTACTGCAAGACGACGGGGAGCGCTTGCTCCGCCTCGAGGAGGAGGTGGCCAAGCGCATCGTCGGCCACACGGAGATCGTCGCCGAGATCGCGCGCAGCCTGCGGCGCAACTTCGCGGGCTTTTCCTCGGAGCGGCCCCTCGGCTCCTTCCTCTTCCTCGGGCCTTCCGGCGTCGGCAAGACCGAGCTGGCCAAGGCGCTCGCATCCGCCCTCTTCGCCACCGAGCGCGCCCTGCTCCGCTTCGACATGAGCGAGTTCGCGGAAGCGCACACCGTCGCCCGCCTCATCGGCGCCCCGCCGGGCTACGTGGGCTTCGGCGAGGGCGGCCAGCTCACCGAGGCCATCCGGCGCCGCCCCGCGAGCGTCGTCCTTTTCGACGAGATCGAGAAGGCGCATTGCGACGTGTGGATGCTGCTTCTGCAGATCCTCGACGAGGGGCGGCTCTCGGACGCCACCGGTCGCATGGTCGACTTCACGCAGAGCGTGGTGATCCTCACCTCCAACCTCGGGGCCGAGGCCTTCGGCCCCGGCGGCGCGGCGGTGGGTTTCGGAGCGCGCGACGCCGCCTCGAGCGTCCAGCAGCGCGCCCTGGAGTCCGCGCGGCGGCAGATCCCGCCCGAGCTCTGGAATCGCATCGACGAGCGCTTCCTCTTCCCGCCCCTGGACGAGGAGGCGCTCTGCGCCATCGCCCGGCGCCAGCTCGAGCGCGCCGCGGATCGCCTGCGCGCCGAACGTTCCATCCTCCTCGACTTCGAGCCCGGCACCGAGCGGATCCTCGTGGCCGCGGCGGGATGCGATCCGCAGCTCGGCGCGCGCCCGCTGCGCCGCGCGGTGGAGCGCCTCGTGGAAGCGCCGCTCGCCGAGGCGCTCCTGCGCGGCGAGCTTCCCGCCGAGATCCCGCTGCGCGCCGCGCTCGTGGCGGAAAAGCTCGTGGTCGAGCCGCGCGGCGACGAGGTCGCGTCCGTGGCATTGAACATTTGAGGCGAAGCACCGTCCAATGGGCGAGTCGAACCTTCGCACGGAGGATCCCATGCGCTACGTCCTCGCCTCGTTCCTCTCCTTCGTCCTCGCCCTCCCCCTGGCGGCCCACGCCCGCTCCATCGACCATCCCACCTGGCACAGCGCCCGCTGGCCGAAGAACACCGTGAGCTTCGACGCCCTCGGCATGGGACTCGGCGTCTTCGGCATCGAGTACGAGCGCGCGGTCGCCGAGCGGATCTCCCTCTACGGCAGCCCCCGCTACCTCGACCGGCGCATCGACGGCCTCCATGCGGAGGGCTTCGGCCTCGATGCCGGCGCCCGCTTCTTCGTCTCCGGCCAGGCGCCCGAAGGCCTCTTCCTCAGCCCCGCCGTCGGCCTCTACCTTCCCACCGCCGGCGACCGCCTCCTCGGCTGGACCGCCACCGCCCTCGTCGGCCACACCTGGCTGATCGACCGCTCCTTCGACATCTCCCTCGGCTTCGGCGCCGTCCTCTACGACCTCAAGGAGGACGGCCGCGAGCGGCGCGCCATCATGCCGACGGGTCGCATCTCGATCGGCGCCGCGTTCTGATTCAACCCGCGCCTTCCTCCCTGTGTTAGTATTCGAAAGCTCAACAGGAAGGAGACATGCGCATCACGATCGGTCGAGTGGGGCGCTCGCGCAGCGTCGGGCGTCAACATCAAGGATCGCTACATGCCGGTCGAATCCCTGTACTTCGGAAGACTCGTTTGCCAGGACGGCTCCGACCCGCGCATCGTCTCGCGCGGTATGGATGGGCCCGCCCTGGCGGTCTCGACGGCAGCACGGGATCCGAAGCGCATCAAGGCGGATGAGACGGCTCCCGACATCATCGACTTCTGGAGGCTGTGGTGCGGCGATACCTTGTATGGCCTGTACTCGAACTCCTACCGCTGCGGGAGCCCCTGCGTCCCCTCCCCCTTCAAGCTCATTCCGGCCGAGGCGCATGCGGCCTACGAGGAAGGCAAGAGGCATCGCCGAGAGGGTCGGATGCTCGAAGCCCTCCACGCGTACCAGCGCGCGCTGGACCTCTATCCGGAGAGCGTCCGTTTCCACGAGGCCGTCATTCGGGCGCACATCGAGACGGGCGATCTCGAAGCCGCCCTCGCCCACGCCGACGCCGCCATGGCGCGCTTTCCCCGAAAACACTACCTGCGCTACTTGAAAGTCGCCACGCTCGGATTGCTCGAGCGCTTCGACGATGCCAACGAAGAGGCGCACGGGTTGTTTCGGAGGACGCATCTCGACGATCCCATCCGCATTTCTCTCCATTGTCTCGTCGCCAACCTCGACCTTCGAGCGGGCAACGAAGAACAAGGGCGGAAAGGCCGGGAGCTCGCGTGCAAGCTGGGCGCGCAAAAGTGCTGCGATCTCAAGGACGAGAAAACCGAGCCGGCGCGCGGCGACGACGCGCCCTGAGGTGCGCGGCTATTCCAGCGCGGGGGCGGGAAGCCGGCCGTCGATTTCGAAGACGGTGCGCGGGAAACGGTAGCTTTGGCGCTCGAAGTAGTCGCGCCGGCTGACCTCCACGGCTTCGCGCGTGGCCACCGAGAGCCACGTCTGGGGAACGCTCGGTTTGCGGCGCGCGAAACAGGTGGGAGAGAAGACGGCGAGGTTGTCTCCCTTTTCCGGGTCGCGCGCGGAGCGGTAGACGGCGAGTTCGATGCCGTCCTGGCGCATTTCGGCGCCGAGGCGCTGGCTCGTGCGGTAGCTCAGCGGATCGGAGATCTCCGCCTCCCACGCGTCGAAGGGCGGGCGGGTGAGGTCGATGGCGACCTCGGTGCGGAGCTGCACCTGGAAGGCGGAGAGATCGACCACCACCGGCTCGATCGCCGCGCGGGTGCCCTCGAGGAAGAGCAGGCGGTAGTAGGCGACCTCCGCGAAGGCGGTGGAAAGCGCGATCGAGGCGTAGAAGATCGAGCGCTCGTGGCGGGCGCCGAAGCGCGATCCCCGCGTGAGCGGCGGGGGCCCAAAGGGCGCGGCGAGCACGGAGTGCAGCCCGGCCCAATCCGGGGGGGCCGGCGGCTTCGGCGGGGCGATCAGCCCCCCCGACCCGGCC
>Ga0079224_100011267_pt1 | contig 12304 bp, 14 predicted proteins | sample Stecom2015_FD_80414 | JGI IMG/M metagenome (GOLD analysis project Ga0079224, IMG submission 80414) | Agricultural soil microbial communities from Utah to study Nitrogen management - Steer compost 2015 | ecosystem: Environmental > Terrestrial > Soil > Agricultural land | place: USA: Utah... | reverse complement strand
CTAATTTGTCCTCGAACCGTGGGGCACACGGGGATCGCTCGGTCAACTTCCCATCATGAGATGGGATTACCCGAGAAGCCCCCACCTCTAAGCGAAGCGTAGGTGGTGGGAGTATGTCACGAAAAGTGTTCTATTGTTTATAAGTGAGGGTCCAAACATGCCGGTTATTACTAAAATTGAAGTACAAAAAAAGAATAAAAATCGATTCAATCTATATACTGAACGTCACGGAAAGGAAGAATATCTTTTCAGTGTAAGTGAAGATGTTCTTGTGAAATTCCAATTAAAAAAAGGAATGGAACTTGATGACTTAGTTGTAGAGGAAATCCTCTTCAGTGAAGAAATCCAAAAAGCGTTTAATAGTGCCATTCACTACCTTTCCTACCGGATGCGGTCAGAAAAGGAAACTTTCCAATACTTAGAAGAAAAAGGATATGAACCTCCGATTATCCAGGAGGTTATTCATCGCTTAAAGGATCGAAACTATATTAATGATGCCCAATTTGCCGAGGCGTTCGTAAAGAATGCGATAAATACTGCAGATAAAGGACCTTCCGTCATTCGGAGAGAGTTGCTTGAAAAAGGAATTTGTGAGAGTTTCATTGATCAGGCTTTATCGCAATTCTCCGAAGGACTGCAACTGGAAAAGGCCATTAAACTATGTGAAAAATTGAAAAGGAAAAAGAAAGCCTCCTCAAAAAAGCTATTGCAACAGGAGTTATATGCTATGCTCATGCGAAAAGGATATGGAGGGACGATCGCTAAAGTTGCCATTGAAGAGTTGATGGCAGATACCGAAGAGGATAGCGAATGGGGAGCAATCACTGTCCAGGGAGAAAAAGCATGGAGAAAGTACAAAAATGAATCGCCGGAGAAAAGGGAATTAAAAGTAAAGCAATTCCTGTTTCGGAAAGGCTTTGATTTAGATGTAATTCATCGTTTTTTGTCTGAAAAAAATTTGGAAGAATAAGGGGAAGATGGTGGCGTAGATGGAAGAAAAACGTTACAGTGAAATGACCGAATATGAATTACGACAAGAAATTGCAAATTTGATGGAAAAGGCGCGGAAGGCGGAACAGATGGGAATGGTTAATGAATATGCCGTATTAGAACGGAAGGCGAGAATGGCTGAAGCCTATTTAATGGATCCGAAACAAATAAAAGTAGGGGAAATTTACGGTATAAAGGGTGATCCAGGGACATATTTCCATGTGGATTATTTGCGTGGTGTTTTTGCTTGGGGATTCCGTTTAGGTGGAGATAAAAAAGAAGAAGGCATTCCGATTTCTTTGCTGGAAGAGTTAAAATAAAACAATCCAGCTATTGTTGCTGGATTGTGTAGTCGAAAATTAATCTCTTTTTGTTGAAGCACGCATCCGTTCTTGCGGTTGTGTATTGATCGTTTCGTCAGCTCTTTTCGAAGCATATTTTGCCTTCGCTTGCGGCATTCCTTCCAATTTGATATCTTTCTGATTCGGGAAGTTCCTTTCTTTATTCCGGACCAACTTCAGCCCTCCTCTAAGAGAAATTTAAAATCATTTGCTACATTAGTATTAGATAAGGAGACGTTGTCATGATTGGTAGTAATCGGGAATTGAGGTAGGAAGTCAGCCGGGAAGGACTTCCAATTTTTTCTGCAACTTTTCTTTGTTGTAAACCCAACCGGTGTAAGATGATAAAATTTCTAAATCATGAGAAAGCTTAACAATTGCCACAAAAGGGTAGTGGTTGTTGCTCCGATATCGCAAATCAATAAAGCGAACTTCAATATAATGAGGACCTTCTTCAATTTCCCAACGATAAATAGGGGAAAAGGAAAGAAAGGCTGAAATATTTTTATCTTTTTTTGCCGCATTTATAATTGCATTGTTCGGGAGCGGCACCCGGACAAATTCGTCATATATTACGATGTTTTTCCGAAATGCACGGCCTACATAAAATTTTTCTTTAGCAATTACGGCAAAGCGCCATTGGAAAAAGCGAACGGTCGGGCTAATGATGATGGTTTCCGCATCAGGAATCCGTCTTTTTATTTGTTCGTGTATATTCATTTTTATAAAATAACGGCACCCGTAATAACCAATAAGCAATAAGTATAAAATTGGGAAAATGATTTGTGGTGGATAATCGATGACCCACAATATAATTGCAAACAAATGACTGCCAAAGATTATAGGATCAAAGGTATTAATCCAACCTAAAGCAAGCCATTGATTTGAAAGGGGTCTAAAGGCTTGGGTGCCATAGGCGTTAAATATATCCACGAACACATGTAAAAAAACGGCAAGAAAGGTCCAAAACCAAAGGTGGGGCAAACTAGCCGACGGAAACAATGGATAAAGGATGGCAAGGATGAAAATCGGCCATAGTAAAATTGCAGGAATCGAATGGGTAATGCCCCTATGGTTACGGATGTAAACCGCATTATCCTTTAGTTTAAGAACCGTATCAATATCTGGAATTTGGGAACCGATAATTGTTGCAATTAGAACACATTGGGCGGTTTCGGGATGACTATATACGACGGGGTCGATGAAGGCTAGCCCTCCTAATGAAACACCCATTACAATATGGGTACCTGTATCCACATTGAAACCTCCAAAAGGGGATTTTTCATTTTACAGTTAATATGATTTGCTTGGCATATTTTATGTATGCTGCAAGTGAATGTTTGTGTAAATAACAGTTTCGTTTTATTAAAATTTGCTTGGATGGAGATTCAAACGATGGAGAATATCGCTAAGTATTTAAAAGATTTTAACATAGAAGGCTTCCAAAGGGAATTGATTCAATGGTACCTGGAGGAAAAAAGGGATTTACCGTGGCGAAAAACCCGGGATCCTTATCGAATCTGGGTGTCAGAAATTATGCTCCAACAAACAAGGGTGGACACTGTTATTCCATACTACGAACAGTTTATGCAAAGATTTCCCGATATAGAATCATTAGCCAAGGCTGATGAGCAGACCTTGCTTAAGGCTTGGGAAGGTCTCGGTTACTATTCTCGGGTGCGAAATTTGCAGGAAGCGGTACGGGAAGTTCAAACGAAATATGGTGGAGTTGTACCGAAAAATCCGGATGAGTTCGGGGCATTAAAAGGAGTTGGTCCCTATACAAAGGGAGCTGTTCTCAGCATCGCTTATGGTTTACCCATTCCCGCAGTGGACGGCAATGTTATGCGAGTGTTTTCGCGAATTTTTTGCATTGAGGAAGATATCGGGAAACAACGGACGAAAAATTTAGTCACTAAACTTGCTCAAGAGACAATTTCTAAAGAGGATCCGTCCAGCTTTAACCAGGGAATTATGGAACTCGGTGCACTCATTTGTAAACCAGGCAAACCCGCCTGTCTGCTTTGCCCCGTTCGTGAATATTGCAAAGCCTTTGAAAATGGGAAGCAAAATGAACTTCCGATAAAAGAGAAAAAGAAAAAAGGGAAAATCGTTCATTTAACGGCGGCGGTCCTATTAGATGAAAAAGGAAATGTCCTGCTTCGAAAAAGACCAGATAAAGGATTATTGGCTAATTTATGGGAATTTCCGAATGAACTATCACCGAAAACTCCGCGGTTCGATATTCTGCAAGCCTTTGAAGCGGATATGGCAAAAAAATACGAAATCGATGTCAAATTAACAGAACCTTTATGTACCGTCGAACACGAATTTTCCCATTTAAAATGGCATATGGCAGTGTTTGTCGGTAAACTGGAAAGTAAACACCCAGCCTTTGAGGATGTAAAAAAGGTACCCTATGAACAAGTTGAAGATTACCCGATGTCTGTACCCCACCAAAAAATTTGGAAACAATTTAAAGAAAGTTACCTAAAATAATAAGTCGCCTTTTAAAGGTGCTCAAATATTCCTTTCGCCAATTTCCATAACTATCTCTTTATAAAGTGTTAGCCCCTCTTCATTTAAATAGGGCAGTATTTGCTGACAGGTGTGATGAAAGTGCCTCAGTTCTAAATCAGTCCATTCTTTTATGGAAATCATTTCAAGTTCAGTCATATCTCTTATTGAATTCATCCGAATCCTTCCTTTATTTTTTCATTATTGTATCGAGGAGAGGACAAAGTATTCGTGATTCTGGAATAACAAGCAGTTGCAATGATAAATATTTCTAAAATTTTCCTTTGCACCACTAAATTAAAGATTTTTGGATAGGAAATTCACAATTGGTTACATTAAGGGTTGTGGAGGTGAAATTGCAGATGGCAAAGCAAAATAAAACTTCTTCCGGTACAAACATTCAAAATGTGAAAAAGCAAAACGCACAATCTGCGCAAGGACAATACGGTACAGAATTTGCCAGTGAAACAGACGTACAATCTGTACGCCAGCAAAATCAGAAAGCTGAGTCACAGAAAAACAAAAATTCATAATAAGACTGTGAATGAGAAGACTGTGAATGAGGCGCCTCTTTCCTCTGGAGAGAGAGCGTCTTTTTTTGGACTTAAAGCATGTACAATCGATTGTTTAAAATTTTCGAATGAAACGTTATAATATTAAAATAAACTTTTATAAGGATGCCTTAATCGGGAGAGTTTATTTAAGCGTTCAATCAAGGCGGTTGGAAGCATAAAACAGTATAAAAAATGGATAAAGCTAGTTTTGAAGTTGAATGAACTTTTTTGGTGATTCCTTTTTGGTGTAAAATTGAAAAATAGTTGCTGATTGTTTACTTTCATTAAGCATACTTATAGTGGACTTGATATAGAAAGAAGGGCTATAAAATGGGCTATCCTTCGGAGGGAGAAACAATTCAAATTCATAGTTATAAGCACGACGGGCATATCCATCGGGTTTGGGAAGAAACAACGGTTTTAAAAGAGTCGAACTTAGTATTTATAGGCGGAAATGACCGTACGATGGTCCGCGAAGCAGACGGCCGTTCGTGGATTACTAGGGAGCCGGCTATTTGTTATTTCCATGCCCAATACTGGTTTAATATTATTGGAATGCTAAGAGAAGATGGTATTTATTATTACTGTAATTTAAGTTCCCCCTTTGTTATTGATGAAGAAGCATTAAAATATATTGATTATGATTTGGATATTAAAGTTTTTCCTGATCGCAGCTTTATGATTTTAGACGAGGATGAATATGAAGAACATCGAATCTCAATGGGGTATCCGGATGAAATCGACAAAATCTTAAAGGTACATATGGAGCATTTAAAACAGTGGATTCGCCAAAGGAAGGGTCCCTTTGCCGATGACTTCATAGATTATTGGTATGAGCGGTTTTTAAGCTATAAAAATTTTAAATAAAAGCTTGGACAAAACAATCCGTTTTAGTTACAAATGTAACTATTTTTAAGAAGGATTTTTTGTCCAAGCTTTCCTTATTACGGTTCCTCGTTTTTTGATCCTGATAAATAGCTATTCAAGTATACTTCCAGTCGTTCTAATTGAACATTATATTCAATGATGCTCGAAATACATTGAAGGACATCAGATAAATAAATTTCATCCATTTGGACGTCGCGATACTCCTGAAAAATCCGCAATAAATCTTTACGGATATCTTCATACTCGCGCATTTCTTCTTCATGATTTTGAATGGTTTTCCCAAGCATTCGAAGCATTAAGTGTTCATGGTTCCCGTTTAATTTCTCGATTTTTTCATAAAATTGGGAAGAAATTTCCGGGGGCATTTCTCGCCATGTACGGTCGAAACGGTGAAGATTTATTAGTAATTCAAGAGCAACTTTGGCCGCTGCAATCATTTGCCGGTAAACGACCAATTTTCGCATTTTCGTTTTCGTTGTGCGACGAAGAAGAGGTCGATCTTCCTTATAAAATAGGAAAAGCTGTTCAATTTTTAATAACTGTTCCTTAAAGGAATTGATTTCCTTTTTCAATAACAATTGCCGGGTCGCCCGCTGATTATTTATCCGAATCCATTTAACGATGTTTCCGGTTAAATCAGAAACCGCATCATATAGCTTTTTTTCGTATTTTGGTGGCAGAAAGGTCATGTTGATAACGAAGGCTGATAAAATACCAAGCATAATAGTCGCAAAACGAAGAATTGCAAAAGTAAAGAATTCATCGGATGGAGTTTCCATGATGACAATTAATGTTACTAATGATAAAGAGATCGTATTTTCATTTTTAAGGCTAATATTTATCATGATTAAAACAATGGCTGCCAAACCAACTATGAGAAAATCATTCCCAAAAAGAGTAACGAAAATAAAAGCAATGATTGCCCCGATTATATTTCCTTGAATCTGCTCAATAACCGTCAAGTACGATCTATAAACGGATGGTTGTATCGCAAAGACCGCGGAGATACCGGCAAATACCGGTGATGGAAATTGTAAAATAGTCGCCAAAAAGAGGGCAAGGACGACGGCTAAACCGGTTTTAAAAATTCTTGCTCCGAGTTTCATCGGTCATTTCCTTTCATGCGTAATCCGATCTATGGTTGAATCTATTTAAAACTTTGAATTTCCTTGGCAATTGTAGTGTATTTTTAATAGAAAGGCAATAGGATTTGTGGATTACTAAAAGATGAACAATCAATTTCATCCTTTGTCCTACATTTATTATACCATCGATTTTAATTAACCCCGTTCTCCCCGAAAATGGATAATCGTTCTAACAACAAAAGCTGCCGGAATCGTATAACCAATCATCGATTCAACAATACTGACAAATCGACCAATTCCAACAGGGGCGACATCTCCGTAGCCAAGGGAAAAGAGAGTAACGGCGCTGAAATAAATAGAAGTAAAGAGATGATCTAGAACATTACCGGAAAAGAATTCCCCGTTTTCTAAAAGAATCGGCCACCCCATTTGTAACATTAAAAAATATATAAGACCAAATCCAATCATGATGGTTGCAAAAATGTATAGCAAATATAAAAACGATTCCCAAGAAATAAATTTTTCTTGCAGAGCTGTAGGCATAAACAATGTTCGTAAACTCATACCGACGGCGAAAAGGATTATAAACAAGAAAAATATCGGTATCATCCCCCCAACCTCCCACTTCCCGAATACTTACTACAAATATACGTTGACGGGTAAAAAAGAGAACAAGCCTTCATCCCGCATTTCCATTGTTATTTTTGTCTGCTTTCGTTATGTTAAAAGAGGGGGATTAAGATGAAACTTGATATCGAAAAGAAAGCACCGGAATTTGAAGCTTTAGCACATACCGGAAAATCTATTAGACTTTCAGATTTGCAGGGGAAAATCGTCGTCCTCTATTTTTATCCGAAGGACATGACACCTGGTTGTACTCTTGAAGCTTGCGATTTTCGCGATCAATATACCCAATTTGAAAAACTAAATGCGGTTGTTATTGGCGTTAGTGCGGATCCGATTGAACGGCATCAAAAATTTGCAGAGAAATACGACCTTCCTTTCTATCTGCTAACAGACGAAGAAAATAAAATTTCTCAAGCATATGGGGTTTGGAAACAGAAAAAAATGTTTGGGAAGGAATTTATGGGGATTGAACGTTCGACCTTTGTCATTGACAAAAAGGGTATTTTGCGAAAAGAGTGGCGAAAAGTAAAGGTAAAAGGACATGCGGAAGAAGTATTGGAGTTCGTGAAAGAATTAAATAAGGAGTAAGGTTTACAGTCATTCGCCTGTTTTTTTAAAGCAAGGCCTTTGTCTATTCCGAGAAAAGGACAGCGCATAATATATAGCAGGCATACCTCCTCAAAAGACTTCACTCAATGCTTTGGACCCAAAGTGTAATACTTTGGGGATTTTTTTGTTTATTGGCAGTTTTTCCTAAAGGAATCATTTTACAACTGGAAATGACATATTGTAGTTCGTTTAATAAAATATGTTCGTTTATCAACTGATTTGACCAATGATAAAGGGGAAATTTCAATAATTCTTTACAGTTTTTAACTTTTATGGACGTCATTTGGTGAATCCTATAAAATGAGGATACATTGATTTTTTCAACGGAGTGGAACTTCATGATTAAAAAATTGGATATTCAACTATTTGTGGCAAACTTAGTCATCGTATCCATAATTGTTGCTTTTATAGGACATTTTTCGCTGCTTGAATTTATTAACATCCTTTTTTATCTATTCATGGTTTATTTAGCCGTTTTTCTTTTTTTATTCATTCGTAAAGGAAAGTTTTTTGATGGCCTTGTCTATGGATTTCGCCGTTTTAATTGGATAATGTTCAAGAAAAAACGGGGAACGGAAGAAGATTTATTAGAAAAGCCGTTACCCTCAGAAAAATGGTTTCCTAAAGTTTACCATCAAGCAAAAAGACAGAGCCTATTTTTATTCCTTCTCTTAATCATCCTTCTATTTTTATACTACTTCATATAAAAAACTAGGGTGGCGACCGGTTTTCGGTCGTTTTTTTATTTTCTTAAAGAATGAATTAACCTTAATAAAAATTATATTAATAAAATTAATTTCAATTGTAAGATATTAACAACAACACTGAAAATGGACTGGTATTCCATGGGAAAACATCGGCATAAATCATTGGTATAACAACAATTTAAACGTTTGCAACATTGGCTATTCTTCATTGCTTTAACGTGCTACATTTATAAAAATATCCTTTACAAATATAATATCAGAAATTATAATTACGAATATATTCTTTCATTAATGTACTGAGGCAGAAATGTCAGAAGATTACAACTTGAGGGGGAATTTTAATGAAGTTCAACAAAAGGACATGGGTCCTAATCGTTGCGGCTCTCGCGTCCTTAGTTCTTGCCGCTTGTGGAAGCTCCAAGGACGGGGGAAAAAACGGGGGTTCCGCAAAAGATGATGAAAATGTATTCCATTTCGTCAATGGCGACACCATCCCGACGATGGATTCCTCGAAGGCAACCGATGAATTTGCCTTCCAATTCCTTAGTGCAACAATGGAAGGTTTGTATCGTCTAGGTGAAGACGGAACAACTGTTGAAGGAATTGCTAAAAGCCATGACGTTTCTGAAGACGGATTAACTTGGACCTTCCATTTGCGCGACAATGCTAAATGGTCCAACGGTGATCCTGTCACCGCCCATGACTTCGTCTATGCATGGCAACGTGCAGTTGATCCAAATACTGGTTCCGAGTACGGTCCATATATGATGGGCGATGTAATTAAAAATGCTACAGAAATTAGCAATGGTGAATTGCCTGTTGAAGAATTGGGAGTCCGAGCAGAAGATGACTATACTTTAGTCGTCGAATTAGCAAACCCGACACCGTATTTTGAAACATTGATCACCTTTGGAACATTCTATCCTTTAAACAAAAAATTCGTCGAAGAAAAAGGCGTTAAATACGCAACAAGTACTGAAAACTTGGTCTTTAATGGACCATACAAACTTGTGAACTGGGAAAGCACAAGTGAAAAATGGGAAATTGTGAAAAATGAAGACTACTGGGATGCTGACGCTGTTAAAATGGACAAGATTACCTTTGTCGTGTTGAAGGACGTTCAAACCCGGGTTGATTTATATGAAAAAGGCGAAGTAGATAAGATTGACCTTTCATCTAGTCAAGTTGATATCTACTCCACTCACGAAGACTTCAACATTACATTGGCTTCTTCTGTTTTCTATTTAAAAATGAACCAAGTTCGTAACGGTGAACAAACACCGCTAGCCAATAAAAATATTCGCAAGGCTATCATGATGGCCTTTAATAAAGAAGATTTGGCCAATGAAATCTTGAATAATGGCTCCATCGTAGCCACCGGTCTTATTCCAAAGGATTTTGTAACAGTACCATCCACTGGAAAAGACTTCCGTAAACAAAATGGCGATCTTGCAGTCTACGATCCGGAATTAGCTCGTCAATACTGGGAAAAAGGCTTGCAAGAATTAGGTGTTGACTCCTTAGAAATTGAATTCCTAGGTGGAGACACTGACACGTCGAAAGTTATGAACGAATACTTGGCTAACCAATTAGAAACGAATTTGCCAGGACTTAAAATCAACTTGAAACAAGTACCTTTTGAACAACGGCTCGATGCCAACGCAAGTCAAGATTATGAATTGCAATTTGCCGGTTGGGGTCCTGATTACTTAGATCCTTACACATTCATGAGTCTATGGATTACCGACGGCGGCAATAACAAAATGGGTTACTCAAACCCTGAATATGATCGTTTGTTAGAAGAAGCTCAAACAACTCTAGCACTTGATCCAGTAGCTCGTTACGAAAACTTATTGAAAGCTGAACAAATCCTGTTCGAGGATGCAGCTATTGCACCGATTTATCAAAAAGGAGTTGCTCAATTAATTCGTCCGAAAGTTGGCGGAATCTATTCCAACTCCTTCGGTGCTAGCTATGAATGGAAATGGGCATACGTTGCTGAATAAGCGGTGTCTCTATATCAATACTAAAAAATTGCAAAGAGAGTGTACGAATTTTTTCGTATACTCTCTTTACTTCTGTTAATTAAAATTCTATCAATTATGACTTTAAAAATGAGTAGGAGGTGGGGAAATGGCAGGTTACATTTTGCGCAGGTTAGGCTATATGGCGCTTACGCTGTTTCTCATTGCGACACTTACATTTTTCTTGATGAAAATGCTGCCGGGAACACCGCTAAAAATGGATGATAAATTAACGGAAGAACAAAAGGAAATCGTTCTCGAGAAATATGGACTTAATGATCCGCTACCTGTTCAATATGTCCGTTATATGGGCAATCTCCTACAGGGGGATTTAGGAACATCGTTTAAGTTCGACAATACACCAGTAACAAAATTGTTGATGGATCGAATCGGTCCCTCGGTAATACTTGGCTTACAAGCAATCGTCCTTGGAACATTAATTGGTGTGTTATTAGGATTGACTGCTGCTATCTTCCATAATGGCTTTTTAGATTACACTTCTACAATTATTTCCGTTTTAGGAACGTCAATACCGTCCTTTGTATTTGCCGGACTTCTCCAATATGTTTTTGCAGTAAAATATGAAATCCTTCCAGTAGCCTTATGGGGTGAGTTTAAACATACAATTTTGCCTACAATCGCTTTAGCCATCAGTCCAATGGCGACCGCCGCCCGGTTTGTACGGACCGAAATGGTGGAAGTCATGAATTCGAATTACATTACGACTGCGAGGGCGAAGGGAGTTTCAAGACCGGCAATCGTATTTAAACACGGTTTAAGAAATGCTCTTATTCCATTAATTACAGTTATTGGACCGATGGCCATTGGGCTTATGACAGGATCAATGGTTATTGAACAAATTTTTGCCATTCCTGGAATTGGTGAGCAATTTGTTACATCAGTTACAGTGAATGATTATGCAACGATCATGGGAACGACGTTGTTGTACGCCTTTGGATTTGTTGCCATTATTTTGGTAATTGATATCTTGTACGGCATCATCGACCCGAGGATTCGTGTGGCTGGAGGGGATAGTTAAAATGGCTGAACAAAATTTCGATATTAAAAACCCGCCGAAAGACCTCTTTGTCCCCTTAAAGCGGGATGAAGATACGAGCGAACGAATCTCCCGGCCAAGTCGAACATTTTTGCAGGATGCGGTTCGGACGCTTCGAAAAAACAAACCAGCAATGATTAGTTTATTTCTATTAATCTTAATTATTTTAATGAGTATTTTTGGACCTTATATGAATGAATATGATTATAACGGTCAAGAGGTTTCTAAGGCCAAACTTCCACCATATGTTCCCGGTCTTGAGTGGATGGGGCTTGACGGAACGCTCACGGAGGAGTTTAAAGGAAATGATGTTCAAGATGCAAAAAGAAAAGCGATCATTCGTTTTGGTGGTGCTGAAGAATTTATTGATTTTAAAGTAATCGATGAAGGTGACGGTACGAAAAACTCTGCCGTTATCGAAGCAAAATTCCATATTTATGAAGCGAAAGGTTTGAAAGACGAGTACTACTGGCTTGGTACGGACCAATTGGGACGGGACCAGTGGACCCGTTTATGGCTTGGTACTCGGGTATCCCTCATTATCGCTTTTATTGCAGCCTTCATTGATCTATTGATTGGTGTTACCTACGGTGGTATATCTGGATACTATGGCGGCCGCATCGATAACGTGATGCAGCGGATATTGGAAGTGCTAGTCGGGATTCCAACACTAGTTGTCGTTTTATTGATGATGTTATTTATGAAACCGGGGATGCTCTCGATTATTATCGCTTTAACTATCACCGGTTGGACAAGCATGGCCCGAATTGTACGAGGCGAAGTTATGAAACTAAAAAACCAAGAATTTGTCTTGGCAGCCCGTACGCTTGGCACTCCGAACGGAAAAATTATTCGCCGCCATATTTTGCCAAACATTAGCGGCATCATTATTGTTAACATGATGT
>Ga0079224_100011266_pt1 | contig 12306 bp, 11 predicted proteins | sample Stecom2015_FD_80414 | JGI IMG/M metagenome (GOLD analysis project Ga0079224, IMG submission 80414) | Agricultural soil microbial communities from Utah to study Nitrogen management - Steer compost 2015 | ecosystem: Environmental > Terrestrial > Soil > Agricultural land | place: USA: Utah... | reverse complement strand
TGATCACCTCCGGCTTCCTGCACCTGGGCCTGGTCCACCTGGCGATGAACATGATCGCGCTGTGGGTGATCGGCCGGGACCTGGAGCTGCTGCTCGGCCGGCTGCGGTTCGCGCTCGTGTACCTGCTGTCCCTGCTGGGCGGCAGCGCCGCGGTGTTCCTGTTCGGGGAGCCGCTGCAGCCCGTGGCCGGTGCCTCCGGTGCGGTGTACGGCCTGATGGGCGGGATCGCGATCGCCGCCTTGCGGCTCAAGGTGAGCCTGCGGCCGGTGCTGACCGTCATCGCGCTCAACCTCGTGGTCAGCGTGCTGATCCCGGGGATCTCGCTGCTCGGGCACCTGGGCGGGCTCGTCCTGGGAGTGGCGTCGACCGCGGCGCTGGTCTACGCCCCCCGGCAGCGGCGGAACCTGTACCAGGCGGGTGGCCTGCTGCTGCTGTTCGTCGTGCTGGTGGCGGTGCTGATCACCCGGGATGCGCAGATGGGCAACATCGTGTGCTTCGGCTCCGGGTGGGACACCAGGTGCGGCCGGCTGCCCGGTTAGGGGCGCAGTTGCGCCAGCCGGTCGGCCACGTCCTGCGGTTCCGCTCCGAGGTCGGTTCGGGTGAGCACGACCAGGTGCTCACCGGTGTCCAGTTCCAGCAGGTGGATGGAGCGCCCGAACCTCCGGGTGGTGTTCACCCGGATCGCCACCGCGGGCCAGGGCAGTTGCTGCCGGCCGAACAGCTTGCGCACGGTCAGGCCGTCGGCGTCGGCCCGCAGTCGTGGGCGGCAGATGGTGCCGTAGGCGGAGAACGCGGCCAGCACCAGGACGACGACACCGATGAAGAACCGGTCGAGCGCGGTGTCGCTGGCCAACCACCAGGCCACCGCGGCCGCGGTCAACAGCCAAGTGGCTGTTAGTAACCCGACCGGAGTAGCCCACGCCTGAGCTTCGCTGTTATCCACACCTCTAAGTGTGACCTAGGACGTCCCTACTGCCGAGTTATCCACAGGTTTATCCCCAGTGGGGATAACTTACACACATGTTCTTACACAGGTGTTCTTACGCCGACGTAATTCATCTGGAGTAACCGCTGCTCCGGTCGTCTGCCGCGGTCGGCTCGTTGCGACGTGCTGCAGCTCCAGCGACCGGCGGGGTTGAGCGGGGGCGAGCACCGCCCAGCAACAAGATCATCGCGCAACGCGGCCGCTCGGCCAAGAGATCAACGCCGAAAACGCGCAAGATGACCCGGAATGATCAATCCGGTTCCACCCGACCGGGAACAAGCACCGGCAGCTGCGCCCGCGGCAGCCGGTGCGGCCGAGCGCGCCGGAAGCGGTGCGCCGAGGTCGATGCACACCCACCTCGGCGGGGGACGCTCGCGCGGCAACACCCGTTCCACCGGGCGGCGGCGCACCGCCCCGCTGCGGTGGGGAACAGCTGCAGCGAGGAGTTCAGCAGCGGAGGAGCCGGGTCACCGCCAGCGCATGGTCATCAGCAGGCCGACGATGATGAAGGCGAACCCCACGGCGAAGTTCCAAGCACCCAGTTCGAGCATGAACGGGATCTTGTCGCCGGCGAGGTAGTTGACCACCAGCCACAGCAGGCCGATCAGCATCAGGCCGAGCATCACCGCGACGTAGAGCGGGTGCGACGGGCCCATCGACTTCGGTTTGACCGGGGTGCGGCGGTCCACCGGGGCAGTAGCGGCCTTCTTCCGGACCTTCGACTTCGGCATGGGTTTGGATCCTCGCCTGTGCTGCGGGTACGCGCCAACCTGCGCCGTGTGCCCGGAGCCGCGGCTGCGGCGAAACCATCGGCGTCACGGCTCGTTTTCCTGTTACCACGTTAACGCAACCACGTGGCGGATCAGACCCAGCAACTCGCACTCAGGTGTGAGCGGAGGAACACCGATGGGGGATGAAGGCCTGTACGCAGCGCCGCCACCACCTACCGGCCGTCCCGGGCTCCGCACCGCGGTCCGGGTCGTGGGAGCGTTCTGCGTGGTGGCCGGGCTGGCCCTGCTCTCCTGGGTGTTCTACGCCGGCTACGCCACCAACTGGGTGAGCGGGCGCAAGCAGGCCGAAGCCGAAGCGCAGCTGGTGCAGCGGTGGGACGAACCGGAACCGCGGCCCAGCGACTTCCAACCGGGTGAGGGCATCGCGAAGCTCCACATCCCGGACCTGGGCGCCGAGCTGGTCGTGCTGGAAGGAACCGATGCGGACACGCTGGCGGCCGGCCCCGGGCACTACCCGGCGACCGCACTGCCCGGTCAGCCGGGCAACTTCGCGGTGGCCGGGCACCGGAACGGGTACGGCGCACCGTTCAACGAGCTCGACGAACTCACCCCGTGCGCCCCGCTGATCGTGGAAACCGCCACCCACTGGTACGTCTACCGGGTGCTGCCGCTGGCCGACTCGGACACGTCCGGGGACGACCTGAAGTGCGCGCCGCAGCTGCCCGCCCCCTACGACGAGGTCGTGGGCGTGCGGACGGTGTCCCCGGACCAGACCGCCGTGCTCAACCCGGTCCCCGGCGAACCGGAGCAGGTGCTCCCCGCCGACCAGCAGTTGCCGCTGATCACGCTCACCACCTGCCACCCGGAGTGGTCCGCCCGGCAACGGCTGATCGTGCACGGGCTGCTCACCAAGCAGTACCAGAAGCTGCCGGACCAGCCCGGGCTGCGTCCGCCAGAACTCACGGAAAACGCCGTGCCCGAACGTTGAAAACAGCGCGTACGCTGGGCGAGTGCGTGTTCTGGTGGTCGACAACTACGACAGCTTCGTCTACAACCTGGTGCAGTACCTGGCGCAGCTCGGCGCGGAGTGCTCGGTTCGGCGCAACGACGTCGTGACCGACGAAGAGGTGACCGAGGCCGACGGGGTGCTGTTCAGCCCCGGGCCCGGAACCCCGCAGCGGGCGGGCCGCACCATGGAGCTCATCGAGCGCTGCGCCGGCGAGCGCAAACCCGTGCTCGGGGTGTGCTTGGGGCACCAGGCGATCGGCGCGGTCTTCGGCGGCACGGTCGAGCGAGCCCCCGAGCTCCTGCACGGCAAGGTCAGCGAGATCCACCACGACGGTTCCGGGGTGTTCGCCGGTCTGCCGAACCCGTTCATCGCCACCCGGTACCACTCGCTGATCGTCCGGGCCGACAGCGTTCCCGAGGAGTTCGAGGTCACCGCCCGCACCGAGAGCGGCATCGTGATGGGCATGCGGCACCGCGAGCTGCCGGTCGAAGGGGTCCAGTTCCACCCCGAGTCGGTGCTCACCGACGGCGGGCACCGGATGCTGGCCAACTGGATGGCCGACGCCGGGCACCCGGTTCCCGAGCACCTGGTGGCCGAACTGGAGACCGGCATGCGCCGGGTGGCCGCCGCGGCGCACCGCTGAACCGGTCGGAAAGCACCCCGAGAAGCAGAACCGGGCGGACGCCGAAGGCATCCGCCCGGATCAACGCGGCACCGCTCAGCCGAACGGCGGGAAGATCCCACCGCCCGGGGTGGTGCTCGGGGAGTCCTCGTCCTCCCCGACGTAGATGGTCACGGGCTGGTTCTTGCCCAGCGACTGGCCCGGGCTCGGGTCGGAGCCGATGACCTTCCCCTCCTCGTCGGAGTCGGAGGTGCTCCGCGAAACCTGCCGCAGCTCACCGCTCCAGCCCATGTCGCGCAGTTCCTCCAGGGCCTCCTCCGGGCTCATCTCCCGCAGGTCCGGCATGGTCAACTGCTCGCCCTTGGACACCATCAGGGTCACCGTGGTGCCGGGCCGGGCCTTGCTGCCCGGAGCCGGATCCTGGTTGACGACCGTGCCGCCGGGCTGATCGGAGTCGACCTCCTGCTTCTGCACCTTGAAGCCAGCGCCCACCAGGAAGGCCTCGGCGGTCTCGAACGGCTGCCCCCGCAGGTCCGGGATCTGCACGTTCTCCGACTTCTTGCCGATGACCACGTCGATGGCCGTGCCCTTGTCGATCGTGCTGTCGCGGTTGCTCCACTCGATGATCTTGTCGACGAGCTGCTCGTTCTCCGTCTCCTGGTATTCGATGGAGCCCAGGCTCAACCCCGCCTTGTTCAGCTGCTCCCAGGCCTCCTGGATGCTCAGCCCGTACAGGTCGGGCACCTGGGTCTGCTCGGGGCCGGTGCCGATGCACAGCTTCAACTGCCGCTGGTTCTCCGGGACCAGCGTGTTCGCCTCCGGCTCCTGGTTCACCACTCGGTTGACCTGCTCCTGGTTGGAGGGGCACTGGACGATCACCGGGTTCCAGCCGTTGGAGTTGGCGAAGGCGACCGCGTCGGCCTGCACCCGGCCCCGCAGGTTCGGCACCCGGATCTGCTCCGGTTCCTGCTGGGCCATCAGGAAGGTGGTGAGCCAGGCGGCCAGGGCGAACACCGCCACGCAAGCCACCGTCACTAACGCGATGAGCAGGTTCTTGCGCCGCTTGCCGCCGCGCGCGGGGGCCTGCTCGTACGTCGTTTCCTCGCCGTCCTCCTCCGGTTCCACCCGGTGGTGCCGGCCGGTTTGGACCATCTCGGTGCTCGACGTCTCCTCGAGCATCGCGGTCCGCTCCTCGTCCGACATGATCATCGGTGCCTTCGGCCGCTGCCCGGACAGCACCCGCACCAGGTCCGCCCGCATCTCGGAGGCCGACTGGTAGCGGTTGGCCGGGTTCTTGCTGAGCGCCTTGAGCACCACGGCGTCCAGCGAGGCCGGCACGGTCGGGTTGACGTCCGAGGGTTTGCGCGGCTCCTCCCGCACGTGCTGGTAGGCGACCGCCACTGGCGAATCACCGGTGAACGGCGGTTCTCCGGTCAGCAGCTCGAACCGCACGCAGCCCGCCGCGTAGACGTCGCTGCGGGCGTCCACGGACTCGCCGCGGGCCTGCTCCGGGGAGAGGTACTGGCGGTGCCGATGACCGCCGCGGTCTGGGTGACCGCGGCCTGCTGGCCGTCCAGCGCGCGGGCGATGCCGAAGTCCATCACCTTCACCGCGCCGGAGGTGGTGATCATGATGTTCGCCGGCTTGACGTCCCGGTGCACGATGCCGTGCCGGTGGCTGAAGTCCAGCGCCGCCGAAGCGTCGGCCATGACTTCCATCGCCCGGCGGGGCGGCAGCGGGCCCTCGGTCTTGACGATGTCGCGCAGCGTCCGGCCGTCGACGTACTCCATGACGATGTACGGCAGCGGCCCGTTCTCCGACTCGGTTTCCCCGGTGTCGTAGACGGCGACGATCGCCGGATGGTTCAGTGCAGCGGCGTTCTGGGCTTCCCTGCGGAAGCGGAGCTGGAACGTCGGGTCCCGGGCGAGGTCGGCCCGCAAGATCTTGACCGCCACGTCCCGCCCCAGCCGCGTGTCCCGGCCGCGGTGCACTTCCGACATACCGCCATAGCCGAGTGTTTCACCGATCTCGTAGCGGTTGGAGAGAAGTCGCGGTGAACTCATCGAAGCGTCGTTCCGATCCTTGTCAACGATCGTCCCATCATGCTGCCCCGCCGTTTCCGGACAGCGGTTCCAGGGCGGCGTACGTGGTTCCCCCGACCTCGGGCTCCCCCAGCCTGGTGTCGACTCCTGGCAGAGGGGCATGCCGTAGCGCAGTCTGGCCTAAACCGGGCGAAGGGTCCAGGGTGAGCTCGGTCGGATGACCGCTCCGGTCCAGTCCCTGGTTCTGGACCGTCCAGAAGATCAGCGCTCCGGCCACCACCAGCAGTACAACAGCCAGCACGGTCGAGAGCACCCAGACGACGGCTCGGTTGTTGCGCTGCTGCGGTGCTTGCGGCTGCGGTGGCAGCTGCTGCGGTGGTGACTGCGGGGTGAGCATTCCCGGCGGATACGTGTTGGCGGCCATGGGTGGCGGCTGATTCGCCGGTGCCTGCGGCTGGTTCGCCGGTGCCTGCGGCGGCACTCCCGGAACCGGTATCGCCGGTTGGGACTGCAGCTGCCGCTGCACCGGCATCCCCGCCAGCCTGGCGGGAGGCGGGGGTGGATGGCCGGCTCGCACAGCGGCGACGGCGTTGGCGAATTCCCCGCCGTCGGCGTAGCGCCGGCGGGGGTCCTTCACCAAGGTCGCTTCGATCAGCGTCCGCACACCCGGGGGAACGTCGGGCGGCAGCGGTGGCGCCACGTCCCGGATGTGCATCATGGCCACGGTCACGGCGTTGTCCGACAGGAACGGCCGGTGGCCCATCAGGCACTCGTAGCCTACGACCGCCAGGGAGTACACATCGCTGGCAGGGCTGGATTCTTCGCCCAGCGCCTGTTCCGGCGCGATGTAGTGGGCCGTGCCCATCACCATCCCCGACCGGGTCACCGGTGCCGCGTCGGCGGCCTTGGCCAGGCCGAAGTCGGTGATCTTCACCGTCCCGTCCGGGGTGATGAGGATGTTCCCGGGCTTGACGTCCCGGTGCACCAGGCCGCGTTCGTGAGCTGCCTGCAGCGCCCGGCCGGCCTGCTCCAGCATGTCGAGCGTGTGGTCGGTGTTGATCCGTCCTTCCCGGGCCAGGATCGCCGCCAGCGGCTCACCTTCGACCAGCTCCATCACCAGGTAGGCGGTGTCGTCCGGACCGTCCGGCGTGGAAGCGGTCTCGCCGTAGTCGTGGACCGCGGCGATCCCCGGGTGGTTCAGCGACGCGGTGGTCCTGGCCTCGGTGCGGAAGCGGTGCAGGAACTCGGCGTTCCCGGAGAGCTCGGCCTTGAGCACCTTCACCGCGACCGTGCGATCTAACCGGACGTCGACGGCTTGCCACACCTCGCCCATGCCGCCCACGGCGATCCGCCGGTCCAACCGGTAGCGCTCGGCGAGCAACTGGCCGGAGGTAAGCACGGATCAGCCACCTCCCTGCAGACCCGCCCGGATGACCTCCCGGCCGATCGGGGCGGCGATGGAGCCGCCGGTAGCTTCCGCACCCTCGTCACCGCCGTTCTCCACGATCACGGCGACCGCGATCTGCGGGTTCTCGGCCGGGGCGAACGCCACGTACCAGCCGTGCGGTTTGTCCTCCGGGTCACCGTGCTGTGCGGTACCGGTCTTGGACGCGATGTCGATGCCGGAGATCTTGCCGGAGCCCTTGGTGTAGCGCTCCGACTGGATCATCATGTCCCGGATGGCCTGGGCGATCTTGGGGTCGACCGCCTGGCCGAGGGATTCCGGTTTGAAGGTGTCCAGCTCCGACATGTCCGGTGCCCGCGTGGCCTTGACCAGCTGGGGCTTCATCAGCTCGCCGTCGTTGGCGATGGCCGCTGCGATCATCGCGTTCTGCAGCGGGGTGACCCGCACGTCGCGCTGGCCGATGCCCGACTGGTACAGGGCGGCGGCGTCCGGCATCGGGCCGAGGTCGGAGTGCGCCACGCTCATCGGGATCTGCAGGTCCTTGCCGAACCCGAACCGGGCCGCGGTTTCCCGCAGCTTGTCCGGCCCGACCTCCCCGGCGATCTCGGCGAAGGCCGTGTTGCAGGAGTGGGCCAGGGCCTCGATGAGGGTGTTGCCGGCGCACTGCTTGCCGCCGTAGTTCGGCAGCTGGGTCCGGGTGTTGGGCAGGGTGATCGACGCGGCGTCCTCCACCTTGCTGTCGGAGGTGTAGCCGTTCTCCAGCGCGGCCGCGGTGGTGATCAGCTTGAAGGTGGAGCCGGGCGGGTAGGTCTCCGAAACCGCCCGGTTGGACAGCGGTCGGCTGTCGTCGTTCTCCAGCTCCTGCCAGGCCTCGGCGACCGCGTTGTTGTCGTGCGCGGTGAGCACGTTCGGGTCGTAGGAGGGCGCGTTGACCATGGCCAGGATTTCGCCGGTGGACGGGTTCAGCGCCACCACCGAGCCCTGGAAGCCCTTGCTGGTGAGCTGCTCGTAGGCGACCTGCTGGATCGCCGGGTCGATGGTCAGCTCGACGTTGCCGCCCCGCGGCTTCTCCCCGGTGATGATGTCCGCCAGGTGGTCGAACGCGAGGCTGTCGTCGGTGCCGTTGAGGATGTCGTCCTCGGCCCGCTCGATGCCGTTGGAGCCGTAGTAGAACGAGTAGAACCCGGTCACCGGCGCGAACATCGGGCCGTTCGGGTACTTGCGCTGGTACTTCAGGATCTCGCTGTCGGCGGGCACCGAGTGCGCCAGGGACTGCCCGCCGGCGATGATCTGGCCCCGCTCCCGGGAGTACTTGTCGTAGAGCGTCCGCTGGTTGCCGGCGGCCTTCCGGTACTCGTCGGCCTTGATGACCTGGATGTAGGTCGCGTTGCCCATCAGCAGCACGACCATCGCCATCATGACCAGCGCGACTCGGCGCAGCGGCTTGTTCATCGGGGACGCTCCACCAGTTCGGTATGTGCCTCCGCGATCGGGGCCTGCTTCGGTTTCGGCTTCGGCGGTTCCTGCGGGCGGCGGGCCGCGTCGGACACCCGCAGCAGCATCGCGATCAGGATGTAGTTGGCCAGCAGGGAGGAACCGCCGTAGGCCATGAACGGCGCGGTCAGACCGGTCATCGGGATGAGCCCGGTGACGCCCCCGGCCACCACGAACAGCTGCAGCGCGATGGTGAACGACAGACCGCCGGCGAACAGCTTGCCGAAGGAGTCGCGGACCGCCAGCGCGGTGCGCAGCCCGCGGGTCATCAGCAGCAGGTACAGCATGAACAGGGCCATCAGGCCGACCAGGCCGAGTTCTTCACCGATCGCGGAGATGATGAAGTCACTGGCCGCCCACGGGGTCAGGTCCGGTCGACCGTTGCCCAGCCCGGTGCCTGGGATCCCGCCGTAGGTCATCCCGAACAGCCCGGTCCGCAGCTGGTAGCCCGGGTCGTTGGGCAGTTCCGCCAGCGGGTCCAACCAGGTGTTGACCCGGACCTGGACGTGGCTGAACAGGTTGAACGCCAGGACGCAGCCGACCGCGAACATCGACAGGCCGAGGAAGACCCACACCGCCCGCTCGGTGGCGATGTAGATCATCACCAGCACGATGCCGAAGAACAGCAGCGAGGTGCCCAGGTCCTTCTCCAGCACCACGATGCCGATGGACAGGAACCAGGCGAGGAGCACCGGACCCAGGTCCCGGGCGCGGGGGAAGTCGACGCCCAGGAAGCGCTTCCCGGCGGCGGTGAACAGCTCCCGCTTGGACACCAGGAAGGACGCGAAGAAGATCATCAGCAGGATCTTGGCGAATTCGCCGGGCTGGATTGACATCCCGCCGATGGAGATCCACAGTTTGGCACCGTTGATCTCGGAAATGGAGCTGGGCAGCAACCCGGGCAGGGCGAGCAGGATCAACCCGGCGAAACCGCAGGTGTAGCCGTAGCGGGCGAGCACCCGGTGGTCCTTGAGGAAGGCCAGGACCAGCACGAACATCAGCACACCGACGGTGGAGAAGAAGATCTGCTTGCCGGTGAACGGCGAGCCTGTCACCTCCGCCAGGTCCAGGCGGTGCAGCATCACCAGCCCGAGCCCGTTGACCAGGGACACGAGCGGCAGGATCAGCGGGTCGGCGTACGGGGCGAACTTCCGCACCGCGAGGTGGGCGCCGCCGAACAGCGCCAAGAACGCCAGCCCGTAGTACAGCAGTTGCCGGGTGACGGTCTGCTCTTGATTGATCTCCACGATCATGATCGCCCCGGTGACGATCACCGCGGAGAACACCAGCATGAACAGCTCAGTACCCCGCCGCGTGCGCACGTTCGGCGTGCTGGCGGAGCCGCTGGCTGGGCCGGTCGTGACCGGTGTTGCCATCAGCTCACCATCCGGCAGGTAACGCCTGGTTTCTGTTCTTTGGTCTGCAGCGGGGTCGCGTCCGTGCTCGAGGGCTCCGGCGGCGGAGGCTGCTCGGGCGGGGGCGGCACCGCTTGCGTCGGAGTGCCGGGCGGCACGGACTGACCTTCCGGCGGCACCGGCGGGTGCGCCGGGGGCTGGCTCGGCTGCGGGGTCGGCTCGGGCTTCTCGCACTCGGGGAGCAGCGCGTTCATCCGCAGCCGGCGCATGGCTTCCCGGGCCTCCTGCAGCCCGTTGACCTCCAGGGCGCCGCTGCGCACGTCGGGCCGCTGGGCTTCCACCAGGTCCTGCAGCTTGATGGGTTCGCAGTCCGGTGCGGAACCCTCCGGGCAGGAGGTCTCCACCTGCCAGTTCATGGAGAAGCCGAGCACGTTGCCCGGAACACCTTGGTAGATCACCACTTCATCGGCCTCGTTGACCCCGATGAAGTACCGGTTGAGCACCCACCAACGCCCAACCAGTGCGGTTCCACCAAGCAGGATGAGCACACCGCACATCACCATCAGCAGGCCGAGCCAACGGCGTTTGCGGCGCGGCTCCGCCGGTGGTGAGGTGGGTTCAGGTCGCTGCTGCTGCGGCGGCCGCGGCAACATCGCGGAAGCTCGAGCAGCAGACGAGTCCGGTTGCGGGTGCTCATCGCCATTTCCCGCCGCACCCCCGACGATGGGGGCGTCGTCGCCGAATTCGACGTCGACGACGTCGGCGACGATGACTGTGACGTTGTCCGGTCCGCCGCCCTTGAGCGCCAGCTCGATCATCCGGTCCGCGCACTGCTGCGGGTCCGGGATCCGGAGCGCTTCGGCGATCGTCTCGGTGCTGACCGGGCCGGTCAGGCCGTCGGAGCACAGCAGGTAGCGGTCGCCAGCGCGGCACTCCCGGATGGTCAAGGTGGGTTCCACCTCGTGCCCGGTCAGCGCCTGCAGCAGCAGGGAGCGCTGCGGGTGGTTGGCCGCTTCCTCCTCGGTGATCCGGCCTTCGTCGATCAGGGACTGGACGAACGTGTCGTCGTGGGTGATCTGGGTCAGTTCGCCGTCGCGAACCATGTAGCAGCGCGAGTCCCCGACGTGCACTAAGCCCATCTTGCTGCCCGCGAACAGGAGCGCGGTCAGCGTGGTGCCCATGCCTTCCAGCTCGGGGTCGCTGGCGACCAGTTCCGCGATGGCGTTGTTGCCGGCGAGCACCGCTTGGTGCAGCTGACCAAGCAGGTCGTCACCCGGCTCGTCGTCATCCAGGGGCGCGAGCGCCGCGATGACGACCTTGCTAGCAACTTCCCCGGCGGCATGGCCGCCCATGCCGTCTGCGAGGGCGAGTAGTCGTGGGCCGGCATAGACCGAGTCCTGGTTGTTCGAACGGACCAGGCCGCGGTCGCTGCGGGCTGCGTAGTGAAGGACGAGGGTCATGAGCGCAGCTCGATCACCGTCTTGCCGATTCTGATCGGAACGCCGAGCGGGACTTTGGTCGGCCCCGTGACCTTCGCCCGATCGAGGTATGTGCCATTTGTGGAGCCTAGATCTTCCACGTACCAGTCAGAACCTCGGAGCGACAACCGGGCGTGCCTGGTGGACGCGTAGTCGTCGTCGAGGACCAGCGTGGAGTCGTCAGCGCGACCAATCGTGATCGGCCGACCGTCCAACGAAATGCGAGTACCGGCCAGGGCGCCGTGCGTGACCACCATCTGGCGGGCGACTTTGCCCTTCTTGCCCCGGTTCTTGCCGGGCATCCGGTTCCCGCCTGGCATCGGGATACGCATCCCGGACGCCGAGTAGAGGTCAGAACGGACCACCCGCAGGGCGGCCAGCACGAACAACCAGAGCAGGGCGAGAAACCCTGCTCTGGTCAGCTGTATCACCAGCTCTGGCACCTGTTGTGAACGCTCCTACTCGTGTCTGGACGCGTATTCCGCGACCTCAGGCCTGCTGAGCGCGGAAGATCAGGGAGGAGTGGCCGACCCTGATCACGTCTCCGTCTGCCAATTGCCAAGTTTGCACCGGAGTGCCGTTCACCGTGGTGCCATTCGTGGAACCGAGATCGGCGAGCATGGCGTTCTGCCCGTCCCAGGTGATCTCGATGTGCTTGCGGGATACACCGGTGTCCGGCAGCCGGAACTGCCCCTCCTGGCCACGGCCGATGATGTTCGAGCCGTGCTTGAGCGTGTACGTGCGGTTCGAACCGTCGTCCAGGTGCAGGGTCGCGGTCAGCTGCGGCCGCTGACCCGGGTCCGCGGCCGGGTAACCGCCCGGTGCGCTCTGCAGGTAGGCACCGCCGGGCTGCTGCCCGTAGCCCTGGTCGTAGCCGGGCTGCTGGCCGTAGCCCTGGTCGAACCCCGGCTGGCCGTAACCCTGGTCGAACCCCGGCTGGCCGTAACCCTGGTCGTAACCGGGCTGGGCATAACCCTGGTCGTAGCCGGGCTGCTGGCCGTAGCCCTGGTCGAACCCCGGCTGGCCGTAACCCTGGTTGGGGAAGCCGCCGGACTGCGGGTAGGCGCCGCCGGGCTGCTGCCCGGAGCCCTGGTCGTAGCCGGGCTGCTGGCCGTAGCCCTGGTCGAACCCCGGCTGGCCGTAACCCTGGTCGAACCCCGGCTGGCCGTAACCCTGGTCGTAACC
>Ga0079224_100011265_pt1 | contig 12306 bp, 7 predicted proteins | sample Stecom2015_FD_80414 | JGI IMG/M metagenome (GOLD analysis project Ga0079224, IMG submission 80414) | Agricultural soil microbial communities from Utah to study Nitrogen management - Steer compost 2015 | ecosystem: Environmental > Terrestrial > Soil > Agricultural land | place: USA: Utah... | reverse complement strand
CCAAACCCCGTTGCCGTGTTGCGTTTTACTGAAGTGGTCATACGGCGGTTGTCGCCGCAAGGCATGCCCTACAATGGTCCAGTTCACTAAGTCTTTTGAATGAAGGACCGGCAGGCCCGGCACCGCATCGAAACTGGAGGCCGTCATGAAATAATCGTCGCCGACGCGCACTACATCCGGGTCGGAGTAATCGGCATAGATAATGGGATTTTTGTAGGTGCCGTCGCCATTATCGGCCACCCATACCTCAGACACGTATGGTGCGGTACTGGTTTGGGCGGTCGTGGCGCCGCCGAAACAAATGGTCGCGCAAACGAATATGGTCGTTATATGCTTCTTCATGGTTGTCCTTGATTTAAAAAGTTTCAACAGTCCGTGTAAACCGGCAGATCCAGCAAACATAGGGATGCCAGTTCGCAAGATTAATGAGTTTGTATAAGAAAAGGAAATATCGAATAGATAATAAGTACGCAATCGATACCGGTATCGATTGCGCGTTTATTTGCGGCCCGGCGCCTTCGATCTATCCAAAAAACCACCTAATTTTACCGTATGCTGGCTAGCAATTGCAGCGAGCGTGCGGGGTTGAAATACCATGACGTTTAACTATTTGATGAGTTAACCACTTAGCTACGATGTTGCGATTAGGAATTATATACGTTTTTTGTTTGTTTTTGCTGTGTTTCGATTCGATACACGTCGGCGCACAGGTGGCTTTCCCGGGTGCCGAAGGCTTTGGACGGTATACGACGGGGGGGCGTGGCGGTAGGGTGTACCATGTTACGATGTTGGAGGACGGTATACAGCCGGGTACACTCCGTCATGCGCTTTCGCAGGAAGGCCCGCGTACTGTTGTTTTTGATGTGGCGGGGACCATTTTTTTAGACGCCCCGTTGCGGATAACCAACGGCGACGTGACCCTTGCTGGACAAACCGCTCCGGGGGATGGTATCTGTATTGCACGCTACCCGGTTTCCATCGACGCCGATAATGTGATTATTCGCTATTTGCGGTTCCGCGTTGGTAACGACGGAAAGGGCGAGCCGGACGGACTGGGGGGAACCGACCAACGCAATATCATTGTTGATCATTGTTCAATCAGCTGGTCGGTAGATGAGGCCATGACCATCTATGGTAATGAAAATACGACGGTACAATGGTGTATCATTTCCGAAAGTCTGCGTACGGCGGGACATGCCAAGGGAAAACATGGTTACGGAGCCATCGTAGGAGGAGCCAAGGCTTCTTTCCATCATAATTTGCTGGCGCACCACGAAAGCCGCACACCCCGTCTCGGTCCGCGCCCTTCAACCCAAACACGTGAGTGGGTGGATATGCGTAACAATGTCATTTACAACTGGGCTGGGGGCGGCTGCTATGGAGGGGAAGGTATGAAGGTTAATATTGTGAATAACTACTACAAACCGGGGCCGGCAACCCCCAAAGGAAATCCGATATCTTATCGTATTGCAGGGCTGGGTATACGTACTACGAGTTATGTCCATAATGCCAATGGTCGCCCCAATGTTTGGGCACCTATGGAGCATGTCTGGGGGGCGTTTTATGTAGACGGCAATGTGGTTGAAGGTCATCCGGGCGTAACCAGTGATAATTGGACCAAAGGCATATATGAGCAGATTAATGATGCCGCTTCTGATTATACCTTTACAGAAGAGGTGAAACGGGCTATACGCCTTGACAAGCCACTGTACGCCGATACGGTAACGACACACAGCGCCGAAGAGGCGTACCGCCTTGTATTGCGGTATGCGGGTTGTTCCAAGTCGCGTGATATCATCGATAAGCGCATCGTTTATGAAACGGAGAGCGGTACAGCGAGTTATCAGGGCAGTGTGTCTGAAGACGCAGCAAAATATCCAGGATTGATTGATACGCCTTATGATGTGCAGCCGCCGGGAGCCTCCTCACCCTGGTGTCCACTTAGTGACGGTGGTGTAACGCCCGATGAATTGCGCGACACCGACGGTGATGGAATGCCCGACCTTTGGGAGGTGTCGCATGGGTTAAATCCCCATGATGTAACAGATGGAAATGCCACGACACTTAGCGATGAAGGTTATACCAATCTCGAATTTTACATGAATAGTCTGGTGCAGATACGCTTGAACCAGTAATGCTATGTCGTAAATTGGTTACGTAAACGATACCGGTATCGTTTGCGTAGATTTATCGTACGAGAATATTGCCTGCTTAGGCAAATGCACTTATACTTGTTGGGTAGCATGCATTGAGGGCGTTAGAGGTGTTGGGCATGCACCAGTTAGTTTATCCTAGTAAATACACGCTATGCAGAGTCGCTTTCGTTATCATGTCTTATTATGTGCAGCATTATTTCTATGGCAGACCGCTACGGGGCAGTCTACGGAATGGGTGGTGGCTCAGGATGGATCTGGCGACTTTGAAAAGGTGCAGGATGCGATAGACGCTGTGCCCGACCTGAGAAAGGCACGGACCATCATTCGTATAAAACCTGGGATTTATAAAGAAAAACTGGTGCTTCCTGATTCGAAAACCAACGTGTCCTTTATCGGTGAAGATGCGGCCACGACGGTGATTACCTACGACGACTACGCAAGCAAGAAAAATGCGTTTGGTGAAGAGATAGGCACCTCAGGTTCCTCCTCGTTTTTTGTTTTTGGTGATGGATTCCAAGCGGAGAACATCACCTTTGAAAATAATGCAGGTCCGGTGGGACAAGCGGTTGCCGTGCGAGTGGCGGCCACCCAGGTGTCGTTTCGCAAATGCAGGTTCTTAGGTAATCAGGATACGTTATATCCGCAGGGAGCCGGAACCAAGCAGTACTACTACGATTGTTATATTGAGGGAACTACTGATTTTATTTTCGGTGCGGCAACGGCCGTATTTGATAATTGCACCATATTCAGTAAAAAAGGAGCCTCGTACATCACCGCCGCTTCGACCCCCGATACCTGTGCCTTCGGATTTGTTTTCTTCGATTGTAAACTGCGTGGTAACGCGGACGACGGTTCGGTATACCTCGGACGTCCATGGCGCCCGTATGCGAAAACCGCCTTTATCAACTGTGATTTTGATGGGATTGTCCGTCCTGCGGGGTGGCATAACTGGGGGCGGCCGAGTAACGAATATACCGCCACCTATGTAGAGCACGGGAATTCCGGGCCGGGCGCGAATACAGCCAACCGGGTGAATTGGTCCAAGGTCCTCACGCCGGCCGAGCGCGAGCGGTATTCAATTGATCATATTTTTGCGGGTTGGACCCCGTGACTTATGTTATAAATCGACAAACTAAAAATTATGAGAACACTGTTATTGCTGATTTTCTTGGCTTTAGGGGCGCCAACCCTACTTTTGGGTCAATCACGTCAAATCAATGGGACGGTAACGGATGCCGATGGAACGCCCTTGCCCGGTGTGAGCATCTCGGTTTCAAACACTACCCAAGGCACGAGTAGCAACGATGATGGGTCATTTACCTTGACCATCCCTACAGGCCCGGATGTGACCTTGCAGGTTAGCTATTTAGGGTACCTTGCCCAGGAGGTCGCCGTAGGCACCCGACAGGTATTGACCATCGTGATGGAACCCGACGACGCGGCGATGTTGGACGAAGTGGTAGCTGTGGGGTACGGTACGGTACGGAAAGGAGACCTCACCGGTTCGGTAGGGTCGGTCCCTGCGGAAGCATTGACAGCACGGGGTACTACCTCAGTAATGGGAGCGCTGCAAGGCGCGGTGGCTGGTGTAGATATCAGCAGCAACTCTGTACGACCGGGAGGTGGTTTCAGTATCCAGATCCGCGGACAGAACTCATTGGAAGGCGGCAATCCGTTGTACGTGGTAGACGGGGTGGTGACTTCGAACATTGATTTTCTCAACCCTGCCGATATCGAAAAAATCGATGTGCTAAAAGATGCGTCTTCAACCGCAATCTATGGTTCACGGGGCTCGAATGGTGTGGTTATCGTAAAAACAAAGAATGCCGGCACCCCGGGCGTGGCAAGGACAACGGTGACGTACGATGGTTATTACGGCGTCCGGGAGCTCGCCCGCATTCCGGATTTTATGGATGGCCGCGAGTGGGTCGATTTCCGGACGTCCGCCTATTATGCCTTTGAGAACGGCGAATACGTACTTCCCAACCGAAATGTCATTCTACAGGAAAGCCCGCTGCTGGAAAGACGGCTTTACGAAGAGAACTACGAAGATTGGCTTGGATTGGGTACGCGTACGGGACATCAGCAAAACCATTACCTGGGTATTGCCGGTAGTACCGAATCACTGGCGTACAACCTTGGTGTTGGTTACCAAAACGAGGTCGGGAACTTTATCTACGAAGACCTTGACCGTTATAACCTGAAATTATCTGTGGAGCACCGCACTTCGGAGTATTTCTCTGCCGGAGCTAGTGTCAATCTCATCCAAAGCACGAACAATTTGGGAAGTCAATATGGGTATCGGGATATCTTGCGTATGCCGCCCATTCTTTACGCGTATGATGAGGATGGAAATTTAATCGATCAGCCAGGGATAGCGGAGTCAATACAGGGTGCGGGAAATTTTACCAGTTCACCGAATCCGCTTAATGAAGTAAATAGCGGCACGGAGGAAATTCGACAATATGACGTATTAGGCAGCGTGTTTGCTGAACTACGACCAATGGACGGACTATCTATCCGTAGTACTTTCCTGCCCCGCTTCAACCGTACCCGAACCGGTCGGTACTATGGGGTGGTACCGGGTACCCGCAACCAAGACCATGCCTACCAATCGAATACCGAAAGTCTGGAATGGACATGGGATAATGTCATTAACTATTCGAAAACCTTTGAAGGTGACCATAATCTGAACGTCTCTTTAATACAAAGTGCGTTTAAGACCCGTTATGAGCGGATACAGGCGGCCGCGAATAACTTACCCTATCCGTCGTGGTGGTATAACCTTTTTAGTGGAGATTTTGTCAGTGGAAGCTCCAACACGGCTTATTCGGAGACAACCCTCCTTTCGTATGCGGCCCGGGCAAACTACGATTACAAAGGGAAATATCTACTGACGGCCACCATCCGCTATGATGGAAGCTCGAAGTTGCGCGACAAATGGGCGGCCTTTCCTTCTGCTGCCGTAGCATGGCGTATCTCTGAAGAGGATTTCATGGAGAATAGCTTTGTTTCGGATTTGAAGGCACGGTTTAGCATCGGTTTTTCGGGTAATAACAATGGTATCGGTGCATTCGGTGCGCAGCAAACGCCCGAGACGGGAAGCTTAGTGTGGTACGATTTCGGGGGCGAGGCGGCCTCTGGCTTTGCGCCGGGCCGGCCGGTCAACCCACTTATCACGTGGGAGCGGACACGCGAACTGAATTTCGGCGTGGATTTCGGCTTGTTTAACAATCGGATATCCGGAACTATCGATCTATACGATAAGTTGTCGGATGGATTGTTGATGGGCAGGGACCTGGCCATAGAGTCTGGGGTGCCGGAGATGACGGACAATATCGGTTCGGTAAATAACCGGGGTGTTGAAGTGGGGCTGAATTCAGTGAACGTGCGGACAGCCGATTTCGAATGGACGACATCACTACGTTTTGCCCGGAATAAAAATGCCATCCGTACGCTCTTGGATAAAAAGGAGAATCTCGTTGGCCAGGCACTGTTCATCGGCCAGCCTATCAATGTGATATACGACTATCGCATTATCGGGATATGGCGGATGGATCAAGCAGCAGAGGCAGCCAAGTGGGGGCAGCAACCGGGACAAGGTATTGCCGAAGACATTGATGGCGATGGCGCGATTACATCCGCTAACGATCGTGTAATACTCGGACATGTTGATCCCGATTGGACGGGAAGCTTAACGTCAAGTATGCGCTATAAGAATTGGGATTTTTCATTCAATTTATACGCTAGGCAAGGTAGCTTCGTGTCGGATTCGTTCCTCGAAGAATTCGGCCCCCACAATAACCAGCGGGGTAGACCAAAAATCGACTTTGACTATTATATCCCACCTGGTGTGGACCGCTATGACTGGAACACATGGGGAACGGGACCAGACGGAAGTCCACAAGCAACGTGGGGAACCAGCGGGGCCGGGAATGAAAATGCGAAATATCCACATTACGTGAACCGCGGTCCTTATTATGGCAACAACGGGATGTATACAGACGCTTCGTTCGTGAAGGTGCGGAATATCGTGTTGGGTTATTCGCTCCCCCAGCCGCTCATTGCCAAGTGGGGGATGTCTCAGTTGAGAATTTACGCTAATGTGTTGAACCCCTTTGTGTTTACCAAGTATGAAGGGTGGGATCCGGAATACTCAACCACGGCATTGGCCAGCGGAAATGGACCAAGCAATATCACTTATCAATTTGGCGTAAACGTTAGGTTTTGATCCTTCAATTGTACAGTTATGAAAAAAATAATCATCGCGGCATTCTTTGTATCGGTTTTATTCACAGGATGCGAAAAGTTTTTGGAAGAGGACAATAAGGGGGGCATTACCAACGACGAGTTTTATAAGACCGAGGTGGGCTACCAAACGGTAATGACGGCGTCGTATAGCACTCTTCGTACAGTTTTCCGGGGGGTTCCTTGGCTGCACGTCGCTGGCACCGATATGTATAATATGGCAAGGGGGTTCGCAGAGCGGCCACTGATGCAATACGAACAGCTTTTTCCCGACAATGGAACGGTATTGACATTTTATCGCAATTGCTATAATGCCATCCAAACCGTTAATATGGGGTTGTATTACAATCACCTTGTTGAAACTTCCGAAGCTAATCGGACGCAATGGAATGCAGAGCTACGGTTCCTGCGTGCGTTTTATCATTTCCTCTTGATTGAGCAATTCGGTGGCATCATTATCAATCAAGACGCCACTATCGAACCTCGTACGGATCTACCGCGTTCCTCTTTGGAGGATTCATACCGGTTTGTTATCGATGAAATAAAGGCAGCCTTGCCGAACCTGGGCGACGATAAAACACGGGTGAGCAAAACGGCAGCCAACCATTACCTGGCCAAAGTTTACTTGACCCGTGGATGGGATTTGGAACAGCCGGCCGATTTCGAACAAGCGAAGGCCTACGCCGAAGCTGCTATTGGCGGGAAAGCAATCAGCATTCCTTTTGAGACGCTATGGAGCCCGGAAAATGAAAACAATGAAGAGGTCATCTTTGCAGTGCAGTATGATGTGCAATCGATCGCTTCGGAATCTGACGGCAACGCTCAGCAAGGTATATTCGGTCCATATTTAGGAGGAGCTGAGTTGAACCATAAATACATGAGCGCCTCGCTTTTTCCCTCCTGGAACCTACATAACTTTTTCGGAGAAAACGACGCGCGTTATGAGGCGACTTTCATGTTGACCATTTACGACCAATATTTTGATTATTACGATACGAATAAGGATAAGTCGGAACTGTTGATTCGCGCGTATTACCCCCGGGTATGGGGGCGTGAGTACACAACCGCAGATTCGTTAGCTTGGGTACAAGGGAAAGAGAATCAAATAGCCAGTAACTTCCGGTACTTTCCGTTCAAATATAACGAACAGGCATATCGGGCACCTTTTGAACTGGATATGTTTACGCCGGTCGTGAAAAAGTTCGACAGTCCGGCAACCCGCCATATTTTTAGCCAGACAGCCAGTGTGCGCGACATTGTGTTGGCCCGATTAGCAGAAACCTATTTTCTTTATGCCGAAGCATGCATCGGACTAAATGACTATACCACTGCCGCGAACTATGTGCAGCAGGTATTGGATCGGCCTGGCAATGCCAAAGATGGTGGACAGTTACTGCCTACCTACGACATCAGTGCGGCCGGAAGCCAAAGCGAAGCGCTGGACGCTTACCTGACCGAAAGCGCCAAGGAGTTCGTGGGCGAATATTTGCGGTGGCCGGAACTTCGACGCACCGGCAAACTCAAGGAATGGTGCGGACGATATAATTACGATATCAAACAGATCGGCGTGGAACAGGCATTTCGCGGCATTGACGGTGAGGATAAGATTTACCGGCCGATACCGCAGGATGCTATCAATCTGAATGAGGCTGAAATTACGCAAAATCCGGGGTACCCGAAATAAGGTGCGAAACGCAGGACAAAACAAACAAATTACACCATGATGAACACAAATTTTTCGAGACGTTCATTCCTTTATGCATTAGGAATGCTGGCAGCCGGTAGCGCCGTTTCGCTACCAACAAATGCCTTTGGATTAAATCGCCGACTGAAAGTGGTATTGGTAGGCACCGGAGTGCGCGGTATTTCATTTTGGGGGCGACGACTTGTAGAGCAGTATCCCGACCAACTCGAGTTCGTAGGACTCAGTGACATCAACCCGGGTAGACTGGATTATGCAAAGGCTTACATGAAAGTAGACTGCCCGGTATTTGTCGATTTCGATGCGATGATCGAGCAAACGAAGCCCGATTTGGTCATCGTATGCACAAAGGATTCCACACATCACGAGTACATCATAAGGGGGTTAAGCGCCGGCTGCGACGTGCTGACAGAAAAACCACTGACCACCGATGAGACGAAGGCCCAATCCATATTGGATGCGGAGCGGAAATCGGGTAAAAACCTGATTGTCGGGTTTAATTACCGCTGGAGCCCCTATATGACCAAGGTTAAGGAATTACTTCAAAACAACGAAATCGGTGAGATTACGTCGGTCGACTTTAATTGGTATCTCAATATACACCACGGCGCATCGTACTTTCGTAGATGGCACGGTCTGATGGATGGCGGGGGATCCTTATGGGTTCATAAAGCTACGCACCATTTCGACCTGTTGAATTGGTGGCTTGACTCCGAGCCTGAAGAGGTTTTTGCGTACGGTGCCTTGGAGCATTACGGTAGCAATGGTCCATTTCGAGCCAAAAGTTGCCGCAGTTGCGACCGGAAAGATGACTGCAATTATTACTGGGACATTACGGAGAGCGACCACCTCATGAAATTGTATGTCGCCAATGAACAGCACGATGGCTATATTCGCGATGGCTGTGTGTATCGGCATGAAATCGATATTTACGACAAGATGTCAGCCCAAATCCGTTACGCGAATAATGCCGTAGTGAACTATTCGCTAACGACGTATTCGCCGTTTGAAGGGTGGCGGATCGCTTTCAATGGACAAAAGGGTCGGATTGAAGCATGGCTGGATATCCCATGGATGAAAAATGATCACCTCGACCAGGCGAGTTTACATGCCGCTGAAATGAGCCAAGCTGCCGATCAGGATGTGATACAGGAACCGCTGGTGCTTTATAAAAACTGGACAGACTATCGGGTGATCCAAGTCGCGGGCGAACGTGGCGGACATGGCGGTGGTGATAGACGGTTGCATGACAAGCTCTTCAAGAACCAAGATGCGCCGGATCCTTATGGCCATTCGGCTGGCGTACGTGATGGCGTAATGTCCGTACTGATTGGTATCGCAGCGCGCAAGAGTATCGAAACCAATAAACCGATCAGAATCGCGGATTTAACAGACCTTAAGCCGCGGGCGAAGCGGCAATCGTAGTAGGTGGTTTATCTGTTGAAAGGCAAAAGATGAAGAGGAAACGTAGTAACATCTTGGGGAGTGTTTTGCTGGCCATGATTTGCGCTGCCTTTACCTGGCCTACCCAACGTCAGGTGACGATTTTTTTGATCGGCGATTCCACGGTGGCAAATAAGCCTTATCGCGGGAGTAACCCCGAGCGCGGATGGGGACAGGTACTTCAGCTATACGTGGATGAGCCGATAATCGTCGAGAACCATGCATTGAATGGCCGCAGCGCGAAAAGTTTCCGCGACGAAGGGCATTGGGAGAAAGTGCAGGGCCGAATCAAACCCGGCGACTATGTTATCATTGAGTTCGGTCATAACGACCAAAAAGAGAATAGTCCAGAGCGATATGCCGATCCGGAGGTGGGATTTCCAGCGCAATTGGGGCAATATATAGCGGAAACGCGCAAAAAGGGTGCGATTCCTGTGCTGGCGACCCCGATTGTCCGGCGGAAATTCGACGAGCGGGGTTACCTCGTTGAAACCCACGGCAAATACCCCGATGCCGTAAGGAAGGTGGCGCAGGACGAAAATGTACCGTTACTGGATATGCATGCGCGCACCCGCGAGCTTTTATTGGAATGGGGCCCCGAGCGGTCGAAGGCATTGTTTCTCCATTTAATGCCCGGTCAGTATGAGGCGAAACCCGAGGGCGCAGCAGACGATACGCATCTTTCAGGAACGGGCGCATTCAAGTTATGCGACCTCGCGGTGGCTGAAATGAAACGCTGTTTGCCCGAATTGGCGGCCTACTTCAAACCGTAGCGCAGGGCTCGATTTTTATGACCATTTACGATTTTAGCAGAAACGATGAATTTGACATTATTTGACAGATTACCCATTATATTGATGGTCTTAGGTATGTACGCCACCATGGTACAGGCCCAGGAAGAGGCTTGGCCAGAGCCAGACGTACCACTACCCACATTTAGGACGGATACGTTCGATATCCGTAAATTCGGTGCCTCCGATACGCCCGGCGCTATCAATACCGAATCCATCCAAGCGGCTATTATGGCTTGCCACGAAAATGGAGGCGGGGTCGTGTCCATACCGAAAGGGGTTTGGATATCCGGACCGATCCAATTGCTGAGCGGGGTTAACCTCAACCTCCATAGCCAATCGCTGCTGCAATTTACAGATGACTTTGACCACTACCCACTGGTGGAAACCGGGTGGGAGGGCCTCCGACAAATGCGTCGCCACTCGCCCATACGGGCAGAAGGCCAAACTAATATCGCCATTACCGGCCATGGCGTCATCGATGGCAATGGTGATGCGTGGCGCTTTGTAAAGAAAGGTAAAATGACGGAGTCGCAATGGAAAAACCTTGTTGCTTCCGGCGGTGTGTTGACTCCCGACGGCAAGGAGTGGTATCCTACCGAAGGTGCGCTCAAGGGCAAGGCCTATAAAGACCCAGGCGAAATCACCCCGGATAAAACGCCCGAATTTTATGAACAAATCAAAGACTATCTACGTCCTAACCTGATTGTGTTTGAAAAGTGTGAGCGCATCTTGCTCGAAGGCGTCACGTTCCAGAACTCCGGCGCTTGGAATATCCACCAGTTGATGAGCAAGGACATCACCGTGCGTAATATTACTGTCCGGAACCCATGGTATTCCCAGAATGGCGATGGGTTAGATATCGAATCGTGCAGCAATGTGTTGGTAGAAGGCAGTTCATTCGATGTGGGAGACGATGCTATTTGCATAAAGAGCGGAAAGAACGCGTACGGAAGATCGGTGGGGATACCTACGGAAAAACTTTGGGTGCGCAACTGTGTGGTTTACCATGCCCATGGCGGTTTTGTAGTAGGGAGCGAAATGAGTGGGGGCGCACGCAACCTGTATGTTTCGGATCTCACATTTATCGGTACGGATATCGGGCTCCGTTTCAAAACCACACGCGGTCGTGGAGGCGTGGTCGAGGATGTGTTCATCCGGGATGTCTACATGAAAGATATTCCCGGGGCGGCTATCTTATTCGATATGTATTACGAGGCAAAGGACCCTGTGCCGGCGGCAGGTGAAGAGCGCGAACCGCCAGTGGTGGTAATGCAACCCGTTACTGAAGAGACGCCTCAGTTCCGCAATTTTCATATCAGCAACATCCATTGCGACGGCGCAGAGAAGGCCGTGTTTATCCGCGGCCTGCCGGAGATGCCTATTCGGAGCATTTATTTCTCGGACTTAGTGATGAATACCACCGACGGAATCGACATCCAGGAAGGGCAGGATATCCGTGTATCCAATTCGGTTATTGTTACCGAAAACGCCAATCCGCTCGCGTATGTGCTCAATGGCGACCGGGTGCTGCTGGATGGCATTTCATCGACTACGCCCGTGCAAACCCTGTTGCACGTGCAAGGGGAACGATCGAAGGAAATAGAAGTAAAAAACATCAATATTCCGCGCATTAAAAAGGAGTTGAAGATAGATCATGGAGCACCCACAACGTCCGCACGTATTTACTGACGTAAAAAATCAAAGAGATATGATTAGGAAAATAATGATAATCACCCTGTTTGGCCTGTCCACCCAGATGGGACACGCCCAACAGACGAAGTACAGTGAGTTGATGGCGGAGACAGCTATGACCCTGTGGCCCGACTCGTTCAGTTTAGGTAAGCAGGGTACGCCCGCGAAATGGAGTTACGATTTAGGGGTCATCTTGAAAGGTATTGAGGCCGTATGGAGAGCGTCGGGAGAAGCCCGATGGTTTGACTACATACAGAAGCAAATGGACCAT
>Ga0079224_100011264_pt1 | contig 12306 bp, 11 predicted proteins | sample Stecom2015_FD_80414 | JGI IMG/M metagenome (GOLD analysis project Ga0079224, IMG submission 80414) | Agricultural soil microbial communities from Utah to study Nitrogen management - Steer compost 2015 | ecosystem: Environmental > Terrestrial > Soil > Agricultural land | place: USA: Utah... | reverse complement strand
CGAGCCGCGCCGGGTCGTCGGTGTCCCGGGTGTGCTGCGGCGCCGAGGTGGGTTCTTCCGCGGCGGTCTCGGCGACGAAGTCAGCGGGCAACCGATCGGCTGGGTCAAGCGCGAGCTCGCGCCGCAGCCCGGCCGCGGCCTGGCCGATCGTCTCCAGCAGCAGCCACAGCCGCGCGTTCTGGAGCACGCGGGCTTCTTTGGCGTTCTGTCGGGCCGTGCCCGCGGCCGATTCCGCGGCGGCGAGCTTGGCCCGCAGCCGCCGTAGCTCCGCTTCGTGGTCGGCCGCCGCGCGCGCGGCCCGTCCTCGCTCGGTGGCGAGCAACTCCGCGGTCCGCCGCTCACGGGTTTGGCTCTCGCGCAGCGCGCGGCTCAGCGTCCGGTTCTCTGCCCGCAGCTGCGCCAGCTCCTCGCGCACCCGGGCCAGCTCACTGCGGAGTTTGTCCGCTTCGACGCGCGCCACCGCGCGATCGTGCTCGGCCCGGGCGGCCCGCTGCTCCGCGGCCCGGACCTGGTCGGCCACCGCCGCGCTGTCGGCCTCGGCGCGAATCGCCGTGCCCGCCCGCTCGATGAGCGCCCGCCACCCGGGCGGTCGGACGACATAGGCCAGCGCCGCGACCTCGACGGGATCCGCCGCTCCGGGCGGGTCCCCCTCGACGACCGCCGCCCCGAGCTCCCCGGCGTCGGCGAGGATCCGCCGCCCCACCCGGTCCCGGAAGAGCGGATCGCTGGCGAGCTGGGCGGCGATCAGGGCGCCGCCGAGCCGGGCCCGCCGCTGCGGCGCGAACTTCGCCACCCGCCGCAGCGGCGGCGGCAGTTCGTCAGCGGCGAGGCGCGGCAGTACCGCGGCGGTGAGGGAGACCACACGCTGCCGCACCGGCTCGGGCAAAAAGGGCTCGGGATCCCGGTCGGCAGCCTCCGAAACCGCCGCGCACGACTCGTCAACCGGCGCTTCCTGGTGACGGCCGGCGGCGGATTCGGCAGCGGACATGGGATCAAGTCTCCCACTGGCGGGTCCCAAGCCGCTCACGGGCGTGCCCATAGCTCGGCAGATCGTGACGCGCGCCCCGCCGACAACGGTGTCTGACCGCGCGCCTACCCTGCGTGGGCGTGGCACCACCGGGTTACGTCCAGGGCACGCTCGACCTCCTGCCGGCGGCTGAGCGGGCGACGCCTCCCGACCCCGCCACGCTCTCCCTGCGGGAGACGACGTTCGTCGTGGTCGACCTGGAAACCACCGGGGGCACGCCGAGCGATGGGGGGATCACCGAGGTCGCGGCCATCAAGATCCGAGGCGGCGAGGAGCTCGGCGTCTTCTCCACCCTGGTCAACCCCGAGCAGCCGATCCCCCCGTTCATCACCGCGTTGACCGGCATCACCCCGGCGATGGTCGCCTCGGCGCCGCGCATCGAGGCGGTGCTCCCCAGCTTCCTGGAGTTCATTCGAGGGGCGGTCCTGGTCGCCCACAACGCCCCCTACGATGTCGGCTTCCTCAAGGCCGCCTGTGCCCGGCTCGACTATCCCTGGCCCAACCCGCGGGTGCTGGACACCGTGGCTCTCGCGCGTCGCGTGCTGGCCCGGGAGGAGGTCCGCGACCGGAAGCTCGCCACGTTGGCGGCGTTCTTCCGCACACCGAACCGCCCGACCCACCGGGCGCTCGCCGACGCGCGGGCCACCGTGGACGTGCTCCACGGCTTGATCGATCGGCTGGGCAGCTACGACGTCCAGACCCTCGGGGACGTCTTCGAGTTCGTCAAGGCGGTCAGCCCGGTGCAACGGCGCAAACGCCACCTGGCCAACGGGTTGCCGCACGCGCCTGGGGTGTACATCTTCCGGGCCGCCGATGGCCGACCGCTCTACGTCGGCACCTCCGGCGACATCGCCACCCGGGTCCGCAGCTACTTCACCGCCGCGGAACGCCGGGCGCGGATCGCCGAGATGTTGGCGGCGGCGGAGCGGGTGGAGGCGGTGGAGTGCGCCCATCGGTTGGAGGCGGAGGTGCGCGAGCTGCGCCTCATCGCCGCCCACGCCCCGCCGTACAACCGCCGGTCCCGTTTTCCCGAGCGGGTCCTGTGGCTCAAGCTGACCGCGGAGCCCTATCCCCGCCTCTCCGTGGTCCGTTCCCTCAACCCGGGCGACATGGCCTATCTCGGGCCGTTCACCTCCCGCCGCGCCGCCGAACTCGCCGCCGCCGCCCTATACGACGCCTTGCCGGTGCGCCAGTGCCGGCAGCGGCTGTCGCTGCGGAGCACCAGCGCGGCCTGCGCGTTGGTGGAACTCGGCCGCTGCCCCGCCCCGTGCGAGCACCGGATCTCAGTTGACGAGTACGCCCGACGAGCGGTGCAGCCGTTCCACACCGCGACTGTGGGCGATCCGCAACCGATCATCGACGCGTTGCTCGCCCGGATCGAATCCCTGGCCGCGGCACAACGCTACGAGGAAGCCGCGACGGTCCGGGAGCGGCTCGCCGCGCTGCTGCGCGCTCTCATCCGGATGCAGCGGTTGACCGCGTTGACCCGCATCGAGGAGGTGGTGGCGGCGCGCCGCGCGGCCGAGGGCGGCTGGGAGCTGGCGATCATCCGCTATGGACGGTTGGCCGGCGCCGGCGTCTCTCCCCCGGGCGAGCATCCTCGTCGGACGATTGACATGATCCGGGCGACGGCCGAGACCGTCCTTCCCGGACACGGACCGACGCCCAGCGCGACTGTCGAAGAATCTGAACGTGTCTTAGCCTGGCTTGAGCGGCCGGAGACGCGCCTGGTGCAGGCTACGTCCGGCTGGGCGCTGCCGGCGCGGGGAGCGGCCCGCTTCTCTGAACTGCTCGCGCGAGCGGAAGCGGGAGCCGCGGCGGATTACTAGTCCGAACGCTCATCCGCAACTGGCCGTTCGGACCACCTTCTCTCACTTAGGCTGTTTAACACATGCGGTCCTAGACGCCGCAAACCGGTCCTCGGCGGTGCGCGGAAAGCGCGTCGCCGGCGTCGTTTCGGCGTCGGAGATGGTGAGGAGGTGTCTCCGGGTGGACCTCGACGCCGGTCACGGCGCGGCTCTCGGACGGATCCTACGAGGCTCCTCAACCGACATCCCACTCACCACCCGGCTGCGATCACTGCTGACCCGCAGCGCCTCCGATGACGACCCCGTCGGCCAGCTGGTCCGCACCCACCGCAGCATCCATCCGTCGGCGGACACGTCGATCCTGCGCCGCGGCTACGCCATCGCGGAGAGCATGCACCGCGGTCAATATCGCAAGAGCGGGGACCCGTACATCACCCATCCCCTCGCGGTCGCGCAAATCTGCGCCGAGCTCGGTATGGACACCACCACGCTCGTGGCGGCGCTGCTGCACGACACGGTCGAGGACACGCGCTATACGTTGCAGGCGCTGCAAGCCGACTTCGGTCCCGAGGTGGCGCACCTCGTCGACGGTGTCACCAAATTCGACAAAGAGTTCTACGGCAAGGCCGCGGAAGCGGAGACCATCCGCAAAATGATCATCGCAGCGGGCAAAGACGTCCGGGTGCTGATCGTCAAGCTCGCCGACCGGCTCCACAACATGCGCACCCTCGACGCCCGGTCACCCGCCTCGCGCGCGCGGATCGCCCGCGCCACCCTAGAAGTGCTGGTGCCGCTCTGCGACCGCCTCGGTATCCAAAAGCTCAAGCGGGAACTGGACGACGCCGTACTTTATCACCTGGAGCCCGAGGCATACGAACGAATTGACCAGTTCGTCCGCGAACGCCGTCCAGAGTTGACGTCCTATCTGTCCGAGGTGACGGCCCAAGCGCGGCTCGCGCTCAAACGCGAGAAGATCGACGCTACGGTCACCGAACGCCCTCGGCACTACTATTCAATTTGGAGAGATACCATCGAGGGCGGCCACAACATCCCGTACAACCCGCCGCGGATCGCGATCGTGATCGACGGCCCCGAGACGGACTGCTACGCGGCGCTCGGCGCGATCCACGGGCTCTGGCGGCCCGTGCCCGGCCGGTTTAAGGACTACATCGCCACGCCGAAACACAATCTCTACCGCTCGCTGCACACCACGGTGATCGGGCCGGGACAGCGGTCGGTGGAGGTGCTCGTCCGCACCGAGGCGATGCACCGGGTCGCCGAGTACGGCATCGCCGCGCACTTTCGGTTCCCGAAGCTGCGCGACGCGGAGACCGCGCGGGCAGACCAACTCGCCTGGCTGCGCCGGGTGCTGGACTGGCAGCAGGAGGCGGCGGACCCGGTCCAGTTTCTCCAATCCCTCCGCTGCGATCTCGCCGAGGGGCAGATCCAAGTCTTCGCCGGTGGACGCCCGATTCTCCTGCCGGCCGGCGCCACGCCGGTCGACGTCGCGTACGAGCTCGGCCGGGAGACGGGGGACCACTGTGTAGCCGCGACAATCAACGGACGCCTCGCGCCGCTCTCCTCCGAGCTTGAGGAGGGCGACGTGGTGGAGATTTTCACGGCGCCGGAAGAAGATCCCGACAATCCGCGCACACACACCGGCCCCCAACCGGAGTGGCTCGACTTCGTCAAGTCACCCCACGCCCGAATGCAAATCAATAGATGGTTCGCCGAACATCAAGAGCCGACCATCAGCATCGCGGACAAGGTCCGCCTCGGCCGCGCCACGATCGGCCTGATGCTCAGCAAGTACGAGCGAGGCATCGCCACCGAGGCGCCGTTGCGCCGGCTCGCCGAGGAGATGGGCTACCCGGACCTGGAGACGCTGCTGGTCGCGGTGGTGGACCGCACCGTTGACCCGAACACCGTGGTGGAACAGCTCATCGCCATGGTCGACAGCCCGTGAGCCCGCGACGGGGTGTCCCTGCCACGCCGCCACCCTCTAGCCTGGACTCCGTGTTCACCCGCCGCTCCCCCGCCCGCGTGCTGTTCTACAGCGCCTTTTACCGCCTGCCGTTTTCGGTTCGTCACCGTCTGGTCCGGCTCACCGTGCCAAAGTACATCGTTGGGGCGGTGACGTTGGTGCGGGACGCGGAGGCGGAGAGCCCCGGTCGGCTGTTGCTGCTGCGCCAACCCCCGGCCCGCCGCGGTTGGGGCCTGCCGGCCGGGCTGCTGGCGCGCCGCGAACCGCCGGCGGTGGGCGCGGCCCGGGAACTCGCCGAGGAAACCGGCATCCGCCTCGCGCCGGAACGCCTGCGCCCCGCCGTGCCCAACGCCATCGTGCATCCGAAGGGGTGGGTGGACATCGTGTTTGAGGTGGAGGTACCGGCCTCGACGACCACGCTGACGGTCGACGGCGCGGAGGTGAAAGAGGCCGCCTGGCATCCGATCGACAACCTGCCGCGCTTGACCTCCCATACCGCTCGGCTGCTGGCCGAGTACGGCATCGGGCCGCTCGCCGCGCCGGGCGACGGCACCCGATGAACGTCGACGGAATCTGCGCGGTGGTGCTCGCGGCCGGCGAAGGCCGCCGGCTGCGGCCGCTCACCGACCACCGCCCCAAGGCGCTCTGTCCGGTGGGGAATGTGCCGTTGCTCGATCGGGTCCTGGCCCGGGTGGCGGCGCTCGGCTTCGTCGGGCCGGAGCGGGTCGCGGTGAACGCCTGCCACTTGGCTGAGCAGGTGGTGGCGCATGTCGGCGCGCGGGCGCACCTGTCGTGGGAGCTCGATGGACCGCTGGGCACGTCCGGTGGGGTGGCCCGGCTGCGCTCGTGGATCGACGGCCGGGGTGTGCTGGTGGGCAACGCGGACGCGTACCTCGCGGATCCCCACGCGCCGCCAGGCGCGGACATCGCTCCGCTGCTCGCCGAGTGGGATGGTGAGATGGTGCGGCTCTTGGGCCAGCCTGTGCCAGAGCGCTCCGCCCCCGACCTGTTTAGCGGACATCAGTTTTCCGGATTTTCGCTGCTGCCGTGGCGCTACGTGCGGGACCTGCCCGCCGAGCCGGCGGAGTTGGTCCGTACGGTGTGGCGGCCCGCCGAAGCCGCGGGCGAGTTGGAGGTCATACCCTTCACTGGCACCTTCCTCGACACCGGCACCCCAAAGCGGTATCTCGCCGCGAACCTCCACGCCGCCGGTGACCGCACTCTCATTCACCGGGATGCGACGGTGACCGGCCGGTGCGAACGGGCTGTCATCGGGGCGGGGGCGGTGGTGCGCGGCGCGGTGACCGAGGCGGTGGTCTGGCCGGGAAGCTGGGTCGGGCCGGACGAGCACGTCGTGCGGGCGATCCGGATGGGGCGGGAGCTGACGGTGTCGGCCGACGCGCCGATAGCATGAACGCGTCGTTCCTGAGAGGAGCTCCTCCGTGATCACCGCCATCGTGCTCATCAACTGCGCGACCGACTCGATTCCGGAGGTCGCGCAAACGTTGGCCGACTTGCCGGGGGTCAGCGAGGTCTACTCGGTCGCCGGACACGTCGACCTCATCGCGATAATCCGCGTACGCGAATTCGAAGAGATCGCCGAGGTGATCGCGGGGGGAATTTCGAAGGTGCCGGGCGTGCTCGACACCGAGACGCACATCGCGTTCCGGGCGTACTCGCGGCACGACCTCGACGAGGTGTTCGCGATCGGCCTGCCCAAGGCGGACTGACGCGCAACCGCAAATTACCGCTCGGTAACATCCAGGACGTGGCCGCCGTTCATGACTACGTCCAGGAGTACGTCGATCGAGACACCGACCGGCTGGGGCTGCACATCTATCCCGACCCGGAAGGGGTGAGCAACCCGCCGCTGGTCGTCATCTGCCCCGCGATGGGCGTCCCGGCTTACTACTACCGGCGGTTCGCCGCCGAGCTCCGCGCCGCTGGCCTCGGCGTCGCCGTCGCGGATCACCGCGGCACCGGCACCAGCACCCCCGCACCCAGCCGCGCCTCCGCGTACGGCTATCGAGAACTGGTCGACGACGTCGGCGCGGTGCTCGATGCGCTCAAAGCCCATCGCGACGGCCGCCCGACACTGCTGCTCGGGCATTCGCTCGGCGGGCAGACCGCGCTGCTGCACCTGGCGCTCACCGGAGACCAGAGCGTCGCCGGGCTGGTGCTCGTCGCCGTGGGGCTCCCCTACTGGCGGGTCTATCCCGGTCTGCGCGGCTACGGCGTGCTGGCCATGACCCAAGCCATCGCGGCGACCACGGCCCTCCTCGGCGTCTGGCCGGGCTGGGGCTTCGGCGGTCGGCAGGCGCGCGGTGTCATCCGGGACTGGGCGTACACGGCACGCGCCGGGCGCTTCCCGAGCATCGGCGGTGTCGACCCCAACGGCGCGCTGGCGCGCGTCACCACGCCCGTGCTGGCGATCAGCGTCGACGACGACCCGTACACGCCACACGAGACGCTCGACTATCTCTGCGCGAAGCTGACCTCGGCGCCGGTCCGGCGGGAGCGGTACACGACCGCGGAGGCCGGCGCTCCCCTAGATCACTTCACGTGGGTGCGCGCCGCCAAGCCGCTCGCCGCCCGGATCGCACGGTTCGCCACGACCGTGGCTCGGTGATCGACGGGATGGTCACTCGGCGTCCCGGGCCGCCCGCGCCACCTCGACCCAGCGGTCGAGCGCGCGGGCCGCGGCGCCGGAGTCAATCGCCTCGGCGGCACGCGCCATGCCCGCCGCGATCGCGGCCGGCAGATCGTCCCCGATCCCCTGCTGGGCGGCGATCGCCGCCCCCGCGTTGAGCACCACCGCGTCCCGCACCGGGCCGCGCTCGCCGGCGAAGACCCGGCGGGCGACCTCGGCGTTGAACGCCGCGTCCCCACCCCGGAGGTCCCCTGGCGCCGAGCGCGGCACCCCGAGGTCGGCCGCGTCGATCACGGTCTCCCGCACGACGCCATCCCGCACGCTCCACACCCGCGTCGGCGCGGCGGTGCTGAACTCGTCGAGCCCGTCCTCGCCCCGCATCACCAGCACCGAGTCACCCCGCTGGGCGAACACCTGCGCCATGATCGGAGCCATCCGGAGGTCGAAGCAGCCGACCGCCGCCGACCGCGGACGAGCGGGGTTGGTCAACGGGCCGAGGAAGTTGAAGGCCGTCGGCACACCGATCTCGCGTCGGGACGCCGCGGCGTGCCGCATCCCGGGATGGAAGCGGGCGGCGAAGCAGAAGCCGATCCCCGCCTCGCGGACGCAGCGCAGCACTCCCTCCGGGCCGAGATCGAGCGGCACGCCGAAGTGCTCCACCAAGTCCGCGGAGCCACACGCGGACGAGGCGGCCCGCCCGCCGTGCTTGACGACCCGCACTCCGGCGCCGGCGAGCACCACCGCAGCCATCGTCGAGATGTTGACCGTGCGCGCTCGGTCGCCGCCGGTGCCGACCACGTCCACCGCCTCGGCGCGCAGCTCGTCGGAGAGCGGGACCGACACCGCGTGGCCGAGCATCGCCTCCACCAGGCCGGACAGCTCGGCGGTCGTCTCCCCCTTGGCGCGAAGCGCGACGGCGAAGCCCGCGATCTGCGCCGGAGTCGCCGTGCCCGACATGATTTCACCCATCGCCCACGCGGTGTCCTCAGCGGACAACTCCTGCGACTGCAACAGCGTGGCGATCAGATGGGGCCAGGTGCGTTCGCCCACGGTGGGCCTCCTGAGGGGCGGTTCTCGGTGTGCGGGGGGTGTCATCCGCCGCGCTGCCCAGCGCGCCGACTACGCCGCCGGGGCCGCGCCGTCCGCGGCATGGGCACGCAGCAGGCTGGCGACGGTCTGACCGGTCGTGACCGGGTCCAAGGGGTGCATCAGCGTCGCGTCGACCTCGGCGGCCGCGGCGAGCCACCGGTCGGCGGCTCGGGCGATCACCACGCAGGTCGGCGGCGCGTCCGGACGGTCGTCTTTGATCTGGCGCGCGATGCCGATACCGCCGGCCGGGGTCGCCTCCCCGTCGAGCAGCATCAGGTCGATGTGGTACTCGTCGACGAGCCGCAGGCACTGCTCGTAGTTGGAGGCGTCGACGAACTCGACCGTGAGGTCGCTCGCGGGCCGGGTGCCGACCGCCAACCGCATCTGGTCGCGGACCTTCGGATCGTCGCTGTAAAGCAGGACGGTGTACACACGATCGGTCATCGTCGCCAAGACTCCCACGTCGTCGTTCCCGCCGATCGTACCCGTTGCGCCGCACCCTCAGTGCCACCGCCCACGCTGGCGATCTGCGCGGCGGTCGAGGAGCGCCGCGCGTCCTGGCGGTCCAGCTCCCGGTCGATGCGCCGCGTCTCCCGCTCCGCGTAGCGGATCCACTGGAAGAACAACACGCCCAGCATGAAGACGCTGACGAACTCGCCGCCGGCCCAGAGGATGCCGCCGGCGACCTTCTGGTCGGCCCACGGGTCAGCCCAGCCCAGCTGCAACGACGGGTACCAGTCGCCGCCGAGCAGCGTGGTGCTCTGCATGATCGTCAGGCCGAGCACGGTGTGGAACGGCACGGAGAGCACCATCAGCAGGCCACGCGCGGGGTACGGCCACCGGCACGGCAGCGGATCCAGGCCGAGCAGCGGCCAGAAGAACACACAGCCGGTGATCAGGAAGTGCGCGTGGACGAACTCGTGGAAGAACTCGTTCTCCAGCGACAGCCGGTACAGGTCGGTGAAGTACAGGACGAACGGATTGATGACGAAGAGGCCGAAGGCCACCAGCGGGTGCGTCACGAACCGGGCGTACCGGCTGTGCACCAGGGCGAGCAGCCAGCGGCGCGGAGCGCCGATGAGCGTGCGCAGCGCCAGCGTCACCGGCGCGCCCAGCGCCAGGAAGATCGGCGCGATCATGGACAGCACCATGTGCTGGACCATGTGCACCGACAGCAGCGTCGTGTCGTAGGTGCCGATCCCCGTGACCGTCACCGAGGCGATGCTGCCCAACCCGGCCCCGACGAAGGCCGCGGTGCGGGCGATCGGCCACCGGTCCCCACGCAGCCGCAGCCGATACACGCCGTATAGGTAGAGCGCGGCGGCGACGAGCACAACGACGGCGATCCACGTCTGCGGGCGAGCCTCGGTCAACACGACCGGGACGGAAAAGGGCGGCAGCGCGGACTCATCGGCGGCCAACGGCAGGGTCGCGGAAGGTGAGATTCCGGTCACGGCCGGATCGACGTGGGCCACGAGTTTGAGGCTAGGCGACGAACGCCCAGGTGGGCGCCGATTGCGACCGACACGACGAGGTTGGCGACCCCGCCGACCAGCGCCCCTGATCGCGGGCAATAATGACCGCGTGACTGCGGCCTCAGCCATTGACAAGAGCAGGATCCACTCGCTGACGCGACCCAACATGGTCAGCGTCGGGACCATCGTGTGGCTCTCCAGCGAACTAATGTTCTTCGCTGGATTGTTCGCGATGTACTTCTCCATCCGCGCTGCGGACTACAGCCAGTGGGAGAAGTACACGCCGTTACTGAACGTCCCGTACGCGACGCTCTTCACCTCAATCCTGGTGATCTCCTCGGTGACGTGCCAGCTCGGCGTCTTCGCCGCGGAGAAAGGCGACGTGTACGGACTTCGGCGTTGGTTCACCGTCACTTTTGTCTTGGGCCTGATTTTCATCCTCGGCCAGCTCAACGAGTACCGGACGCTGGTCGGCGAGGGCATCAAGATCAACGCCGACGGTTACGGCTCGATGTTCTACCTCACCACCGGCTTCCACGGTTTGCACGTCGCCGGTGGTCTGGTGGCGTTCCTCATCTACATGATTCGAACGACCATGGGTCGTTTCACCCCGGCGCAGGCCACCTCGGCGATCGTCGTGTCCTACTACTGGCACTTCGTCGACGTCGTGTGGATCGGGCTCTACCTGATGATCTACTGGCTTCAGTAATCGCTTCTCGCCCTTCTCGCGCTGATTTTCTTCGCTGTTGACACAGGTCACGAAACCGTTAAGGACAGGCCATGACTTCTGACACCCCCGCCGACCGGCGAGGCAACCGCTACCGCGGCCTGCTCTCGCGGCTCCGCAGCGGGCGGTCCGCCCCGCGGAGCCGATTCCGCCGGCGTCTCGGCACCACCGCACGGCTGCTCGCCGCGCTGTTCCTCGCCGGCGGCGTCTACACCGTCTTCGCGCCAGGGCTCAACGCACAGGACACGCCACAGTTGTCCGCCGCCGCGCAGGAGGGCAAGCAACTCTACGATCAGAGCTGCATCACCTGCCACGGCCGCAACGCGCAGGGCGTCGAAGGCCGCGGCCCCAGCCTGATCGGCGTCGGCGCTGCTTCGGTGGAGTTCCAAGTCAGCACGGGCCGCATGCCCATGGCCCGCCAGGAGGCGCAGGCGGAGCGGAAGCCGCCCGTCTTCAACGAGACCGAAACCCGGCAGCTGGCCCAGTACATCCAGGAGCTCGGCGGTGGTCCCGAGCTGCCCGAAGGGGAGAACCTGCGGGAGGGCGGCGACCCGGCCCGGGGTGGCCAGCTGTACCGGCTGAACTGCTCGTCGTGCCATGCCTTCGGCGGCAGCGGTGGCGCGCTCTCGTCCGGCAAGTTCGCCCCGAGCTTGCGTCCGGTCACGGACCGGCAGCTCTACGCGGCGATGCTGACCGGCCCGCAGAACATGCCGGTCTTCGGTGACAACCAGCTCACCCCGGAGCAGAAGCGCGACATCATCGCCTTCGTCCAGGAGACCCTCAACCGCAGCAACGACCCGGGTGGGTTCAACCTCGGCCGCTACGGCCCGAGCACCGAAGGTGTGGTGATCTTCGTCGTCGGGATCTCGGCGCTGGTCTTCGCCAGCCTCTGGATTGCGGGGAAGTCATGAGCACCACAACGGCCCACGAAGCCAGCAAAGAAAGGCAAGACCCGTCGCTGGCCCGGTTCGACATCGTCCGGACGGGAATGCGGCGTGACGGGATCGAAATCGTCCACTACGAACCGCAGGTAGAGCCGGGAAGCAAGGCCGAGCGGCGACTCATCCGCACCGTCACCGCGCTGTTCCTGCTCGCCGGTCTCTCCGCCACCGCGTTCGTGGTGATCTACATCGCCTGGCCGTGGCAGGTCACGATCGAAAGCGGCGGCCTCGACAAGCTCTACACGCCGCTGCTGGGCCTCACGCTCGGTCTGGCGCTGCTGGGCATCGGGTTCGGCATCCTCACCTGGGGCAAGAAGCTGCTGCCCCGGGAGGTCGCGATTCAGGAGCGGCGCGACGGCCCGTCGAGCGAGGAAGACCAGCACTTCATGGGCAACACGCTGGCGTACATCGCCGACGAGATGGGCGTGAAGCGCCGCCCGCTGCTCGGCGTCTCCCTGGTGGCCGGGCTCGCGCCGCTCGGGGTCGCCGCCGCCGCGCCGCTGGTCGGTGGGCTGATCTCCCAGCCGCACAAGAACAACCAGATGTTCCGCACTGGCTGGGCGCCGATCACCCACGAGAGCGGCCGGCAGAAGCTGGTGCGCCTG
>Ga0079224_100011262_pt1 | contig 12307 bp, 8 predicted proteins | sample Stecom2015_FD_80414 | JGI IMG/M metagenome (GOLD analysis project Ga0079224, IMG submission 80414) | Agricultural soil microbial communities from Utah to study Nitrogen management - Steer compost 2015 | ecosystem: Environmental > Terrestrial > Soil > Agricultural land | place: USA: Utah... | reverse complement strand
AGCGCGGCGCGCCACTCCTCGACGTGATCGCCGGTGCCGATCAGGTTGATCAGCGCCATCCGCGGCCGACCCGTCCAACGCAGGATTTCCATCTCCGCCTCGTACTGCCGGCCGTACGGGCGGCTGCCGTCGACGACGTACAGGATTCCCGCGCCGTCCATGATCGGCGTCAGGAGCTCGCGCTCGTCGTGAAAGCGACGATCGTCGGCGTGCTCGCGGAGAAACTCGCGGACGACGTCGGCACGTCGGCCGGCGCCGCGATCGTGACGCTCGAGCCATTCGAGCACCTCGCGCGCGCGCTGAAAGCCCGGCGTGTCGACGAGCTCGTACAGGATCTCGCCGTCGAGACGCATCGGATACGCCCGAGCCCGCGTCGTCGTGCCGGGCTCGGGCGAGATCGCGACGGTATCGTCCTCCGCGAGCGTCGCGACGATGCTGCTCTTGCCCTTGTTCGGGTGGCCGACGATCGCGAATTTCGGGTGACTCATGCCGACGCCGTCTCGACGTAGACCCTGGGATCGGCGAGCTTCCCGACCGCGCGCGCCCACGTTTCTCTTTCGATGTCGCCGACCGGCTCGTCGGCTTCGCCGATCGGCATCACGACGATCGACGCGTCGGGACCCGCGTGCTTGCGCAGGGCGGAGACGAAGTCGAGAAACTCGAGCAGCGGCGGCTCCCACGCCGGCGTGAACACCACGAGGGGGCCCGCGCCGTTCGCGATGCGTTCGGCGGCGCGGCGGTCGGCGTCGAGGTTCGGGCTGTCGCCGGCCGCGACGACCTGCGCGAGCTCGAGCCCGAGCCGCTCGCGCGCGCAACGGCGTGCGGCGTCTTCCGTGATGCCTCGACTCCAGATCACGCCGCGGGCCTGACCGCCGAGCGGAGGCGGCGTGCGCGGCGCCGCCGGCCCGGTCTCGGGCGCGTCTGCGCCGGCTTCGGCCGCGGCGGTCTCGATCGCCGGGGCCTCCATTCGGTCGAGCAGCGCGGTCACGCGCGGGTCGTCGACGAGCAGCGCGCGCGTCGCCGCGCGCAAGCGCCAGGATGCGAGCGCAAGCAGAGCGAAGCGCGGCACGAGCCCATAGCACGCGATCGCGAGCACGGTGAACGACCACCATCCGCCGAGCTCGCGAGAAGCGTTCGTGCCGAGGCTGCTCGTGCCTTCGAGGCGAAAGAACCGCGATTGCTCGATCAACGGAAGGCCCGGCACGGCGTCGGGAAAGATCTCGCGCCAAGGCCACGCGATGATCTCGACGATTCGCGCGACCAGCGACGCATCGATCGCAAGCGTCGTGCTCCAGCCGAACGCGAGATCCGTGAACGTGATCAGCAGGAACGCGGTCGCGAGCGCCGCGGCGTTGAACGCGACCGCGGCGGCCTGCGACCACGCGAGCAGCTGCCATTTCGCGTAGCGCCGCGATGCCGGGCGGCCGGCGCCGGAGAGCTGCGGCAGATCCTCGAGATCTCGCGCGACGCGGCGAACGATCGCCGCCGCGATCGAGCCGGGATTGAGCGTCGCAAGCGCGTCCTGCACGAGCTTTAGACCAGGTACCCGCGGGGGCATCATCAGCAGCGTCAGCGCGACGAGCACGACTTGCGGCAAGACGAGCAACGCGAGCAGCCGCACGACGTTGACCGGGTGCGTGCCGTCGTACCGAAAGGCCGCAAGCGCGACGGTCGCTCCGCCCAGCGCGCCCACGATCAGCATCACGAACGTCGCGAGGCGTCTTGCGTTGGCGAGACGGCGTCCGGCCTCCGGCCGGTCGGGCGTGTCGAGCCGGCGCCACCAGGCGCGCACGCGCTCGACCGGGTCATGCGCCTCGATCGAGAGCGCGATCTCGCGGTCCCTTCGACGGCGCTCGGCGAGCGGCGTCGACCGGTCGGCCTCGAGCCATGTCGGCACGTCGACGGCGTCCTCGAAGAGCGTGCTATCGAAATCTCGAGCTGATGTCATCGGCACCCCGGGGGGGTCGCGGCCGGAAGTATAGAGGCGCGACTCGGCGCTCGTCAGACGGCCGGGTCCGCCCGGCCCGCCGCGCGGCGTCTCGTTCCTCCCGAGCGTCGACGGAGCTCGCCGATCGCGGCTGAGCGGGCACTTCGTCGCGGCGACTATATATCATCGGCGCCCGCGTCGCCTCGGTGGTCGGGCGATAATGACCTGAAATTTCCTGACTTCGAGCCGAACATGCTGATCGACATCGCCATCGTCCTCGGGCTCATCGCGTTGAACGGTCTGTTCGCGATGTCCGAGCTCGCGGTCGTCTCCTCCCGCAAGAGCCGTCTCGAAAGCCTCGCCGCGCGTCGAGTGCGCGGCGCGCGTGCAGCCCTTCGGCTCACCGAGGATCCGACGGCATTCCTCTCGACGGTGCAGGTCGGGATCACGCTCGTCGGCATTCTGGCCGGCGCGTTCGGCGGTGTCGCGCTCGGCAGCGAAGTCGCGGAGTGGCTCGGCCGCTGGGCGCCGATCCGCGCGTACGCCGAGCCGCTCGCGCTCGGCACGATCGTCGTCGTCACGACCTACACGACGCTGATCATCGGCGAGCTCGTGCCGAAGCGCATCGCGATGCGCCGACCGGAGCGCATCGCCATGCTCGTCGCCCCGCTCATGCATTGGCTCGCCCGCATCGCGGCTCCGGTCGTGTGGGTCTTGAAGCGGTCGACGGAAGGCGTGATGCGCGTTCTGCCGCTTCGCCCGGCGCCGGAGACCACCGTGACCGAGGAGGAGGTGCGCATGCTGATCGCGGAGGGCACGCGTGCAGGCGTCTTTCTCGCGACCGAGCGTGAGATGATCGAAGGCGTGCTTCGCCTCGCGGACCGCAAGGTACGCGCGATCATGACCCCGCGCCAGGACGTCGCGTGGCTGGAAGTGAGCGCGACGCCGGAGGAGATCGCCGAGCAGCTCGCGGAGCATCGTGCGTCGCGTTTCCCGGTCTGCCGCGAGACGATCGATCAGCCCGTCGGAATCGTCCAGGTGAAGGATCTCGCGCCGGCGCTGCTCAAAGGCGAGAAGATCCGTCTTGCGGACTACATGCGGCCGCCGCTCGTCGTGCCGGAAGGCGTCGAGGTTCTGAAGCTGCTCGATCTGTTCCGGACCGAGGGCGTACACATGGCGATCGTCGTCGACGAGTACGGCACGACGGAGGGGGTCGTCACGCTAGGCGATATTCTCGAGGCCATCACCGGCGAGCTTCCGGAAGTGGGAGAGGAGCCCGAGCGCGGCCTCGTGAGGCGATCGGACGGCTCGTGGCTCGTCGACGGCGGCTATCCGATCGACGAGTTCGAGGATCGGCTGCGCCTGCACGGGCTGCGCGAGAACGGCGATTTCGCGACGGTCGCGGGCTACGTGCTACACCGACTCGAGCGCGTGCCCGCCGTCGGCGACCATTTCGTCACGGCGAACGGCCGCTTCGAGATCGTCGACATGGACGGGAACCGGATCGACAAGGTCCTGTTCGTGCCGAACGAAGCTGCCGAGACGAACCCGTCGGAGTAGCGCCTCAGTCGATCGACTCGGGTATCCAGATACCGCGATCGCAACGAAGAACCGTCGTGCCGCTGCGCACGAGCTCTCCGTGTGAGAACGCGCTTCCGTTGTAATAGCAGAGGGCATCGCCTGCGATCGATTCGCGCAGCGCCTCGGTGTCTTCGTCCGTTTCCCACGCGATCGGCGAATTCTTGAGCTCCGGGTCTTGTGCGCCGAGATCGATCGGTGTGCTGGCCATGCCACCCTCCGTCGTTTGGTTGTCGTGCGGGAATCGTCCGCCCCGGGTGCAAGAACCATGCCTCGCGGCCGAGGCCGGGTCGACGCAGAACTAGTGATTAGAGACGCTACCGAGATTCTTGCAGTGCGGCCCGGCGTCCGCTTTTTTTTTTTCATGCCACCGAGTACGGCCCGTGGCATAAAGCTTGCTCGGGCTCGGCCGGGATTTCGCGGCGAGAACATCGATGACCGAGACGGAGAGGGCGACCGGCAAGTCGTGCTGGCTCGCGTCGGTGCCCGAGCGTCCGCTCGCGGCGCCCCTCGAAGGCGACGAGCGTGCGGAGGTCGCGGTCGTCGGCGGCGGAATCGTCGGCGTAACGACGGCGCTGATGCTTCAGCGTGCGGGCCGCTCCGTCGCGCTCCTCGAGGCTTCGCGGGTCGGCCATGGCGTGACGGGCGGCAGCACGGCGAAGATCACGTCTCAGCACGGACTCGTCTATCACGAGCTCGAGCAGCGGCACGGCCGAGAAGCGGCGCTTCGCTATGCCCGATCGAATCAGGCCGCCCGCGAATGGATCGAGCGGCAAGTCGACACGCTCGGCATCGATTGCGGCTTCGAGCGCCGCCCCGCGTACGTGTACGCGGAGGGCGCGGCGCAGGTCCCTTCCGTCGAGCGTGAAGCCGAGGCCGCGGCTCGGGCCGGGCTTCCGGCGACTTTCGTGCGCGGCGACGGCCGTTTCCCGTTCGAAGTGCATGCCGCGGTCCGTTTCGATGAGCAGGCGCAATTCGATCCGGTGCGTTATCTCGAAGGCCTGGTCGCGGATTTCGTTGCGAAGGGCGGCGTCATTCACGAAGCGACGCGTGCGATCGACGTCGAGCGGGGCAGCCCGTGCACCGTCGTCACGCGTCGCGCGGCGAGATTCGCGCGGACCACGTCGTGATCGCGACGAATATCCCGTTCCTCGATCGGGGAGGTTACTTCGCCCGCGTGTTCCCGTACCGCCACATGGCGATCGCCGCAACCGTTCCCGCCGCACGCGTTCCGGCCGGGATGTTCGTCAGCGCAGACTCACCGACGCGTTCGTTCCGCACCGCGCCGTGGACCGAGAACGAGCGTCTTCTCATCGTGGTCGGTGAAGCTTTCCCGACTGCGGCCGCGGATACCGTGCAACGTCACATGGAGCTCGAGACGTTCGCCGCCGAGCGCTTCGGCACGGCGGCGCCGACGTTTCGATGGGGAAATCAGGATTACTATGCCGCGGACCGCATACCTTTCGTCGGTCCGCTCGTCCCGGGAATCACGCGGATCCGCGTCGCGACGGGCTTCAATGCATGGGGCATCACGGCTGGCACGGCGGCGGCGATGATACTGACCGACGCGATCGCCGGCCGGGACAACGATTGGGCACCGCTTTACGATTCTCGTCGTATCGGCTGGCGCGGTGGAGCGCGTTCGCTCGTACGCAAGAATGTTGCGGTGGCGGCAGGATGGCTCGCCGAGAGAATCGAGCAGGCGCCGCCGCGGGAGCCGGGTTCGCTCCGGCGCGGCGAGGGCGCGATCGTCAGCGTGAGCGGCAAGGCCGCCGCAGCTTACCGCGATCAGGACGGCGAGGTGCACCTTTTCGACGCGCGCTGCACCCATATGGGGTGCCGACTGCGTTGGAACATCGCCGAAAGCAGCTTCGACTGTCACTGCCACGGCTCGCGGTTCGACGTTCGCGGTGAGATCCTGAACGGGCCGGCCGTAAGACCGCTTCGTCGGCTCGATCGACGCTGAAGGTGCGTCCCGCGCTTCGTGCTTCTCGTATCGTCGCGACGATGCTCGCGATGGCTGCTGTCGCGTGCGAGCACACCCCGGCGATCGCTCCGGAGGCCTCGCTCGTCGCCGTGCTCGACGAGCTCGATGTGCCGGCGAGCGCCTCGGTGCTCGTCGGCGCCGGCGATATCGCGTCCTGCGAGGAGCTGGCAGGCGCGGTCGCGACGGCGGCGCTCGTGCGCGCGATGATCGAGCGAACGCCCGATGCCGTCGTGTTCACGACCGGCGATCATGCGTATCCGGACGGCTCACCGGAGCAGTTCGAGGCTTGCTACGAGCCCGCGTGGGGCGAGTTCAACGCGAGGACGGTGCCGGCGCCCGGCAACCACGACTACGAGACCGAGGGCGCCGAGGGTTTCTTCGGCTACTTCGACGTCTTTCGGGAACGATCCGAAGCGAGGGGCGGGGGATACTACGACGTTACGCTCGGCGCGTGGCGCATCGTCGTGCTGAACAGCCTGCTGCCGCTCGAGCCTCGGAGTCCGCAGCTCGAGTGGATCGACCGGCGGCTCGACGCCGACGGCCGTCCGCGATCCGACGGCGCGCGTCAGTTCACCGTCGGCACCGACGGCGCCGATCTGCATCCGATCGTTCGCCGGCGCCGACACAGCGAGTATCTGACGAACGAAACGTACGGAGTGCTCGTGCTGATATTGCACGCGGACGGCTATGAATGGGCGTTCGTCGGCACCGACGGCGTCGTGCACGACCGCAGTGACGAGCGCGTCGCGTGCTCGACATAGCGCGTGAGGCACGGGCGGCGTCGGAACGGCTCAAGCGCCGTTCCGATCCGGCGGCGGAATCTCGGGGCCGTCGGGTGAGTCGCCCGGAAGCTCTTCCGGCGGCGTCGTCGGGCGCGGCTCGTCGCCGTCCGGGAACTCGGGCGGAGGAGGCGGAACCGGCGGCTCGTCGGGCGGCGGCTGCCATTCGTCGACCGCACGCCGCGCGGCCGTCGGGCTCGTTGCGTCGTCGTGTAACGGGGCGGCGTATCGCGTGGTCACCCGACGAGTCTATCGAGTGTCCGTATAGCGTGACCATAGGTACCGTGCAGGTCGTGGTACGGGATTTGGACGCCTGGAGCGTCCACCTTCGCGCCGCGGAGATTTCGCGTGGCCTCGAGCACTCACTGGATCCTGACGGGGACGATCGGCGCGTCCGCCGCGCTGCTGATCCTCGGCGAATCGGAGCGGCCGGCGGCGCAGGACACTCGAGCCGAGATCTCGGAGCTCATCGTTCTTGGTGACAGCCTGTCGGATATCGGGAACGTGGCGGCGGTCGCGGACTTCGTGCTCGGCGAGCGGGGTTTCCCGACGCCGACGATCGGACTCTGCAACCCGGTCGAGCGTCTGGTGCTCGATCGCGACTGTAACGATCTGGCTTATGCGAGGAGCCGGGTCACGAACGGGCCGGTCGCCGTCGAGCATCTCGCGGCGCATCTCGGCGTCGGCGGCTTCGCTCCGTCGTTGCACACCGTGCCGGAGCGCTCGGGAGCGGGCGCGAACTATGCCGTCGCGGGTGCAACGGCCCGGGGCGACGGGTTGAAAGACCTGCGATATCAGCTCGATGTGCTGCTGGCCGATCGCGGCGGCGTACTGCCCGAACAGTCGCTCGTCGTCGTGATGATCGGCGGCAACGACGCGATCGATACGCTGCAAGCCGAGGCGCTGCCGCGGATTTCCGAGCCCGCCGATTCGCTGCCCGATGCGTCGGACGGGGACGGCGCGGACGCGCCGAGCAGCGAGGCCGATCGCATCATCGCGGATGCGACGCTTGCGATCGCCGAAGGCGTCGCGCGCTTGCTTGATCAGGGAGCGGGCTGCATCCTCGTCGCGAACGTTCCCGATCTCGCGCTGCTGCCGGCGGTGCGCGCCGCGGAGGAGGTCGCATCGAACGTCACGTCGGCTTTCAACGCCGAGCTCGACGCGCGGCTCGCGGAGATCGAAACTGCGCATCCGGCGGGAGATTCGATCGTGCGTTTCGATTTCTCCGCCGTGCTCACGGCGGCGAGGGCCGACGCCGTAATGGCCGGGCTCAACGTGACGGATGCTTGCTTCGATTCCAAGGCCTATATCGGTCCCGACGCGACGCGCCGCTTTCACCCCGACTGCGCGCCGGCAGGCGACGGGCTAGCGCCGGATTTCGACTCGTTCTTCTTCTGGGACGAGATCCATCCGACAGCGATCGTGCACGAGCGCATCGGGGCTGCGTTGATCGAGCACGCGGCCCTCTGCCAGTAAGCGCAGCACGCGAAAGGTGGCGGTGATGGCGAGGCGGGGCGATGAGATCGCCCTGCGGAAGCCGCTGCAGGCGTTGCGCAAGGATCGCGTCTGTGCGACGCGCCGGGTCCGGCTTACTCCGGCGCGCCCGCCTCTCGGAGCTTACGCAGGATGCGATCCTCGACCCACTTCGGGCTCCACCAATCGAGCGGCGTCACCGCACGGCCGCCGAGCAGCATCGTGAAGTGCAGGTGATCGCCTCCGGCGAGACCGGTCGCGCCGGTGCGGCCGATTCGCTGCTCCATCTCGACCATATCGCCGACCGCGACGTCGATCGACGAAAGGTGCGCATAGAGCGATTGCAGCCCCATGCCGTGGTCGATGATGACGCAGTTGCCGTAGATCCCGAGCCAGCCGGCGTAGACGACCCGGCCGCGGTTCGCGCTGAAGACGGGAGCTTGCGCGGTCGACGCGAGGTCGTAGCCGAGATGCACCTGGTTGTCGACCGTTTCCCCGTTGTAGACGTAGGTGCGCTGATCGGCGAAGCCCGCCTCGACCGCGGTGTTGATGAGCTGCTTGAACGGTCCCCGCCAAAGAATCTCCGGCGCCGTCGACTCGGCGAGCGCGGCGATCGTCTCGTTGTTCATCCGGCGCAGGTCGCGATTGATGCGAAGATACGCCGCGAGAAGATCGGACGGGTCTTCGACGTCGAGCTCGGTCGAGTTCGCGAGGATCGCCGGCACGACCCGCGCGAGGAAACGATCGTCGAGGTTGATCGTGCTCTTGCGGAACTGCTTCGGCGTGACCTGGTAGTCGAACGGCGCGGTGGTTTCGTTGCCGTACGCGTCGCGCGCGTAAATCGAGATCCGCGTGTCGACCGGCTGATCCCACTGCAGCGAAAAGAACGCGACCCTGAGCGCGGAATCCGACGTCTCTATGCCCGCGCCCGTCGCGGGAAAGCCGCGATATTCGAGATCGCCGACCCGAACGCCCGACTCGACGTCGGCCGGCGTGGCCCGATACACGACGAGCTCCGAACCGCCGTGGTTGATGTAGTGGAACCTGGAGAGGACCGCGATCTGCGGCGGAGCGAGCCGCACTTCGAACTCGCGCGACGCAACCGATTCGGCTTCTCGGTAACCGAACAGCACGGGCCGCGCCGCGGTCACCACCACCTTGGCCGCGCCGGCGCGCAGCTCCGGCACGTGCCGCTTACCGAGCGGTCGCTCGAGAACGACGCGGTTCTCGCCGGCTCGGGTCAACGGTGCATCGCCCGCTTCGGCGAGCGAGAAGAACGGTACGGTCGCGCCGTCCTGCTCGATGTGCACGTCGAGCCGGGTGAGCGCGCCGCCCGGCGTATCGACGGCGATCGCGACCCGGCCGATCTGTCCGACGACGTCCGGCTCGGTGATCTCGATCCGCGGACCTTCGGCCCGTCCGGCCATGACCCATGCGCCCGCAGCGCCGAGCACGGCGAGCGCGATGACTATCGCAACGATTCGCATGCGGTGATTGTAAGCGCGGCGCCATGAAAATCCATCTCGGCCGCTCGGCGCGCACGCCGCGTGATGTCGCCGACGGTCGACCTGCCGAAGTATTTCGCAGTACTAAATAAATGCGTGTGGTCGGCATCTTTCTCGTCGGAGGAGCGGGTGCGTCGCTCGGCGGACGAGAACGAGTCGCCGATCGAGCGACCGCGCGAGGACGCGCTCGGCAGTGGATGCGATACATGGTCGGATGGACCGAGGTCATGCCGCGCGCTTTCGCGAGCGAACGACGCCTCGCGCGTTGCCGCGGGAGCGCTTCGAGCGCTGCGTGAGCGCCATTCCCCGCGGCTCGCGTGGTGTTACAAAAAGGATGAGGAAAGCTGGGTAAGTAGCTGTATAAAAAGAGTGAGTATGGCCAGCGTGCCTTACCCTGCCGCGCTTCCAAGCGCATGCCGGCGCAGGATGCGGCGGGCTTCTCCAACGCGAAGGCGTCCGGTCGATCAGTGCTCGCCGCGAGCGATCAGCTCTTGGATCGTCGAAATCGAAACGGGCTTGACGAGATGGGCGTTGAAGCCCGCTTCCCGCGTGCGTTTCCGGTCCGACGCCTGTCCCCAGCCCGTCACGGCATAGATCGCGACGTTTCGGCCCCAGGGGCTTTGACGAATCCGCCTGCACGTCTCGAAACCGTCGAGCCTCGGCATGCCGATGTCGAGCAAGATCAGGTCCGGGCGAAAGTGCTCCGCGATCTCGATGGCTTGCAATCCGTCTCGGGCGGTGCGGACGTCGTGCCCGACGGCGCCGAGCACCTCGGCCATCGCCGTCGCCGCGTCCGCGTTGTCGTCGGCCACGAGGATGCGGCGAGCCTTATCGTGCCCGTTGGCTTTGGATGGGGGCCTGACGCGGCGCGCGCCGAGCAATGGGAGCGTAACGATGAATTCGCTGCCTTTACCCCGGCCTTCGCTGTGAGCGTCGATCGCGCCACCGTGCAGCTCGACGAGCCGCTTCGCGACGGCCAGTCCGAGCCCGAGGCCGTGCCGCGGCTCGCCGGGCCGCTGCTCGCCTTGCACGAACATCTCGAAAATGCGCGGGAGGAGCGACGGCTCGATGCCGATACCGTTGTCGGCGATGCGCACCCGAGCCTCGTTGCCGACGGCTTGGAGCTCGACGTCGATGCGTCCGCCCGGTTCGGTGTACTGCGCCGCGTTGGCGAGGATGTTCGAGAACGCCTGCGTGAGCCGTACGTGATCGCCGTCGACGCGGATCGGGGACGACGGCGCGCGCACGTCGAGCTCGTGATGCGCCTCGTCGAGCAGCGGGCGCACGTTCTCGACGGCATCCGCGATGGCGGCACGGACGTCGAGGGGGCTGCGTTTCAGCTCGAGCGCGCCGCGGCTCAGCCGACTTGCGTCGAGCAGATCGTCGACGAGCCTCACGAGCTGGCCGAGCTGACGGTCGATGATCTCGCGCGCATGAGTCAGCGTCGTCGAATTGTCGTCCGCGTAGGCCAGGAGCTCCGATGCGCTGCGTATCGGCGCAAGGGGGTTACGCAGCTCGTGAGCGAGCATCGCGAGGAATTCGTTGCGGCCGTCCGCGCCCGGCTGCGCGGCGGGATGAGCTTGTGCCGTCGCCAGCAATCCGGAGGAGACGAGCCCCGCGGCCGCGATCAGGAACGCGCGCAGCTCGTCGTCGAGCACGGTGTGCTTCGAGAGTCCGACGATCAGGCACGCGTCTCGACCGTCGACGGGCCCGAGCCGCAGCACCACCGCGCCCTCGATATCGTTCTTCGCGTCCGCCAGTGACGGCGGCAACGTCCGGGTGATCCTCATCGAATCGTGGTGCTCGAGATCCGCGAGCAGCCACGCTCCGGACGGCTCGTCGCGAGCGATCGTCGCGTCGAGCGGCCGCGGTAGCTCGCCGGCGCTGCCCGCGAGCGCGGCCTGCGTACCGCCCGGCTCGATGAGATAGAGCAGGGCGAACGGAATCTCGCGAGCGTTCGCGACGAGCGCCGCGACCGCCCATTCGCACGCGGCTTCGATGGACTCGGCCTTGCCCAGATCCTTGAGTCCGCGCAACGCCGCGAGGCGTTGGCGCACGATGACGGCGTGCGTGTCGTCTTCGCCGATGCCGAGCACGCCGACCGCACGTCCCGACTCGTCGCGAATCGGCGTGAGCGTGAACGTGCAGTAGAGACCGTGCTCGCGCCCGTTACGGGTCACGACGACCCGGCGGCCGCGAACGATGAGCGGCGCGTTGCGAGAGAGCACCTCGCAGACCTCTGCGCCGATCGCGTCCCAGATCTCGCGACGAATCTCGTGGGCCGGACGGCCGAGCTTGCTGCGGTGCCCGAAAAGCTGCGCGCAGGCGTCGTTGTGGAGATGGATGAGGTCGTCGCCCCACCAGATGAATCCCGGCGCGGGGCTCGCGAGCATCAGGCGGACCGCGATCTTGAGGCTTTCGGGCCAGCGATCGACCGGGCCGAGAGCCGTCGTAGACCAATCTTTCGACCGCATGAGCCGGCCCGTCGCTCCGGCGCGGTCGAACAATCCGCCGCCGGATGCTTCGGGCTCGACTGCGGTGATTCGAGCCGAGCGACTGAGCGCCGCGGCTCGACCGGGAGTCTTGTGCATTGCGGGTCCGGAGTCGAGCCTACGTCGCGTCATGCAAAGTGAATGCCAACTCGCCGCTCGGGCGGTCGTTTGCTTCCGCATACATCGAAGGCCGCGCCCGCCGGCCACTGTGGCGGCGTCGCGACGCCTCGTACAGCAAGGCTCGATGCCGACGCTTCGTCCGCCCCGCGCAAGTTCCTTTGCGGCAAGCCGGGCTACGTCACGAGCTGGATGTGGGGCATGCTTCTTGCCTCAACGAGCGATTCGATCGCTGCGACCACGGGCCCAGAGGAATCGCACATGGCACAACGCGCCCAGGCAATGAGCGGATGGGAGTCCGAGACCGAGGATACGACCGCGCAGCTCCTCGAGCGCATGGATGCGTATTGGCGCGCGGCGAATTATCTCTCCGTCGGACAGATCTATCTGATGGCGAACCCGTTGCTCAAGGAGCCGCTGCGGCCGGAGCACGTGAAGCCGCGTCTGCT
>Ga0079224_100011261_pt1 | contig 12307 bp, 11 predicted proteins | sample Stecom2015_FD_80414 | JGI IMG/M metagenome (GOLD analysis project Ga0079224, IMG submission 80414) | Agricultural soil microbial communities from Utah to study Nitrogen management - Steer compost 2015 | ecosystem: Environmental > Terrestrial > Soil > Agricultural land | place: USA: Utah... | reverse complement strand
GGTGAGGCTGCCGGCGGTCTCCGGCGCCCGGTCGATCCGGAACGCGCTGAAGCCCCAGGTACCCATCCAGATGATGACGAAGGCCGTCGGCAGGCCGATCGACGCGGTGACGAACTCGCGGATTGAGCGGCCGCGCGAGATGCGGGCGATGAACAGCCCCACGAAGGGCGACCAGGTGACGGTCCACGCGTAGTAGAAGACGGTCCAGTCCCCCGACCACCGGCCGCCACCAAAGGAATCGTTGAAGAACGAGAGCGCCGGGAGGTGCGACATGTAGGCGCCGGCCGACTCCACGATGCCGCGGATGGTATCCATGCTTGCGCCCCACATGAGCACGAACAGCATCAGGGCCACGGTGAGCACGATGTTGAGGTAGGACAGCCGCTTGACGCCCTGGTCCAGGCCGGCCAGCGCCGACGCCAGCGCGAGCGCCGTGATCACCGCGATGATCCCCGCCTGCAGCCAGCCGTTCATGGGAACACCCATGACGTAGTTCATGCCGGCGTTGATCTGCATCGCGCCAAGGCCCACCGACACCGCCAGCCCGAACACCGTGGCCACCACGCAGGTGATGTCCACCGCCCTGCCCCAGGGGCCGTGGATGCCCTCGCCGATCAGCGGCTGCAGCGCCGACGACACCCGCGGCGGCAGCCGGCGCTTGTAGGTGAAGTAGCCGAAGCACATGCCCGGGATCACCAGCAGGGCCCACATGTGGATGCCGAAGTGGAAGTTGGCGATCGCCAGCGCCTGCATCGCCGCCATGTCGGTGGCGGGCTCGGTACCGTAGAGCGGCGGATTGGCGTAATGGTTCATGGGCTCGGCCACGCCCCAGAACATCAGCACGGCGCCCACCCCGGCGGCGAACAGCATGCCGAACCAGGCCACCCCGGAAAATTCAGGCTTGGCATCGTCCTGCCCGAGCTTCGCCCGCCCGTAGCGGCTGGCCGCCAGCCCGAACGCGAACAGGACCAGCGCGGTCGTCCCCAGGGTGTACATCCAGCCCAGCTCGTAGCGCAGCCAGCTGGCCACCACGCCGAACGCGCTCTGGACGGGGCCGGGGAACAGGGACATCGCGGCTGAGAACGCGGCGATGATCAGCAGTGAAATGAAGAATGTCGCAGGGCCGGTGCGAAGGCCGAGGAAATCGTGCAGCCGGGTCAGCATGAGCCGTCCGTTGGTCAAGATCCCGGCACATGGTGCCACGCACGCGTGATGGCGCCGTACCCGGCGGGCCGCAGGCGATCCGGCGTGGGAAGGCGGCGAGGCCCCACACACGCTCCGGTACGGTGCCCCGGCGGCCGGTCCGATAGACTGTCGGGATTGTTTCCGGCCTTCGTACCCGATGAATCCGAATTACCTCGATTTCGAACAGCCCATCGCCGATCTTGAGGCGAAGATCCACGACCTGCGCCAGGCCAGCACCGGCCCCGGGGTCAACATCGACGCCGAGCTGCGCACCCTGCAGGACAAGCTGCGCCGGCGCACCGCGCAGATCTTCCGCGACCTCACCCCCTGGCAGGTGGCCCAGCTGGCGCGCCATCCCGCACGCCCGTACACCAGCGACTACATCCGGGTGATGTGCGACGAGTTCGAAGAGCTGGCGGGCGACCGCGCGTTTGCCGACGACCCGGCGATCATCGGCGGCCTGGGGCGCATCAACGGCCGCAGCGTGATGATCATCGGCCATGAGAAGGGCCGCGACACCCGCTCCAAGGTTCGCCGCAACTTCGGCATGCCGCGCCCGGAGGGCTACCGCAAGGCGCTGCGGCTGATGAAGATGGCCGAGCGCTTCGGCCTGCCGCTGCTGACCTTCATTGACACCCCGGGCGCGTACCCCGGCATTGGCGCCGAGGAGCGCGGCCAGTCCGAGGCCATTGCGCGCAACCTGATGGAGATGGCCGAGCTGAAGATCCCGGTGCTGTGCACCGTGATCGGCGAGGGAGGCTCGGGCGGCGCGCTGGCGATCGGCGTGGGCGACCGGACCCTGATGCTTGAGTACAGCACCTATTCCGTGATCTCCCCGGAAGGCTGCGCCTCGATCCTGTGGAAGGATGCGGACAAGAAGCGCGATGCCGCCGAACAGCTGGGGCTGACCGCCAAGCGCCTGGTCGAACTGGGCCTGGTGGACAAGCTGGTGCGTGAGCCGATCGGCGGCGCCCACCGCAACCCCACCCAGACCGCGATCCGGCTCAAGGCGGTGCTGCTCAACCAGCTCGACGAACTGGAGGCAATGCCCCCGGCCCAGCTGGTGGAACGGCGCTACCAGCGCCTGCGGGGCTACGGCGCCTACGAATCCGGCTGACCCACGGGCCTGGTGGCCGCCCCTGCGCCACGCCGACTACCATCGGTGGGCCGGCAACCGGCCGGCGCAATGGGGAGAAGTCAATGGTCATCCGAAAGATCGACGTCCTTTCCGCCGGCAAGATCGGCGGCATCATCGCCGCCGCGCTCGGCCTGCTGATGGGCCTGTTCATGCTGGTGTTCGGCGGCCTTATCGGCAGCCTGGCCGGGGGTGACGGCGGGATCTTTGCCTTGGGGGGCGGTTTCGCCGCGGTCATCATCCTGCCGATCATGTACGGCGTCTTCGGCTTCATCGGGGCGCTGATCCAGGCGCTGATCTACAACCTGGCGGCCGGCTTCGTCGGCGGCCTGCGCATCGAGACGGAGTGACCACCAGCGGCCGTGGGCCGCGCTGCCCGCGGCCGCTCTTTCCATGAGCCGAAACCTTGCCCTGCCCCCACCCCCCGTGTCCGCTCCGGTCGTGGCCGGCTTCAGCGGCGGGCTGGACTCCACCGTGCTGTTGCACCTGCTCGCCTCCGACCAGACGCAGCGCGCGCCCGGCCTGTGCGCCATCCACGTGCACCACGGCCTGAATGACCGCGCCGACGTGTGGGCGGAACACTGCCAGCGCACCTGCGAAGCGCTCGACGTGCCCCTGCGGATCGTCCGCGTCACGGTCGACCGCGGCTCGGGATTGGGACTGGAAGGGGCGGCCCGCGACGCCCGCTACCGGGCGTTCAGCGACCACCTGCCTGACGGCGGGATCATTGCGCTGGCGCACCACCGCGACGACCAGGCCGAAACCTTCCTGCTGCGCGCCCTGCGCGGCTCCGGCGTGGATGGCCTGCGCGGAATGCCGGCCTGGCGGCGCCTGGGAAGGGGATGGCTGTGGCGCCCGCTGCTTTCGCAGCCGCGCGACGCCCTGCTCGCATACGCCCGGCATGCCGGCCTGGACTGGGTGGAAGATCCGTCCAACGAGGTCGCCGCCCATGACCGCAACCACCTCCGCCGCCACGTGATGCCGCTGCTGCGCCAGCGCTGGCCGCACGCGGATGCCATGCTGGCGCGCAGCGCGGCACTTTGCGGCGAGGCTGCGCACCTGTTGGCAGCGGGGGACGCAGCGGCGCTCGATGACGTTTCCACCGCGTCGCCGATAATGATCGATGTCCCGCGCCTGCTGCAGCACCCGCCGGAGCGGCGCGCACGCGTGCTGCGCCTGTGGCTGGAGCGCCTGGGCCTCCCCCCCCTGCCGGCCGAGGGCATCGCGCGCATCGAAGCCGGCCTGCTCGGGCCGGCCGGTGACACCCTCCCTGAATTCGCCTGGTCGGGCAGCGTGATCCGCCGCTGGCGCGACCGCCTGCATGCCTCCCGGCAGCGCGCCGGCCTGCCGGACGGGTTTGAGGTGACCTGGGACGGCCGCGCCCCGCTGCGGCTTCCCACCGGCGACACGCTGGAACTGGAAGGCCTGGATATCCACGATTCCCCGGGCGCGCCATGGCCCCTGGTTGTGCGGGCGCGCCGCGGCGGGGAGCGGATCACCCTGCCGGGCCGCATGCATTCGCACGAACTGAGGAAAGTCCTGCAGGAGCGTGCGGTGCCGCCGTGGCTGCGCGGGCGCATGCCGCTGGTGTGCAGCCCCGGGGGCACGGTGCTGGCGGCCGGGGACGTGGCGCTTTCCGCGGAACTTGAACACCAGCTGGCCCGGAGCGGCTTGCGCCTGCGCTGGCGCTGTCCGGACCCCGCCTGATTTGCGTATCTATCCACATGGGCCTGGAAAAGCCCCGCGGAGCCGGCCGCGGCTCCGCAGACCCGAGCCGCATGCAGGATGCGCGTGCCAGGCCAGGATCGGCCGAACCCTTGCAGATTCCGCAACCGGCCGCCCCCGAATGAACAACCGGCACCCGCAGCTTGCCACTCCGCGACAGCCACCTGCCCCTTACTCTGTTAACTTAGCCACACCCTCCGCAGGACCCGGGTCGCCAGTGGTTGACGCACACTCTCAGGATCCAACGGCCACAGCCCGCGCCACCACTCCTCCCGATGCCGAGCCCGCCCTGGTTGCCGAAGCCACCGACCACGGCATCCGCCAGATCGAGTTCGGCCACCTGACCCACGTGGGCCTGCGCCGCGACCTCAACGAGGACACGTATTACGGCGACAGCGAGCTGGGCCTCTGGCTCGTGGCCGATGGCATGGGGGGGCACGAATACGGCGAGGTGGCCAGCGCCCTGGCACGCGAGACCATCGTGCGCGAAACCCGCCAGGGCACGCCGCTGGCGCAGGCGATACGGATCGCGGACGAGGAGATCATCCGCGCCTCCCGCCAGCGCCACGATACCCTGCCCATGGGCACCACGGTGGTCGCCGCGCGCATCGCCAACGACCGCTTCGAAGTGGCCTGGGTCGGGGACAGCCGGGTCTACCTTTGGCACGCCGGGCGCCTGACCCAGCTCTCGCAGGACCACAGCTACGTGCAGGAGCTGATCAGCCAGGGCACCATCAGCGTGGACCAGGCGCGCAACCATCCGCACCGCAACGTGGTGACCCAGGCGCTCGGGATCACCGATCCGAAGGCGCTCAACGTCGAGACCATGACCGGCGAGCTTCTGCCGGGGATGCAGCTGCTGCTGTGCAGCGACGGCCTGACCGAGGAGGTGGACGACGGCAGCATCGCCCGGGTGCTGTCGCACACCGAGTGCAGCGCGCAGGAATGCGTGGATGGGCTGGTGGCCGCGGCGCTCGACAACGGCGGCTCCGACAACGTCACCGTCGTGCTGGTGCGCCGGGCCTGAGCCGCAGGCCCCGTCGGGCTCAGGCCGGTTCGGCCTCCGGCTGCGGCGCCGTCGCTTCCACCGCAGGCTGCCACAGGTTGCGCCCGGCGCGGGCGCTGATCGCCTCGACGCGGGCCGCATGCAGGGCCAGGTCTTCGGGCGTGGGGACCACCCGCGGCCGCGGGCCCGCCGGTGGCGCGGAACTGATGACCGCCGTGGCGGCCGCTGGCTCCGGCGCGCCGAAGCCGATCTCTCCCTGGCCAGCAGTGAGCGCAAGGTACACCTCGGCCAGCAGCTGGGCGTCCAGCAGCGCGCCGTGGAGCTGGCGATGGGCATTGTCCACGCCCAGCCTGCGGCACAGCGCATCGAGCGAATTGCGCTGGCCCGGATAGCGCTGGCGGGCCAGCTCGAGCGAGTCCAGCACCGTCGTGCAGTCGGCCATGCAGCCGCGCTCCGGCCCGAGCCGGGCGAGCTCGGCGTCCAGGAAGCCGATATCGAACGCAGCGTTGTGGATCACCAGCTCGGCGCCATCGACGAACCCGAGGAATTCGTCAACGATGTCCTCGAACAGCGGCTTGTCGGCGAGGAACTCCAGGGTCAGCCCGGTGACCTCCTGTGCACCCTGCTCGAACTCGCGCTGCGGGTTGATGTAGCAGTGCCAGGTGCGCCCGGTCGGTCGACGCTCCACCAGTTCCACGCAGCCGATTTCGACCACGCGGTTGCCCTTTTTCCACTCCAGCCCGGTGGTTTCGGTATCCAGGACGATCTGTCGCATGCGGCTAGCCTAACGCATCGGCCGGGGCTGCCTTGATCCGCTCGGCCTCGGTGCGGGCAAGCAGGTCGACCCGCTCATTGTCCGGGTCGCCGGAATGGCCCTTCACCCACCGCCAGTCGACGCGATGGCGGCCCGCCGCCTCGTGCAACCGCTGCCACAGGTCCTGGTTCTTCACCGGCGCGCCGGCGGCGGTGCGCCAGTTGCGGCGCAGCCAGTTGGGCATCCACTCGGTGATGCCCTTGCGCACGTACTGCGAATCCGTGTGCAGGATCACCTCGCAGGGTTCGGTCAGCACTTCCAGCGCCCGGATGGCGGCCATCAGTTCCATGCGGTTGTTGGTGGTCAGCGCTTCGCCACCCACCAGCTCCCGCTCGCGTACGCCGTAGCGCAGCAGCGCCGCCCAGCCGCCGGGCCCCGGATTGCCAAGGCACGCGCCGTCGGTATGGATGTGCACCTGCTTCAACGCGCTCATCCCGCGGTCAATCCGTGCTGCAGGCGCACCCGCGGCGCCTTGCCGGCCACCGGGATCAGGGGCACGACGCGCTTCTGTGCGCAGACCACGTAGGCCGCGGCGAGCCCGGGTCCGTCGCGTGTCTCCTCGCGGACCTGGATCTTCCACACCGGGCCCACGCCACGGGAGACCGGCTCGGGCTCCAGGCCGGCGCGGCGCAGGCGCCTGCGCCAGGTCAACGGTTCACCCGCTGCCAGGCCCGTATCGCGCCAGCGCAGCCGGTAGGGAGAAAGCGGATTGAGCGCGATCAGGTGCAGCTTGCCACCGTCAACGAGCACCCGCTCGCACTCCTCCAGCAACGCATCGATCGGACCGGCCACGGCGCGCGCGTGCTGCAGGACCACCGTGGACAGGGATTCGCTGGCGAACGGCAGCGGCAGCCCGCAGCGAAGCGCACCTTCCCAGGCGTCCTCGCCAGCCACCAGGCAGGCGCCCCGGCCGCAGCCATCGGCCGGCACCGGGCACGGCGCAAACCACGCCCAGGGCGGGGCCGGACGCTCGCCCAGGGCGCGCCGGATCAGCGGGAGTTCGCTCTGGACCAGCGCCTGGCCCGCTTCAGAAGCGAACCACGCCTGGCCGGCAGCGGGTTGACCATTCGGGGAGAGCGCGGGCATGGTCCCATTCTACTGGGTGTCCGGGGAGCCGGCCGATGCAGCCCACGCCACTGGCGGCGCTGTCCGACAACTACATCTGGACCCTGGAGGGGGAAGGCGGCCGCTTCCTGGTGGTCGACCCGGGCGATGCCGGCCCCGTGCTGGCCGCCGCGCGCGATGGCCGGGAGCCCGCCGCGGTGGTGCTCACCCACCACCACCACGACCACATCGGCGGCGTGCCTGCACTCCTTGAGCGCTGGCCGGAGCTGCCGGTGTACGCGCCGGACGACGAGCGGATCCCGATGGCCACTGCCCGCCTGCGCGGCGGCCAGTCCGTGGACATCGCGCAGTGGCGCTTCGAGGTGATCGACGTTCCCGGCCATACCCGGAGCCACATCGCGCTGCATGGCCACGGGATCCTGTTCAGCGGGGACACCTTGTTCAGCCTGGGTTGCGGACGGCTGTTCGAGGGTACTCCGTCGCAGATGCTGGAGTCCCTGGACCGGCTGGCGCGCCTGCCCGCGGCCACGCTGGTGTGTTGCGGACACGAATACACGCGCAGCAATGCCGCCTTTGCCCTGGCCGTGGAGCCGGGCAACCAGGCACTGCGCGAGCGCAGCGAGGAGGTTGAACGCATGCGGGAGCAAGACAGACCCACGGTACCGTCGACGCTGGGCAGCGAGTTGGCCTGCAATCCGTTCCTGAGGATCGATGCGCCGGACGTCGTCCGCGCCGTCGGGGCGCAGGCCGGTGACGGCGGGGCGGTCGATCGCGTGGCGCGCTTCGCGGCCCTGCGGGCCTGGAAGGACGGGTTCGGGGCATGAACATCCCCGGGATGGCGCGCGCGTGCGCGCTGGCGGGGGCGCTGGTGCTCGGCGGGGCTGCGCCGGCATGGGCCGGCGGGCCGGCCGTGCCGCTGCAGGCGTCCCAGCTTCCCGCCATCGCCCACGGCGCGCCGCGGACGAGCGAGGTCCTGCAGCCGGTCAGCCGCAGCGGGCGCGAGATCTACGAGAGCTTCCGCAGCGGACTGTCCGACCAGGCATGCGCGGTGGAGCCCGGCGACCGCTGGCGACGGCATTTCGCCCACGTGCCCGGCGACCTGGCCAACCGCCCCGAGCGCCTGCTGCCGCTGTTCGGCTACGTGCTCGATGCCCTGCGCACGTACCACCTGCCGTCCGAATATGCGCTGATCCCGTTCGTCGAGAGCGGTTACCGCCCGGGCGCGCGCAGCCCCTCCGGCCCCGCCGGCCTGTGGCAGTTCATCGGTGCCACCGCGCGCAACCACCAGGTCACCATGCGGCCCGGCTACGACGGGCGGCTGTCGCCGGTGGAATCCACTGCCGCGGCCGTGCGGTACCTGCGAACGCTGCACGGCATGTTCGCCGGTGACTGGCGGCTCGCGGTCATGGGCTACAACGCCGGCGAATACCGCATCTTCGGCGCCCTGCGCAATGCCGGCCAGCGGGCCATGGACGCGGAGCCCGAGAAGCTGGCGGTGCCCCCGATCACCCGCGCATACGTGCGCAAGCTCCAGGCCCTGTCCTGCCTTCTGGTGGAAGCCGGGGAAGATCCCGAGTGGCTGGAGGCCATTGACCAGGCGGTGCCGGTATTGACCAGCGCCCCATTGCCGCCGGGCGTGCGGCGCCTGGAACGCTGGGCGGTGCGCAACGGTCACGATCCGGCGCTGGTGAGCCATTTCAACCCCGCCGTCGCCGAAGGGCGCGCCGGCCGCGCGGGCAGCGTGGGGGTGTTGGTCCCGGCCCGGCCACAGGACGCTCTGGCGGCGCTGTGGCCTGCGGACGGACCGGGCCCGGGGGAACAGGCGCCGGTGTTCATCGCCGACGCCAGCGACGTGCTTGCCGCGGACAGTGCAGCCCGGACCCACATCGTGGCGCGTGGCGAATCGATCTGGCGCATCGCCCGGGACTACGGCATCGAGCCCGGCCAGCTCCTGCGCCGCAATGGCCTGGACGCCGGCACGGTTCTGCATCCGGGGATGGTGCTGCAGATCGACGCGGCGGAACCCGGGGACGCGCCGGCCGTGGCAAACTAGGGCGTTGCTTAACCGAGAGACAGCACCCATGGGTTTCCTGCAAGGCAAGCGCGCCCTAATCACGGGCATCGCCAGTCAGCGCTCGATCGCCAACGGCATTGCCGAGGCGATGCACCGCGAAGGTGCGGAACTGGCCTTCACCTACCAGAACGAAAAGCTCAAGACGCGCGTGGACGAAGTGGCCGAGCGCCTGGGCGGCGGGCCGTCGTTCGCGCTGGACGTGACCGATGACCGCCAGATCGACGCCCTCTTCGCCGACCTGGGCAAGCACTGGCCCGAGGGCTTCGACATCCTCGTCCACGCCATTGCCTTTGCTCCGCGCGAAGCGATCGCTGGTCAGTTCCTTGACGGACTGTCGCGCGAGGCATTCGCCACGGCCCAGGACATCTCCGCCTACTCGCTGGCCGCCCTGGCCAAGGGCGCGCGGCCGCTGATGCAGGGCCGCAAGGGTTCCATCCTCACCCTCACCTACCTGGGCGCCGTGCGCACCCTTCCCAGCTACAACGTGATGGGAGTGGCCAAGGCCAGCCTGGAAGCCACCATGCGCTACCTGGCCTACAACCTGGGGCCGGAAGGCATCCGCGTAAACGCGATTTCGGCCGGCCCGATCAAGACCCTGGCGGCCGCGGGCATCGGCGGCTTCCGCAAGATCCTGGGCCACGTGGAAAACGAGGCGCCGCTGCGGCGCACGGTCACCATCGAGGACGTGGGCAACGTCGCCGCGTTCCTTTCCTCCGACCTCGCCGCGGGCGTCACCGGCGAAGTCACCTACGTGGACGGCGGCTACAACATCGTCAGCATGACCGGCATCGAGGGCAGCTGAGCCCTCGGCAAGCCCACGTGGTGCGGCGCGCTCCTTTCGAGAGCGCGCCGCCACAGCCGGGCGGGGCCCAGGGCCCCTAGAGCTGCGCTTCGATCACCGTCACCTTCATCCGCTCGCGCAGCGCACGCAACACGGCTGCGGCAGACTCGTTGCCGGCGAGGATGGTCAGCTGCTGGCGCAGCAGTTCCTTCTCCTGCTCGCTCGCCTCGGAAGGGTCACCGGGGATCACGGCGGTCACCGCAAAGACGACGATGCTGCCGTCGTCCAGTTCCACCTGGCCGGCGCTGGCGGCGCCTTCCGCGGGCACATCGGCGGCGAAGTAGGCATCCACGGCCGCAGGGTGCGGGATCGGGGTGCCGCGGGGCACGCCCGGGACCTGCTGCACCGCCAGCCCTTCTTCGTCCGCGATTTCCTGCAGCGACTCGCCCGCAGCGATGCGCTCCACCAGCTGCGACGCCGCTTCCGCGGCGCGGCGCGCGCTGCGGTCGGCGCGGATGGCTGCGACCACCTCTTCGCGCACTTCCTCCAGCGGCCGGGCATGCTCGGCGGTGTGGCCGACCACGCGGATCAGGACGCTGTGGTTGGTTCCCACCTCGATCGGATCGCTGACGGTGCCGTCCTCGATCAGGCTCTCGGTGAATGCCGCGCGCTGCACTGCCGGATGCGCGGCGACGCCCTCGCCCCCGCCGCGCGCGAACGGACCTGCTGTCTTCACCTCAAGCCCGCCGACTGCAGCCGCCGGCTCAAGCGAGTTCGGATCGCGGTACGCCTGGTCCACGACCTGGCCGACCAGGTCGCTCCAGGCACGTTCGCGGGCATTCCCGGTCAGCTCACGGGCGAGCTCGTCGCGGACCGCTTCGAACGGTACCGCTCCCTCGCCGCCGCGCACGTCCCGCAGGTACAGCACGTGCCAGCCGAAATCGGTGCGGACCGGATCGCTGACTTCGCCCGGCTCCATCTCGAACAGCGCGGCCTCGAACTCCGGCACCATCGCGCCCGGCTCGACCCAGTCCAGGTCGCCGCCGGCGTCCGCCGATCCGAAGTCGTCGGAATGCTCGCGGGCAAGGGCGGCGAAGTCAGCGCCCTCGGCCTGCGCCTGCTCTGCCAGGTCGCGCGCCCGCTCACGCGCCGCCTGCACAGTGGCGTCATCGGCGTCGGCAGGCACCTCGACGAGGATGTGCGAGGCCAGGCGCTCCTCGTCGCCTGCAAAGCGGGCCCGCTGGCTCGCGTAGAAGGCACGCAGCTCCTCCTCGCTGGGCATGTCGGCGATCTCAATCGCGGAATCGTCGATCTCCACGTACTCGATCGTGACCGTCTCCGGTGCCCGGAAGTCCGCCGTGTTGGCGGCGTACCAGGATTTGATTTCATCCTCGGCAACGTCACCGGCGTCCGGCTCGGGCGGGGGGAGGATGGCGAATTCCACGTCGCGGCGCTCGCCCAGCAACACCATCAGGCGCTCCAGCTGCGACGGCGTGGCGAACGCCGACTCGCCCACCTGCACCGGGATCAGCGACTGCTGCAGGCTTTCGCGGATGGCCGCTTCGAACTGGCGCGGCGTCTGCGGCGGCACCTGGGTCTGCAGCGCCAGCTGGTAACGCTCCAGGTTGAACTGGCCGTCCACCTGGAACGCGGGGAACTGCTGGATCTGCGCGGCCACCGCGGCGTCGCCCACCGCGATGCCGCGGTTGTCCGCCGCGAGCCTCAGCACCGCCTGGTCGACAAGGCCTTCCGCCACGCGGCGACGGTTCTCGATCTCCTCGAAGGCGCGCGGATCGTAGGCGTCGCCCATTTCGATGCGGGTTTGCTGCCGCTCCTGTTCGAACGCGCGGCGGAAGTCCTCGACCGAGATGGTTTCCGACTTCCACACCAGCTTGCGCACCGGCCAGAAGTCCGGCGCGCTGCGCCACCACGACGGCGGGGCCTCGACCCTGGCGACATAGCTGGCGCCGCTCTGGAACAGATACTGCTCCATGCCGAAGAAGGCGAACGGGATTGTCAGCAGGATCACGATGCCGATCGCGATCCAGCCGGACATTTTTTCTCGGAGTGCTTGCAGCATCGTGTTCGACTGGCCGTGGACGTAGCCGGGCATTCTAACCGGATTCAGCCATCCACCGGCCCGGTGTGGACGCCGGGAAGGCCTGCGTGGGCGGGCCCCGGCCAGCGCCCAAAGAAAAACCCCCGCCAGGTGGCGGGGGTTCTCCTTGTTCTAGTGGCGGAGCGGACGGGACTCGAACCCGCGACCTCCGGCGTGACAGGCCAGCATTCTAACCAACTGAACTACCGCTCCGCACTGAAACCTTGACTCTTTGGCGTGGTGGGTGCTGAGGGTTTCGAACCCCCGACCCTCGCCTTGTAAGGGCGACGCTCTACCGCTGAGCTAAGCACCCGTACCGAGCCGCTTAGTTTACAGCGTCTTTCAGCGCTTTGCCAGCCTTGAACGCAGGATTCTTTGCAGCCGGGATCTGGATCTCTTCACCGGTGCGCGGATTGCGGCCGGT
>Ga0079224_100011260_pt1 | contig 12307 bp, 8 predicted proteins | sample Stecom2015_FD_80414 | JGI IMG/M metagenome (GOLD analysis project Ga0079224, IMG submission 80414) | Agricultural soil microbial communities from Utah to study Nitrogen management - Steer compost 2015 | ecosystem: Environmental > Terrestrial > Soil > Agricultural land | place: USA: Utah... | reverse complement strand
GGTCAGGGACGCGTCGGCGGCGACGGCGGCGCGCGCCTCGGCCAGACCGTCCACGACCACGACGTCGGACAGCAGCCTGGTCAGGGCCGCACCGAGGCGGTCGGCCGCCTCGACGACGTCGAGCGCCCACCGCCCGGCGGGCGGCTCGGATCCGGGCGGCGCGGCGATCTCGCCGCCGGCCACCAGCACACGCACCTGGCCGGTGTCCTCGTCCCGGGCGCTGCGCACGGCGTCGACGGCGACGTCGACGGATTCGACGAGGGCGGCGTCCGCGACGGCACCGAGGGCGGCGGCGACGGCGTTCTCCCAGCCGGAGGAGACCGTGAGGTGGTCGGCGACGGGTCCGAGGACACCGGCTGCCCCGGACTCCAGCAACGTGCCGGTCCCGTCTTTGCGCCGCAGCGACATCTCGAGCGTGTCCCGGCGCGCGCCCCAGGTCGCGCGGTCGCTGTCGGCGGCGCGTTCGGTCTCGACGAGCTCGGCCACGACGCGCTCGGCCTCCTCGAGCTCCCGGGCGGCCTCCTCGTGGGCCTCGTCGAGGCCTTCCTCGCCCTCCTCGACGCCGGCGACCTGCTGCTCGAGCTTGGTGAACTCGGTGCGGGCGGCCCGGGCACGCTCCTCGGCGGCGGCGAGGTTCTCGCGCAGGCGCCCGAGCTCGGCCTCGGCCGCCTCGAGGCGTGAGCGCCGGGCCCCGACCTGGCCGGTGAGGCGAGCAAGACCCTCGCGCCGGTCGGCCACGCCCCGGTGCACCGCGGCCAGCGCGCGCTCCGCCTCCTGTTCCGCCTCCTCGGCCTCACGGCGGGCCGTGACAGCGTCCTCGAGTGCGGTCCGGGCGGCGTCGATCTCCTCGCCGAGGGCCTGTTCCTGCTCCCGTACGGCGGCGGCCTGGGCCTCGAGCTCCTCGGGTTCGGAGCCGCCGTTCGCAGGTTCCTCGGGCGTAGCGGAGCCGAGCAGGCGGACGCGTTCGGCGGCGACGTTCTCCAGGGAGCGCATGCGTTCGCGCAGTCCGGAGAGTTTGTACCAGGTGTCGGTGGTGCGGCTGAGCCGGGGCGCCGCAGCGGCGGCCTCCTGCTCGAGCCTGGTCAGCTCGGCCCGTGCCCGCTCCTACTCGGTCTCGGCCGCCTCCCGGCGCTCTCGCAACGCGGACTCGTCGGCCTCCTCCTGGGCGAGCTGGGCGGTGAGCTGGACGAGATCGTCCGCGAGCAGGCGGGCACGGGCGTCACGCAGATCGGCCTGCACCACCTGGGCGCGCCGGGCGACGTCGGCCTGCCGCGCGAGAGGGCCGAGCTGACGGCGGATCTCGGTGGCGAGGTCGGTGACCCGGGCGACGTTGGCGGACATCGCCTCGAGCTTGCGCAGTGCCTTCTCCTTGCGCCGGCGGTGCTTGAGCACGCCGGCGGCCTCCTCGATGAAGCCGCGACGGTCCTCCGGGGTGGCCTGCAGCACCGAGTCGAGCCGTCCCTGCCCGACGATGACGTGCATCTCCCGGCCCATGCCGGTGTCCGAGAGCAGCTCCTGGATGTCCAGCAACCGGCACGAGTTGCCGTTGATGGCGTACTCCGAGCCGCCGGAGCGGAACAGGGTTCGCGAGATGGTGACCTCGGAGTACTCGATCGGCAAGACCCCGTCGGTGTTGTCGATCGTCAGGGACACCTCGGCCCGGCCCAGCGGCGCGCGGGTGGAGGTGCCGGCGAAGATGACGTCGGCCATGTTGCCGCCGCGCAGCGACTTCGCGCCCTGCTCGCCCATGACCCAGGACAGGGCGTCGACGACGTTGGACTTGCCTGAGCCGTTCGGCCCGACCACACAGGTGATGCCCGGCTCGAGGTGCAGCGTCGTCGCGGACGCGAAGGACTTGAACCCCCGCATCGTGAGCGTCTTCAGGTGCACCCGGTCAGCCTAAGACGTTCTCGGCGCCGCTCCGCGGATCTCACCCCTTGCCGGCCAGGCGGCGCGGTCAGCGTTGCGGGAACCAGATCCCGATCTCGCGCGCCGCCGACTCCGGGCTGTCGGAGCCGTGCACGAGGTTCTGCTGGACGGTGGTGCCCCAGTCTCGGCCGAGGTCGCCACGGATGGTTCCGGGCGCGGCGGAGGCCGGGTTGGTGGCTCCGGCGAGGGACCGGAAGCCCTCGACGACGCCGTTCCCCTCGACGATGGCGGCGACGAGCGGACCCGAGGTCATGAACTCCAGCAGCGGCTCGAAGAACGGCTTGCCCTCGTGCTCGGCGTAGTGCTCGGTGAGCAGGTCGGCGCCGACCGTGCGCTGCTCCAGGGCGGTGATCGTGTAGCCCTTGGCCTCGATCCGGCGCAGGATCTCGCCGGTGAGCTGGCGGGCGACGCCGTCGGGCTTGATGAGGACGAGGGTGCGCTCAGGCTCAGTGGTGGTCACGTGCGCCTAGGTTACCGGCGCGCGCCGGTGCCGCTGTCCGTCCCGCGGTTGCGCTCGGCGTAGTGGCGCAGCTCGGCGCGGTAGCGCTCCTGGCGTTCGGCGTCGATCCGGGCACCGACGCGGAGCGAGACCACCCACAGCAGGGCGAAAAGGCCGCCGACCACGAACATGGCGGGCACCGCGATGCCGGACGCGATGACGAGCACCTGCACGACGGACCCGACGACGTAGCCGCCACGGCGGCCGAGCAGGCCGGTCGCGACCACACACACCAGCATGAGCGCCCCGCCCACGCCCCACACCAGGGCCGGGTCGGCAGCACGCAGCCCGTGGGCGACGAGGGTGGCGAACAGGACGACGAGGGCCTCGGAGATCAGCACCGAGGCGGTGAACATCCGCCGCGCCGAGCCCGGTTGGCGCGGCGGTGGGTCCGCGCGCTCGTCGGCCGTACGGCCCGGGGTCTCCGCCTGCACCGGACCAGGTTAACGGGACGCGAGCCTGCTGGGCGGCCCGCTCTCAGTTCGGCACCCGCTCTCAGTTCGTCGCGACGCCCTCCCCGAAGCCGTCGGCCACGCTGTCGGCGACGGCGTCCATGGCCTCGGCGGCCTGCGGTCCCGAGGCCGTGACGTGGATGGTCTCGCCCTTGCCCAGGCCGAGCGCCATGAGCGCGAGCACGCTGGCGCCGTCGACGCCGTTGACGGTGACGGTGGCGTCGAACCCGGTGACCAGCCGTGCGAGGGTGGCGGCGGGCCGCGCGTGCAACCCGACCTCGTTGACGAGGACGAAATCCTGGGCGAGCGCGTCCGCGTCCTGGGCGACCTCGTCCGCGCCCGTCGCGGGCTCGGGCGACGCCGTGGTGCGACCGGCACCGAACGTAGCGCCCGCCTCGGTCACGGCATGCGCGACGGCCGCCCGGTCGGCGCCGCCCTGGGCGCTGACGGCCGCGGCCACGGCCCCCTCGACGAGCGGACCGTCGGCGAGCGTCACGGTGTCGGCGACCGCCCCCTCGAGCATCTCGAGGACGCTCTCCGCGGTCATGGTCGCCGAGCCGAGATCGGTGACGACCACGACGCCGTCGATCCCGTCGACCGCGAGCAGATCGGTCACGGCGGCGTCGACGAGCTCGAAGCTCGTCCCGATCCCGCCGTCGTCGGTCCCGCCGGCGGGCCGGAGCGGCACCTCCGGCGCCATCTGCCCGGCCACCTCGACGACCCCCTCGGCCAGTTTGGCGGAGTGGGAGACGACGACCAGGCCGGTGCGGACGGCGGCCATCACTGCGCCTCGGCAGCCTCGGCGGCCGCCTGCAGCAGCAGTGCGGTGGACTGGGCGCCCGGATCGCGGTGCCCGGCGGAGCGCTGCCCGAGGTAGCTCGCCCGGCCCTTGGTCGCCACCATGGGTTCGGTCTCCGCTGCGCCGGTGGCCGCAGCCTCGGCGGCGGCACGCAGGGCGGCCACGGGACCGTCGGCGGCGGCCTCCCGGGCGGCGCGAGCGGCCGGAACCCAGGCGTCGACCATCGTCTTCTCGCCCGGCTCGGCCTTGCCGCGAGCCTGGATGCCCTCGACCGCGGCGTCCAGCAACGCCGCCACCCCGTCGCCGTCCAGGGCGTCACCGGCCGCCTTGGACGCACGCAGGAACGCGGTCCCGTACAACGGACCCGCCGCTCCGCCCACGGTGGACATCAGCGTCGTGGCGGCGGTCTTGAGTACCTCCCCCGGCGACCCGGGCGCCTGGGTGGCGAGTTTGGCGGTCACGGCCGTGAATCCGCGGTCCATGTTCTCGCCGTGATCGCCGTCGCCGATCGCCCGGTCGAGGTCGATCAGCGCGATGCGTTCGGCCGAGACGGCGGCGCGGGCCCGCTCCATCCAGTCCAGTGCCCAGGCGTGGCCGAGGGTCTCCGTTGCCATGCGTCCTTCTCCTTGTGGTTCCCGAGGTTCCGGGGCGGTCAGAGCCCGCGGCGGAGCGCGACCGTGCCTACTGGAGCGTCCCACAGTTCGGTGAGCGTCTCGTCCAGTCGCAGCACGGTGATCGAGGCGCCCTGCATCTCCAGCGAGGTGATGTAGTTGCCCACCAGCGACCGGGAGACCTCGACGCCGCGGGCGGCGAGCACGTCGTGAGCGTGACCGTAGACGATGTACAGCTCGGACAGCGGGGTGCCACCCATGCCGTTGACGAACAACAGCACCTTCTCCCCCGAGGAGAGCGAGAGGTCCTCGAGCACCGGGTTCAGCAGACGGTCGGTGATCTCGTCGGCGGGTGCGGCCGGAATCCGTTCCCGACCGGGCTCCCCGTGGATCCCGATGCCGATCTCGATCTCGTTCTCGCCCAGGTCGAACGTGGGCTGCCCGGCGTGCGGCACGGTGCAGGAGCTCAACGCCGCACCCATCGACCGGACGTTCTCGATGACCTGCTCGGCGATGGTGGCCACGGATTCGAGGTCCTCACCCCGTTCGGCCGCCGCACCCGCGATCTTCTCCACCAGCACGGTGCCGCCCACGCCCCGGCGGCCCGCGGTGTAGAGCGAGTCCTCGACGGCCACGTCGTCGGCGACGACGACGGAACGCACGGTGATGTCCTCGGCCTCGGCCAGCTCGGCCGCGGTCTCGAAGTTGAGCACGTCGCCGGTGTAGTTCTTGACGATGTGCAGCACACCGGCCCCGCCGTCGGCGGCTTTGGTCGCCTCGAGGACCGGTTCCGGGGTTGGGGAGGTGAACATGGCGCCGGGCACGGCCGCGTCGAGCATGCCCTGACCCACGTAGCCGGCGTGCAGGGGTTCGTGGCCGCTGCCGCCGCCGGAGACGAGTCCGACCTTGCCGGCCACGGCTCCGCCGGCACGGCAGACGAACAGCGGGTCCTCGTTGACACGAACCGTCTCGGGGTGGGCGAGGCCGAAGCCCCGGACCGACTCGGTGACGACGTCGCCTGGATCGTTGATGAGCTTCTTCACCGACGTGCTCCTTCGGTAGTCGGGCCGGCCGGGTCCGGCCGTCGCCTCAAGTCTGCTACGACTTGCGCCCCAACAGGGTGCGAACGTCGGCGGCGAGCAAGACGGAACCGACGACGAGTACCCCGGTAGTCGACGATACGGCGGCCGCGTCGTCGGTTCCGGCCTCGGCGAGGGTGACGGCGCGGTCGATCGCGTCGTCGAGCCGCTCGGCCAGATGCACCTGGTCCGGGTCGAAGACGTCCCGCGCCACCTCGGCCAGGTCCTCCACCGGCATGGACCGCTCGTTGTGGGCCCGGGTGACGACGACCTCGTCGAGCATCGGCTCCAGCTCGGCGAGGATCCCCTCGGCGTCCTTGTCCGCCATGACGCCGACGACGCCGACGAGGCGGGAGAAGTCGAACGCCTCCTCCACCGCCTCGCGTAGCGCCACGATCCCGGCGGGATTGTGCGCCGCGTCGAGAAGGATCGCGGGACTGCGACGCACCAGCTCGAGCCGTGCCGGCGAGTCGACCCCGGCGAACCCCTGCTCGACGACGTCGCCGTCGATGGCCCGGCCGCCGAAGAACGCCTCGACGGCGGCGAGCGCCAACAACGCGTTGCCGGCCTGGTAGGCACCGTGCAGCGGCAGGAAGACCGCGGTGCACAGGTCCGCAGGCGTGCGCAGGCTGAGCATCTGCCCGCCCACGGCGATCTGCCGGTCGACGACACTCATGTCCTCGCCGACCCGCACCAGGCGGGCACCGTGCTGCGCGGCCGCCGAGAGGATGACGCCCTCGACCTCCTCGTGCTGGGTGTCGGCAATGACGGTGGAGCCGTCGGTGATGATGCCGACCTTCTCCGAGGCGATGTCGGTCAGCTCGTAGCCGAGCCAGCGTTCGTGGTCGCGCTCGACGCGGGTGATGATCTCGACGCCGGCGTCGGCGACGTTGGTCGCATCCCAGCGGCCCCCCATGCCGACCTCGACGACGGCGACGTCCACGGGTGCGTCGGCGAAGGCGGCGTAGGCCATGACGGTGTAGACCTCGAAGAAGCTCAGCGGCGGCCCGCCGGCGGCCTGGCTGCGCTCGTCCACCATGGCGATGTACGGGGCGACGTCCTCCCAGGTCTCGACGAACCTCTCCGGAGAGATCGGCTCGCCGTCGATGGCGATGCGCTCCCGCACGGTGTGCAGGTGCGGGGAGGTGAAGCGCCCGGTCCGCAGGTTCGACTCACGCAGCAGCCGTTCGATCATGCGGGCGGTGGAGGTCTTCCCGTTGGTGCCGGTGAGGTGGATGACCTGGTAGGAGCGGTGCGGGTCGCCGAGGAGCTCGAGGACGTCGCGCACCCGATCGAGGCTGGGCTGGACGTCGTGCTCGGGTGCGCGCTGCAGCACCTCCGAGTAGATGCGACGGACCTGCTGCTCGATGGCGGTCTCCTCGCCGCCCCGGTCCGCGGGCCCGCCGCTCACCGGGCACCGACCTTGGTCACCGAGACCTCGGCCGCCCCGTTGCCGCCGGGGGCGACGGTGAGGTCGACGGCGAGCGTCTCGCGGGCGATGAGGTCGCGGTGGGCCTCCACGGCGGCCACCTTGTCCGCGGGGACTGTCAGGTCGAGACGGATGCGGTCGGCCACGTACAACCCGACCTCCTTCCGGGTGTCCTGGACCTGGCGGACCAGGTCGCGTGCGTACCCCTCGGCGGCGAGTTCGTCGTCGACGGCGAGGTCGAGAACCACGAACCCGCCGCCGGCGAGCAGCGCGGCCCGCGAGTCACCGCCGACGACCGTCGGGTCGACCTCCGTGGCGAGCTCGTACTCGCCGGGTTCGAGGGCGATGCCGTCGACGATGACACCGCCGTCGGTCTCTTCCCACCGGCCTTCGCGGGCGGCGCGGATGACGCGCTGGACGTGCTTGCCGAGCCGCGGGCCGGCGGCGCGGGCGTTGACCGTCAGCTTGGTGACGATGCCGTAGTCAGCGGCGGCGCCGTCGTCCAAGCCACGCAGGTCGACCTGCTTGACGTTGACCTCGTCGGAGACCAGCCCGGTGAACGGCGCGACAGCGTCCGGCTCGGGCAGCACCACGGTCAGCGACCGCAGCGGCTGGCGGACGCGCACCTTCGCCGCCTTGCGCAGGCCGTGGGTGACCGAGACGACGTCGCGAGCGGTGTCCATCGCCGAGACCAGTTCCGGGTCGGCGACCGTGTCCGGCAGCTCGGGCCAGTCGGTCAGGTGCACGCTGCGGCCCCCGGTCAGGCCACGCCAGACCTCCTCGGTGACGAGCGGGGCGAGCGGGGCCATGACCCGGCAGAGGATCTCCAGGACGGTGCCGAGCGTGTCGAACGCGCCGCGGTCCTCGTCCCAGAACCGGTCGCGTGAGGTACGCACGTACCAGTTGGTGAGCAGGTCGAGGTAACTGCGGATCGACTCGCAGGCGCCGGCGATGTCGTAACACTCGAGCTGGCCCGCGACGGTGTCCGCGAGCTGCTTGGTGTGCGCGAGGAGATACCGGTCCATGACGTGCAGGTCACGCAGCCGCTGCGCGTCGGCGAGGTCCAGCGGGGTGTGCCGGTAGCCACGGCCGTCGTCCACGGTGCCCGCGTAGAGCTGGAAGAAGTACCAGGTGTTCCACAGCGGCAGCAGGATCTGGCGCACGGCGTCGCGGATGCCCTGCTCGGTGACGACGAGGTTGCCGCCGCGCAGGATGGGACTGGCCATGAGGAACCAGCGCATGGCATCGGCACCGTCACGGTCGAAGACCTCGCGCACGTCCGGGTAGTTGCGCAGCGACTTGGACATCTTCTGCCCGTCGGAGCCGAGCACGATGCCGTGCGAGACGCAGGCCGAGAACGCGGGCCGGTCGAACAGCGCGGTGGCGAGGATGTGCAGGGTGTAGAACCACCCGCGCGTCTGCCCGATGTACTCGACGATGAAGTCCGCCGGGAAATGGCCCTCGAACCACTCGGCGTTCTCGAACGGGACGTGGTTCTGCGCGTAGGACATCGAGCCCGAGTCGAACCACACATCCAGCACGTCCTCCACGCGCCGCATGGTCGAGCGCTCCCCCTCCGGGCGCGGATCGTCCGGGTTGGGGCGGGTGAGCCGGTCGATGAACGGCCGGTGCAGGTCCACCTCACCGTCGGCGCCGCGCGGAAGCTCGCCGAAGTCCCGCTCGAGCTCGTCCAGGGACCCGTAGACGTCGATCCGGGGGTACTCGGGGTCGTCCGAGCGCCACACCGGGACCGGACTGCCCCAGAAGCGGTTCCGCGTGATGGACCAGTCGCGCGCGCCTTCCAGCCACTTGCCGAACTGACCGTCCCTGATGTGCTCCGGGACCCAGGTGATCTGCTGGTTGAGCTCGACCATCCGGTCCTTGAAGGCCGTGACCTGGACGAACCACGAGCTCACGCCGCGGTAGATCAACGGCTGCCGGCACCGCCAGCAGTGCGGGTAGGAGTGGTCGTAGGTCTCGCGCCGTAGGAGCACCGTGCCGGGGCTCACCGAACCGCAAGCGGAGCGAGCCTGGTTCGGTGAAGCATCATCGGGGAGCGGAGCGACCTCCACGCCTTCCCGTGTGGCGTTCTTCAGGTGGTCGATGATGTGCGGGTTGGCGTCGAAGACCTGCATCCCGGCGTAGTCGTCGACGGGCTGGGTGAAGCAGCCGTCCGGGCCGACCGGCATGACGGACTCGATGCCCTCGCGGTCGGTGGTGGCCTTGTCGTCCTCACCGAAGGCGCCGGCGCTGTGCACCAGCCCGGTACCGTCCGTCGTCGTCACATAATCGTCCGCGACCACGCGGTGCGCGCCGGGGTGGCCGGCGTAGTAGCTGAACGGCGGCGTGTAGGACCGGCCGACGAGATCGGCGCCGGTGTACCGGGCGACGATCCGCTCGCGCAGCGCCTCGGCGTCGCCGCCGGCGAGCTCACGCGCGTAGGCGTCCAGGCGCGCCTCGGCCAGGACGTACCGCTCGGTACGGTCGGGCTCACCGGGGTGCGGGGCCTCGACGACGACGTAGTCGATGTCCTCACCGACGATGACGAGGAGGTTGGACGGCAGCGTCCACGGCGTCGTGGTCCAGATGAGGGCGAGTGCGCCACCGAGCGGGTCGTCCTCGTCGGTGGCCGCGAGGCGGAAGCCGACGGTGACGGCCGGGTCCTGACGCATCTGATAGACGTCGTCGTCCATCCGCAACTCGTGGTTGGACAGCGGCGTCTGGTCGTTCCAGCAGTACGGCAGGACGCGGAAGTCCTCGTAGATGAGGCCCTTGTCGTAGAGGGATTTGAAGGCCCAGAGCACCGACTCCATGAACTCGGGGTTCATGGTCTTGTAGTCGTGGTCGAAGTCGACCCAGCGGGCCTGGCGGGTGACGTAGTCACGCCACTCGTCGGTGTACTTCAGGACCGAGGCACGGCAGGCCGCGTTGAAGGTCTCGATGCCAAGCTCGAGGATCTCGTCCTTGGTCTTGATGCCGAGCTGGCTCATCGCCTCGAGCTCGGCCGGCAGGCCGTGCGTGTCCCACCCGAAACGGCGCTCGACCCGCTTGCCGCGCATGGTCTGGAAGCGGGGGACCACGTCCTTGACGTAGCCGGTGAGCAGGTGGCCGTAGTGCGGGAGCCCGTTGGCGAACGGGGGGCCGTCGTAGAAGACGAACTCGTGCTCGCCGTCAGCTCCCGCCGGCCGGTTCTCGACGGAAGCCGCGAACGTCCCGTCCTGGTCCCAGTACGCGAGGACGTCCTGCTCGATCTCGGGCAGGCGCGGGGACGCCGGCACCTCGGTGCCGGGCCGGTGCAGGGGGTAACGCGCGGAGGTGGCGTGCGGCTCGCCGGTCAAGGGCTCTCCTCGGTCGTGACGGGTCCATCACGCGAGGGAGACGACGCCGCCCGGCCCGCCCCGATCCGGGCGAGTGAGTGGCGCAACCTCGGTACCACCTCGCTTGCCGCATCCGCCGGGTCGATCGGGGATACAGCCGCTCGTTACGGGCTGTGACGGGCCCTTCCCGTCCGGTTCTACTGAGGGCCGGGCGCTGGACGGCCGGTCCCGTTCTTCCGGAGGCTCACCGGTGATGGCCGGGTCGACGCCTGTACGCGCCATTCTAACGCGGCCGGCGGGCTCTGCGCTCAGCGACCGCCCCCGCCGCCTCCGCCACCTCCACCGCCGGCGCCGCCGCCCCCGCCGAAGCCGGAACCGCCGCTGGAGCCGGTGGTCGGCGAGACCGCCGAGCTGAACGAGGACATCGAGCTTCCGATCGAGCTGATGTTCGGCATCGCCCCCGGCGTCGAGCCGACGTACCACGTGGTGTCGACGTGCGCCCGGCCCTGGGCCTGCAGCTGTTCGAAGATCTCGGCCCAGCGTTCCGCCACGCCGAAGACGATCGCGTAGGGCAGGTATCGCGAGAAGACGTCGATGCCCTCCTCGAACCGGATCTGCTCCGCCTCGGCCGTGGTCAGATACAACCTGAAACCACGGATCTGGTCGTACAGAGCGCGTCCGGCAGCGGTCCGTCGGTAGGAGGTCCGGTACGTGACGGCCCGCAGGAACAGCCAGACCACCAACGCTCCGAGGATCGACAGCAGGATCGTCTGCGCCGAGGGCGGCAGGAGGTTCCCGGCGGTGCCGCCGAACGTGGCGAAGGCGACGAGGGTCGCCAGGATCACCTGGACGAGCAACGTCCAGCCCCTGCGGGTCATCCCCGCCTTGGTCCGGTCCGTGGGCTCGATGGGGCGGACGAACAGCCGTCGCCGGTCGACGGCCCGCGCGACCTCCTTGCGGACCTCGCCCGTACTCTTGGCAAAGCTCTGCTCCTTCTTGAGCGCGCTCAACCGCACCGTGGGTCCGTCGCGGAACAGCGCGCCGAGAAGGTGCCGCTCGTCCGGGGTCATCTCCCCGCGTCGCTCGAACGCGTTCGACGCAAGGGCCAGCTCCCAGTCCTTGGGCCTGCCCCGCCGATCGACGTCGGCCTCGCGGATCCGGAGGAAGCCCCGAACCGCGAGGTCGACCATCGTGGCGGCGACAGCACTGTTCGGGACCGAGAGACTGTCGATCGCAGCGGCCTCTGCCGGGCGGACCCCGTCGGGAGGGATGAACCGGACGGTCTCGACAGGCTCGCGCTCGAGCTGGGCCACCGGGTGGGAGTCCTCCTCGTGTGCCGGCGGGAACGTGCCCGGCGTCAGCCCGACGAAGTGGAAGTCCCGCCCCTCGCGGATCCGGCGCCGGAGACCGAGGACGTACAGGGCGAGAAGCGCGAGGGCCGGGACGGGCCAGAACCGGGTGAGGACGTCGGCCACCGGGTCGGTGACGGTGGCGATCCGTTGCTGGGTCAGGGTCTCGCCGGCCACGTCGCCCTGGGCGGGCACGAGGATCGGCTCGATGTCGTCGAAGGTCCCGGCGGGGAAGGCGACGGCGATGGTCTGCTGTTCGCCCGGGTCCAGGTCCTCGTGGGTGAAGAAGGTCGCCCGGTTCCCGTCGCTCGTGCTCTGCGCGCACTCCTGGTCCGAGCCCGAGGCACCCTCCCAGCACTCCTGGTCGGTGATGTCGACCGGTCCGCGCACCCTCGTGGTCACCGTCTCGATGGTGTTCTCCCACTGGTCGCCGGTGACGTTCCAGAACAACTCGTCCTGGTCCGGCACGCCGTCCTCGCCGCGGATCGCGTTGAGCGCGCCGTCCACGGTGTAGCTCAGCTCGTAGGTCTGGACCCCGCTGCGGGTCTCGCTCGAGCCGTCCGGTGCGCCGATGTCCAGGTCGAGGTAGGCGTCGTCGCCGGCGACCCACACGTCCGCCGGGGCACCAGAGGGGCTGGTGACGTCGACGTCGTCGTACTCGTAGACTCGCATGAGATCGGGGTCGTCCGGCCAGGCGAACCGCTGGGCGAGGGACCGTCGCAGACCGAGACCCTCGCGGCTGCCGAAGTCCCATTCGTACGTCTCCGTGACGTGCAGCGTGCCGTCGGCGTCGATCTGGATGTCGATCGTCAGGTCCCGGATGACGTCGTCCTCGGTGTCCGC
>Ga0079224_100011258_pt1 | contig 12308 bp, 7 predicted proteins | sample Stecom2015_FD_80414 | JGI IMG/M metagenome (GOLD analysis project Ga0079224, IMG submission 80414) | Agricultural soil microbial communities from Utah to study Nitrogen management - Steer compost 2015 | ecosystem: Environmental > Terrestrial > Soil > Agricultural land | place: USA: Utah... | reverse complement strand
CAGATCGGTGTTGCCCCCACGCTGCGATTCGGGGATGACTTCTTCGATGACAACGTAAATCATCGCCCCGGCGGCAAAACTCAATGCATAAGGCAGCAGTGGGCGTATGATGACCACCGCCGCCGCGCCTATCACACCGGCAACAGGTTCGACAACCGCCGATAACTGCCCATACCAGAAGCTCTTCAGCCTGGACATGCCTTCGCGCCGCAGTGGAACGGCCACCGCGATGCCTTCCGGGAAGTTTTGCAGACCGACGCCAATCGCCAGTGCCACCGCGCCTGCGAACGATGCTGATGGTTCGCCGCTGGCTGCCGCGCCAAACGCCACGCCCACAGCCAGACCTTCCGGGATATTGTGCAGCGTGATTGCCAGCACCAGCAGGATGGCACGACGCCACGCTGTTTCTGGTCCTTCGGCTTCGGCGCGGGGAAAGCCCAGATGTAAATGGGGCAGTATCTGATCGACGGCCCACAGAAATGCCGCGCCCAGCAAAAAACCGCTGACTGCCGGCACCCACGCCGGCAGCGAAGCGCCTTCAGCCATTTCGATAGCCGGCGCCAGCAGCGACCAGTAGCTGGCGGCAATCATCACGCCGGCAGCAAAGCCCAGCATGGCATCGAGCAGTTTGCGGCTGACCTGTCGTGTGGTGAACACAACAGCCGCACCTAAGGCGGTGACGCCCCAGGTAAACAGGGTTGCCAGCAGCGCCTGGAAAATCGGTGAAGTTGTCTGCATCAGATCAATCAGCATATTTTGATGAGACTCATTAGTTATTTAGGTTCATCTTAAAACAACCTGCCGGCAGGCTCTAGTGACTTTGTATAGGGGAAACCATGATGTTTATCCCCTCTCTCGACAGCCGCCTGACGCCGCTTTACCAGTTCAGGCTTTTTCTTACGTCGAACTGTGCTATTGTTACCTGCTGGAGGTCACCATGGCACAAGATTACATCCCTGATCGCTGGGAAGAAGTCCAGCAAATCCACCGCGAAAACCGCACGCTGTACCAGATTCTGGGGGGCATTGCCCTTATTGCGCTCGGCATTGTGATCGGCGGCATCCTGTTTGCAGATGACAGCGGCTATAACACTAACCTGTTCAGCGAGGCGCTCAGTCTGGGTGCTACGGTGTTTGTGCTCGATCTTCTGGCGAAGCGCCGCGAAGAGCGCCTGCTCAAAAAACGCCTGCTGCAACAACTCGGCAGCAATTTCAACGTAATCGCGCTGACGGCGCTGGAAGAATTGTGGCATCGCGGCTGGCTTCAGGATGGTTCGCTGGCGGGCATCAATCTCTCGCGGGCTGATCTGCGCGGCGCGGATTTTAGCCGGGCCAACCTGACCGGTGTGCAGTTTGTCAGCCGCCGCTACGGCCATGCCCGTTTTGATTCATCCACCCGCCTGCCGGATGAAACCTTCTGGCAGGACGATTACGACATCAGCTACATGGAACGGTTCACCAACCCGCAGCACCCGGATTACTGGCGCGGGTTCGGCCTGCGCGAAGCCAATCTCGCCCGGCGTAACTTTGAGGGCGCGAATCTGCGGGGGGCGGATATGTACGGCTGCAACCTGTGGGGCGCGAACCTGAACCGCGCCAATCTCGAAAATGCGATTCTGATTAGTGCCCGGCTGCGGCTGGCGAAACTGCTCGGCGCAAATCTGGCCCGGGCGGAACTGGATTACGCCGATTTGCGGCAGGCTGATCTGACCGGCGCAAACTTTGAAGGCGCGGATATGCAGGGCGTCAACCTGGAAGACGCGAACTTACAGGACGCGAATTTTAACGGTGCGCGGCTTCTGGGTGCGGTTTTGCCCGATGGCCGGCCCTATCTGCCGGATACCGATCTGACCGAGTTTGGGGCCATCGGCAAGCCTTCGGATGAGCCGCGTCCGTATTCCCCTTCGGTGATACCGCGCCCCACCGGTTAAGGCGCTGACTGATTGAGCCAGAAGCGGCGGTAAGCTCTGGTTTCGCTCAGAAGCCGTTTGAGACGTTCGGCGTAGGGACCTGCGTCGCGTAATGGCTGCGAAGCATCCATTTCGATGGTGTACAGGTCCTCGGACAGCGCCGTCAGAGTCATCGGCGTCCGGGCATCAAGCCACTTGAGGCAGACCGAAATTGTGCGCTCGCTCTGGCCGGTGAGCGCCGCCAGTTCACTGACGCTGACCATGCCATCCCGGTGGCTGTGGGCATACTTGAGCAGGCCGGCCACCTGACTGAGCAGGCTTTCCTGCTGGTCGAACGGTGGAGCCTGCCCGAACAGAACCAGAGTCTGCGGCTGAACGGTATCGAGCGCGGCCTGCCAGACCAATGGGTCGGGCGGGATAGTCCAGACGATGAGCGTTTCGGCCTCGACCAGATGATGGCGATCCACGCCCACGACATCGGTCATACCCTCCCGCCAGACCAGCGCACCTGGGTATTCGCGCTGAACCTGTTCCAGCAGGTCTGCTGAGGCTGCCTGCTGGCGCAGATCGACCACCGTGTAGCGCGGCGCGCCGGGTTCAAGAAGCGCCGCGCCCTCTGCCAGGCGAGCATCCAGCCATTCGATGAGCGCCTCGCGCCTGCCGTTGAACACGTTGGGCCGCACCGTGTAAGCGATGTCGAACGTTCCCTGCGGCACGTCATCCAGATTGCCGAACCACCAGATCACGCGCTGTTCGTGCCCGGCTTCGTCCTCGATGCGTAAATCCAGATGATCGCCCCGGCTGCCGAGCGTGCGGCGGCTTTTGACGCGGACGTTTTTTGTCGCCAGAGTCAGGGGTGGGTTGCCGTTGCCGAACGGAGCCATCCGCCCGATTTCCTCCGCAAATTCGAGGTTGATCTCCGCCAGGCTCAGGTAGGCGTCGATCTGAAGCTGTGGCTGCACCTGGGCGCGCCCCAGCGCGGCATGAACCGCCTGCGACAGCCCGCGCCGGAAGGCGTACACCTGATCGGCAGGCAGGCTGAGGCCAGCGGCCATGTTGTGCCCGCCAAACGTATTGAGCAGGTGCGCCTGCGCCCGGATCGCCTGCACGATATCGCAGCCTTCCACCGAGCGCGCCGAACCGCTGGCGACCCCCTCGTTTTCTGACAGCACGATCACCGGGCAGTTGTAATCTTCGACCAGACGGCTGGCGACGATGCCAACGACGCCGGTGTGCCAGCCCTCGCCGGAAACCACCAGCGCGGCGTAATCCTTCAGCGCCGGCTCCTGCTCGATCTTCTGTCTGGCAGCTTCGTAGACCTGCCGGGTGAGAAAGCGGCGTTTCTGATTGAGGCCCTCCAGTTCGTTTACCCGCTCGCTGAGGATGGCCGGGTCGTCAGTTGTCAGAAATTCAACTGCCGGACTGGCATCGGCGAGGCGGCCCAGCGCATTGAGGCGCGGCGCGAGCGCAAAGCCGATGTCGCTCTCGCTCAACTCCGCCAGGTCGATCTCGGCGCGCTGCATTATGGCCCGCAGCGCCGGGCGCGGCGCGGTTCGCAGCACATCAAGGCCGCGCTGGAGCCAGTAGCGTGTATCATCGACCTGCACCATCACATCGGCAACGATACCCACCGCCACCAGATCGAGCAGGTGATCGCTGGGCTGGCTGCCGTAGAGCGCGCGGACTAGCTGGTAGGCTGTGCCCACGCCGGGCAGTTCGCGCTGCGGATGGCCTTCCGGCAGGCGCATGGGGTTGACCACCGCATAAGCCGGGGGCAGGCTTTCGGGCAGGGCGTGATGATCGGTGATGACGACATCCACCCCCTGCGACTGCGCGTACTGGATCGACTCGTGCGCCGCGATGCCGGTATCGCACGTCAGCACCACATCGACCCCGCCCGCCAGCAGCGTCCTGAGTGTGGGCAGGTGGATGCCGTGCCCTTCGGTAAAGCGGTTGGGGATGTGATAGCGCACCGCCGCGCCCAGATCGCGCAGGGCAGCCACCAGCAGCGCCGTCGCCGTCTGCCCGTCCACGTCGAAATCGCCCCAGACGAGGATTTGCTCCCGGTTTTGAATGGCGCGCTGCAAGCGGCTGGCGGCCTTGTCCATGTCCGGCAGATCGTCCGGCGGGGCGGGGGCATAGGCTGCCGGGTTGAGGAAACGGCGCGCCGCTTCCGGCGTATTGATTCCGCGCCGCGCCAGACTTTCCGCGACTACCGGATGCCCGCCGACGGCCACCCGCAGCGCCTCCGGCACAGTCACCGGGATAGGATCAAGCCAGTGTTTCATGATGATTACGTAACCAAGTTTTCGCTGTCATCTCTATCGAGTAGGAGTCCTCTTGCTTCGTACTGGTCGAATAGTTCGTCTAGCATTCCAGATGGAATGCTACTGCTTGACCGTCGCGTTTCAAGCAAGGATTTTATCCGCTTACTTAGCATAACCATATCATTATCTCTTATAACTTCGGGTAATTGTGATGCTTGCGAAACATCGCAGCATCGCTAATCGGACGGAAAACGGTTAAAATTATACCATTTGTGCTAATGGGACGGTCAGGTGGCTCGCTCGTGGGGCACACCGGGTCGCTTTGCCCATTTCAGCCGGTGCGCGTTTTCAGCAGCCTGTTGCACGAGCCGGGATCGCGCGATTGATTAGGATGGTGTCTTATGCGTTTGCTCAAAAAACAGCAGTCCGTCGCAAATGACCATTTCGATACCACCGTGTTTCTGGAAGGGCCGGCCGGAACCGGTAAAACCACAGCGGCGATTGAGCGCATCAAGAACCTGATTCGCAGCGGCGTGCCGGCGGAATCCATTCTGGTGCTTGCGCCACAGGCGGCGCTGACAATCCCCTATCGCGAGGCGCTGCGGCGTTCGCGGGTAAAGACAGGCGGCGATATTCACAGCACGACGATAGGCCGCCTCGCCTTCGAGATGGTCGATCTGTTCTGGCCGCTGGTGGCTGATGAATCCGGCGTGAGTCGCCCCCTGCGCCGACCACAATTTCTCAGCCTGGAGATGGTGCAGTATTATATGAAACGGTTTGTCGAGCCGGAAATCGAACGCCACCAGTATTTCCGCGAACCCCATATCAGCCGTAATCGTCTGTACACCCAGATCGTCGATAACCTGAACAAAGCGGCACTGGTTGGCTTCCCGTATGAGGAGATCAGCCAGCGCCTGATCGCGGCGTCGGGAAATCAGGAGCCAGAGCAGATACACATTTACAACGACGCGCAGGCGTGCGCGACCCTTTTCCGGCAGAAGTGCCTGGAACATAACCTGCTCGATTTTTCGCTCCAGATCGAATTGTTCCTGCGGCTGTGGCAGACGGAGCCTCATGTTCGCCGCTACCTGATTCGTCGCTACCGGCATCTGATCGTCGATAACCTGGAGGAGGACACGCCAGCTACTCATGATATCGTGTGGGATTGGCTGGCGGAATGCGAGTCCGCCGTATTGATATATGATACCGAGGCCGGCTACCGGCGTTTCCTGGGCGCGGACCCGGTTTATGCCTACGGCCTGAAGGAACGCTGCGCCGTTCATGTCGCACTCGACAATCATCGGGTGATGTCGCCGGATGTCGAAGCCTTTCAAATCGAGATGGCGCGCAGCCTGAAACCCGATTCCATCCCGGAAACGGTGACACTCAAGGGGGATGCGCGCAGCGCCATCGACTACCCGGATCTGGGCGAGGACGACAATCGTTTCTTTACGCAGCTGCTGGATTGGACTGCCGATCATATCGCTTCGCTGATTCATAACGAAGGTGTGCCGCCGGCGGAAATCGTGGTGCTGTCGGCTTTTCTCCCGGACGCGCTGCGATTCTCGCTGCAAACCCGGCTGGATGAACGAGCCGTGCCGCATCGTTCGCACCGGCCATCACGGGCGCTGCGCGAAGAACCCGCCGTGCGCGCATTGATGACGCTGGCGAAACTGGCGCATCCGGACTGGGGCATGGCGCCCGGTTCGTTCGACGTGACCTATGCGCTGAAGGCATCCATCGCTGAATTTGATCTGGTGCGAGCGCGGCTGCTGGCTGATGTGCTGTATCGCCAGGGCGAACTGCATCCTTTCGAGCGCATCCAGGATGCCCGGGTCCAGAACCGGATTACGTTCGAGCTGGGGGCGCGGTACGAAAAACTGCGCGGCTGGCTGGATGCCTACCGTCAGTCCGACCCGCTGCCACTGGATGCTTTCTTCAGCAAATTGTTTGGCGAGGTGCTGTCGCAGCCGAAATTTGGCTTTCATCAGGATTTTGACGCGGCTAATGTGGCAGCTAACCTGATTGATTCCGCCCGCGAGTTTCGCCAGACAACCAGCCGGGTCGAACCCGAGCTGGCCGCTGCGCCGGAATATATCCGCATGGTTGATTCGGGTGTGATCGCCAACCAGTATGTGCGCAACTGGACGCCGAACAAAAAGGAAGATGCGGTTCTGCTCACCCCGGCTTACACCTTTCTGATGGTCAACCAGCCTGTCGATTATCAGTTCTGGCTGAACATCGGCAGTTCGGGTTGGGGCCAGCGTCTGCAACAACCCCTGACTCAGCCCTATGTTCTCAGCCGGCAGTGGCCGGACGACGCAGTCTGGTCGGATGAGTGGGAATTCGCCGTCAATCAGGAATCGCTCTACCGGATGGTGCTGGGTCTGGTGCGGCGCTGCCGCCGGCGCATCTATCTGGGTTTCAGCCAGTATGGCGAACAGGGTTTCGAGCAGCGCGGTTCGCTGTTGATGGCCGTACATGGGATGCTGCGCCGGTTGGCAAAGGAGGAGCGCGTTGTTTAGGCCACGCCCCAAACAGCAGGAAGTACTCGATTATCGTGGAGGGTGGATGGGCGTATCCGCCGTGCCTGGCAGCGGCAAAACCTCCACACTGTCGTATCTGGCGGCAGGTCTGGTGGCTAACATCGACTTGCAGCCCGATCAGGAAATTCTGGTGGTGACACTGGTGAAATCGGCAGTGGGTAACTTCGCCAGGACGATGGCCGGGTATCTGCGTGAGGAATTCGGCCTGCTGCCCGGTCTCGGCTACCGGGTGAGCACGCTGCACAGCCTGGCAAATGACATCGTGCGCGAACGTCCCGGCCTGGTGGCGCTGTCGGATGATTTCATCGTGATCGACGAACGCGAGGCGGATGACATTTTGCAGGAGGCGGTTGAAAGCTGGGTGCGCGCTAACCCCATGTCGCCCGATGCGTATCTGGCCGATGAATATGTGGCTGATGCCTATACCCGCGCCAACCGCTGGCCGGATGTCGTAAAAAGCATGGCGATGAGTTTTATCCGGCAGGCCAAGGACAGGCAGCTTTCTGTGGATGATGTGCGCCGCAAGCTGACCCGTTATCGCGGGAGTCTGCCACTGGCGGAAATGTGTTATGCCATCTATGAGCAGTACGAGCAGGGCTTGCGCTACCGGGGCGCAGTCGATTTTCAGGACCTGATCCGGCTGGCACTGCGTGTGCTGCAGCTTGACGCGCATTATCTGCAGCGGCTGCGCTACCGCTGGCCGTACATTCTCGAAGACGAGGCGCAGGACAGCAGCGAATTGCAGGAGAAAATTCTGCGCCTGCTGGTGGGTGATGATGGCAACTGGGTGCGCGTGGGCGACCCCAATCAGTCGATTTACGAGACCTTTACGACGGCTAATCCGAAGTATCTGCGCGATTTTCTGGAAGAACGCGGTGTTCAGCGCCGGGAACTGCCGGTTTCAGGGCGCAGTACCGAGAGCATTATCCGGCTGGCAAACCGGCTGATCGAATGGTCGCTGGATCACCCCCACCCGGAAATTCGCGCACGACAGCCGCTGATGCCGCCGTTGATTCAGCCGACGCCGCCGGATGACCCGCAGGGCAACCCGCCAGACCAGCCGGAGGGTGTACATCTTCACGCGGAACGATTTACCCCGGACGAAGAACGGCAGGCTATTATCCTGTCGCTAAAAAACTGGCTGCCGGCTAATCAGGACAAGACCGTCGCCGTGCTGCTGCCGATCAACGCCAGTGGAGCCAGCATGGTACAGGCGCTGCGCAAGGCCGGGATCGAATACGTTGAGAATCTGCGTTCGACCACCGGGACACGGGCTGTCGTCGGCGCGCTGGCGATGATGCTGGATTATCTGGTTGATCCCCGGAGCAGTACGGCGCTGGCGAACCTGTATCGTGTGTGGCGGCGCGACGAACGCGGCGATGAGGAAGCTGAACGCAGTATCGCCAGTATCGCTGCCGAACTGCGCAAGTTGGCGAACGTCGAGGATTTCCTGTGGCCGCGCACTGATGATTGGTTGGATCAGCGCGTGCCGCCGGGCGAGAATCCGACCCTCTACGAGCACCTGATTCAATTTCGGACGCTGGTTCGCCGCTGGCAGGCCGTGGCTGATCTGCCTGTTGACCAGTTGATCCTGACCGTTGCCGGCGACCTGTTCGCGCTGCAAGCCGAAGTGGCGACAGCCTACAGCGTGGCGCTCTATCTGCGCCGCTACGCCGACCTGCACCCGGAAGCGCGCCTGCCGGAATATACCGCAGAACTGTACGCGATTGCGCGGGGCCAGCGCAACTTCAGCGGGGTAAGCGAGGAGGATGATGCCTTCGATCCTGATCGCTACAAGGGCAAGGTCGCGGTGACGACCATGCACAAAGCCAAAGGGCTGGAATGGGATCGCGTGTATATGATGTCGGTGAATAATTACGATTATCCTTCCGCCGACGAACACGACTCCTTCATCGGTGAACGCTGGTTTATCCGCGACAGCCTGAACCTCGATGCTGAGGCCCGCGCACAGCTTGAGGCGCTGGCAAGTGGGGAGCCGTATATCGAAGGCCGGGCGACTCTGGATGATCGCATCGAATATGCGGCGGAACGGCTGCGTTTGCTGTACGTGGGGATCACGCGGGCCAGAAGCGAACTGATTATCACCTGGAACGCGGGACGCCGGGGCGAACAGGTCGAAGCGCGCTCGCTGGCTGCGCTGCGTGGCTGGTGGGAGAAGGAAAGGGGCATAAATCAATGAACCTGACCGAGGATTTTGTGTTTTCGCAGGGCAGCTTACAGGATTACGTTGACTGCCCGCGCCGCTTCCAACTGCGCTATTTGTTGGGGCAGCGCTGGCCTGCGCCTGAGGTTGACGACCTGCTGGCCTTTGAGCAGCGCCTGGAGCAGGGCGCCTATTTCCATCATCTGATCCACCAGCATCAGGCAGGCATTCCTGCCGATGTGCTGCGCCAGCGGATTGAGGATGCCGATGTGCGCCGCTGGTTCGAGGCGTATCTGCGCAGCGGGCTGGATGGCGTACCTGATGAACGCCGGCCTGAAACGACTCTGATGGTTCCGCTGGGCGATTATCTGCTGCTGGCGAAATTCGATCTGCTGGCTGTGCAGCCCGGCCAGCGCGCGCTGATTATCGACTGGAAAACTGCGCACTCGATCCCTACCGAAGAAACGCTGCTGCGACGTTTGCAGACAGTGGTGTACCGCTATGTGCTGGCGCGTGGGGGCGCTCATCTGAATGGGGGGCAGCCGATTCCGCCGGAGCAGATCGAGATGGTGTACTGGTACGCGGACCACGATGGCGCGACCCGCCGCCTGCCTTACGATGCCACGCAGTTCGCGGCTGATGAAGCCTACCTGCTGGACCTGGTGCGCGAGATCGACAGGCGCGCAGATTTTCCGCTGACACCCGATCAGCGCCGCTGTCGTTTCTGTGTGTATCGCTCGCTGTGTGACCGGGGCATCCAGGCAGGCTCATTGGCCGAGTGGGATGATTACGAAGATGCTGATTTGACTGAATTTGCCATCGACCTGGAGCAGATCGCCGAGATTGAGTTTTAGCTGCGCAGGGAAACTGCCAGCGCAGCAGCCGACACGAAACAGGGCGGCCAGCGATCTGCCGCACCGCCCGGCGCTGTATCGTGCCATTGAGGGCCGTAAATGGGTGACTGTCGGCGTTTACCAGCCGCGCTTGCCGAGAATTACCTCTTCCGGCGTGACGTTGATGCCGACCATCGGCTCGCCCAGATCACGGCTGACTTTGAGCAGAATGTCGGGGTCATTGTAGTGGGTGACAGCCTCGACGATAGCTTTGGCGCGCTTGGCTGGGTTGCCGCTCTTGAAAATGCCTGATCCGACGAACACGCCATCGACGCCAAGCTGCATCATCAGGGCAGCATCCGCCGGGGTTGCCACGCCGCCGGCTGCGAAGTTGACCACCGGCAGGCGGCCCAGTTGAGCGGTTTCTTTCACCAGCTCATAAGGAGCCTGAATATTCTTGGCGTAAGTGAACAGTTCGTCCTCGTCCATGCTGGTCAGGCGGCGGATTTCGCTGTTGACGGCGCGCGCGTGGCGCACAGCTTCGACGACATCACCCGTTCCGGCTTCGCCTTTGGTACGTATCATCGCCGCGCCTTCTGCGATGCGGCGCAGGGCTTCACCCAGGTTCCGGCAGCCGCAGACAAACGGAACCTTGAATTTGTGTTTGTTGATGTGATGTTCTTCGTCGGCAGGTGTGAGAACTTCGCTTTCGTCGATATAGTCGATTCCCAGAGCTTCCAGTATCTGCGCTTCGACAAAGTGGCCGATGCGCACCTTTGCCATGACGGGGATGGTGACGGCATTCATGATGCTTTCGATCATCGCCGGATCGCTCATGCGGGCGACACCACCCTGCACGCGGATGTCCGCCGGGACCCGTTCCAGCGCCATCACCGCACAGGCTCCGGCATCTTCGGCGATCTTGGCCTGTTCGGGCGTGACCACATCCATAATCACGCCGCCTTTGAGCATCTGGGCCAGCCCTGCTTTGACTTTGAAGGTTCCGGTCTCAGACTGACCGTTGCCATAATTGCCATTGGTTGCCATTGGAATTTCTACCTCCATTAAGGCTTCTTAATCATCGTTAGCGTAGCGGTGCTCAGGACGCACTTGTATGTCCATTTCGTACCATCGAATCCAATCTTACCTGTTCTGCCGGATGTCATAAACCTTAATTCTTGTTATGTGTATCGAACCGGTCAGGTGTATACTCAGAAAAGGTTCATGATCAAGCGCAGGCTATGGCAACTTCCAGGAACGATAGCAACTGGCAGGATATACTAAACCGGTTCGCCTGGGATGATACGGCGAATTCCGAGGAGGCGATCAGAAAGCGGCTTCAGCAGCGCGCCCGGCAGTATGCCGCGCCAAGCCGGCGGATCGAGTATGCGGCGGAAGATGCGTTTACCGCCCTGACCTTTGTACTGGGTGACGAGCATTACGGCGTGAGTGTGATGACGGTGCGCAGTGTCCGCACGATTGGCCGCATTACCCGCGTGCCGGGCACACCGCCGTTCTATCGTGGTGTGGTGAATGTGCGCGGGCAGGTCGTCACGGTGATGGATTTGCGTCTGTTTTTTGGTATCCCGACAGCGGACGACGCGGCGCCGCCCGATGAACTGGTGGTGGTGCGTGGAGGGCGGCTGGAGATTGGTTTGCTGGCGCATAATGTCGAAGGGGTGCAGGATGTACCCGCTGCTGCAATTGAGCCGGTGGATAATATGCGGTACGCGCTGGGCGTGACCAGAGAACGCCTGGTACTGCTGGATGTTGAACGGCTGCTGCAAGACGAACAGCTTGTTATCGGCGGCCACGAAGAGACTTAAGGATGGTGAGATGAGTGATCTGAGTCCGACGATAAACGGCATCCCCCGCCGCCTGAATGTGCAGGTATTGAATGCGACGGTGCTGCTGATCGCACTGGTGACGGCTGTGCCGGTGCTGCTGCTCGGTCTGACGACACGGGTTGGCGACACGCTGGTCTGGTGGACACTGGGGGCATTTGTGGGCGGTGGTTTTGTCGGTGTGCTGGTGACCAGCGGCGCACGCCGGGGGACGGAGGAGGTGCTTAACCGCTACGTGCTTACGCTCGAACGCATTGCCGGCGGCGACCTGCGCGAACGGCTGGATACCTCTGGCATTGATTCCAGCAGCGACGAGGGCCAGATGCTGGCGCGTCTGGGGCGAGCGATCAACCTGACGCTCGACCGGGTACAGAACGTGGCCGAAGAGATTGGCGACGCGCTGAAACGGATGGATATGGATACCCGCGCCATTCTCGAAGCGACTGCCCGGCAGATTGCGATGGCAAACGAGCAGGACAATGTTGTGACCGAAACGACGGCGACAGTCAACGAAGTGCGGGCCACCGTCACCGAAACTGCCGAGCGCGCCCAGAGTGTGGCGGAAACCGCGCAGGTTTCGGTGGATATTTCTCGCGGGGGGATAGAGTCCGTTTCGGAAACTATCGCCGGTATGGAGGTGAGTCGGCGCGGGGTGGGGGACATGCGTGACAACATCAAGGTGTCTTGCGAGCACACACAGCAGATTGGCGAGCTGATCGCGGCAAAGCCAACGGCCCGCCGGGCT
>Ga0079224_100011257_pt1 | contig 12309 bp, 16 predicted proteins | sample Stecom2015_FD_80414 | JGI IMG/M metagenome (GOLD analysis project Ga0079224, IMG submission 80414) | Agricultural soil microbial communities from Utah to study Nitrogen management - Steer compost 2015 | ecosystem: Environmental > Terrestrial > Soil > Agricultural land | place: USA: Utah... | reverse complement strand
TGCGTGACCGGGGATGGGTGGTTCCACAAGGGCTGGGAACAGAGCGAACGACATGGCGGGCAATAGCGAATCAGTGGACGGCAACCCTGCGTCCCGGCTGCACGACGACAAGATCCTGATCCTCGATTTCGGTGCGCAGTACACCCAGCTGATCGCCCGCAGGATCCGCGAGCTCGGCGTCTACTGCGAGATCTGGGCCTGGGACCACGACCCGGCCGACATCGCCGCCTTCGCGCCCAAGGGCATCATCCTGTCCGGCGGCCCCGAATCGACCACGGTCGAGGGCTCGCCGCGTGCGCCGCAGGAGGTGTTCGACGCCGGCCTGCCGCTCCTGGGCATCTGCTATGGCATGCAGACCATGGCCAGGCAGCTTGGCGGCGAAACCGAAGCGGCCGACCAGCGCGAGTTCGGGCATGCGGCGGTGGCACTGGTGGCCGCCGACCGGCTGTTCGACGGACTCAAGGACCACCCGGGCGCACCGCCGCGGCTGGACGTGTGGATGAGCCACGGCGACCACGTGTCGGTCGCGCCGCCGGGCTTCACCGTCACCGCCCGCACCGACCGCATCCCGGTCGCCGCCTTCGCCGACGATGCGCGCCGCTGGTATGGCGTGCAGTTCCATCCGGAAGTCACCCACACCAAGCAGGGCCAGGCGCTGCTGCGGCGTTTCGTGGTCGATATCTGCGGCTGCCGCACGCTGTGGACGCCCGCGCAGATCATCGAGGACCAGGTCGCGCGGGTGCGTGCGCTGGTCGGCCAGGACGAGGTGATCCTGGGGCTGTCCGGTGGCGTGGATTCCTCGGTGGTGGCAGCGCTGCTGCACAAGGCCATCGGCGACCAGCTCACCTGCGTGTTCGTCGATACCGGCCTGCTGCGCTGGCAGGAGGGCGACCAGGTGATGGCCACCTTTGCCGGCGCTTCGGACACGCATGGCCTGGGCGTGAAAGTGGTCCGGGTCGATGCCGCGGCGCGCTACTTCAAGGCACTGCAGGGCGTCACCGACCCGGAAGCCAAGCGCAAGATCATCGGCAACCTGTTCGTGGAGATCTTCGAGGAAGAATCGGCCAGGTTGACCAATGCGCGCTGGCTGGCCCAGGGCACCATCTATCCGGACGTGATCGAGTCGGCCGGCAGCAAGACCGGCAAGGCCCACGTCATCAAGAGCCACCACAATGTCGGCGGCCTGCCCGAGCACATGAAGCTGGGCCTGATCGAGCCGCTGCGCGAGCTGTTCAAGGACGAGGTGCGTCGCCTCGGCGTCGAGCTCGGCCTGCCGCGCGAGATGGTCTACCGCCATCCGTTCCCGGGTCCGGGCCTGGGCGTGCGCATCCTGGGCGAGGTCAAGGCCGAGTACGCCGAGCTGCTGGCCCGTGCCGACGCCATCTTCATCGACGAACTGCGCAAGGCCGACCTGTACGACAAGACCTCGCAGGCCTTCGCCGTGTTCCTGCCGGTCAAGTCGGTAGGCGTGGTCGGCGATGCGCGTGCCTACGAGTGGGTGATCGCGCTGCGCGCGGTGGAGACGGTGGACTTCATGACCGCGCACTGGGCACACCTGCCGTACGACTTCCTGGGCAAGGTGTCCAGCCGCATCATCAACGAAGTGCGCGGCGTATCGCGCGTGGTCTACGACATCAGCGGCAAGCCACCAGCCACGATCGAGTGGGAGTGAGCGCCCGGGCGGCGCGTGTCCGACACACAACCTGACGGGAGCAAGCCATGCGTTCCAGCCCTTTCGGCCGTACCGGCCGCAATGTCAGCCAGATCGGTTTCGGCGCCTGGGCGATCGGTGCCGCGTGGGGCGCGGTGGATGATTCGGAATCGGTGGCCGCGCTGCACGCGGCGCTGGATGCCGGCCTGGATTTCATCGACACCGCCGATGTGTATGGCGATGGCCATTCCGAGCGCCTGATCGCGCGCGTGCTCAAGGAGCGTGGCGGCCCGCGCCCGTTCGTGGCGACCAAGGCCGGCCGCCGGCTGCCGCAGCAGACCGTGGACGGCTACAGCGCGCAGAACCTGGAAGACTGGATCGACCGCAGCCTGCGCAACCTGGAGGTCGAGCAACTGGACCTGCTCCAGTTGCACTGCCCGCCGACCGACGCCTACTACCACCCGGAGGTGTTCGAGCGGATGGAACGGCTGGTCGAGCGCGGCAAGGTGGCCCATTACGGCGTCAGCGTCGAGCGGGTGGAGGAAGCGCTCAAGGCGATCGAATATCCGGCCGTGGCCAGCGTCCAGATCATCTTCAACATGTTCCGGCTGCGCCCGGCCGAGCTGTTCTTCGAGCAGGCCCGGCGCCGGCAGGTCGCGGTGATCGCACGGGTGCCGCTAGCCAGCGGCCTGCTCAGCGGCAAGTTCGGTCCCGATACCCGCTTCCAGGCCGACGACCACCGCCAGTTCAACCGCAAGGGCGAGGCCTTCGACGTGGGCGAGACCTTCTCCGGCGTGCCATACGAAGTTGGCCTGGAAGCGGTGGAGGCGCTGCGCCCGCTGGTCCCCCAGGGTGCCACCCTGGCCCAGCTGGCACTGCGCTGGATCCTCATGCACGAGGCCGTCACCGTGGTCATCCCGGGCGCGCGCACTCCGCAGCAGGCGCTGGCCAACATCGGCGCCGCGCAGTTGCCGGCGCTGCCGGAATCGACCATGGCCGCAGCGGCCGAGGTCTATGCGCGCCTGATCCGCCCGCACGTCCACCAGCGCTGGTGAGCGCGCCTCCGCGCCGGTGGCCGGCGCGGTATCGTTGGCCGGCGCAATATCCGCCGGGAGACGGGCCATGACGATCGCCTTGAGGTGCCGCTGCGGCCAGGTGCAGGGCCGGATCGACCCGGCCGGGATCCACGCCCGGGCCACCTGCTACTGCCGGGACTGCCGCGCCTACGCCCGATACCTTGCCCGGCCCGGCCTGCTGGATGCGGCCGGCGGCACCGATGTCGTTGCGATGGCTCCCGGTGCACTGCACATCGACGCGGGGGTGGACCAGCTCGCCTGCATGTCGCTGGGACCGCGGGGATTGCTGCGCTGGTACGCCGGCTGCTGTCGCACTCCTCTGGCCAGCATGTCGCGCAATGCGCGGATGTACTACGCCAGTGTGCCGGTGGCCTGCCTGGATGCGCCGGCGCAGGCGCTGGACGCCACTCTCGGGCCGCCGGGGCGGATCGTGTTCGCGCCGGACTCGGCAACCGCGCCGGTGAGGGCCACGCGGCTGCGCCTGCCCGGGGTGGTGGCAAGGATCGGGTTGCATGCGCTGGTCGCACGGCTGCGCGGCCGTTGCGTTGGCGCCCCGTTCTTCGATCCGGACGGTCGGCCGTCGCGCGCGCCGGAGGTGCCGTCCATGCAGCAGCGCGCACAGCTCGAACGCGACCCCGACGCCGCCCGATAGTGCGCATGTGGTGGGCGTGACCCGGCCAACGCGGCGGGGCCAACTGAACGTTGCGTTGCACTTCCTCGGCGGCCGCGGGCGCCGCTGGCTAGAATGAAGGCTGTTTCGACGCAATGAGATTCCCACGACATGAGCGATTCCACGTGCCCGCAGTGCAGCCAGGCCAACGTCTATCCCGACGGCGCCGTGCAGGTGTGCGCCGATTGCGGCCATGAATGGACCGGCCAGGAGGCGGCCCAGGGCGCGGCCGAGGCAGTGGTGCGGGACAGCAACGGCAACCCGCTGGCTGCCGGCGACACCGTGGTGGTGATCAAGGACCTGAAGGTCAAGGGCTCCTCGATTCCGCTCAAGCAAGGCTCGGTGATCCGCAACATCCGCCTGGTCGATGGTGACCCGGAGAACATCGAAGGCAACTCGGACAAGATCAAGGGGCTGGTGCTCAAGACCCAGTTCCTGCGCAAGGCGTGAGCGCGCGGCGGGTCGGCACAGGCCCGGCCCGGAGCCACGGCTGACGCCGGAGGAAGCGGAATGGCGACCGGATGGGCAGGCGACGACGCGGTCCACGAGCAGATCGACGCCACGGTGAAGGATGCGGTGGAGCGGGCGCGGCGACAGCTGCCGGCCGGCCCGGGACGCGAGCGCTGCGAGGAGTGCGATGCGCCGATCCCGGCTGCGCGCCGGCGTGCGGTGCCGGGGGTGTGCCTGTGCGTGGACTGCCAGGCAGCGCGCGACGAGCAAGCCTCCTTCAGCGGCTACAACCGCCGCGGCAGCAAGGACAGCCAACTGCGCTGATCGCGCGGCCTCAGCGTGGCGGCTCTGCGCTCGCGGTTTCGCCGGCGGGCGCGGCAGCCAGCCACGGCGAAGGCACGCCCGGCCCGCGCCAGCGGCGCACCGCACGCTGGAAGAACAGGCTGTTGGGCACCTGCAGCACGCTGCTTTCGCCTTCCGCGCCGGTGTCGATTTCCTGCAGGGTGGTGTAGATCAGGTTCAGGTCCAGGACCCGGCCCTTCAGGCCGGGCTTCTCGCCGTTTTCCAGGATCTCGATATGGTCGTGGCGGCGGAACGGCCGGGTGGTGAAGATCAGCACCGAGCAGAAGATGTTGGACAACACGCTCCAGGCCGCGAAAAACGCCACCGCGCCCACTGCGGCGAAGCTGGTGAACGCGGTCCACAGCACGGTGCCGGACACGCCCAGCCGCTCCAGTACCAGCAAGGTGGCCGCCATCGCGACCAGGGTGGCCGATACCCGGCGCAGCACCGTTGCCATTTCCGGCGGCAGGCCGCGCCGCAGAACCAGCCGTCGCACCAGGCCGCGTACCAGGCGCTGCAGCAGCCACGCGGCCAGCAGCACCAGCAGGATCTGGCCGATCGGCAGCACCGTGTCCAGCCAGCCCTGCATCCATCCGGGCACCTGCCAGCTCATGCGCGCATCCGATCGGTGGCGGTGGCGACGCGGGCCTGGATGAACCCTGGCGCTGGCCGGCCGGCCATGGCCGCCGTGCGGGCCGTCGCGGTCATTGCGCCGCCTCCGGCGCCGCCTGCCCGGATGCGACCACCCGGATGCTCACCGCATCCACGCTCACCGTTTCCCCCGCGCGGATCTTGCGCGTCTTGCGCAGTTCCGGCGCGCCGTCCACGTGCACGCACCCGCTGGCGACCAGCGCCTTGCCGGCGCCACCGCTGTCGCACAAGCCGGCCAGCTTGAGCAGTTGGTTGAGTTCCACGTAATCGCGGTCGAGCTCGAATTCCATGTCGTCCATTGCAGGTCTCGGTGGGACGGCCTGGCCGGCGCTCACGCGGGCGCCGGCTTGCGGCAGGGGAGTATGCAACAGTGCGATGCAGCATGGCCCGGCACTGCCGGGCCGCTGCGCTTCAATGGCTGGATTCGGCCAGGTCGCCCAGCGCGCCGCGGGAGGGGGCGACCGCGGCGGCGGCGGCGGCGGTGATGGTGGCATCGGCGCTGGCGGATGCGATGGGCGATGCCAGGGCGCCATCGGGGCCGTTGCCCACGCGGTTGAGCACCACGATGCTGATCCGGCGGTTGATCGGTGCGCGCGGCTCGTGCTGGTCGAACGGGATCGAGGCGGCCAGCCCCACCACCCGCGCAATCCGTTCCTCGCCCAGCCCACCCTCCAGCAGGGCACGACGCGCGGCATTGGCGCGGTCGCTGGACAGCTCCCAGTTGCCGTAGCCGTGCGGGCCCTGGAACGGGGTCTCGTCGGTATGCCCGGCCAGGGCGATGCGGTGCGGCGAGTCGGCCAGCAGCAGGCCCAGCTCGTGCATCAGCTCGATGGTGTAATCCTTCATCCGCGAGCTGCCCAGGTCGAACATCGGCCGGCTCAGGCGGTCCACGATCTGGATGCGCAAGCCCTCGGGCGCAAGATCGATCAGCAACTGGTCCTTGAACGGCGCCAGCGCCTGGCTGTTTTCGATGGCCGCCTCCAGCTCGTGGCGCAGTTCGTCCAGCTGGCGCCGGTCCTCGATCCGCGCGTCGGCCGCGATCAGCGTGTCGGTCACCGGCGCACGGGCCTGGCGTGCGCGTTGGGGGTCACCCGGGCGCGGGCCGATGCCGCCGGGCACCGACAGCGCGCTGGTGGTCGGGATCAGCCGGTCGGAGGCTCCGCCCGGCCCGGTGGAGCCGCTGCCCGGGATTGCCGCCAGGCCTTCGACCACGCTGGGGTTGTTGAAATACTCCGATACCGCCGCCTTCTGTTCCTTGCTGGCCACGCCCACCAGCCACATCACCAGGAAGAAGGCCATCATCGCGGTGACGAAATCGGCGTAGGCCACCTTCCAGGCGCCGCCATGGTGGCCGCCTGCGACCTTCCTGACCCGGCGGACGATGATCGGCGCAGGCTTGTCCATGGCTCAGCGGTTGCCGCGCAGGTGGGTTTCCAGGTCGGCGAAGGCCGGGCGCACGTCGGTGAACAGCAGCTTGCGCGCGAACTCCACCGCCACCGCCGGCGGGTAGCCGCGCAGGCTGGAGACCAGCGCCATCTTGATGACCTCGAACGCCTTGCCTTCCGCGTGCACCCGGTGCTGCATCGAAGCGGCCAACGGGCCGACGAAGCCGTAGCCCAGCAGGATACCGAGGAAGGTGCCGACCAGCGCGCCGGCCACGTGCATGCCGATCTCGCTTGGCTCACCGTCGATGGCGCCCATGGTGATGACGATGCCAAGCACCGCGGCCACGATGCCGAAGCCGGGCAGGGAGTCGGCCAGCACCTGCAGCGCATGGGCCGGCTCGGCCGCCTCCTGGTGGTGGGTCTCGACCTCGGTCTCGAGCAGTTGCTCCAGCTCGTGCGGTTCGATGTTGCCGCTGACCATCAGCCGCAGGCAGTCGGTGGTGAACTCGATCAGGTGATGGTCGGCCAGCAACTTCGGATAGCGCGTGAAGATGGTCGAGGAGCCCGGGTCATCGGCGTCCTTCTCGATCCCGATCAACCCTTCCTTGCGCGCCTTGATCAGGATGTCGTAGACCATCGACAGGATGTCCACGTAGTCCTCGCGCTTGTAGCGTGCGCCGCGGAACAGGTCGGGCACGCCGCGCATCACCGCCTTGACCACCTTGGCCGGGTTGGCGGCCAGGAACGCGCCGGTGGCGGCGCCGCCGATGATCAGCAACTCGTAGGGCTGCCACAGCGCGCCGAGCTTGCCGTGGGCCATGACGTAACCGCCGGCCACACTGAGTACGACGACGACGAAGCCGATCAGGATGAGCATGGAGATGGGTTGCCCGGAGTCATTGCGCTATCGGCAGGCCGCGGCGGAAATTGAGCCCACCCGCTCCCGCAGGTGCACCGGGCGGGTGTATCCTGCGCCGCCGCCGCGTCCGGCGGTCCCTCATCCCCAAGGAATCGTCCGCATGATCCAGCGTTTCGAAGTCGGCCCGCGCATGTCCGAGCTTGCCGTCCACAACGGCGTGGCCTATCTCGCCGGCCAGGTGCCCGAAGACACCTCGCAGGACATCGTCGGCCAGACCCGCCAGGTGCTGGCGGCGATCGATGCATTGCTGGCCCAGGCCGGTTCGGACAAGTCCCGGATCCTGCGCGCCGAGATCTTCCTGGCCGACATGGCCGATTTCGACGGCATGAACCAGGCCTGGGAAGCCTGGGTGGTGCCCGGGCACACCCCGGCACGCGCCACCGCACAGGCCAGGCTGGTCAAGCCGGAGTGGAAGGTCGAGATCGTGGTGACCGCGGCGGCGTAAGCCACCCGGCGCCGGGCTGCGCTCAGCCGCCGCTGGCCAGCAGCTGGCGCGCGGCCGCACGCCCGGCCCGCAGTCCGCTGGCCATGCTGGCCGTCAGCAGGTAGCCGCCGGTGGGCGCCTCCCAGTCCATCATCTCGCCGGCAAACCAGGTGCGGGGCAGGGCACGGGCCATCAGGTCGTCGTCCAGCGCCTCCAGGCGCACGCCGCCGCCACTGCTGATCGCCTCGGCGATGGGGCGCGGCCGTTGCAGGACCAGCGGCAGCCGCTTGAGTGTGGCGGCCACCTTGCCCATGTCGGCCAGTGCCTCGGCGTCCAGCACCTCGCGCAGCAGCGCGGCCCTGACTCCGTCCACGTTGGCCTGGCGGCGCAGGTGTTCGCTCAGGCTGCGCCCGTTGCGCGGGCGGGCCAGATCGCGCTGCAGGCGCTCCGGGGTGCGGCCCGGCACCAGGTCCAGCCACAGCAGGGCATGGCCGTCACGTGCGATGGCCTCGCGCAGCGGCACCGACAGCGCATAGATCAGGCTGCCTTCCAGGCCGGTGGCGGTGACCACGCATTCGCCCTGCAGCGCATGCCCGGTGCCCCCGGCATCGCGCCAGTGGGCAACCACCGGCTTGAGCGGTGCGCCCGCATGGCGCTGGGCAAGGTGCGTGCTCCAGCCCACGTCGAAGCCGCAGTTGCCCGGAACCAGCGGTGCCACCCCGATGCCGCGCGCGGCCACGGCATCGGTCCAGGCGCCATCCGAGCCCAGTTGCGGCCAACTGCCGCCGCCAAGCGCCAGCACGCATGCGGCCGCGCGCACGCGGCGCTCGCCGTCGGGCGTGGCCATGCGCAGCGCGCCGTCGCCATCCCAGCCGGTCCAGCGGTGGTGTACATGGAAGCGCACGCCCTGGTCCTTGAGCCGGCGTACCCAGCCGCGCAGCAATGGCGCGGCCTTGCGGTCCAGCGGAAATACCCGTCGCGAGCTGCCGATGTAGGTGTCCACACCCAGCCCGCGTGCCCATGCACACAGCTCGTCGGGGCCGAAGTCGCGCAGCCATGCCGCAACCGGCTCGGCGCGGGGCCCGTAACGCAGCGCGAAACCGGGCATCGGCTCGGCATGGGTGAGGTTGAGTCCGCCCTTGCCGGCGATCAGGAACTTGCGCCCGACCGAACCCTTGGCCTCGAACAGGTCCACTTCCACACCGGCTGCGCGCGCGGCCTCGGCCGCCATCAGCCCGGCCGGGCCACCACCGACCACCGCCAGGCCGGGTAGCTGGAGGGCAGGGGACATGGCGGCCATGTCAGTCGAATCAGTGGGCATGTCAGTCGGGACGCACGTCCAGCAGCTCCACGTCGAACACCAGCGAGGCATGCGGTGGAATCACCCCGCCGGCACCGCGACGCCCGTAGGCCAGCCCGGACGGCACCAGCAGCGTGCGCCGGCCGCCGACATGCATGCCCAGCACACCGTCATCCCAGCCGCGGATCACCTGGCCGGCACCGAGCACGAAGGTGAAGGGTTCGCCGCGATCGCGGGAGCTGTCGAACTGCTCGCCACGCTTTGCGGGCGCGCGCTCGTCGTAGATCCAGCCGGTGTAGTGCACGGTGACCCGGCTGCGGACCGTGGCCACCGGGCCGTCCGGATCGCCCGGGTGCACCTCCACCAGTTCCAGTGCCGCCACGCTGCCGCCCGGCGGCGGGCCCGGATCGGCCTGGCAGGCGCTGAGCGCGCACAGTGCGAAGGCCAGCAGGGAGGCGAGGGTGCGGAGCTTGCGATGCATGGCACGGGACGTCGTTGGCGCGGGGCGCAAGGTTAACCCATGCCCGGACGCGGGCTATGATGCGGCGATGGCCAAGCGTCTGTTCGACCTGCGCAACGTACCCGACGACGAAGCCGACGAGGTGCGTGCGCTGCTCACCGCCCACGCGCTGGACTGGTACGAGACCAGCCCGGGGCCGTGGGGGATATCGGCCGCCGGCCTGTGGCTGCGCGACAACGACGACTACCCGCGCGCACGCCACCTGCTGGACGAGTACCAGCAGCAGCGCCGCGAACAGGCGCAGGCAGCCGGTGACCAGACCAGCTTCCAGGACCTGCTGCGGCAGCGGCCATGGTTCGTGCTGTCGCGGCTGGCGGCCATCCTGGCCCTGATCGTGCTGACCCTGGTGCTACCCTGGCTGCTGCTGCGCTGACGCCCTGCAACCGCGGGCGCGGCCCGGCGGCTCGTACAATGTGCGCATGATCCTCAACGCCGCCGCCTACCATTTCGTGGAAATCGCCGACCCGCCCGCGCTGGCCGACTGGCTGCGGCAGCGTGCCGTTGCGGCCGGACTGCTTGGCACGGTGCTGGTGGCCGGCGAGGGCGTTAACCTGTTCCTGGCCGGCGCCGCGCCCGCCCTGCGCGAGGTCCTGGCCCAGTTGCGCCAGCGCCCCGGATTCGACGACCTGCAGGTGAAGTACAGCCACAGCCGGCACCAGCCATTCGAGCGGCTGAAGGTGAAGCTCAAGCCGGAGATCATCAGCTTCCGCCATCCGCAGGCCACGCCATTGGCCACCGGGCAGCGCGCCCCGACCGTCGACCCGCCGACGCTGGCGCGCTGGCTGGCCCAGGGCGGGCGCGATGACGCCGGCCGCCCGGTGGTGATGCTGGACACGCGCAATGCGCAGGAGGTCGAGTACGGCACCTTTGCCGGCGCACTGACCCTGCCGATCACCCGGTTCACCCAGTTGCCCGACGCCCTGGCGCCGCACCGTGCGGCGCTGGAGGACGCCACCGTGGTCAGCTTCTGCACCGGCGGCATCCGCTGCGAGAAGGCCGCCCTGTGGATGCAGCAACAGGGCATGGCCAACGTGCTGCAACTGGATGGCGGGATCCTGGGCTATTTCGAACAGGTGGGCGGCCTGGGCTACGAGGGGCGGTGCTTCGTGTTCGACACCCGCACCGCGCTCGACCCGCAGTTGCAGCCACTGTCCGACGACGCACCGGCACACGAAATACTTGCGTGCCCGGGGGCGACTGGCTAATATTCGCGCCCTCAGCTTCGTGGGGCCATAGCTCAGCTGGGAGAGCGCCTGCATGGCATGCAGGAGGTCGGCGGTTCGATCCCGCCTGGCTCCACCAATCCGGCAATGCCGGGCGAAGCGACGATTCAGTCCCCATCGTCTAGAGGCCTAGGACACTACCCTTTCACGGTAGCGACCGGGGTTCGAATCCCCGTGGGGACGCCACTCCAGCAACGCCGCGCGGTGATCGCGCGGCGGTTCTTTCCGGAACATCCGGGGCCATAGCTCAGCTGGGAGAGCGCCTGCATGGCATGCAGGAGGTCGGCGGTTCGATCCCGCCTGGCTCCACCATCACCCCGTCATCGGTCCGGCCAGCCACCTTCGGCGCACACGCCGTTGTCGTCGCTGCCGACTGCGCGCAAGAGACCGGCGCACCTGGCGGCCGCATACCGCAACCACCAGGCCGCCGATGCCTCGGCCGCCTGGACCACGACGCGCGCTGCTGGCGCTGGTAACCTGCCGGGGACCCCCGGGAGCCGCAAGGCCATACCGGTTCAAGGAGCCTTGCGATGCACCTGCGTCTCGGAATTTCAGCTTTGCTGCTGATCATGCTGGGCATGTACCCGGCAAGTGCCAGTGCCCACTTCAGCGTGGACATGAGTGATACCCACGTCTCGCGCTATGGCCCCGGCGAGATCAAGAACGCACCCTGCGGCCGCCCTGACGGCACCCGCAGCGACAATGTCTACACGTACTCGCCCGGCGAGACGATCAACGTGTCATGGATCGAATACGTCGGGCACCCCGGCTATTACCGCATCGCATTCGACAACGACGGCGACGACGGCTTCGTCAACCCTGCGAGCATCATCCCGGCGGGGCGCACCTGCAGTGCAGGGGAGCCCAACTGCGGCAAGGACGATTTCTACAACAACGACACCGTCCTGATCGACGACTTCGGCCGCCACGACGATTCACCGCACGGCAAGCGCTACTCGGTCGACGTCAAGCTGCCCGATGTGGAATGCGACAACTGCACCCTGCAGATCATCCAGCTGATGACCGAGCAGGGGAAAGCGCCGTATGACCCGTCTGCGCAGGATGCCGATGACCTCTACTACCAGTGCATCGACCTGAGGCTGAGCAGCGAAAGCGCTGGCGCGGGCGCGTGAGACCGGAGCCCTCGTGGAGGGCTCCGGAATTGGTGAGCTCACTACGCCGATGACCGATGAATGCTGGTCGCGGGCGCCGCTGCAATTCCGCCGCCGTGGTTGCGCCCGGTCAATGCCGCGCGTAAGGCTCGGTGGGGTAGATCACCTGGGGGGCTGGTTGGTTTCGCAACCCCTATCTCCAGAGATACCCCGGATGAACAACCTACTGAGAGATCACATCTAGGCTGGACTTGCACAGGTACCTAACTGTGCAGGCCCAGGATCGCCTCCGCGACGCGTCGGGACTAGTAGGATCGCTGGCGGCGCGCCCCCCTAGGGCGCTCGAGTTGATGGGGTAGGGGTGAGGATTAGGGATGTTTATCGGGGGTAGAGAAGGGCGGCTTCCGACCCAAAGCGGACGCTCGGCATCCGAACGGGGGGTCACCCGTATACACTTTGAACGGCGCTACGCGCAAAGCGGCAACTGAGTGTCTACGAAACTCTGGTCGGTCCACAGGACCACCAGGAGCACCACGGCTCCGGCAAACACATGCCTCAGCTTACGCATGAGGCACCGTTGCGAATA
>Ga0079224_100011256_pt1 | contig 12310 bp, 9 predicted proteins | sample Stecom2015_FD_80414 | JGI IMG/M metagenome (GOLD analysis project Ga0079224, IMG submission 80414) | Agricultural soil microbial communities from Utah to study Nitrogen management - Steer compost 2015 | ecosystem: Environmental > Terrestrial > Soil > Agricultural land | place: USA: Utah... | reverse complement strand
GCGCCGTTACCGAACTCGTGATTGTTCACGAGCTCTTCGGCTTGATCATAGCTTTCGGCGCGTACGATCGAGAGCACAGGGCCGAAAATCTCCTCCTTGTAGATGCGCATGTTCGGCTTGACCTCGTCGAAGAGGGTCCCGCCCATGAAGTAGCCATCTTCATAGCCCTGCATGGTGAAGTTGCGTCCGTCGACAAGAAGTTTGGCTCCCTCCTCGACGCCGGAATCGATGTAGCTCTTGACCTTTTCATAGTGCTGGCGCGTGACCAGCGGCCCCATTTCGGCCTCGGGGTCAGAGTAGGAACCGATCTTCAGGTTGCGCACGCGTGGGACCAGGCGTTCGACCAGTTCGTCCCCGGCGCGGCCGACGGCGACGGCCACCGAGATGGCCATGCAACGCTCCCCGGCGGAGCCATAGCCAGCCCCCATCAGCGCATCCGTCGCCTGATCCATGTCTGCATCAGGCATGATGATCATGTGGTTCTTGGCGCCGCCCAGGGCCTGCACGCGCTTATTATTGGCGGAACCCCGGTGATAGACGTATTCGGCAATCGGTGTCGAGCCGACGAAGCTGACCGCCTGAATCTCCGGATGATCGAGGATGGCGTCGACAGCTTCCTTGTCTCCGTTCACGACGTTGAACACACCGGCGGGCAGGCCGGCTTCCGCCAGCAGTTCGGCCAGCAAGAGCGGCGTGCTGGGATCGCGCTCCGACGGCTTCAGGATGAAGGTATTGCCGCAGGCGATGGCGATCGGGAACATCCACATCGGCACCATCGCCGGGAAGTTGAATGGCGTTATGCCTGCCACAACCCCAAGCGGCTGGCGAAGGCTGTAGCTATCGACATTGGTGCCGACATTTTCAGTAAACTCACCCTTCAACAGCTGGGGAATGCCGCAGGCGAACTCCACAACCTCAAGGCCGCGGGTGACCTCTCCAGCGGCGTCGCTCAGCACCTTGCCGTGTTCCCGGCTGATGCTCTCGGCCAACCTGGCGCGATTGGCTTCAACCAGCTCTCGGAACTTGAACATGATCCGCGCACGATTAAGCGGGGTCACTGCGGCCCACTGGGGGAATGCTTCCGCGGCAGCACGGACGGCGGCATCAACCTCGGCTGCGGATGCCAGTGCCACCCTTGCAGAGACTTCGCCGGTGGCCGGATTGAAGACGTCGGAGAACCTTCCGCTTCTGCCCTCTTGGATCCTGCCGCCGATGTAGTGGTTGATCTGCACCGTCATGAAGTCTTCCTCTCATTACCTGATTGAGAAGCCATCAGCCCGGGCGCAGCGATAGCCGAGGACCTGCAGGAATGGCCCCATGATGCGCGAGTGCTACCTCAGGAGATGACAAATTCTTTGGCTCGATAGCCCTGCAAATAGAGTAACCCCGTCAGGTCGGCATGATCCAGCCGGAAGCGCGCAGAGCGCCGGACAATCGGCTTGGCGCGGAAGGCCACCCCCAGGCCCGCTTCCTGAAGCATAGCCAGATCGTTGGCTCCATCGCCAATCGCTGCGGCTTCAGCGGTTGTGATCTCCAGCTCCTGGCAAAGTTCGCGCAGAGCCTCCAACTTGGCCTCTCGCCCGAGTATCGGGGACACTACCTCCCCGGTAAGCCGCCCCTTCTCGAACTTGAGGCGATTGGCGCGGACGTGGTCGAAGCCCAAATCTTCGCCGATCGGTTCGGCAAAGCAGGTGAAGCCGCCCGACACGAGAGCGCAATAGCTGCCATGGTGCTTAAGTGTTGCCACCAGGGTTTTTGCTCCCTCCATCAAGGTCATGCGCTTGGCGATGCCTGTGATCTCGGTTTCCGTCAGACCTCGGAGCAGCGCCACGCGCTCTTGTAGCGCTTCTTCAAAGTTCAGCTCACCGCGCATCGAACGCTCGGTGACCTCGGCGATCTCTTTCCGCTTCCCCACCTGGTCGCCCAGCTCGTCGAGCATTTCCTGCTGGATGATGGTAGATTCCAGGTCCGCGAGGAGGAGGCGCTTTCGACGACCGCCGGCTTCCTGAATGGCCAAATCCAGCGGCGCGTCCCCAAGAGCCTCGCGCAGTCTTCCTTCAAGGGCTTTGGGCTCCTCACCCTTCAGCGTGAAGGGGAGGTCGCAGGCAACGCCCTCGGCGAGCCAGTCCGGCTCACGCGGCGCCATACCGGCAGCAGCAAGGGCGTCGCTTACGCGCTCCACATGGTGGTCTTGCAAATGAGCACGCTGCGGGTTGTCGAGAAGCGTCACTACATGGCTCATGGGCGGAAGCTATAGAAGTAAAGGGATGGAAAGGACAGACTTCATGACTGCGCCAAGCAGCAGCGAGGCCAGGGAGAAGCCATTGGCGCTCATAGTGGCTGGCCCTACGGCTAGCGGCAAGTCGGCCCTCGCGCTGCGCCTTGCCGAAGAACTGAAGGGCACGATCATTAACGCGGACTCCCTCCAAGTTTACCGTGAGCTCTCCATTCTGACGGCGCGGCCGAGCGAGGAGGAAAGGGCCCGCGCTCCTCATCGTCTCTACGGCGTCCTCTCGGTGCAAGAGAACTGCTCCGCCGGCCGCTGGCGCCAAATGGCTCTGGAGGAGATGCAGGCTGCAAGAGAGGAGGGCAGGCTTCCCATTCTGGTGGGCGGCACTGGACTTTATCTGAAGGCCCTCGAGGAGGGTCTGTACCAGATACCCCCTGTTCCCCCAGAGGTGCGCGCCGAGGCCGAGAGCCTGCTGGCTTCCGGACAGCGCGAGCGCCTCCGCCAGGATCTAGCGATCGGGGATCCGGCGACCTTTGCTCGGATTCATCCGAATGATAGTCAGCGCCTGCTGCGCGCCTGGGAGGTGCTTCGTGCGACGGGACGACCTCTCTCCCAGTGGCAGCGCGAGGCGCCGGAAGCCGTTGCTCCTTGGCGTTTTGCCTGGATCGTCCTCTTGCCTTCCCGCGAGGAGCTCCATACCTCGATCGAGAGGCGGCTGGAAGTGATGATCGAGAAGGGTGGACTGGAAGAGGTGCGTCGGCTCCTTGCTCTTCAACTACCGCAATCCTCGACTGCAGCAAAAGCAGTGGGAGTTCCCGAGCTGGCAGCCCATCTTGAGGGCGCGATGAACCTGGCCGAGGCCATCAAAGCCGCACAGGCCTCCACCCGGCGCTATGCCAAGCGTCAACTCACCTGGTTGAGAGGTCAAGTTCTGGGCAGGAAAGCGATCCTATTCGAGGTGAGGGCGCAATTTTCAGATAGTGTATCCGCCAAAATCTTTCCAAAAATTCTGCAGTTTGTGTTGACCCTCTCCCCTTGAAGGGATAGGGTGCCGCTACCGCCGGGGGCCTGCTTGGCCGGTCCGGCGGTTTTCCTGTCATGTGATGTCGAGCCAAAGGTTCGGCCGTTGGAGTGAGGCTGTAGGAGATGGAGCGCGACAAAAGTTCGGAGACCGAGTTGTTGTCCGGTGCAGAAATGGTGATCAAAGCCCTTGTAGACCAGGGCGTAGAGGTCATCTTCGGCTATCCCGGCGGAGCGGTACTCCCCATCTACGACGCGCTCTTCCAGCAGAACTCCATCCGCCATATTCTCGTGCGTCACGAGCAGGCCGCGGTGCATGCGGCCGAAGGCTACGCCCGCTCGACGGGCAAGGTCGGCGTCGTTCTGGTGACCTCGGGGCCCGGCGCTACCAACGCCGTGACCGGTTTGACCGATGCCCTGATGGATTCCATTCCGATCGTCTGCCTGACCGGGCAGGTGCCGACGCACCTAATCGGTAACGACGCCTTTCAGGAGGCCGATACCACCGGGATCACGCGGCCCTGCACCAAGCACAACTACCTCGTGAAAAGCGCTGATGATCTCAGTCGCATCCTGCACGAAGCCTTCTATGTCGCGCGGGCGGGCCGGCCCGGGCCGATTGTCGTCGACCTGCCGAAGGACACGCTTCAGAACAAGGGGAGCTACACCCCGCGCGAAGCAGTGTTTCACCGCAGCTACCGCCCGCAACGGGAACCTGAATTGACAGCCGTGCGCGATGCCATTGCCCTCCTGAAGGAGGCGAAGCGCCCCGTCTTCTATACGGGCGGCGGCGTGATCAATTCCGGTCCCGAAGCGGCAGCGGTTCTGCGAGAGCTGGTGCGGCTCACGGGTGCGCCAATTACTTCTACCTTGATGGGGCTCGGGGCCTATCCCGCCTCGGATAGCCAGTTCTTGGGCATGCTGGGCATGCACGGCACCTACGAAGCCAACCTGGCCATGTATGAGTGCGACGTCATGTTCTGCATCGGCGCGCGCTTCGACGATCGGGTGACCGGAAGGCTGAGCGACTTTTCGCCCAACTCAAAAAAGGTGCACGTCGATATTGATCCCAGCTCGATCAACAAGAACGTGATGGTCGACATTCCCATCGTCGGGGACTGCCGCGTGGTGCTGGAAGCGATGGTGAAGGAGTGGAAGGCACAGAAGGCCACTGCGGACCAGAAGGCGCTCGCAGCCTGGTGGGAGCGGATCGAAGGCTGGCGCAGCCGCAACTGCCTCGCCTATGAGCAAAAGGGCTCGGCCATCAAGCCACAGTACGCCATCCAGCGTCTCTATGAATTGACCCGGGATCGCGACGTCTACTTCACGACAGAAGTCGGACAGCATCAGATGTGGGCGGCGCAGTACATCAAGTTCGAGCAGCCGAACCGCTGGATGACCTCGGGCGGCCTTGGCACCATGGGCTATGGTCTTCCGGCAGCGCTGGGGGTGCAGGTGGCACACCCGGATGCTCTGGTGATCGATGTCGCCGGTGAGGCCTCTATCCTGATGAACATTCAGGAGATTTCCACCCTCTGCCAATATGGGCTGCCGGTGAAGATCTTCATCGTCAACAATCAGTGGATGGGCATGGTCCGTCAGTGGCAGGAGCTGCTCCACGGCAGCCGCTACTCGGAAAGCTACAGCGCCAGCTTGCCGGACTTCGTCAAGCTCGCGGAGGCCTATGGGATCCACGGGATCTTCTGCGAGAAGGCAGAGGAGCTCGACGACAAGATCCGCGAAATGATCGATACGCCTAGACCGGTTATCTTCGACTGTCGGGTTCTTCAGGAAGAGAACTGCTTCCCCATGATCCCTTCCGGCGCAGCTCATTACGAGATGCTCCTGGGTCCCGAAGACAAGGCCGCCAAGCCGATCTCCGAGGAGGGGATGGTATTGGTCTGAAGCGACCCTCGGAAACTCGCCCCACAGCGGCCTGCGGCTTCCCTTTGCTGCAGGCCTCCTTGCTTACCCACGAGATCAGGCTATGCCCAACAAGACAGAAAAGATGCCGGTAGAGCGGCGCACCATCGCAGTCCTGGTGGACAATGAGCCCGGGGTGCTCGCCAGGGTCATCGGCCTCTTCTCGGGCCGCGGCTACAATATTGAATCACTCACCGTTACGGAGGTCGATCCCGCGGACCACCTCAGTCGCATCACGATCGTAACGAGTGGAACACCTCAGGTGCTCGAGCAGATCAAGGCGCAGCTCGACCGGCTTGTGCCGGTACACAGGGTCTCCGACCTTACATTGCAGGGGCCGCATGTCCCCCGGGAACTAGCCTTGGTGAAGGTGGTAGGACGCGGTGAAAAGCGTGTGGAAGCCTTGCGTATCGCCGATATCTTTCGCGCCCGCGCGGTCGACAGCAGCCATGAGCACTTTACTTTCGAGATCTCAGGCGACAGCGGCAAGCTCAATGCCTTTATCGAGCTGATGCGGCCCCTTGGGCTTGCAGATGTCAGCCGCACGGGGGTTGTCGCCATTGCCAGGGGAAGTGGAGGCCTTTGAGGCTGGTGTTTCAAACTTCCTCGACCATTGCCTGAGGCCGGCCCGAGGGCTAGAAGGCGCCTCTATCAGCATTCGAAGGCCCGGCTGCCGGGTTCATGAGTCTGTTTCGAGAAAAGGAACCAGAAAATGCGCGTTTACTACGACCGGGACGCCGACGTTAATCTGATCAAGGGAAAGAAGGTTGCGATCGTCGGCTACGGCAGCCAGGGCCACGCCCATGCCATGAACCTGCGCGACAGCGGGGTCGCGGAGGTAAATATCGCTCTGCGGGCGGGCTCTGCCAGTGCTCCGAAGGCCGAGGCCGCTGGCTTTACCGTGATGACGCCGGCTGAGGCCGCCAAGTGGGCGGACGTCGTCATGGTGTTGACCCCGGACGAGCTGCAGGCTGATCTCTATCGCGACGATCTCGGGCCGAACATGAAGGAAGGGGCGGCCCTTGCTTTTGCCCACGGCCTGAACATCCACTTCAACCTGATCGAGCCCCGCGCCGACCTTGATGTTTTCATGGTTGCGCCCAAGGGCCCCGGCCATACGGTTCGCAGCGAATATGTTCGTGGCGGCGGCGTGCCCTGTCTGCTGGCGGTGCACCAGAATGCCTCCGGCAATGCCCACGAAATCGGTCTTTCCTATGCCTCGGCAATCGGTGGGGGGCGCGCGGGCGTTATCGAGACGACCTTCCGGGAAGAGTGCGAGACCGACCTCTTCGGTGAGCAAGTCGTGCTGTGCGGCGGCCTGACCGAGCTCATCACCGCGGGCTATGAGACCCTGGTCGAGGCAGGCTACGCCCCGGAGATGGCCTATTTCGAGTGCCTCCACGAGGTGAAGCTGATCGTTGACCTCATGTACGAGGGTGGTTTGGCGAACATGCGCTATTCCATCTCCAACACGGCGGAGTATGGCGATTACAAGACCGGGCCGCGGATCATCACCGAGGAGACCCGCAAGGAGATGAAGCGAGTCCTGGAGGACATCCAGACCGGACGCTTCACCAGGGATTGGGTGCTTGAGTGCCAGGCCGGTCAACCATCCTTCAAGGCCACGCGCCGCCGTGCTGCGGAGCATCCCATCGAGGAGGTGGGCGCGCGGCTGCGGGCCATGATGCCCTGGATTGCCGAAAACAAGCTCGTCGACAAGAGCAAGAACTGATCGGCCAGTCTCATTAATTGTATCCAGTCTCATTAATTGTATAGGGAACGCCCCGGAACCCATTCCGGGGCGTTCTTCTTTACTGAAGCATGCGTCACGCAGGACGAGGGGCCGAGCATGGAGGAGAAGGCCAGAAGCGAAAAGACAAGGATGCTGGCAGGGGAGCTTTATGATCCTGCGGATGCAGAATTGCTGGCCGATCGAGACCGTGCCGCTCTCTTGATCCACCAGTTCAACCTGAGCTCGCCGGAGGGGTCACTTCGGCAGGCTCTTCTCGATGAACTGCTGTGTGACCTAGGAAAAGGTAGCGTGATCCGCCCGCCCTTTTATTGCGACTATGGTTACAACATCCGGATCGGGCCCGGCTGCTTTCTCAATCATGGCTGTGTACTGCTGGATGTCATGCCGATCGAGATCGGTGCCTTTTGTCAGCTCGGACCCTATGTACAGCTGCTTACCCCGGATCATCCGCGTGATCCCCACGTGCGCCGTCAGGGGGCGGAGCGTGCCGATCCCATCAGGATTGGGGAAAACGTTTGGATCGGGGGCGGGGCGCTGGTCCTCCCCGGAGTGACGATCGGGAGGGACGCGATCGTGGCGGCTGGCGCAGTGGTCACGCGCGATGTTTCGCCCGGTTCCACGGTTGGCGGGGTTCCAGCCCGGCCGCTGCGGTGAGAGACTCGGGTGTCCGCTGCTCCTCCAAGTGAGACTGCATTTTCACATCTGAATTCAAGCCGAAGAGAGCAAGACAGCTGATCTCGCTTGGTAGTTGACGGCCAACTTCCTGGCATTATTGCTAAAAGTCGCCTTCTGATTTCTCGAGGATCTGATTGCGCTGATCTTTACCTTCTCGCGTCAAAGCCTCCCTTGCTTTCACCGCAGGGGAAGGCTATTCGCATTGCACCATTAATCACCCTCTTTAAGGAAGATTTTGGCGCTAATGCTCTCCCGCATCCTCGGCTTCCTGTCCGCCGACATGGCGATCGATCTCGGCACCGCCAACACGCTGGTCTACGTGAAGGGGCGGGGCATCGTCCTCAATGAACCTTCCGTGGTCGCCATCGCCGAAATTCGGGGCAAGAAGCAGGTTCTAGCCGTGGGTGACGAAGCCAAGCTCATGCTTGGCCGTACACCAGGCAATATCCAGGCCATACGGCCGCTGCGCGACGGCGTGATCGCGGACTTCGAGGTCGCGGAGGAGATGATCAAGCATTTCATCCGCAAGGTGCACAATCGGCGAACCTTTGCGAGCCCGCAGATCATTGTCTGCGTGCCTTCTGGCTCGACCGCCGTGGAACGGCGAGCGATCCAGGAATCTGCGGAAGCGGCGGGCGCGCGAAGGGTGTTCCTCATCGAGGAACCGATGGCGGCCGCGATCGGTGCTGGCCTGCCCGTCACTGAGCCCACCGGGTCGATGATCGTCGATATTGGCGGCGGAACAACGGAAGTGGCGGTACTTTCGCTGGGCGGTATCGTCTACTCCCGCTCGGTGCGGGTGGGGGGCGACAAGATGGACGAATCGATCATCGCCTACATCCGCCGGAACCATAATCTCTTGGTGGGAGAAGCCTCTGCCGAGCGCATCAAGAAGGAGATAGGCTCCGCATGCCCGCCCGAGGATGGTGAGGGCGCCACGATGGAGATCAAGGGCCGCGACCTCATGAACGGTGTGCCCAAGGAACTTGTGATCTCCGAAAGGCAGGTCGCGGAATCGCTGGCGGAGCCGGTAAGCGCGATCATCGAAGCGGTTAAGGTTGCCCTCGAGCATACGGCCCCGGAACTGGCGGCCGACATCGTCGACAAGGGCATCGTGCTGACGGGTGGCGGCTCCATGCTGGCCAATCTGGATTTCGTCTTGCGCGCTGCCACGGGGCTTCCTGTCTCGATCGCCGATGATGCCTTGTCTTGTGTGGCTCTCGGGACAGGCCGTTGCCTGGAGGAAACGGTCGCACTCAGGAACGTCCTGACGACGATGTACTGATTGCTCACTGTGGGATCGTGGCGCTCGCTTTCGGGCTTCCCTTTTTTTCGTCGCTTACCTAGCCTTTGCGGCGATTGGGGATTGCCCCGGCCTCGGAGTCCTCTCCTGGAGGGATAGGTTGCAGAAACGTCCGGGCACCGTCGCGCGGATTGCTTCGCCAGTCAGGGCGCTTGCTCATCGCTTCCATCTCCCACTACTTGTGATTGCCACGCTCGGCACTATCGCTCTTGGACAGCTGGATCTCGCCGTGGTGGAGCGCGCCAGGCTCATGGTGCTGGATTCGGCTGCTCCGGTCCTTGAAGCGGTGAGCGAGCCCCTCTACGCCCTGGAGCACGCGACAGAAAGCTTCCGCGAGCTGGCCGAGCTACGGCAAATCAATGAGAGCCTGAAACGCGAGAACGAGCGGCTGATGGTATGGCATCACCGCGCCCGGCGATTGGAAGCTGAGAATCTGCGCCTGCGTGCGCTCTTGAACCTCGCTCCGGAACCTGAGGCACGCTATGTGAGCGCGCGGGTGATCGGGGATAGCGGAGGAGCCTTTGCCCGGTCGCTTTTGGTGGCGGCTGGCAGTGCCGACGGCATTGTTGAAGGACAGGCCGCTCTTTCCGGGGAAGGCTTGGCGGGCCGCGTGGTCGACGTGAGCGAGCGAGCCGCCCGCGTCATGTTGATCACCGACCTTAACAGTCAGATACCTGTGAGTATTGGTCTGACGGGCGAGCGCGCCATCATGGCAGGCGATAACAGCACCGAGCCACGCCTGCTCTATCTGCAGCCCGGGCACCATGTGGCCGTGGGTGACAGAGTGATAACCTCGGGGCATGGCGGCCTCCTGCCTCCTGGGTTGCCTGTCGGTGTGGTCTCTCATGTCAGCGAAGAAGCGGTCCGCGTGCGGCCCTACGTTGAATGGCGCAACCTGGAGTTCCTCCGCCTGGTTGACTATGAGCTGCCGGGTCTGATCGGGCCGCTGGTGGAGAAGCAGCGTCCGACAGGGGGCTAGGGGGCCGGTGACGGACGATCTTCTAGAGCGTCTCAATATCGCGGCCAAAGCGCTGATCCCCGCGCTGCTCAGCGGCCTCCTGATCATCCTGTCGCTGGTGCCTCTGCGCTCGCCAGAGGTCTCTCCGATAACGCCGGCCCTGGGACTTACGGCAATCTACTACTGGGCGGTCTTCAGACCAGACCTGCTGCCCACCTGGCTTGCCTTCCTGCTCGGCCTGCTGCAGGACCTTCTGACCGGGGCGCCCCTGGGGGTTGGGGTGGTCATGATGGTCAGCATGCATTCTCTCGTCGAGATTCAGAGGCGGATCTTCGTGAATCCCAGCTTTGCCATGTTGTGGCTGGTCTTTGCCTTCTTTGCGGCAGCTTCACTGCTGCTCGCCTGGCTGCTGGGTTCCTTGCTGCTTGGTCAACTTCTGGAGCCGCGCCTTCTGTTGTTGCACTATGTCCTGACCGTCGGAGTCTACCCATGCCTGGCATGGTTCTTCGGCAAGGTGCAGCAATTTTTCCTGTAGCGCCTGCGCCTTCGTCATGTGCTTATGAAATTTCGAAAAAGTGGCGCGGTCATGGAAAGGCCCCATAACGAGGAGCAGCTTCGCCGGCACAACTTCACGCGGCGTTCCCTGCTGCTCGGTGGTGGCATGCTGCTTGGTCTATCGGCTCTGGTGGGGCGCCTCTACCAGCTTCAGATTCTGGAAGCAGAACGCTATCGGTTGCTTGCCGAAGACAACCGCATCTCCTTGCGGCTTCTGGCCCCGCCGCGCGGCGAGATCATCGACCGCCAGGGTATCCCCGTCGCGATCAATCGGCAGAATTACCAGGTCTTGCTCGTCGCCGAACAGGCGCGTGATTACCGTGCGGTGCTGGAACGCCTTGGACTGATCATCGAGATCAGCGAGGAAGATCGGCAAAGAATTGAGCGGGACATTCGACGTTTCCGCTCTTTCGTGCCGGTTCGGGTAAGGGACAGCCTGACTTGGGATGAAGTCAGCCGTATAGCGGTCAATGCTCCGGATCTTCCGGGCATCAGCATTGAGGTCGGGCAGACACGCCACTACCCCTTCGGAGCGAGCCTGTCTCATATCGTCGGCTACGTAGGGGCAGTTTCGGAGCAGGATCTGATCGGCCAACAAGATCCCATGCTGGAGCTGCCGGGCTTGCGGATCGGCAAGAATGGTGTGGAGCGAGCCCAGGACAGCCTCCTGCGAGGCAGTGCGGGCACCAGCCAGCTCGAGGTCAATGCCCTGGGCAGGGTTATGCAGGAGCTTTCCCGACGAGAGGGGGAAAGAGGCAGCCTGATCGAGCTGAACATCGATGCAGTCCTGCAGAACTACGTACAGCAGCGCCTTATGGGAGAGCGGAGTGCGGCGGCGGTGGTTCTGGACGTCCGCACGGGAGGCGTCCTCGCGATGGGATCAGTGCCGAGCTACGATCCGGAACCCTTCTCACGCGGCCTATCAAGTGCGGAGTGGCGGGCGCTTCTGGAGGATCCGCTCAATCCGCTTAGCAACAAGGCCATCGCGGGCGCCTATGCGCCGGGCTCCACCTTCAAGATGATCGTGGCGCTGGCGGCCATGGAGGCGGGCATTGAGCCCGGGGAGAGGGTCTTCTGCCCAGGCCACTACGAATTGGGAGGTCACCGCTTTCATTGCTGGCGCCGCGGTGGGCACGGCCACATGAACATGCACAACGCCATCGTGCAGTCCTGCGACGTCTATTTCTATGATGTCGCCCGCCGAATGGGCATGGGGCGAATCGCGGACATGGCCCAGCGTTTCGGGCTCGGCGCTCCCCTCGGTATCGACCTTCCGGGCGAGCGTGGCGGATTGGTACCGACAGAGGCCTGGAAACTGGCCACCCTTGGTGAACGTTGGCAAGGCGGTGAAACCTTGATCGCCGCGATTGGCCAGGGCTTCATGCTGGCCACGCCTCTTCAGCTAGCGGTCATGACCGCACGTCTTGTGAATGGCGGGCGTGCCGTTGTCCCACGTGTTACCCGTGCCGTTCATCACCCGGATGGACGGGAAGTGGAGATTGATCCCGATCCTCCTGAGATCGGCATCCCGCCCGATCATCTTCAGGTCGTCGTGGAGGCCATGGAGGACGTGGTGATGAGCTCCCGCGGCACCGCGCGTTCCGCGCGTATCGGCCTCGAGGACATGGAAATGGGCGGCAAGACGGGTACCAGCCAAGTGCGTCGCATCACGGCAGCGGAGCGGGCGGCCGGTGTTTTCCGCAATGAGGATCTGCCCTGGCACCGGCGCGATCATGCCCTCTTCGTCGGATTCGCGCCCATCGGTCGGCCACGCTATGCCTGTGCGGTCGTTGTGGCCCATGGCGGAGGAGGAAGCGCCGTAGCGGCACCCATAGCCCGCGATCTCCTGCTTGAAACCCAGCGCCGGGATCCGGCAGCTGACGATCTTTTCTC
>Ga0079224_100011255_pt1 | contig 12311 bp, 12 predicted proteins | sample Stecom2015_FD_80414 | JGI IMG/M metagenome (GOLD analysis project Ga0079224, IMG submission 80414) | Agricultural soil microbial communities from Utah to study Nitrogen management - Steer compost 2015 | ecosystem: Environmental > Terrestrial > Soil > Agricultural land | place: USA: Utah... | reverse complement strand
GGGGATCTCGGTCTCGAACTCGTCCTCGAGCGCCATCACGAGTTCGACGGTGTCGAGCGAGTCGGCGCCCAGATCGTCGACGAACGAGGATTCGTTCTTGATGTCCGCTTCGTTGACGCCGAGCTGTTCGGCGACGATCTTCTTGACGCGTTGTTCGATGCTTTCCATTCGGAGTTCCCTCTCGCTCTCAGGTTACCGTGCCCTTCGTTCGAACGGGGAACGGGCGCGGCGGATTGTATAGCACTTCGATGGACGCAACGGCGTGCGCCGTTCGTCCGGACGGCCGACGCGCGGCGGCGGCGCCCCCGCGCGCAAGGGCGTTCATTCCATGTACATGCCGCCGTTCACGTGCAGCGTGACGCCGGTGATGTAGCCCGCCTGCGGCGACGCGAGGAACGCGACGGCGGCGGCGACGTCGTCGGGCTGGCCGAAGCGCCCGGCGGGAATCTGCTGGACCAGCGCATTGGCCTGCGCCTCGCTCAACGCGCGCGTCATGTCGGTGTCGACGAAGCCGGGGGCGACGCAGTTGACGGTGATGTTGCGGCTGGCCAGCTCGCGCGCGAGCGCCCGGCTCATTCCGGCCACGCCCGCCTTGGCCGCCGCGTAGTTCGCCTGGCCGGCATTGCCGCTCGAGCCGACGACCGACCCGATGTTGACGATGCGCCCGTAGCGCGCCTTCGTCATCGGCCGCAGCACGAGGCGCGTGAGGCGGAACACCGCGTCGAGATTGGTGGCGATGACCTCGCTCCACTCCTCGTCCTTCATCCGCAGCGCGAGGTTGTCGCGCGTGATGCCGGCGTTGTTCACGAGGATCGCGGGCGCGCGCCCCTCGGCGATCAGCGACTCGACGAGCGCTTCGCAGGCCGATGCGTCGGTCACGTCGAGCACGTGGCCGCGTCCGGTGAGTCCGGCCTGCTCGAAGGCGCTCGAGATCGCCTGCACGCCGGCTGCGCCGGTCGCGGTGCCGACGACCGAGGCGCCCTGGCGCGCCAGCTCGAGCGCGATCGCCCGGCCGATTCCACGCGAGGCGCCGGTCACCAGCGCCACCTGGTTGAGAAGCTTCATGCCTGTTCTCCGGCAACGGCGGCGAGCGCCGCCTCCAGCGATGCGGGATCATGCACGCTCGAGGTCGCGAGCGAACGGTCGATGCGCGAGACGAGTCCGGTGAGCACTTTGCCCGGACCGAACTCGACGACGCGCGTCGCGCCCATCGCCTTCAGCCGCTGGACGACCTCGACCCAGCGCACCGGCGACGACGCCTGCCGCACGAGCGCATCGCGGATGCGCGCGGGATCGGACTCGACGGCGACGTCGACGTTGTTGAGCACCGGCCAGCGCGGCGCACGCACCTCGATCGCGGCGAGCGCCTGCGCAAGCCGCTCGCCGGCGGGGCGCAGCAGCGCCGAATGGAACGGTGCGGAAACGGGAAGCGGCATCGCGCGCTTCGCACCCGCCGCCTTCGCGTACTCGCACGCGCGTTCGACGGCGGCGGAATGCCCGGCAATGACGACCTGCGACGGCGCGTTCCAGTTGGCCGGAGCGACGAGCTCGCCCTCGACGTCCGCGCACGCCCGCTCGCAGGCGCGGCGCACGCCGTCGTCGTCGAGACCGAGGATCGCCGCCATCGAACCCTCGCCCACCGGCACCGCCTCCTGCATCGCCTGCGCGCGCAGCCGCACGAGCCGCACGGCATCCTCGAAGCCGATCGCGTCGGCGACCGCGAGCGCGGTGTACTCGCCGAGACTGTGTCCGGCCATCGCGGCCGGCGCCGGACCGCCGGCGTCGCGCCACGCGCTCCAGCTGACGTAGCCGGCGACCAGCATCGCCGGCTGCGTGTTGACGGTGAGCGCGAGCGCTTCGGCCGGACCTTCGGCGATCAGCGTGGAGAGCTTCTCGCCGAGCGCGTCGTCGGCGCGGGCGAGCAGCGAACGGGCCTCGGGCGAGGCCGCCAGGAAGGCGGAGAGCATCCCCACCGATTGGGATCCCTGCCCGGGAAACACGAATGCTACGGTCATCGTGGAGCGTTCCGTGAAGGGGCGCGAAACTCAGAAGCGCACGAGCGCGGCGCCCCAGGTGAAGCCGCCCCCGACGCCTTCCATCAGCACGTTCTGGCCCGCCCGGATCCGCCCGTCGCGCACCGCCCGATCGAGCGCGAGCGGGATCGACGCGGCCGACGTGTTGGCATGCTCGTCGACGGTGACGACGACCTTCGACATCGGCAGGCCGAGCTTGCGCGCCGTGGCGTTCAGGATGCGCACGTTCGCCTGGTGCGGGATCACCCAGTCGACCGCCTCGATCGGCAGGCCCGCTTCGGCGAGCGTCTCGCGCGCCACGGTGTCGAGCACCGAGACGGCGAGCTTGAACACCGCCTGCCCGTCCATCGTCAGGTACGGATGGCCGGTGACCTCGCCGTTGCAGACGTTGCCCGCGGTGCGCAGGATCGACTCGTGCCGGCCGTCGGCGTGCAGCTTCGCCGCGAGCACGCCGGGCTGGTCGGCGCCGGCGAGCACGACCGCTCCGGCGCCGTCGCCGAACAGCACGCAGGTGCCGCGATCGTTCCAGTCGAGGATGCGCGAGAACACCTCGGCACCGACCACGAGCGCCCGGTTCGCGAGCCCGGTGCGGATCATCGAGTCGGCGACCGCGAACGCATAGACGAATCCGGTGCACACCGCCTGGACGTCGAAGGCGGCGCCGCCCGGCGCACCGAGCGCCTTTTGCACGAGGCACGCCGTGCTCGGGAAGACGAAATCGGGCGTCGAGGTGGCGACGATGATGAGGTCGAGATCGGTGGCGGCGAGCCCGGCCGCATCGAGCGCGTTGCGCGCCGCCTCGGTGGCCAACTGGCTCGAGGTCACGCCCTCGGCGGCGATGTGCCGCTGGCGGATGCCGGTACGGGCGACGATCCACTCGTCGGAGGTGTCGATGCCGCGCGCACCGAGCTGCGCGACCAGTTCGTGATTGGTGACGATGCGCGGCGGCAGGCTGCTGCCGGTACCGACGATGCGCGAGTGGCGGTGCTTCATGAGGTGGTAGGTTGGTTCACGGGGGGCCCGACGCGTGCATCGGATCCGACGCGCGGCGGCGCGGAAGCGTCGGCCTGCACCACTTTCGGCAGCCGCTCCTCGATGCCGTGCAACAGCCCGTTGCGCACCGCGTCGTAGGCGCGGCGCAACGCGAATTCGAAAGCGAAGGCGTCGGCCGACCCGTGGCTCTTGATGACGACGCCGCGCAGGCCGACCAGCACCGCGCCGTTGTAGCGCCGCGGATCGAGCCGCTTGCGAAAGCGTCGCAGCACCGGAAACGACAGCAGCGCGATCAGGCGGGTGAACACGTGGCGCTTGTATTCCTCGCGGATGTAGCCGCCCAGCATGCGCGCCAGCCCCTCGGAGGTCTTCAGCGCGACGTTGCCGACGAATCCGTCGCAGACGACGACGTCGGTCGTGCCCTCGTAGATGTCGTTGCCCTCGACGTTGCCGTAGAAGTTCAGCGGACTCGCGCGCAGCAGCTCGGCGGCGAGCTTCACCGTGTCGTTGCCCTTGATCGCCTCCTCGCCGATGTTCAGCAGTCCGACGCTCGGCTGCTCGCGTCCGTCGAGCGCGGCGACGAGCGCCGAGCCCATGATCGCGAACTGCAGCAGGTGCTCGGGCTCGCAGTCGACGTTCGCGCCGAGATCGAGCATCGTGGTCTTGTCGCCGCGCTGGTTCGGCATCTGCGAGGCGATCGCCGGACGGTCGATGCCCTCGAGCATCTTCAGCACGAAGCGCGAGATCGCCATCAGCGCGCCGGTGTTGCCGGCACTCACGCAGGCATCGGCCTCGCCCTTCTTGACGAGGTCGATCGCCACGCGCATCGACGAGTTGCGCTTGGTGCGCAGCGCGACCGCCGGAGGATCGTCCATCTCGACGACTTCGTCGGCGTGGCGCAGCTCCAGGCGCTCGCCGGGCACCGGGACCCTCTTGCCGCGATGCCGCAGTCGCGCCTGTTCCTGCGCGAGCGCCGCCTCGATCGCGTCGGTGCGCCCGACGAGCAGCAATCGCACGTCGGGCACCGAGGCGAGGAAGTGCAGCGCGGCGGGAACGGTGACCGGACAACCATGGTCACCGCCCATGCAGTCGATGGCGATGCGTACTGTCACGGGGCCTGTTCAGGCGAAACGCGGCATCGACGCGAGGCCGCCCGCGAGCGACGATGCGTTGTCGGGCCGATCGGAACGTCGGAGGCCGCCGTCGCGAGCGGCCCAGGGTTGCGCCCGGTAGCGGATCCGTACGCGGGTACGGCGAGCATCGCAGGTGCGGGACCGGACCGCGCGACGCGTTCCTCGGCGTGTTCGCTCAGTCGTCGGACTTGGTGCGCAGCACCTTCCGGCCCCGATAGAAGCCGGTCGGGCTCACGTGGTGGCGACGGTGGACCTCGCCCGTGGTGGGTTCGACGGCGAGCGGCGGATTCTCGAGGAAGTCGTGCGAGCGGTGCATTCCGCGCTTCGACGGCGACTTCTTGTTCTGCTGGACAGCCATGGTGAAGCCTCGAAGGACAATCGACGATTATACCTGCTCACTGCGGGGTTTCGTCGCCTCCCGCGGGCCCATTGCGTCGCAGTCGCCGCAGCCCCGCCAACGGCTTCTCCGGCGCCTCGGCCTCGGGCACCTCCTCGCGCAGGGCGCGCGCCGGCTCGCAGCCCTCGTGCCGCGGCATCGGGGGCAGCGCGAGAATTGCCTCGTCCTCGATCAGCGCGCCCAGGTCGAAGCGCGTGCCGCCGGCGAGCACGTCGTATTCGTCGTCCTCCGGATCGAGCCGCTCGGCTTCGTCCTCGCTCGCCACGAGACGATAGCGCCGCGTATCGCCGACGGACACCTCGACCGGCTGCAGGCAGCGCACGCAGGCGGGATGCAGCGACGCCGAGAACGACAGCTCCATGAACTCGTCGCTCCCGCCTTCGGGGCGCGCATGGCGCCAGCCGCGAAGGGTCCATTCGATGCGGCCCTGCGGCGACGCGAGCAGCGACGCCAGGCGCGGCAGCCCCTCGACCTCGAGCTCGCCCGAGAGCGTCTGGCCGCTGCGCGCCAGGCGCGCGGTATCGATCGTGTTCGCCATCGCGTCCTTATCATAGCGACTGCCCCGCCCGCCCCCGCGACCTCGTCCCATGACACGCCCGCCCGCCCCGCTGATCCTCGCCTCGACCTCCCGGTACCGGCGCGAGCTGCTCGAACGGATCACGCGCGACTTCGACGTGCAGGCGCCGGACGTCGACGAGACGCCGAAGCCGGGCGAGCCGCCAAGCGCGACGGCGCAACGGCTCGCGCTCGAGAAGGCGCTCGACGTCGCCGCGCGGTACCCGCAGGCGCTCGTCATCGGATCGGACCAGACGGCGACGATGGACGGCGCGCATGCGATCGGCAAGCCGGGCGATCACGAAGGCGCGCGTGCGCAGCTGCGCGAAGCGTCGGGGCGCACCCTGCATTTCCACACGGCGCTCGCCTGCGTGCGACGTGTCGACGGATTCCGCGCACAGGCCCTCGTGCAGACCCGGGTTCGCTTCCGCACGCTCGAAGACGCGGAGATCGAGCGCTATCTGCAGCTGGAGCGTCCCTACGATGTCGTCGGCGCCGCCAAGGCCGAAGGACTCGGCATCGTGCTGCTCGAAGCGATCGAGGGGGACGACCCGACCGCGCTGATCGGCCTGCCGCTGATCGCACTCGGTCGCATGCTGCGCGAAGCGGGCCTGTCGCCGCTCGCCGAACGCAGCGAATGACGACCGGCACGCTGTGGCTCATCCCGACGCCGATCGGGCCCGCCGATGACGCACGAACGGTGCTGCCGCCCGCGACGCTCGCCTGCGTGGCCCGGCTCGACTACTTCGTCGTCGAGAACGCGCGCAGCGCGCGCGCCTTCCTGAAGGCGGCGGGTACCGCCAGGCCGCTGCAGGCGCTCGAGCTCGTCGAGCTCGACGAGCACACGCCGGCCGCGCGCATCCCCGAGCTGCTGGCGCCGGTGCTGGACGGGCGCGATGCCGGACTGCTCTCGGAAGCGGGTGCGCCCGCGGTCGCCGACCCGGGCGCATCCCTCGTCGCGGCGGCGCACGCGGCCGGCATCCCCGTGCGCCCACTCGTCGGGCCGAGCGCGATGCTGCTCGCGCTGATGGCGTCCGGGATGAACGGACAGCGCTTCTCGTTCGCCGGCTACGTGCCGACGCAACCGGAGGCGCGTCTGCGCCGGCTGCGCGAGCTCGAGCGCCGCTCGCAGCGCGAGGACGAGACCGTGCTGATCATCGAGACGCCGTATCGAAACCGCGCCCTGCTCGACGCCGCGCTGCTCGCGCTCGCTCCCACGACGCGCCTGCTCCTCGCCAGCGAGCTGACCACGCCCGCCGAACGCATCGTCGTCGACACCGTCGCCGGATGGCGCCGTGCACGACGCGAAGTGCCCAAGGCGCCGGCAGTGTTCGCGCTGCAGGCGCGCGCGGCCACGCCCGCACGCCGCTGAGGCAACGCCACGCCGCGGAAGATGTCGGTGGACGTCAGCGCGGCAGCGACTGCGCGAGTCCGCCGGCGAGCGTGCGCGCGATCGCCTCGCCGGCGGCAGTCCCGATCCGGCGCGTAAGCCGCTCCAGGAGATTCCTGCGCGGCGAGAAATCGACGACGCGCTCGGCCTGCACGACGTCGCGTGCGACGGATTCGAGCGAACCGAGGGCGCCGGCCAGTCCGAGCTCGACGCTGCGCTCGCCGGTCCAGACGAGTCCGCTGAACATCTGCGGCGTCTCCTTCAGCCGCTCGCCGCGCCCTCGCCGCACGACGTCGACGAACTGGCGATGGATCTCGCCGAGCATGCGCTGCGCATGCTCGCGCTGCTCCTCGGGCAGCGGCGAGAACGGATCGAGAAAGCCCTTGTTCTCTCCGGCGGTGAGCAGGCGACGCTCGATTCCGAGCTTGTCCATCGCACCGACGAATCCGAAGCCTTCGATCAGCACGCCGATCGAACCCACGAGACTCGCCTTGTCGACGAAGATCCGGTCGGCGGCGGCGGCCACGTAATAGCCGCCCGAGGCGCAGACGTCCTCGACGACGGCGTACAGCGGCGTGTCGGGGTGCTCGGCACGCAGCCGCCGGATCTCGTCGTGGATGATGCCCGCCTGCACGGGGCTGCCGCCGGGACTGTTCACGCGCAGCACCACGGCCGCCGTGTTGGCGTCGCGAAACGCCGCCTGCAGGGCCTCGACGATTTCGTCGGCCGATGCATCGCCCTCGGCGGCGATCACGCCGCGCAGCTCGACCAGTGCGGTGTGCGGACCGGTCGACACGCGGGCGTCGCGCGCGTACCAGCCGCTCGCCAGCACCAGCGCGAACAGGACCCAGGCGAAGGTGAGCAGGCGAAAGAAGATCGTCCAGCGGCGTGCGCGCCGCTGCTCGCGCAGCGTGGCGAACAGCAGCCGCTCGAGCACGTCGCGCTGCCAGCGCGGATCGGCGGAGGATTCGACGGCGGCGGACGTTGTCGGAGCGGTCGTCGCGCGGGCGGCGCGATTCGCGCCGTCGGCACCGCCGTCGCCCGGCGGGCCGTCGCGCGGCGTGCCTGGATCGGTCATGGAGCGCTTCCGGGAAAACGATTCGGGAGGGACACGGGCGCGCATCGTACCCGCACCCGGCGTTCTCGTGCTTCGCAGGCGATCGGCGCGGGACGGTCGCCGAGGCAGGGTCCGGCCACGCAGTCACCGGTATCGGCCTCGAACAGCGCACCGTGCATCGAGCACACCAAGTATAGGCCCGCGTCGTCGAAGAATCGCCCGGGCAGCCAGTCGAGCTCCGCGGCGCGGTGCGGGCAGCGATTGACGAAGGCGCGCACCCGCCCGTCCTGGCGCACGACGAACGCCGACCGGGGCAGGCCGTCGGCACCGGCGCATTCGAAGCGCACGCCGTCACCGCCGTCGAGCAGATCGGCGCTCGCGCAGACGTCGAACCAGGCGCCGGAGCGGCTCACGGCACGCGCGAAAGCAGCGCCTCGCGCAGGTCGACGATCGAATCGACCATCGCCAGCGACGGCTCGGCCTCGAGCTCGCGGCGCGGGTGCGCGCCGTAGGTGACCGCGATCGCGGCGGCGCCGGCGGCGCGAGCCATGCCGAGGTCGTGCGTCGTATCGCCGACCATCAGCGTCTGCGCCGGGTCGACCTCGAGCTCCTCGCAGATGTCGCGCAGCATCCAGGGATCGGGCTTCGGGGCGCCCTCGTCGGCACAGCGCGTCGTGCGGAAGTGCTGCCGCCACCCGGTCTGCCCGAGCGCGCGATCCAGCCCCGCGCGCGACTTTCCGGTCGCCACCGCGAGCCACGCACCGGCGTCGACCAGTTCGTCGAGCAGCTGCGACACGCCTTCGAAGGGCTCGAGCCGCGCATCGAGCGCAAAATAGTGGCGCCGATAGTGCACGACGAAATCGGGCAGCTGCGCGTCGGCGATCGACGGCACCGCGTAGCGGATCGCCTCGAACAGCCCGAGCCCGATCACGTGCGACGCGCGTTCGCGCGACGGCACCGGCAGCCCGAGATCGGCCGCGGCCGCGCGCAGCGCATGGACGATCGCCGCGGTCGAGTCGATCAACGTTCCGTCCCAGTCGAAGACGACGAGGCGAAAGCGGGACAGGTCGGTCATGACGACGGTTCGGAGCGCGGCGCACCGCCGAGCAGCGCGTCGAAGGCGGCCGGCGTCGGCGCCTCGATGCACATACGTTCCCCGGTGCGCGGATGGCGGAAGGCGATCGACTGCGCGTGCAGGTACATGCGCCGATGACCGGCGCGCGCGAGCCGGCGGTTCAGCTCGTAGTCGCCGTACTTGTCGTCGCCGACGATCGGGCAGCCGGCATGCGCCAGGTGCACGCGGATCTGGTGCGTGCGCCCGGTCTCCAGGCGTGCCTCGACGAGCGAGAGCTCGACCGCCAGCTCGGGCCGCTCGACGCGCGCCAGACCGGTAACGAAGGTGAGCGCCTCGAGGCCGCCGGGATCGACGCGGACGCGACGATCGCCGTCGGGGGCCTCGTGGCGCTTCAGCGGAAACGCGAGGCGGCGCGTGCGCAGCGGCCACCGGCCGGCGACGATCGCCCGGTAGCGCTTGTCGACCTCGCGCTCGCGCAGCTGCGCATGCAGGTTCGTCAACGCAGACCGCCGCTTCGCGAGCAGCAGCACGCCCGAAGTCTCGCGGTCGAGCCGATGCACCAGCTCGAGGAAGCGCGCCTGCGGACGCGCGGCGCGCAGCTGTTCGATGACGCCGCTGGATACGCCGCTGCCGCCGTGCACCGCGACCGACGCCGGCTTGTCCAGCGCGACGAGGTCGTCGTCCTCGTAGAGCACGACGAGCCGGCGTGCGAGCTGCGCGCGCTCGCGCTGCACCGGATCGGTCGCACCGCGCGGCACGCGAGCCGTTGCCGCCGGCGAAGCGCCCGGCACCGCCTCCCCGAAGATCGGCGGAACGCGTATGCGGTCGCCGGGTCGCAGGCGATAGTCGATCGCGCTGCGCGCGCCGTTCACGCGCAACTGCCCGCTGCGGATCCAGCGGTACAGGTGGCTCTTCGGCACGCTGCGAAAGCGCCGCGCGAGAAACGCGTCCAGACGCTGCCCGGCGTCGTCGTCGTCGACGTCCAGATGCTGGACCGGCTGCTCGAGACGGGGCGCCGGTCGTGCCGGCGTCCGCCCGGCCGGCGCCTCGATCGCTGCGCGCGCCGCGAGGCCGTCCGGCTCCATGCGCCTGCCGCGGCGTGCCGGGCCGGAGGCCGAGGCGCCGTTTGCGCGCGATCTATGCATGTTGCGATATACTTCCGGGGTCGTGTGCGATGGTGGCCCGTGGAATGGGCCGCTCGCTCGTCGGCCGTCCCGGACTCCGGGGATGACCCGGTGGACTGCGCCGAATCGAAATGCCCGCACAGTCCCGGGCCCTCGTGTCGAGAGTCCGGATTGTACCCGGGCGACTGGCGCCGAGGCCTCCTCGTTACCCGATCGCCTCCACGACTGGAATCTATCAACCGCGGCCTGCGCACGCCCCGAGGCGAGCAGGCGCGGGTCGATGCGGAATTATCTCGAGAAGAATGCGAACAGGACGGCTGCCTTCCGTCGGCGCCGCCCCCTTCAGCGCCGATTCCCGATCCCCGATGTCACCGAACGCCTTCAACGAGCCTGACGGGTCGAGCCCGAGGCCGGCGCACGTGCGTCCATCGGCGGCGCTGCACCGCAGATAGCCCCGCCACCGCCCCGAGCGCGCCGCGCCCGGCGCGCTTCCGGCCCGTCGGGAATCCTTCTCCAGCATTCCGTTCGCATCGGCTCGCTGGCCGTCGCGCGCAGCCACGCCCGTGCGCCGCAAACGGAGTCATTTGCATGAAGCGAATGCTGTTCAACGCCACGCACGCGGAAGAGCTGCGCGTGGCCATCGTCGACGGGCAGAAGCTCATCGACATCGACATCGAGTCGGCCGGGCGCGAATCGCGCAAGGGCAACATCTACAAGGGCGTGATCACGCGCGTCGAACCGAGCCTGGAGGCGTGCTTCGTCAACTACGGCGAAGAACGCCACGGCTTCCTCCCGTTCAAGGAAATCGCCCGCAGCTATTTCCGCAACGGCGCCGACTCGAAATCGCGCATCCAGGACGCGATCGCCGAAGGGCAGGAAGTCATCGTCCAGGTCGAGAAGGAGGAGCGCGGCAACAAGGGCGCCGCACTCACCACCTTCATCTCGCTGGCCGGCCGCTACCTCGTGCTGATGCCGAACAACCCGCGCGGCGGCGGCGTCTCACGCCGAATCGAAGGCGAAGACCGGCAGGAGCTGCGCGAGGCGATGGACAAGCTCGAGCACCCGCCGGGAATGAGCCTGATCGCGCGCACCGCGGGCATCGGGCGCAGCGCCGAGGAGCTGCAGTGGGACCTGAACTACCTGCTGCAGCTGTGGAAGGCGATCGAGGCGGCGGCGGGTTCCGCCCCGGGCCCCTTCCTCATCTACCAGGAGTCGAGCCTCGTCATTCGCGCGATCCGCGACTACTTCACGAGCGACATCGGCGAGATCCTGATCGACACCGACGACATCTACGAGCAGGCGCGTCAGTTCATGGCGCACGTCATGCCCGACAACGTCGAGCGCGTGAAGCGCTATCGCGACGATACGCCGCTGTTCTCGCGCTTCCAGATCGAGCACCAGATCGAGACCGCGTACTCGCGCGTGGTGCCGCTGCCCTCGGGCGGCTCGGTCGTCATCGACCACACCGAGGCGCTGGTCGCGATCGACGTCAACTCGGCGCGCGCGACGAAGGGCTCCGACATCGAGGAGACGGCGCTGCGCACGAACCTCGAGGCGGCCGACGAGGTCGCGCGCCAGATGCGGCTGCGCGACCTCGGCGGGCTCATCGTCATCGACTTCATCGACATGGAGAGCGCGAAGAACCAGCGCGAGGTCGAGCAGCGGCTGAAGGAAGCGCTGCACTACGACCGCGCGCGGGTGCAGATGGGCAAGATCTCGCGCTTCGGCCTGATGGAGCTGTCGCGCCAGCGGCTGCGTCCGGCGCTGAACGAAGGCACCCACATCACCTGCCCGCGCTGCACGGGTACCGGCAGCATCCGCGACACCGAGTCATCGGCGCTGCACGTGCTGCGCGTGATCCAGGAAGAGGCGATGAAGGACAACACCGCCGCGGTGCACGCGCAGGTGCCGGTCGACGTCGCCACCTACCTGCTGAACGAGAAGCGCAGCGAGCTGAACAAGCTCGAGGCGCGCCTGAAGGTCGAAATCGTGCTGATTCCGAACCAGCACCTCGAGACGCCCCACTACAAGACCGAGCGGCTGCGCCACGACGACGAGCGACTGTCGACCTACCGCCCGAGCCACACCCTGGCCGATGCACCTGCGCAGGACAACACCTACCTCGAGCGCAAGTACGAGAACGGCAAGCCGCGCCAGGAGGCGGTCGTGCGCGGAATCACCCCGGACCAGCCGCCGCCGCCTCGCGCACAACGCGCCCCGGCGCCCGAGCGCGCCGAGACCGTCGCGCCGGCCCAGCCCGCCGCGCGGCGCACGATGATTGAACCGGCGGGCGGTAGCCCGGACGGTCTCATCGGCCGCATTCTCGGCTGGTTCCGCCGCAAGCCCGCGAACGAAGCGAGCGCGCTTGCCGGTGCGGGCGCCGAAGTCCCGGCGACGCGCACGGCGCGCACCGAGGCGCGCGGCGACGGACGTGCCGCGCGCGGTGATCGCGAAGCGGGCGCGGCCGGCGAACGCGGCGCGCGAGGAGGCCGCGGAGGGCGCAGCGGACGCGACCGGCGCGATGCCGAGCGCGGCGAACGCACGGAACGCACGG